>Ga0193732_1000024_pt1 | contig 86527 bp, 69 predicted proteins | sample U1s1metaG_FD_145077 | JGI IMG/M metagenome (GOLD analysis project Ga0193732, IMG submission 145077) | Soil microbial communities from a riparian zone of the East river system, Colorado, United States - U1s1 | ecosystem: Environmental > Terrestrial > Soil > Riparian zone | place: USA: East River...
GCTCTGCCGACTTGCGTCAACCGATGGTGATCGACAGGCTCCCCGGCTTTCGGCGTGAGGAAGAAATGGCTCGCTCTATCGCTATAAAGAGCACAAAACACTCCCTGCTGCTCAATCACCGTCCGTAAGCCGGCCATCACTGTGGCGGTAGATTCTTCGGTCACCAATTGCGCGTAGTAGACCTCGCTGGTGGCGTCGTCCATTACCACCAGCAGGTCATACCAACGATCGTCACAGAACCAACGGTGCTGGCTCCCATCGATGTGCAACAGCATTCCCGGTAACGGGCGCCGCAGCCGCCGTTTACGATGCTTCCCGCGGTGCTTTCGCGCCTTCACCAGCCCCGCTCCCTGTAATGCAGCCTTGACCCACGTGTAACTCAGCTTGATCCCATGCTCAGATCCCAACTTCTCGTGAAAGTGCCGCACGTTAAAATCAAAGTACTTCTCCTGGTACAACCGCAGCACCCTCTCCACGGTCTCTAAAGGTACCCGCTTCGGTGACGGTGTCCCACGCCGCCGATCAAACAATCCTTCATACCCTTCGTGCTTGAATCGGGTCTGCCAGCGCAACATCTGTCGACCACTGATCCCCAGTATCTCAGCCGCCTGATACCAGGTGATCCGCTTGGCCATCGCTCGCAACATCACGTCCTGTAGTTTCATCGCCCGCTCCACTGCGGCTGGGGTCATCTGCTTCATTACTGCATCCTGTCATGCAGTTGCACCCCGCCGCTCAAAGCGGACACTTCATGTGCTAATTAGATCGGACATATCATGTGCTAACGACATTCAAAGAACAGGGTAATCGCATTTGTGTCCTTATCGTGATATATGAGCTGGATCCCGCCCGGCTGTGAGTCCCATTTACCCGTAAAGAAACCCCTGCGAGCCTCAACCGAGACAGCTAAGGCTGACTGAACGGTGGAAAAGGAAGGAGGATCAAACGCATGCCAGAGAGTTTTGACGGGATAACTAATCACGTCCCAGTTCTTGAGTAAGTTACCAGCCCCACGAGTAAGATCAGCATAGGCTTCGCCTTCTCTTCCTTGCGACATTTTCTCTCTGGCACTTACCATGTAACCCAACGTCCTGGCGATCTCAGCTACCCCCTCAAGGGCACGCATCTTCTCCATGATAGTGTTCCTCCATTTTAGAACTCACACCGCTAACTAGCGATGTTCTTGTCTAACGCTCTTACCGCTCTGATCAGCTTATATCTTCGGAGTCGACGTTCCCGATCCGCCTTTGCGTTTCGGACTCTTGTATTCCGTTTTCTTCTTCCGGCCCATCGACTGGTATTCGTTCGAGTTGGTTCCGTATTGCGCGCCAACCTGATCCTTTGTGCCGAGCATTCCATTGTGAAATGCCCATTCCGAAGCGACTCGATTGTCGCGCGCCGCGGCCAACTCACCAGTAAGCTGCGCCTCGCGCTGTTGCTTCGTGATCATGTCGTTGTAGCGCGTGGTGTTTGTCGGTTTGTCATAGGCCGGGTTCGCCGGCGCGTAGTTTGAAAGGTTCTGCATCGCCGCATACGTTTCCAAGTCAATGGCGAGCAGGGATGGTTTGATTCTGACGGTTTCGTTCTTAGCCATTGGGCCAACCTCCGATGAGAAAGAGATTAGTGGGACAGCACCTTAAGGTTAGTGAGAAACACTGCTTAGAGTGAGAAACACTATTTCGATAATGGTGAGCCACTATCCGGGTTACAGCGGCGGCATTCTACGCCTGTTATTTCCGGGTGGCAATAGCCTTTTTCCTCATCGCAGCACATCGTTCCGGCGCGCGGACAGAGTATGCTTTGACGGGGTCAACAAATGCTGGGAGCCGGTTCCGTTATGCTGAGCCGTGAGCACGTTCTGCTGACGTGTCGGCACATTCCGCTGAGTGACCGGCAAGTTCCGCTGAGGCGCCGGCACGTTCGGCCCGATGCGTCGGCACACTCCGCTGGGGCGTCGGCACGTTCCGCTACGGCGTCGGCACGCTCCGCTGAAGTAGCTTGCAGTAGCCCCACCGTAAGGGAGGGCGTTAAAATTGTTTAGAAGACTCGCGATTATCCGGGTCTTGAAAGGGTTGAAGAGCTCTAACTACGCCCTCCCTCACGGTCGGGCTACTGCCGCGCACTGCTCACCATACAAAGTCAGCACGCATCGCCCATCATGTTGTAAACCTCGCGCCACCGCCCGGCGACTTTCTTGAAGATCAGATACGCGTACCCGTCGAAGGCGCCTTGGACGGCAAAGACCTCGCCGACTCCGTTGCCATCCAGATCGAGGTGATCAATAAAGTCGATGCTGTGCAGGAAAGTCTCAGGCGGTGGCTGGTAAGCCTGAAACTTCGCCAGGTCGGCTCGCATCCCCGCGCCCTGCGGCTTGGCAATCAGAAATAGATCGCGCTCGAACTTGTTCTTCGCTGCCGAGGTAAAACTGCCGATGAATTCGTATTGGCCATCGCCATCCAGATCGGTCGCCGTTAGATTCGTGACCTTGAGCTCAGAGATCAGGCTAGCCGGCGTGCGGTTTTGCCGGTAGATGCTCTTCACCAGAGTCATGACCGCGGCGCGTTCTGCATCAGTCGGCGCTCGCCGTGCGCTCGCGCGTTTTCCAAGCGCATCGGAACTTGTCGCCAGCGCCCGTACCGGACCACCCAGACGCGCCGAAGTAGACAACCCGACTTCCGCGTGCACGCTGTTGCAGCCTTCGCTCCATTTCTTGACAGTGACCGATCCGGATTCACCGCCGCCGAAGATCAAGCGATAGGTACGGCCGGAAGCGAAGTATTCTTCCGCGATTTTCTTCTGCCTGTCCTTCTGCTCGTCGGTAAACGGCACGCGCAATTGCTTGCCTTCAACCAGGACCACCGCGTCCATCGACCCATTGCCATCCTCTGCTGACACAGCAAAAACCATATTGGCCCGGCGTGGCTGGGCAACGCTGGGCTCCGGCCATAAAACCAGAACAAACAAAACTGATAGCCAGGCTAGTGAAAATCTTTTCCAGTTATTCATTCGCAAACGATATTGGGGGTTCACGCTCAATCTCTCCTCCATTAGTCTCTTCAGATCGAACTCGCGCATATCATACACTGCAAGTCGCTTCATCGCTGGGTGGTTCCTAATTTAGCGGCGTATAGAGTGCCAACTTTAGTTGGGTTCTTTCTTGCTTAACAAGAGCCCGACTAAAGTCGGTACTCTGAACACCGCTTATCAAAGTAGGACAACACCCAGCGCTGAAGAGGGTCGCCCAAGTTGGCAACTCGCGCGGCCATCTCTATACTCAATTTGTTCTCAGCGATAATTCTTTGACTTGCAATTGATGTCTTTGCAACCGGAAACACATCAGGGAATCCTCAACGCCAAAGGCTTTCGCTTTGCGATTGTCGCCAGCCGCTGGAACGATTCGCTCGTGTCACGGCTGATTGCTGGCGCCCTCGATGCGCTGGCAGAACTTTCTGCCGACGAGAACGCAGTGGAGGTTTTTCGCGTGCCGGGTTCGTTTGAGATTCCGCTCTGCGCGTTGAAGGCGGCTGAGTCGGGAAAGTTCAACGCGGTGATTTGCCTCGGCGTAATTATTCGCGGTCAGACGCCACACTTTGAGTACATCGCTGCGGAGGTAGCTCGCGGCATTGGCGAGGCGGGAATGAAGACCGGCGTGCCATTGCTGTTTGGCGTCATCACAGCAGAGAATGTCGATCAGGCCATTGATCGCGCCGGCGTAAAACTGGGCAACAAGGGTTTCGAAGCCGCGACGGCGGCGGTTGAGTTAGTCAATCTTTACAAGGAAGCTTTCGAAAAGTGATGAGTGATAAGTCATGAGTGATGAAATAAGAGAACACCTATTATCGTCGCAAATGGCTCAGAGTGATGACCAGCAAGATGCTGGCGCCCATCACTCATCACTCATCACTCATCACTGATTTTATGGGTTCGCGTCGTAAGGCGCGCGAATGCGCCTTGCAAATGCTCTTTGCGGCTGACGTTGCCGGAACGCGCGGGGATGAACTCGCGCGCACCTTCTGGTCTGAATTGGCGGATGGCGAGATTGAACCCGGGGCCCAGGAGTTCGCCACCAGACTGGCCATCGGCACCCTCGCCAATTTGGAAGAGGTTGACGAGCGAATCCGCTCGCGCGCTGAACACTGGCGGATTACGCGCATGGCGCTGGTAGATCGCAACGTCCTGCGGCTGGCAGTCTATGAGTTTTTGAAGGAACCTACACCGCGCACGGTTACCATAAACGAGGCGCTGGAGATCGCTCGCCGCTTCTCGACCTACGAAGCTACGCAGTTCATCAACGGAATCCTCGATGCCATCAAGCGTGATCTGGATCAGGAGAAGCCTGAGGCCAATACCGTGGCGAACGAAGAGACCGAAGATGACGAGTCACCTGCTCCCGATCCGCCAGAGTCAGTTTCTTGAAGTAAGACAAATGGAGTTCCACCCATAGGCTCGATGTACCGGGGCTCTGCCGTCTGATGTGCGGAAAGGCTCCGCCTTTCCGATCAAGGTCCCTCATCAATGAGGCTACGCCTCCGACCTGGTTTGGAGGCCTAGCCTCCGCGAATTAATAGAAAGCTTACCGGAAAGGCAGAGCCTTTCCGCATATCCGGCGGATAGCTGCTCTTTTCGTTCCGTTGACCGCTTACCCTGATTTTGGCTCCGCCTCATCACATGTCTAGCTCAAGACACTCCCGATCCTATTTGGCCGGAAGAGGCGTAGCCTCTTCAACGTAATAGATCCTAATCGGAAAGGCAGAGCCTTTCCGCACATCAGGCGGCAAAGCCGCGTCAAAGGGCGCTTTAACTAACACACTAACCTCGAACTTGAGCTAAACTGCTTTCGGCATGGACGAAGAGCAGAGCGAGTTTATTGGTGACGCACGTGAAATGGTCGAGAAGCTTTACCGCGATCTCGAACAATTGCGGAGCGCGCGTTCGCACGGTCGACAGCGACGCGAACTGGCCGCGCGCATCTTTCGCCGCGTGCACACGCTGAAAGGCTCGGCCGGCTCGCTGGGACTGACATCCGTGAGCCAAATCGCGCACGACTTCGAAGGCGTGCTCGACGGAGTGCGACTTGGTCGGGTGGAGATCAACGATGCGGTGCTCGACCTGTTCGAAGATGGAACTGATGCTATCGCCCGCGCCCTGGAATCAGGATCCAACGAAGAGACCAGTCCCGGCGCCGTTGCGGTTATCAGACGGCTCGCGGCGCTGGCCGCGCAGAGCAAGAAGGAAGGAACGATCGCCGGCAGCCTGCGCTCGGCATTGCCGCCGGAGATTGCTCGCTCGCTGAGTGAATACGATCTTCAGCACACGCGGGAGGCGGTCCGCGAAGGCGCCAAGCTCTTCGTGGTGTCGGCTGGTTTCGCGATCGAAACTTTCGACCAAAACTTTCGCGAGCTGACCAAACTTCTGGGTCAAAGCGGTGAAATAATTTCCACCGGCCCAGGCGAGCCTTCAACCGCGGACGAGATTAACTTCAGGTTGCTTTATGCCGCTGAGCTGGTGTCCGGCGAAATCCTGCGACAGGCGGAAGCGCTGGGCCGGATCGAAATCAGCGAGATAGAGATTGAGTCATCAGCGGCTGGCGCGAAGGTCTTCGCCGAAGCCTTCCCCGGCCACGCGCCGGCGCCTGATATCGCCGAGACGGTTCGCGTCGACTTAAGGCAACTGGACGAACTGATCTCGGGAGCCAGCGAACTGTTTCGCTTTACGACCAACGCTCTGCTGTCGTTGGGCGCGTCTGACAAAATGCCTTTTGAAACTGCAACCAGGTATCTGCGCCGCCGGTTTGTCGAACTGGAAGAACGGCTGCTCAAGTTGCGCCTGGTGCCGGCAGGTGAAGTGTTGGGCCGGGCAGCCGCGCGCGGCGGACGCATTGCGGCGCGCCGCCTGGGAAAACAAGTTGAGTTTGAAATAGTCGGCGGCGATGTGGGCATCGACAAGTCGCTCGCTGACACGATCGCCGATCCGCTGTTGCATCTGGTGCGTAATGCGGTCACTCATGGCATTGAGGTCCCCGCGGAACGAGAGGCTGCCGGCAAGAGTGTGGTAGGCCGAGTGAAGCTGGCCGCTTTCAATGAAGGAAGCCGAATTCATATCACCGTCAGCGACGACGGCCGCGGCATCGAATGGGATCGAATAGTAGCCGCAGCGGCTGCGCATGGTATCGCCAGCAATGCGTCTGATCTGTCGACTGACCAGTGCCTGCGGCTGATTTTCCGCCCCGGCTTTTCGACCTCGAGTAATCTCTCAGAATTGTCAGGCCGCGGCATCGGGCTCGACGTCGTCGATCGCGCCATGGAGCAGGCCGGAGGCGAAGTGCGAGTGGCCACCGAGCGCGGAGCAGGAACTACGTTCGCGATGATCATGCCGGCGACGCTCGCCCTGGTCCAGTGCCTGATCGTGCAATCCGGCGATCAGCTTTACGCGATCGAATCTTCCGCGGTTAGTGAGGGCAAGCTGACCGACGCAAATCAACCGGGCAAAAATGGGGACCGCGTCGATTGGCAGGGAGAGTCTTTGCGTCTGCTTCGTCTGAGCACGCTATTGGGCCAGAGCGATGTTTTGGATACCGCCGCGACGATGGTTGTATGGCAAGCCCGGAACAACGGTGCTGGCGTGGCAGCAAATCAGGGGAGCACAGGTCGATACGCGCTGGTCGTCGACAGCGTCAAGGGGCATCAGGAAACTTTGGTGCGCAGTCTCGGCCGGCATGCCGCGCGTTGGGCGGGCGTTTGTGGCGCGGCTGAGCTGTTCGATGGCAACGTCGCCCTGGTGCTGGATATTGAAGAGTTGATCAAGAACGCGCAAGAGAGAGTTGTGCCGTCTGGAAGTGCAGTCAGAACGACATCTCCATAGACCGCAATTCATAATAACGACCCGCAGTGAGAGAATGCGTCGCGTGCAAGACAGTTTAGAGTTCAAGCGTTCAACCTTTAGATTGCTAATTAATTGGAGCAAGCTAAAGCTTGAACTGTGAACCGGGGATAGACGCTCCAGCACGAACGCTTTGCAATTCGGGGCAGTAGCCCGCGTCGTCAACATCACTCTTTGTTTGAACACTCTTGCACCTATGACATCCAGAACCCGGAAAAGGCTGGTGGCGATAATTGTCGGCGTCCTGATGTTTGTTTCTGGCGCGACTACCGTCCTGCTCCAGACTCGCACTTATCCGAAAGAGATCCGCGGCTACAAGGTCGAACGGACTGTGGTCGAAGTTAAGAAACCGGAAGCGACGAATGGACAGACCCGCAAGGATCAGAGTCAGCGTGGAAACAAGGACTCCGACGGGCAAACGAATGCCGAACCAAACTCGGAACGCGATGTCGACGCACTTATTCAACTGGGGAAGCCGCAACTCGGGCGGGTTACGCCGCTGGGAATTACCTTTGAAGTTCCCATCGTTGTCTCCCCAGTCAAGCAAAGCGGGCACGTCGAGTTTCTCGTCTTCGAAGACATGATAATCAACGGCGCGTCAGTGGATATTGACGAATACCATCACTCGTTCGATCTGCCTAACCAGCAACCACTGACGTTGCGCGAGCCGCTGCGCTTTTACATTTATCTCCCCAGCGCCCTGCTGGCGGCGCTCGGCGATTGGACTGATACGAAAGAAACCTGGCCGGTAACCGGGCGGGTTTACGTTTTTGGAAAGTTCAAGAAGAGCCTGTTCAGTTTCAAACGCGTCGTGCCGATTGAGTTGGACCTTTCGATGCGCAACCCATTGAAAGCGCGCTAATCGATCGAGCGATTCTAGCGCGGATCGTTGGATTGCAGCGCAGATGTTTTCGCGCTACTCTGCGCGCGCATGACAGCATCTTTTCGTCACAAGGGACTTTTAGGGAGTTCCATCACAGACTGCTGAAAAGCTCTTCTTATCATGCGCGTACGTGCGAGTTGTTCATGGGAACAGAAATGCGATCCACGAATTCACACGAAACGGCACGAAACAAGACTTAGTTCGAGTTATTTCGTGTGCGTTCGTGGATCGCTTTCTGCTTCCCTCGAAGAAGTACCCTTCCCACACCGGTTGTATTAGGTTTGCTTCTAATCCTCATCTTTCCAATCGCTTTCCAAGATCATATTGCAAACCCTTTTTGCCTGTAAACGACATCCTAACGATAACCCCCCATTTCATACTTCACTCACTCCTTCCTCTTCAAGACCAATCAACTTTCGGATGCATGGTGTGCCACTTCGTCGCTTGCTCGAACGCCAGAGCGACGCGCAGAGGCGCGGCTTCATCGTACAAGCCGCCGGTGAACATGATTGCCCGCGGGAGGTTGTTGATGAAGCCGCAGGGAACGCATACCGCCGGTTGACCGGTCAGGTTCGTGATGGTCAGGCTCGCGCTGCCGGGCGCGGGTGAAACAAAAACGTCCCATTGCGACATCAGCTTGTCCATCTCGCGCATCAACAACACGCGCGCGCGCTGCGCTCGCAGATATTCAACCGCCGGAATGAAACGCGAAGTGCGAAACGAGTTTGGCCAGTCGCCAGGGTCCTGACCCGAAAGCTGATTGACTCGGCCATCGCGCGTGATGTCGTCAAAGGCCGTAGCAGCTTCAGCGGTCAATATGTAGCGAATGTTTTGCGTCGGGAACTTCGGCAACTCGATCGGAGTCATTTTCACGCCGGCCTTCTCGAGAGCAGCGAGCGCCTCTTTGTACATCGCGTTTCGTTGTTCACCGACCATCCGTTGCTGTTCGTTCTGCGGTGTAAAGCCGGTGTTTTCGAATTCCGCTTTCAGATAACCAACACGCAGGCTGCTGAGCGTAACGTCAGGGGTCCAATTGAACGGCGCATCGCCCACGGTCAGATCATGTTGATCCGGCCCATAAAGCGCGTTAAGCGCGGCGGCGCAATCTTCGACGCCGCGACAGATTGGCCCAACTTTGTCCATCGTCCAACTCAAACCCATCGCTCCGTAACGGCTGATGCGGCCATAGGTTGGTCTCAACCCGGTGACGCCGCAGGTCGAAGATGGCGAGACAATCGATCCGAGCGTCTCTGTGCCGACTGAAAATCCCACCAGGCCGGCCGAGGTTGCCGATGCCGGGCCGGCCGATGAACCGCTCGAGCCGGCTCGGTCTTCATCGGGCGCCCAGGGGTTGCGCGTGACGCCGCCGAACCACTTCGGGCCCTGGGCCAGCGCGCCCATCGAAAGCTTTGCTACTAACACAGCGCCGGCGTCGCGCAGGCGTTCAACTACGGTCGCATCATAGTCGATCATTTGATCGCGATAAGGCTCAGCACCCCAGGTGGTCTTGATTCCCTTTGTGGCAAACAAATCTTTCGCGCCCCAGGGAATGCCGTGCAGCGGGCCGCGATACTTGCCGCGCTTGAGATCGTTGTCGGCGTCCTGCGCCTGCTTCATCGCCAGCTCTTCGGTGAGCGTTACGATGCAGAGTAGTTTCGGTCCGTAGCGTTTCAGACGCGCCAGATACATCTTTGTAAGTTCGACCGAAGAAACTTTCTTTGTGCGAATCAGTTCGGCGAGTTGAGGCACTGTCGCAAAAGCCAGATCGTCAACTGACTTGAACTGGGCTGGTTCATTCTTACCAAACTTAAATTTAGTTTTCGTGGCGGCCCGCTTGACGTGAAACCCGGGCAGCGCCGGATGAAAGACAACTGCCGGCTCGGTATCGAGTGGTATGTCCATCTTCCGCACTACTTCATAACTATCCAGCGAGCGATTGACGCCGGGCAGGGCCATGTCTTCCTGCTTATCGGTCAACTCGATGCCAATCAATTTCTCGGCGCTGTGCATCATGTCTTTGGTGAGGCGGAAAGGTGTCGGCGATGGACGCGGCGACGGTGTTGGCGTCGGGGTTTGCGCCAAAACGTTCAACGGTAAGCCGGAAACGGTAAGACCGGCGGCGCCGGCAGCGGGGAGAAGTTTGACAAAGGAACGGCGACCGATGCTTCGCTTCTTCGAGCCTTCGCTCACGGTCGGGTTAGTGACACGCTTTTTCTTCATAGAATCCTCGGATAGTTTGGATTTGAGCCCTCCCTCACGGTCGGGCTACTGCCCCGTTGCTATGCTCACGGCTTAGGGCGTTGGACTCGGACTTCCGTACTTCATCTTCACCACCTTGGCCTTGCCGGTTCGGTAGATGGTGACGATGAAAAGGTTGTCATATTCGGTTTCGGGAATAATCGGAAACGTTGGGCCGCCCAGAGCGGCGACGATTTCCGGTACGGTGTTGTTATGGCCAGCTACGAAAACGACCTGGCCTGAATTCTGAGTACGAATCCGGGCGACCAGATCCGCTGTGTTCGCTGAAGGGACCAGGGTGGGCGTCAGCCCCAATTTATCGGCGAGTGGCTTCGCAGTTTGTTGCGTCCGCTTGTATTGGGTGTCGTAGATCGCATTGATTCCAGAGTCGCCGAAAATTCGAACCAACTCCTGCGCGCGCGCTTGTCCCGCCGGAGTCAGGTCGGGATCCGGGTTCTTGGGATCGATGACCTTCTCTGCATGACGAATCAGAATAACCGTGGTCACGGGACGTTGAAAGGTAACGAAGTAAGCAAAGACAACGACAGCGCCCAACACGGCGAACAACATCGAAAAGACCAGAACGGTTTTGAAGCCTGATTTAGGCTCTGGGGTTTCGTCAGCCATGAACGAACTTGATCCTCCGGAACTGAGCAATGAATGGCCGCATACAATATCATTCGGCGGACTTTAATTCGAGCCTAAAAGTGGCACAGACTTCAGTCTTTGATCTGAGACGGCTAAAACTAAATCACAGACTGAAGTCTGTGCCACTAGATGCTCAGGATTTGAGGCCCAGAAAAGCTCGCATGCGATCCAGTTCCGCGTCGAGTTCGCGCTTGAAGGCGGGGTCGAGCGGTGGAGCTTCGATGTAGCCGAATTCAGACTCAAGCTCACCGTTCTTCACTGCGAGGTTGGCCCAGCCAATCACGCGTTCGCGCCAGAGCAAGGGCAGTGCATAATAACCGAGCTTACGTTTGGGCGCCGGTGTGTAGGCTTCGAAGCGGTACACCCAGCCCCACAACAGTTCGAAGCGGTCGCGGTCCCGCACCACCGGGTCAAACGGCGCCAGCAAGCGCACCGTGTCCTGCGGTGCCCGGCGCACCGCACTCTCTTCGGCCGGCCAATACCAGTCGACGTCATCGACGCGCGCATGAGAGAGCCGCTGTTTCGCCCGCTGCAGAGCACTCTTCAACTCTTTTTGCCACTGGGGCACGGCAAAGCGCAGCCGGCTCACAAAGACCGACAGGCTCGCACTGGGCAACGGCGCATAGATGCGGACAACCACATCGACCAGTTCGTCGATCCGCGCCCGACGATCCGCTGCATCGGTTGGTCCGAGGCCGTGCTCGTGTTCGGCATAGATGCGGATGCCGCGATCGCGTCGCGCCACCCGCAGCAGACCGCGGTAATGCATGGCGTCAAGCAAATGCGTCGTGGCGTTCGACGAGCCGCCCCAGTAGTTCGTGACCGTGCCGTGCGAGAAATGCTCATTTACGTCGCGCGGGTGCACGGCTCCGCGTTCGCGTACGAACTTCAGCAGAAGTTCTGCCTGCTTTCTGCGTGCAGCGGGCCAGGGCAGCCCGACGTTATCGGCAGGGACCCGGGTATCCGACCGCGGATGCATTAGTGCTTGGATCGAGCTGGTCACAAAGCCGTAGGTGACGAAGAAGTCCTCCTCGATGTCGAGTTGCGCGTAGCGGCGTTCGAGGTCGCCGGCACGGTAGTTCTTTACGCGATGGCGTAGGATCAGATCCTGAGCGCGCGCCGGCGCGCGGATCGGATCGGCCTGGACAAAGCCCAGCCTGCTGAGCGCACGCTTTAGCGTGGTGGGCCTGAAGAGGGTTCGGGCGACGGCAAAACGCCGCAGGTCATCAAGGGTGATCAGCATGATCAAATGTGGTTCAGGCTCGCGATGACATAAGCTCTTTCATAATGCTGATCCGTAAAATTAGAGGCCGGCAAATCAAGGGCATGGAAACGCTGACACTTCCGACCCGTCCCGCGCTTGAGAAGTTAGTAAGCATAAGAGGATAGTCGTCTATCAAGCAAATCGTTGCCAAAATTCTTGAGCGTTGTTTTTGTAGGCGGCACGAACTTCAGTCTTCGATCCGAGTCAGACCAAACTGAATCACAGACTGAAGTCTGTGCAACTCAAAGAGGTCGGATGCAAACAGAAACGGAAGGTGCTAACCTATTAGCCTAACGAAAACCAACGCTAAGTAATTACAGCAAGTCGAACAGTCGCCTGGGTGCGAGGTGAATTTCTTTGGCTCAAGAGCAAACCAAAACCGATTTATCTGAGATTATCGCGGAAAACTTTGGCGCCAATGCGACCTATGTAGAGGGCTTGCTCGCGCGCTGGCGCAGCGATCCGGCGCTGGTTGATGAATCGTGGCGCACTTACTTTGAAGAGTTGCTCGGCGGAGATGGCGCAGCCGCATCTCCCCAGGACGGCCGGACGACGACATTGCCACAGGCCGATGGTAGCGGCGCCGTGGCAAAGTTTGATGGTCATCGAGACGGAACCGGCGTCGCGCCGGCAAAGACCGCGCCGGCCAGGACTCCTGAAACGCCAGCCAAAACTGAAACCCGAGCCGAAGCAACTCCAATCCGCGGCGCCGCGCTGAAGATCGTCGAGAACATGGAAGCCAGCCTTTCCGTTCCGACCGCGACTTCACAACGTCGCATCCCGGTTAAGCTGCTCGACGAAAACCGGCGCATCGTTAATCGGCATCTGGAGGAGACGGATCGGAAGACGTCCTATACGCACCTGATTGCCTACGCGATCCTGCGCGCAATCGATCAGTTTCCTCAGCTCAACGACGGCTTTGAAGTAATAGATGAACAGCCTTCGCGGGTGCGACGCGCAGCAGTGAACCTGGGCATCGCGATCGATCTCGAAAAGAAGGACGGGACCCGCACCCTACTCGTTCCCAATATCAAGAACGCAAACAAACTTCGCTTCTCGGAATTCCTGTCCGCTTATGACGATGTAGTTACACGCGCGCGGGAAGGCAAATTGCAGGTGGCGGATTTTCAGGGCACCACACTCTCTCTGACCAACCCCGGAACGATCGGCACTGTCGCCTCCACGCCGCGTTTGATGCCCGGGCAATCACTGATTGTGGCCACCGGCGCAATCGAATACCCGGCCGAGTATCAATCGATGGCGCCGACAATCCTGCCGCAACTGGGAATCAGCAAAGCCATCACCATCAGCAGCACCTACGATCACCGGATCATTCAGGGCGCCGAGTCCGGCGCCTTTCTCGCCCGCGTACATGAATTGCTTCTGGGCAAGAACAAATTTTATGAGGAGATTTTCTCCGATCTTGGGATTCCGTACGCGCCGCTGCGCTGGAATGTAGATCGGAATCCTCTCTTCATGGGCTCCGATCAGACGCACGAGCAATCGATTCGCCAGGGCCGCGTGATGGAGCTGATAAATGCTTATCGCGTGCGCGGGCACTTGATGGCCGACATCGATCCGCTGCATGCGCTGCCGTTGCTTTATCACCCCGAGCTGGACATCGAAACCTACAACCTGACCATCTGGGACCTCGATCGCTCGTTCTTTACCGGCGGCCTGGCCGGCACTGAGAATGCTACGTTGCGCGAAATCCTCGACCTCCTCCAGCGTGCGTACTGCGGCAAAGTCGGCACCGAGTACCGTCACATTCAGAGCAAGGAAGAAAAGCTCTGGCTGCGCGAGCAAATCCGGCGCGAGTTCGTCCAACCTGAGCCGATTGACGCTGAAATCAAGAAACGCATTCTCTGGAAATTGATTTCCGCCGAGCAGTTCGAACGTTTTTTGAACACGAAGTTCCTCGGCCAGAAACGTTTTTCAATTGAAGGCTGCGAAACGATTATTCCTTTGCTCGATCAGTTGATCGAGCGCGCCGGCGATCTCGGTGTCGAAGACATCAAGATGGGAATGGCGCATCGCGGCCGCTTGAATGTGCTGGCCAATGTGATCGGACACTTCTGCGAACGCATCTTCACCGCTTTCGAAGGCTCAGTACATCCATCGTTCCCGGCGGACGAGGGTGACGTGAAGTATCACCAGGGCGCTGAAGGCGAACGCGAGACCGCGAGCGGTAAAAAAGTCCTTCTCACTCTTTCACCTAATCCCAGTCATCTTGAAGCCGTCGATCCGGTCGTCGAAGGCATGAGCCGCGCCACACAGGACGCGATGATGGAAAGCGATCTCGCGCGCGAGCAAGCGATGAACCGCGCGCTCCCGGTGCTGCTGCATGGCGATGCCGCGTTCGCGGGGCAAGGCATTGTGATGGAAACGCTGCAGCTCGCGCAGTTGCGCGGCTATCGCACGGGCGGCACGATTCATATTATCATCAACAATCAGATCGGGTTCACGACTTCGCCCGAGGCGGGCCGCTCGTCGATCTATTCGACCGACGTCGCGCGCATGACCCAATCGCCGATCTTTCATATCAACGGAGACGACCCCGAAGCCGCCTATCGCACTCTGCGCATCGCGCTCGACTACCGGCAACAATACAAGAAGGACGTCGTGTTGGACGTGGTCGGATTTCGCCGTCTGGGACATAACGAAACTGACGAGCCGAGCTATACCCAGCCGTTGATGTATCAGCGCGTGAAGGCCCATCCCGGCGTGCGAACGCTGTATGCCAAGCGACTCGTGCGTGAAGGCGTGATCGACGAAGCCGGCGTCAATCAACTGATCGAAGAATGCGTCCGTCGTTATGAAGATGCCCTGGCACGCTCCAAGGAGATCGCGGCGACTCAGAAATCAGCCGACACGCACAAGCCGCAGGTAGTAGAACTTGACGGCTCAGAGATAGTCGGGACCGGCGTCGAGGTGGACATAGTCAAGCACATCGCGCGTCAGATCTCAGTCGTGCCCGAAGGGTTCAACCTAAATCCGAAGATGGTCAGTCAACTGGCGCGGCGAGCGAAGATGGGCGAAGGCGCCTTGCCCATGGACTGGGCATTCGCCGAGGCGGTCGCGTTCGGATCGCTGGCCCTGCAAGGTACGCGCGTACGCTTGAGTGGACAGGATTCGGGCCGCGGTACCTTCAGTCAGCGACACGCCGTGCTCTACGACACGCAGACTGGTAAGGCATGGGAGCCGCTCGCTGAATTGCGTGCGTTAGATTCTCCGCGCGGCCGCTTCGAAGTTTTCGACAGCTCGCTTTCCGAAGCGGGTGTGCTCGGCTTTGAATACGGGTATTCGGTGGTAGCCGGTGATGCGCTGGTAATGTGGGAAGCGCAATTTGGCGATTTCAATAACGTCGCCCAGTCGATCGTCGACCAATACGTCGCCGCCAGCGAGGACAAGTGGCAGCAAACGTCGCGTCTGACCATGCTTTTGCCGCACGGTTACGAAGGCCAGGGCCCCGAGCATTCCAGCGCGCGCCTCGAACGTTTCCTGCAGCTCTGCGCCGAGAATAATCTTCAGGTGTGTTACCCCACCACGCCGGCCCAGTATTTTCATTTGCTGCGCCGCCAGGTCCGGCCCGGATTCGAACGGCCTCTGATTGTGATGACGCCAAAAAGCCTGTTGCGCTTGGCTGCTGCTGCATCTGCGCTTGATGAATTAACCAGCGGTGGTTTTCGACCCCTGATCAATGATGCGGAAATAACCGATCCCGATCGTGTTGAGCGAATCGTTCTGTGCAGCGGCAAGGTCTTTTACGATCTAAACGAAGCTCGAAAGAAAGCACGGGGCATTAGCCCGACCGTCAGGGAGGGCTCAGATGATTCAACAGACAATCGCGTGGCGATAGTTCGCTGCGAACAGTTTTATCCGTTCCCGCTGAGCGGCTTGACTGAAACACTCGCCGGTTATCCGAATGCAAAGGAACTGGTGTGGTGTCAGGAAGAACCTAAGAACATGGGCGGTTGGACCTTTATGGAATCGCGTCTGGAAAACTTACTGACGCGCTGTGAGCGGCCTCGTTATGTAGGACGCGAAGCCTCAGCCAGTCCGGCCACGGGTAGTTACGCGGTCCACACGCAAGAGCAGACACGTCTGGTGAAAGAGGCGCTGATGATCGATTAACCTTTCCGCTGGGAGCGCGGACGTCCCGTCCGCATTGAGCGCGAAGCGCGAACAATCATCATCGTCTTCTCAAAACCAGCGCGATGATTGCCGAGAATACCCCTCCAAACAAAGCAAACCCGATCGAAACTCCGAGGAATGCCTTCACCACGCTGGTCTCGCCTTCCTGCTGCATCATCTTCGGCCCAACGGTAGCGAGCAGGAGCGCGAAATAGGCGCTGGTCAGAATTGCGTAAGTCACCGCAATCTTGATTCCGGTGATGAATCCATCGCCATAAGTCAGTGTCCCGCCGTTCATCCTTCGTTTCTCGCTAATCCCGAGCGCCAATCCAGTAATCGCCGTCAGGTTGAAGATCGCGACGTCGGCAAATTGAGCGGGCTGTGATTCGAGATGCAGAACGAAGTGCTTCAGGGCCACCCACGCGGCGATGACCAGGGTTACGAGGATTCCGTATTTGAGGGCGAGTTTCATGGTATCTCCAATCGAAGCGCTAACAACCTCGGCGGAGCGCAGGGGTCTTGCCTGCTTCTGGGGCCCTCCCTCACGGTCGGGCTTCTGACCCGCTCGCCGGCGCGAGGGTACTTTTATCATAATCGAGTTTGACCGCAAACATCGGATAGATAGTGACGTCTCCCTCCTCTATTATGGCCTCATCAAATCTCGATGAGGTGAAGTAAGATGTTGCAAGTATCAACTAACATGACCACGGTAATGAACAATCCCGAGCTTTGGAATGCGGTAATTTCCCGCGACGCTTCGCGCGACGGCAGCTTTGTCTTTGCGGTGCGCTCGACCGGCATTTATTGCCGACCCTCCTGTCCGGCGCGACGGCCGCGACGCGAACAGGTCCGCTTTTTTCAAGTACCCGAAGCCGCTGAGCAAGCCGGCTTTCGCGCCTGTCGACGTTGTCATCCACGCCGTGCTCAAACCGGCGATCCGCAGATCGATCTGGTCCGCCGCATTTGTCACGCGATCGACGAACACGATGAAGAGCCGCTGACCCTGAAAACGCTCAGCATGGAAACAGGAGTCAGCGCACATCACCTGCAACGTACTTTCAAAAGCGTGATGGGCATCACGCCTCGGCAGTACGCAGAGTCGCGACGGCTGGACCAGTTCAAATTAAAAGTTAAGGAAGGCGCATCAGTGACTGATGCGATGTACGACGCCGGGTATGGATCGAGCCGCGGTCTTTATGAGAAGTCGGCGGCGCGGCTTGGCATGACGCCGGCGACCTACGGCCGCGGCGGACAGGGGATGCGGATTATCTACACGATTGCCGCGTGTCCGCTCGGGCGCGTGCTGGTCGCCGCCACGGAGCGCGGCGTTTGCTCAGTCGCGCTCGGCGACTCCGATGCAGAACTTAGCGCGGCCCTGTTCGCGGAATACCCGAACGCATCGATCGATTCCCGTGACACGATTATTAGTCCATCGTTGAATCTTTGGCTCAGCCAGGTGCTCGAGCACCTTGGCGGTAAGAGTCCGCGGATAGACTTACCGCTCGACATCCAGGCCACCGCGTTTCAATGGCGCGTGTGGGAAGAATTGCAGCGCATTCCCCTGGGTGCGACGCGTTCGTATCAGCAGATAGCCAAGGCGATCGGCAAACCGAAAGCTGTACGCGCAGTCGCGAGTGCCTGTGCTGACAATCACGTGGCGCTCGTGATTCCCTGTCATCGCGTCATTCGCGAAGATAAGAGCATGGGTGGATATCGGTGGGGATTGAAGCGGAAGGAGGAACTTCTGAAACGGGAGAAAGTAGCGTCTGAATAGAAATATTTTCTTTGCGCCTTTCGTTTGAAGCTTTGCGCCTTTGCGTGAACCACACCGCCAATAAATAGATTTCACGCAAAGGCGCAAAGAAAGTCGGGAGGCGCAAAGAATCATTGTCGCCCAGCAGTCTGCTACTACTTAATCCAAACCGTCTTAACGTTCACAAACTCGCGAATCCCGAACTCGCCCAGTTCCCTTCCATAACCCGAATGCTTCACGCCTCCAAATGGCAGACGCGGATCGGAAGCCACCATGCCGTTAATAAAGACGCTGCCCGCGTCAAGTTCTTCGAGGAAGCGATCGCGTTCAGCTTCATCATTGGTCCATGCTGCTGAACCAAGACCAAACGATGTGGCGTTGGCGAGCTCGATCGCCTCATCGATGTTTGCAATGCGAAACAGCGAAGCGACCGGGCCAAAGATTTCATCCTGATAAGCAGGACAACCCTTAGGAATATCCACTAGAACCGTTGGTTCGTAGAAATTGCCCCGCGCTAAGTCACCCTCTGCCTTGAACTTCTGACCGCCGGTGAGAATTTTTGCGCCGGCGGCAACGCTCACCTGCACCTGGTCTTCCAGGTCTTTCAGAATTTGCTCGGTCGCTAACGGGCCGATATCGGTCGACTCAAGCATAGGATCGCCGACGCGCAACTGCTTCATCGCTTCAACGAAACGCTTTTCAAACTCATCATAAATTTGAGCGTGGACAATGAAGCGCTTGGCGGCAATACAGGACTGGCCGTTGTTAATCGTGCGAGCTTTCACGGCAGTCGTGGCCGCCGCTTCCAGTTCAGCGGAAGGCATCACTATGAAAGGATCGCTGCCGCCGAGTTCCAGCACGGTCTTCTTGATTTGCTTTCCGGCAATGCTCGCTACGCTGCGACCGGCGGGCTCGCTCCCGGTGAGCGTCGCCGCGGCCACGCGTGAGTCTTCCAGCACAGTCTGCACCAGATCGGATCCAATGAGGAGCGTCTGAAAAGCGCCTTCCGGAAAGCCTGCGCGGCGAAAGATGTCCGCGATAGCCAGCGCGCATTGCGGCACGTTCGAAGCATGCTTCAGCAACCCAACATTGCCGGCCATCAAAGCCGGGGCGGCAAAACGAAAGACTTGCCAGAAAGGAAAATTCCAGGGCATCACCGCGAGCACTACACCGAGCGGTTGGAAGCGAACAAAGCTCTTCGTCGCGTTGGTATCCACCAACTCGTCAGCCAGATGCTTCTCGGCATTCTCAGCGTAATAGCGGCAGACCCACGCGCACTTCTCTGTTTCCTGAACCGCTGCGTTGACGGGCTTGCCCATCTCGAGAGTCATCACCCGTGCGAAGTCTTTCTTTTCGGTTTCCAGAATCTCCGCGGCGCGCAGCATCATCGGTGCCCGCTCGGCGAAACTGGTCCGCCGATAACTGCGAAAGGAATCGAGGGCTAGTTGAAGTTTTTCGTCGAGCTGCGTTTGGCTAAGCGGCTCGAAAGTTTTCAGCGTTGCGCCAGTGGCGGGATTGATTGATGCAATGGCCATGAAAGAATTATATCGATCACCATCAAGGTTTCGGTATCAGCTCTGGCTCGTCTGCACTGGTCGACACACTCTTTTGTCGCTTAAGCAACACAATCATCCCAATACCTGCAATTATGCAGGCGCCGCCGGCCAGCAAGCGCCAATTAAGTTTTTCATGCAGCACGATCATTCCCAGGATGACTGCCACCACCGGCGTTACCAGAGCGATCAGCATGGTGTTGGTCACGTCCATATTGCGCACCAGCCAGTAGTAGAGGGCAAACGCAACCACGGAACCGACCACGGTTAGATATAGCAAAGAGACGACGGCCATCGTGGTCCAGTGGAAATGTAAGGGATTGCCTTCGTTGGGAATCCCGATTGCCAGTAGCGGGACAAAACCGAAAATCATCTGGCAGGCAGCGAATACTTGCGGATCGATTTTGCCGCCATAAGCCTTCACCAGAACATTACTGTACGAGCCGAAGAAGGCGCTTAGCACCAGCGCCATGCTGCCAAGCAGAGCCATCGACCCGGCGATGCTCAACTGATCTGAAAAGATCACTGCTACCCCACAGACTCCCAACAGGACACCGATCGCCCTTCCTGCCGTCAAGCGCTCTTGCGGCAGATAAGAATGCGCTATCACGAGACCAAAAGCCGGAAACGTAGATTGCAATACGGCCGCCAGGCCTGAGGAGATGTATTGCTCGCCCCAAAACACCAGGCCGTAGTTCAGACTGAATTGCAGAAAGCCGACGACCGCGATCAAGGTCCAGTCACGACGGGTGCGTGGCCAAGCCGCTCGCCGGGCGAGCACCATCAGGATCAGAATCAGGGAAGCGAGGACGAATCGAATGCCCGCGAATGTGATTGGGGGAAGGTCGTTGAGACCAATCTTGATGAATAGCCACGTTGATCCCCAAATGAGACAGAGGATCAGCCAGACGATGCGTCCTTTCATTCGATCATTTGTACGTGAGGGAGAGCGAAGACGTCAAAGCGTGAAGCTCAAAGGCGAAGTACGGGGCAGTAGCCCGACCGTCAGGGAGGGCTTCGTTGGGCGAATAGAGCCCTCCCTGACGGTCGGGCTACTGCCCCGCTTCTCGCAACCTACTATGCCTTCTTCTCTTCGTGATGCGGCGTTAACTTGATAATCGAAAAGACCGCGCCTTGCGGGTCCTGTATGACCGCGAAGCGACCCACGTTTTCGATGTCCATCGGCGGAACGAAGGCCCGAGCTCCCAACGACGTAGCTTTCTGAAAGCTCGCGTCGCAATCCTCCACCGCGAAATAGATTCCCCAGTTAGGCGGGACCGGTCCCATGTCCGGACGAATCTGCATCATGCCGCCCACATGCTCGTCGCCGTTCATCCATTCCGTGTATTCCATCGGAGCCCCGTGCGTGTTGGCCACCCAGCCAAAAAGCTTCGAGTAGAAATCAATCGCCCGCGCCGTGTCGTTGGTCAGCAGTTCATTCCAGGAGACTGTGTTAGGCTGGCCCTTTACCCCGAAGCCGGTGTGTTTGTTAGCTTGCCAGATACAGAAAGCAGCGCCCGTTGGATCGATAATCACCGCCATCCGGCCCGCGTCAAAGACATCGAAGGGTTCTTTCATCACTGTGCCGCCGAGAGATTTCGCTTTGGCGGCGATCTCGTCGGCGCTGGCGACGCTGATATAGGAAGCCCAATGCGTGGGTACTTCTTTCATCATTTCGCCCTTCTGGTAAAGCGCTCCGACTTCCTTACCGTCAAGTTTCAGCATCGTGTAAACCATATCCGGTCCGATGGGCATATCGTCCGCTTCCCAGCCGAATAGTTCACCATAAAACTTCTTTGCGCCCGGCCCGTCGGTCGTGGCCAGCTCAGCCCAGCAGAATGTGCCTGGCGCGAATTCGAGTTGCGTCTGCGTTCCTGTTTCGCTCATTTCGGTTTTCTCCTTATTGAGTTAATGATTGCCGTCAAGGGGCTGAAACTTTATCAGCGCGCGGGGGGAAAAGCTAGTTGAGTTTGGAGTTCCGACTTCAGTCGGTTTCCGAATCGAGAAGGAAAAGCTGATACGCGTTTTGGAGAGGCCGACTGAAGTCGGAGCTCCAAACCAGCACGCCTAAAAACGAAATCGCGCTGCTCTCAACCGAAGTTGCTAGCAGCGCAATCTCTAATCTTATAAACCACCGAAGTGGTTTCTAAGATGGCAGCCTGGCTTGGCCGAGCACAAGCTGCCAATTTGTATACCGACAAGCAATCGGCGGTCGATGCTCCCCGGTCGGCACGCGATCCGTTTCCACTTACCTAGCTTCCCTTGCGGGACATTCAGTTTGTTTTCACCAATCTCACATTCCTTGCGGAGCGTGGTGCCTCTAGGTAGTTTTTTTGGTGGCTGTCCTCCACCGCCGGTTACGTCCCCGGCAACGAGGCCCAACTTTCGTTGAGCGACATGGCTTCCCTTCAGCGGGTCCTTCCCAAAGGGTGCTACCCGTTTTTATCCGGGCGCCCAGGAAAAACCTTTCGGCTTCTCCCTGGCAAGCCTTTCGGCTTCAGCGACGGGCGTCATAGCAACCACAAACCGCTCTGTCGTTACTCTCTCCCAGAGTGTCACCACTCTGTTCGCCTGTCCCTTCGCTGGTCTCAAAGGCCGTAACCTTCGCGACGGGCAGAGTTATACCGAAAAGAATTTTTCTCGTCAAAGTTTTATGTGTTTTATTTTTCGAAAGACGATCTGTTTTTCTTTTCTCAAGAAGAATGCTCAGCATATTCCTCAGCAGGCTGACAAAGAAATTTTTGCGGTGCTCGGAAAAAGTGGTGGGCCCGCGATGCGACGGAAAAGCGATCCACGAATTCACACGAAGCGACACGAACAAAGGCTTTCTTCGTGCTATTTCGTGTGAATTCGTGGATCGCTTTTTCTGATGTCGTCAGCAATCTCGTTACTTGGACTCTTTTCGGCACCCGGCCAGGCGAATAATGGAAACGAGATAAGAATAATCCGGGAATGGTCCTATTCGATGAGAGCAGTCATTGCGCTGCGTATCGCAGCCTGAACGGCGTCAGCCTCGTCCTCGCTTTTGTACGGGTAACGCGGCCAAAAGAAGCCTTTCAGTCCGTCTTTGCGGCGTCGCGGCACAATATGGGTATGTAGATGCGGCACGCTTTGGCTGACGCGATTGTTCATCGCGACAAAGGTTCCGTGAGCTTCCAGCGCCGACTCGACTGCACGACTGAGAAGTTGCGCATTCCTGAAGAAGGGTCCGACCAGGTTCTCGGGCAAATCAGTCAGAGTTTCGTAGTGTTCTTTTGGAATCAAGAGGCAATGGCCAGGAAAAACCGGACGGTGGTCGAGAAAGGCCAGGGATATTTCATCTTCAAATACGAGGCGAGCGGCTACTTGTCCATGGACAATCTTGCAGAACGCGCATGATGGTGGAATTGGATCCAACATTAGCTCTTAGAGTGATCGAAGAATTTCTTTTTTCTCTTTGCCTTGTGCGGAAGCAACTGCTCGCAGAATTGAATTCAACGTGCCGATGCGCAACGAACTGTGATTAGGAATAGCTATTCGATGATGTCCTGGACTTTTAGTTTCCAGGATGATGTGGCTCCCAACCTGGTGAACGCGTTGGTAGCCGTACTTGCGGCAAAGCACGTCAGAGAGATCAGCCCCGCTAAGATCACGCGGAACTCTCATGCGCAGGCGAGAACTTCGTCACGCACGAGGTGTAGACGAATTTGATCAGGTTTGGTTTGATCGAAAAAGTACCCGGTAACTGCTTCCTGAACGTTGGAACGCAACTCCTCCCAAGAATTCGCCTGCGTGAAAATGTCATACGACAGGCACTCCGCCACAAACCCACCATCGTTCTCCTGATACACACTGAAGACAATTTCCATAAATCAAATTCTGCCACTAACTATTAGCGGCGGCAAGCCGCGCACGGAGTGGACCCTCAAATCTGATTGTATCGAAAGCACCTCGGCTCGTGATCATTGACCATGCCGACGGCCTGCATGAATGAATAACAGATCGTCGAACCGACAAATTTACAGCCGTGGTGAATTAGATCCTGGCTAAGGGCGTCCGATTCCGGAGTATGGGCCAGCGCAGCCGCGCCGCGCTTGCGTTTGATCGTTCGTCGATTTACGAATCTCCAGACATATTTGTCGAAACTGCCAAACTCTTTCTGGATCTCAAGAAAAATCCTGGCATTCCCGACGGCTGAGTTGATTTTCAAACGATTGCGGATGATACCGGCATCGCCCATCAACTTCTCAATCTTGCGCTGATCGTATTTCGCCACCTTGCGGGGATCGAAGTTATCAAACGCGGCGCGATAGTTATCACGCTTCCGCAGGATAGTCTCCCAACTCAAACCTGCCTGGGCGCCTTCAAGAATCAGGAACTCGAACAGCGTGCGATCGTCGTGCGTGGGTACGCCCCACTCCAGATCATGATAGGCAATCGACAACTCGGTGCGGGCCCAGTTACATCGGCGCGGTTCTGTTTTCGAGTTTGGAGGGCTCATGGCTTTTCGGAATTGTTATTAGAGTTAGCCAACCGTTCGATGGCTTCGATGAGCACGCTGGCTTCAACCGGCTTGGCCAGATGAACCTGAAAGCCGGCCGACAGCGCCAGTTGCCGGTCTTTGTCTGTCGCGAAAGCTGTCAACGCGACGGCGGGAAGCTGGCTCCCTTCTGGAGACAACAACCTGACCTTGCGAATTAACTCGTATCCGCTTTCGATCGGCAGACCTATGTCACTAAGCAAAACGTGAGGTCTGAAGACTTGCAAATTATCCAGGGCTTCCTGTGCCGATTCGACCACCTCGACTCTTGCGCCTGAACACTCGAGCGTAAGCGCCAGAAGTTCGCGCGCATCAGGTTCGTCTTCAACGATCAGCACTCGCACGCCCTCGAGCGGCTGTCGGGTTGTGGCCGTTTTTTCCTTTTCAAATTCGACGGTGGCGGTTTCTTCCGATCGGATCGCCGCCAGCGGAATTCTGATCGTGAAGGTCGCCCCTAAACCTTCGCCCGGACTTTCCGCGGTGACAGACCCACCATGCAATTCCGTCAGGTGCCGGACAATGGCTAATCCCAGGCCCAGACCGCGGTGAGAGCGGGTAAGCGGTGATTCAGCCTGGCGGAATCTTTCAAATACGCGCGGCAGAAAATCCGGCTCGATTCCCATGCCGGTATCTCGGACCTCGAGTTCGGCTAACGACGCGTTCCGGCGCAACGAAACGTAGACCCAGCCATCCCGGGACGTAAATTTCACGGCGTTGGAAAGCAGGTTCCAGATTATCTGTTGCAGCCGCGCGGGATCACCGGCCACCGGCCCCACCGACGCATCAGCGGAAATCTTGATTTGAATTCCTTTGGCATTCGCAGCCGGCCGCACGATGTCAACCGCCGCGGAAATGACCGGCATGAGATCAACCGGACTGATATCAAGGTTAAGTTTCCCTCCGGCGATGCGCGATACGTCGACCAAGTCTTCAATCAATTGCGCCTGCGCGCGGGCATTCCTCTCCACAGTCTCGAGTGCGTGCGCAGTAGTTTCCTTGTCCAGGCGCTCCGCCCGCAGCATCGATAGCCAACCCAGCATCGCCGTCAGCGGTGTACGTAGCTCGTGCGACAGGGTGGCCAGGAACTCATCCTTGATGCGGTTGGCCTCTTCGGCCTCCATTCGCGCCCGATGTTCGCGCTCAATGAGTTCCTCGCGTTCTTTCTCGGCCCGCTTTCGCTCGGTCACATCCCAGCCCAGACCGGCCATCCGGTAGGGCTTTCCGTCTCCATCGTAGAAGGCCCGGCCCCGTCCGATCATCCATCCGGGTTTGCCGTCCTTCGCTGTGTAGCGAAAGTCTATCTCGTAGTCAGTCCGGTTCGTGATCGCATCGATCACGGCCCTTTGCAAAGCCTCTCGATCTTCAGGATGAACAAAATCGAAGAACGCTGCCTCAGTTTCGGAAAATTCACCGGGCTTAAGACCGAAGATCCTTTCCAGCTCGGGTGACCATTGCACCCGACTGGTCTCGTCCAATTCGCGCGTCCAGGTGCCCATGCCGCTGGCCTGCAACGCCATGACGAACCGTTCCCGGCTCTCGAAGAGTTCCTGTTCCGATTCCTTCCGTTCGATAAACTGTCCAATCTGGCTGCCGATGCCACGGAAGGTGGCCAGCAGGGCCTCATCCGGCTCGCGAATTTCGTGACTAAAGAATTCCATCACGCCGAGGAACTTCTCACCTGAAAAGATCGGAAAGGCAAAAGCCGCGTGCAGTTCTTCGGCTGCTGCCGCTGGCCCGCGCGGAAAGTTATCGTCCTTCGTTGCATCGGGTATCCAGGCCGGCTTCAAGTCTTTCCAGACACGTCCCGGCAAGCCGATGCCCGGTGGAAACCTGCTCTCGAGAGACAGTGCTTCGAATCTACTCGCGGCCGATCCATCCGAAAGGCCGTGCGACGGCCAGACTTTCAAACAGCGCAATACGCCGGTATCCGCGTCGACTGTCCACATCGCGCCGACTTCCCACCCGAATGTATTGCAGATTCTTTGCATCATACGCGGCAAAGCATCGGCGAGCGCCGGCGATTCAGCCAGGATTCGCGTGACGGACAGACTCCCACCCAGATGCCGTGCGGCCTGCTTGCGCTCAGTGACAATTCCGGCGAGCGAAAGAGTCGTGATGGCGTAGTTAGCGATGTAGGCCTGCAGGAAAAGCAAGCCTTCGTTCTCGCTGTAGATCGCAAACCCACCATAGCCGTGGATCGTTCCCCAAATCGCGATCGCAGAGAGCACGGCAATCGCTGTGGACACGCCCCTCGGGCCAAAGCGAAACGCTGCCCACAACAGTAAAGGTATCGTCACGTGTCCCCAGGGACGTGCCGTGACCGAGCGGAGCAACAAGTTCGTATAAATCGTCGCGGATAAGAACCACATCAAAAGGAACAACGAAACGGCTTCAGCCAGACGCCAGCCGCGCCAGCGCTCAATTGGTTTGTCGACCCAACTAAGGATTAGCGGAGTCATCACCAGCGCGCCAACGCCGTCACCGGCCCACCAGGTCAACCAGAGCCAGCCAAAATTACTCCATGAGGCGGATCCACTCAGACATAAAACGACATTGCCAATCGTGGCGCTAACGGCGGTGCTGAGAATCGCGGCAAAGACGACAAACTTCAGCACATCCATGGCGCGTTGGAAAGGATTGCGCGAACCAACGAAACGACGGACCAAATACACCGCGGTGATTGCTTCCAGCGTGTTGCCAATAGAAATCCCGACCGCAGTGACAAAGAAAACGTCGGTCAACAAATAGTTAGCGAGCAGCGCGCCCAACAGAACCCCGGGCACTGCGCGATAACCCCACCACAGGGCCAGGGCGATCGCGACCCCAGTGGGCGGCCAGACCGGCGACACGCTGGCGTTAAGGCTGGCGAGAGAGAGACCGAGTTTTGCCGCAAGAAAGTAGAGCCCGGCGACGCTGAGGATCACGCCGAGATCAACCAGCTTCTGATGTTTGCGAGGCGCCGTCATTCGATCAGCTCACTGAAAACGAGTATGTAACCATTGGGATCCTGCACTTCAAACTCCCAATCGCCATAGCCCTGTTGTCGCAAAGGCATTCTTATTTCAACCTGTTCCTTCACCGCTTCGTAGAAATCTTTGACGCCTTCCATGCGAATGTACGCATCCCAAACTCCTCCGCTCCGAAGATGGCAGAGATCGGTCTTTTGATATCCATCAATCCGTTGAAACATGATCTCGACCTGGTCACGAGAGACGCTGGCGAAGACATAAGGCGGATTTTCCGGAAAGGCATAGCTGCTAAAGCCCAGATGAGTTTCATACCAGCGAATCGTGCCGTCTACATCAGCGACTGGAAACGTTGGAGCTGCGCTGCAAAGTTTCGGCATCAATGGATCCTTCGTTGAAGGTCTTCACTCCGTTAGGAGTGACATCTTTATAGACCCGATTCCCACTCGACACTGGCTCCGTTCGAAGGAGCGGAAGATAACCAGACTTCTTTCTATTCGAGACTCACTCCGCTTCTTCGAACGGAGCCGGACGAGACGTTGCACTCGTTTCTATAAACATCTCACCCTTAACGGGGTGTCTGTGCATATCCGTGTAAATCTGTGGCAACTGCTCTTAACTTCTATCCGCTATCCACCTCGCCACCTTCGCGCCCATAGAAGAAGACCCAGACCGCGAAATCATCGCTGAAACTCTCAAAACGATGTTCGACGCCCGCGGCGGCGAACAGGACATCGTGCGGACCGAAAGCCTGGCGTTCACCACTACAGATAAATTCTCCAACGCCGCGGGCCACCACGTAAACCTCGTCGCGCGAATGCGGTGTTTGTGGATCCTGGCCGCGCGGCGCGTATAGCTTTACCACCAACGAACCATGTTCGAAAACGCCTACCACTTGTTCGCCCTGGGGACCAGGCAAACGACCCAGTGCTTCAGCCAGTGTGATCTTTTGACAGGTGTTGGTAGTTGTCATGGTGACTGTTTCAATAATACATTACAATGCCCGTCACTAATGACGAGTTTGGGTTCCAGCCGGTTACGTTCTTCGGCCGGTGAAGGTGGCATGGGCGTCCCGCCCATGATCACGTGCAAGATGCACGTGCCACAATCACTCTGACCGCTGCAAAGGTCTTAGATCGCGATGCGTAAGAATCATTTGCGAGAACTTGCCCGGAACCCTGATCATATTTCGGGCATTTACAACTACTGTGACCGTTGGTGCGAACGGTGTCCTTTCACTGCGCGCTGCCTGGTGTACGCGACTGAGAAAGCCGACGAGGACGCTGCCGATCCCGAAGACCATGACATCAATAGCGCGAAGTTTTGGAGCCGGCTCGAGTCAGTATTTCGGGAAACGCATGAAATGATCCTGGAATGGGCCGAGGAAGCCGGCGTTGACCTGGAAGCCGTAGAAGCTGAAGCCGCGTTGGCCGATCGTGAGCAACAAAGACACGACGCGAAGGAGCACGAGCTTTCACTTTCGGCGCGCCGCTATGCCGAGATGGTCCAGCGATGGTTTACCGAAGAATTCGCCGTCGAAGAGCGCGTGCACGACGACACGACCGGCAACTCGAACAACACGGAAGACGACATCGACATCAGCGACGCCGTCGAAGTGATCCGCTGGTACCAGTTTTTCGTTGCGGCAAAGGTTTTCCGCGCCTTAATGGGACTTGCCGAGATGATGACGGACGACGACCTGGTTGCGGACGACGACCTGGTTGCGGACGAGATCTTTACCGATACCGAACTTGACGAGGACGAAATGGACTTTGACGTCGTCGGGTATGATTCGGATGGCTCAGCCAAGATTGCTTTGATCGCCATCGATCGTTCAGCCAGCGCCTGGCGCGTGATGCAGAGTTCGCTTCCCGAGAAAGCTGATTCGATTAGACCGATGCTGGTTGAGCTCGAGCGTCTGAGACGCACGGCCGAACAAACCTTTCCGCATGCGCGCGATTTTATCCGGCCTGGCTTCGATGAAGTTATTTCTGATTTTGTGAGTTAGCGTTCTTCTTCGTGTCCGTTCGTGTGATTTCGTGGATCGTTTTTATCTCGGCCAGGTGAACGACCCACAAATTGGCACGTAGCAACGCGAAAACGATCCGCAGATGAACAATGTCCAGAGAGTCGAAGATGGGGTAGTGACCTAATTAGAGAGCTTTCTGTCCTCCGTGTTCTCCGTGTCTCCGTGGTGAGTCTAATTGTAGGCAGGAATTTACCACGGAGACACAAAGAACACGGAGAAAAGCTCAAACGAAGACATACCCGAAGATGGAAAATCGTTTTCGAGTCATGACAGGATTCCATGATTAACCTATGAAAGGCAATATTCCCATTCCCGAGCTCCCATTCTCGGAAGAAGTGTGGCTGATGGTCGCGGTGACTTCGGTGCGCGAGCGCCGCACGCAACAGGGCAAGCCATTTCGCGATGCCAGCGCGCGCAACGCCACCGGCAACCTGTCGCTGAAGATTTGGGCCGAAGTTCTCGAAGGCCGCGAAGAACTGAAACCCGGCCTATGGGGCATCACTGGAAAGCTTGAACCCTTCCAGGACCGTTCGCAGTTTGTCGTCTCTGAATACAAGCCCATATCAATCGATCAATACCGTGAGTATGTCGGTTGCGATCCAACTCTGCCGCGCGCTTTCACTTTGGATATCGAGACGCTGGCGCTGCCCGGCTTTCGCGATCGCGTTGGGCCAAAATTGGACAAAGATCTGAAGCTCGGCTATATGCGCCTGGAACAACAGCAGCGTTATCTGGAAGACATCGCCGCAGAAGAAGAGCGGGTTTATCAATTGGGTTCGCTGAACGCTACGTCGGGGCGCGTGTTATCAATCGCCGTGCACATCGGGCCGATTCCCGGCTTTGAGATCGAAGGCCTGACTTCAGATCAAAGCGAGCACGCGTTTGGCATCGACAAAGCAGGTAACGAGCAGGAGGAGGCTCAGGCGCTGCGCGACTTTCTGACTTTGATCTCCGACTTTGATCTGGAGTGCGACGAAATCGTCGGCCACAACATTATTGGTTTTGACTTACCGTTTATCTATCAGCGCTGCCTGGTGAACAACATCCCGGCCCGGCCGCCGATCAATCTGGGCGAATACAATGTGCGCGGAGTGTTCGACACCATGCGCGGCTGGTGGCTCGGCAGCCGCAACCGTGTCGGCCTCGACGATATCGCGTGGGCGCTGGGAATCGAATCGAGCAAGACGGAAGCCGTCGAAGGCAGCAAAGTTTTCGACCTGTATCAAGCCGGCAAGCTCGCCGAGATTCGCGAATACAACCTGAACGACGTGCGCGTCACGCGCAAGGTGTACGAGCGTTTGATTGCGTGCTTTGGGCGATGAGCCGAGCAAAAGCCCCTTGAGTGGCGCGTATTCAACAGCGTTGCATAAATGAAACACAAGAATTAGAATGCTCTATGTCATAGCAACTTAAAGTAGGGTTTAAAGATCATGCCTTCCACTCCGCTCCGCTTCCTCCAAATCTCGGACGTTCACGTCGACTCGAAGCTCACGCACGGTCAGTTGGGATGGCCGAAAGACAAACGAGAGGCACGCGTAAGAGAGATAAACTCCCTAGTGCACAGAGCAATGGAGCTCGTACCCCATTATGGGATCGAGGCCGTGCTCATTCCCGGTGATCTTTGGGATAGCGAGAGCGTTTCGCAGGAGTCGGTTCACGGTTTGGTTGAGGCCTTCGCTTCGATTGATCCAATTCCGGTTTTCGTCGCGCCCGGAAATCACGACTTCTGCTCATCCTGGTCTTATTACTCCAGAGCAGCGCAAGCCGCTTGTGGGATGCGACAATGGTCAGAGAACGTAATCATCTTTGACAAGCCAAACTTTTCTGCATGCTACCACCCCATGCGTGACGACGTCGTGGTCGTCGGACGCGCCTTCCTCGAGAATGTAAAAACAACTGAGCGACTGCTAAGCCAGCGAATTTCGAGTCCCGTTGCGGACATCAGGCTCCTATTGTTTCACGGCTCACTTGATGGATACGTGCGAGAAGGCAAGCGCAAGATAACTGCACCTTTTTCTCGTGAAGAATTGCTCACCCAAGGCTTTAGTTACACCGCGCTCGGTCACTACCACAACTTTGACCAGATACTTGACGGCGATGGCAAAGTTCGTGGGGCGTATGCTGGTTCAACTGGAGGCCGCACAATTACGGAAGCGGGACCGAGATATGTTCTGGTCGGTTCAGTTGATTCAACTGGTCTAGTCGGAGAGCTTGAAAAGATTGAAATCGATCCTCGCCGCGTATGCGCCTTAGATGTCGATCTGACGGGAGTAGACGGCCCTGAAATCGTTTCGCGAATCGAGGCTGCCATTTCCGTTCGTGAATGCCGCCCAGCTGACATTGTTGCAGTGACGCTGAGTGGCCGAGTACCCAAGGGATTCAGCGCTAGTCCGTTGGAACAAAACTTCCAGGAACGATTCTTTCATTTCAAGCTCTTTGATCGGACCGTGCCGGACTACGAAATTGACGATTACGATCGAAGGATGGTACAGGGCAGGTTCGCTGAGCAAATGAAACTTGGCATGGCCTCAGCAGAAAGCAGCGAGACTCGTCAGCTTTTTGAGCGAGCGCTCTACTATGGCTTGGACGCATTAATCCAAGGCGAGGTTAAACCCAAGTATGAAGATTGACCGCCTAATCATCGATGGCTTTGGAAAGCTCCAAAACCGACAAGTGAGGTTCGCGCCAGACCGCGTTAATCTTCTGGTTGAGGAGAACGAGTTCGGAAAGTCAACACTAGCAAAAGCAATTTGTGCGGCGCTTTATGGTTTTCCTCGCGAACGAACGACTCCCGAGAAGTTAACCGGAATTGACTCCATGCGCCCACTATCGGGAGCGTCGTACAGGGTGAGTCTGGAACTGAGCGCTAAGGGCCGTCGTTACGGGGTGACCCGCGATTTTGAAGACGACAGCATTCAAGTCATCGACTTGGAAACAAGGAGCGATGTTAAGGCGGAATTCATTCGAAAGAAGGGCCCACCGCAAATCGGCGAGATGTTGACGGGTCTTTCGCGAGAGCAGTTTCAGGAAACGTCCTTCATTGGCCACCATAGTCTCGTCCATCACGCGGCTGGCACCGACTTAAAACGGAGTTTTGAACAGATAGCTTCATCTAGCCCAGACAGTAAAACTGCGGCCCAGGCTATCTCCGCACTAAGGAAAGGTCTGGACCCTCTGCCCGGGGCTATGATGGGCCCACGTATTAAGGCTGATACTGAAATAAGTAGACTGAAAGCCGAGTTGAGCGGGATTGAGATCAGACTAGCGCACTTAGACGATAACAGTCGGCGACATGCTGGCGACATCGGCAGATTTGTCGTGCTCAAGCAAGAAATTGAAACAAGGCAGAAAGAAAAAGAGGAACTAGAGCTCCTGCGACTCGCTGCGTACGGTAAAGAGCTAGACACGAGCGTGTTGGAGCAAGAGCAGTATCAAAAGGATGTTGAAAGGTTAAGGCATGAGCGCGAAGAATTGGTTAGCTTTGAGACTTTTCCGGCCGCCATCAATGAGAATCTGGTCCGCTGGCTTGGCCAGTGGAATACTAGGACTGCCGAACTCTGGCGCATAGAGAACGAGATTGCGCACACCAAGGAAGAAGTGCGCAAACTAACCATACAGATGGAACCTCGATTCTCTGCCCTGACGACGCTCACATCTGCTGACAACAACAAGCTATCAACTGCAAGAGAGCAGTTGCGTTCAGTTGGCGCTGACCTTACTAAGGCAGAAAGATCGCGCCAGGTCGAGCGGGATGCTTTAAGGAACCGTGGCATTTTACCTTCGCGATTCGACGAATTGAATTCCAAGCTTTCAGAATTAGAAGAGCCTAATCGCGAGGCGGCAATCGGATATCCGAAGCGGCATGAGCAGTTGGCTGCCGAGTTAGAACGAAACGAGCGTTTGGCGACGGAGCAAACGCGCTTCATCGAAACCGTTGACGCTGAACGCAAGCGAAGAAAACGACGCGCGTTATCCTTGGCAGCTGTAGGTGCAATCTTAGCCGTCACATTTGGGGTTTTAGCTCTTGGCTTAGCTGATACTAAAGTTCTTTGGGTAATCCTTTCCGCACTTAGTTTCGCGAGTAGTCTTTTGCTGCTGGTAGTTGCGCTACGGGCCTCGGTGGTTAAGACCGATGAGCGTTCTAAAGCAACGCTAGATTTTGGACAAGCTACCGCCGCCGCAGAAGCGAGCTATATATCCTTGCAAGAATTGAATACTCGGCTGAACTCTTTTGCCAAATCATCGGGATTCAAGACCGCCGATGAGTTGGCAAGCGCATGCCTTGAACACTTGGGACTTGCGGAGAAGTTGAGAGAGTTTCAACGGCTCACCGACGAATTGAATTTGTTAGAACAGCTGAAGGGAAACGTTCAAGCCGAAGTGTTTCCTACTCTTCAGCGCGCGGTTTCGTCCCTCCAGGATAGTGGTCAAGTTACACAGCACGTTCTCACCGAGATTTGCAGCGAGCTTGAGACTTATTTTGACTTGCGCGGCCAAATCAAAACAGTCAATGACCGTCTTAATCGAGAAGAATTGGAACAGCAACGAGCTAGGGAGGATGTAGATGTTCTGGCTGAACGTCTGAGGAATAGCTTTCATGAGGCAGGCGTGGAGGCGGAGGGGGCTTCACTCGAAGAAGCTTACAACCTATTTAAGGGCAAGCTTGAAAGCCATCAAAAGCTCAAGAAGGTTGATGAGGATATTGATCGGCTGGATCGAGTCGCAATCCCTCTACCGACGCTTTTGACTTTAAAAGCTCAACGAGAAAGTGTAGCTGGAGAGCTTACGGAATTCGGCGCCGCCGAACTGATCCCGGAGAAAACCCAGGCTCAGTACTCCGGGGAGTTGGTTAGGGTCAATTCCGAGTTGGGGCGCTTGGCTGAAGAACTAAGCCAAGTTCGTCTGGCGATTTCGAAAGTGCTGGGTGATTACGAGCGAGAAGGCGAACAGCTACGTGAAAGGCGGGATCAATTGGAAACGCAAGTCAGTCGCGTAAGCTCCTATTGCGATGCCGTATCGCTCGCGTTGGAGAAATTGGAGTCAATCGCCACCGATGTCCATCGCGAATGGTCCGTGTCCCTGAATGCTATTTGTGAGGAAATGCTTTCGACGACTGATTCTAACTATAGGTCTATAAGATTTGCGGACGATCTGAGCTTTAGCGTGGAGACCACCCAGTCGGGCGGACCGCTTACCATGAGAGACATTACAAGTCGACTCTCGCTTGGAGCGCAGGAGCAACTGTTTTTGCTACAGCGACTGGCCGTTAGTCGATTTCTCTCGGACACAGGTAAGTTGCCGCTGATACTTGACGATCCGCTTGTGAGTTCAGACGACGATCGTTTCTTGGGAATGATGCGATTCGTAATCGAAGCTCTTCCAGAGGGGCATCAGGTTCTTATGTTCAGTTGCCATAAGCGGCGACACGAATGGTTGCGCGAGCAGCTCGGCGATCTTTTCGCTGAGAGAGTTAACATCGTTCAGTTGGAACCGATTTAGACGCGACCGACAAATATCTTCACTGCTATCAGATTCGGAGGTGCTATCCCATGCCAACAAGGTCGTTCGATCTCAACATTGAAGAGGTACTAGAAAACTGGGAAGTTGAACACGCCATCCGCGAAATCATAGCCAACGCTTTAGACGAGCAGGTTATTTCGCACACAGCCGAGATCGAAATATCAAAAGATGATCGTGGGGATTGGCACATTCGGGACTTTGGACGCGGCCTTCAGATTGAGCACTTCACGCTCAACGAAAACCAAGAGAAGCTCAGTGCCCCTGCCGGAATCATTGGAAAGTTTGGGGTGGGCCTGAAGGATGCCCTTGCCACTTTCCATCGGAGAGGAATTGATGTCCATATTCGCTCCTCTTTTGGCACATACGGGCTAAGACAGGATCACAAACATGGCTTCGATAACATTGTGACTCTTCATGTCGAGTATGACGATTCCCCAACCAACGCTCGCGGGACCGAGTTCATCCTGCACGGAGCGACAGATATCGAGATGGTTAAAGCCAAATCCCTGTTCTTGAGGTTCGCGGGAGAGGAAACTCTTGAAACCAACACCTATGGGCAAATACTGCGACGTCGGGAAAGCGGTGGTCGAGTCTACATCTCAGGAGTGTTCGCGAGCGAAGAACCGAATTTCCTCTTTTCGTACAACATAACCAGCTTAACCGATGCTATGAGAAAGAAGCTCAATCGAGAGCGATTGAATGTCGGCAGAACAACCTACGCAGAAAGAGTGAAATCCATCCTCAAGATGGCAAGAAATAACTCTGTCCAAGAACTTCTGGTAGACCAAGTTCGAGAGCGCGCAACCGGTCAACAGTGTGATGAGCTGGCCTGGATCGAGATTAGTCAAATGGCGCTGAATCTGATGTCAGCGCAAACTCCCGTGGCGTATTTTACGGAGCGAGAACTTCAGTCTAGTCCCAACATATTGGATAACGTTAGGTCGGACGGGTATGAGGTGGTCGTGATCTCCGAGCAGCAAAAGATGAAACTTGATGCCCAGGCCTTATCCGGTGGGCCTCAAGTGCGCACATTGGAGGCTTATGTCGAAGAGTACAATACAAGTTTCGAATACAGTTTCGTTGATTACCCCAACTTGACGAGCGAAGAAAGACGTATTTATGACCTGAGCCCAAGCATCCTTGCCCTAGTCGGAATCAGCGGAAACCACCTGCCACAGATTCGTATCTCCGAAACCATGCGAGTCACGACGGATGATACGGAAGGAGTGTGGGATCCCTCCATGCAAGCGATTGTCATCAAGCGTGGCAAACTCGCATCTCTCTTGGGTTACGCTGCGACGCTTCTACATGAAGCGGGCCACGCTTCAACGGGGACAGTCGATGCAACGCGGGAATTCGAGGCGGTGCTGACTGGGTATTTAGGTCGGACAGCGACGGCTGCGATTAATAGGTGAGACTTTGTCAAAAGAAATTTGGTTAGGGCCGGTGCTGGGAAATAATCGCGAGCGTTTGCTGGCGCGATGTGCTGAGTATGTCTCGCAGGGCCGGACAGATCGCCTGCTCTACATCGCAGCCTCACATCCGTTGCTCGATCTGGTTACGGAAAAGCTGCTCGATGGTAAGCAAGCTCGCGGGGTCTGGGGCGAGTTTCCGATCTACCTTTTTCGCGGGCTGGTCAGGCGCATCCTGTCGGGCGCGATTGTGTCAGAAGCCCGACCGTCAGGGAGGGCCAGCAGTCTTAGGGAGCCCTTGCTGACGCGCGGGCTTCTGACACAGTCGGTTGATGAAGAGACTTCCCTTCCTCCGCGCGTCGCCATCGACCGGGAAGAGCTGCCACTGCGGCGCAGTCTAATCTCGCAAATCATCAAACAACTCGGCGCCGCGGGAAAGCTTAGAGCCATCAAGCCGCTGGCCAATCGCGATGGTTGCGTCAACACGATCGCTTCTTTGATCGGCGAACTTCAGCGCGCGGGAAAGACGCCCGCAGAGTTTCAAAACGCCGTCGAGGAACGCGCGATCGAATCTGCTACCGAGAGCGGATCAATACCAGAGACAATAGGCCGGGCACTTAATTCGCCGCGTTCGCAGCTCGATTTCGATCGTGAAGTGGCTCTGATCTATGCGGCGTATGCCGAGGCGCTGGATCGTTTCAAATTAACCGATGAAGATGCCGACCAACTGCGAGCGCTGCAAGTTCTCCAGGGGGAAGTTGATGGTCGTTCAGTCTCCCTACCCTGGCTCAATCAAGTCGACCTGGTAGTGCTGGATGGCTTCTTCGATTTCACGCCGGTGCAAGGCGAGATTTTGAAGTACCTGATTCCGGCAATACCGAACGCGATCGTCAACCTCAATGGAGACCCTCGCAATGAAGATATCTTTCGACCGTTTCGATCGACGATCGAGCATTTAGAGTCAATCGCGGACTTTGAGACCAGGACCGACGAAGAAGTTGCGGATGTCGGTGCGGCGCTGACGCCACTGCGGGCGCGGCTGTTCAATGTAGACACGGGCAGTAGCCCGATCCTCAGGGAGGGCCCATCAAACGAGGCTGAATCGCAGGCAGGGATGCCTGCGCACCGCCCGCAGGATGCGGGCGCTCCTATAACTCTTTTCGAGTGTGGGGATCGCGAGGTCGAAATCCGATCCATCGCCAAAGAAATCAAGCGACTGATTCTGACTAGAGGTTACAAGCTTTCTGAGATCGCGCTGGTGGTGCGCGAGCGCGCCGCCTATGCAGACACGATTCTGCGCGTGTGCGCCGACGAGTCGATCCCGGCCAATCTGGAACGCCGGGTCGAGGCCGTGGACACGCCCGCCATTCGCGCCTGCGGAAAGTTGTTTCAACTTCTCAGGGACACAACGCGCGAACACCTCAGGAACCCGAAGGCCAGCGACCTCGCTCACTTAGTTAAGACGGGATACTTTCGCGTCTCAGCTAACGCCCTGCCTGAACTGACTAAAACTTTTGACGCGCAGTACGCATCGCTGCTGGAAAAGAACGGACGCAAGGAAGCTTCTGCTCAAGATCAACAGCAGCGTCTGGAACGACTACGCGCCGAACTTGGCATCGGCCGTTGGCTGCCCGATGTTTTGGAAAACGTGATCGCGTACGTCGGCAGCGAGTTGCGGGTGACGGCCTGGGTCGATCGCGCAAAGCGCTTGATCGACAAGTTCCCTTCCCCTGAGGCGGCGAGATCCCTGATCGCCGGCGCCGCGAGCGAAGGTGAGGACGCGGCCGTCGCAGCCGAAGACGAGTCGCCGCCGGACGAGGCGCCAGTCCGGCGCCAGAAGCCCGCGCCAATCCACCCCGCAGCCATCGCCTGGGCGGTGTTATTGATCGAGCACATGCAACAACTCGTGGCGAGTTTGCCCGAAGAGGCAGAACCTGAAAGATTGCGCGTGGCCTTGATGTCAGTTCTCGATCAGATGGAATTTTCAAAGGAGGTCAGGCGATCCTTCCATCAGACCGGACCCGCCGCCGATGTCCCGCAAGCCGTGCTTGACGTGCGCGGCCTGGAAAGTCTGCGACGCGCCCTCGCCGCGGCGGTGAGAAGTTTTAGTTACGCCTCCGGCGTTGTATCAAAAGACCAGCCGTCAAAGGCCGGCGAGCTCTCCCTCACGGTCGGGCTTCCGACACACGTGTCTCTTTCCAGTTTCATCGACGAAGTCGAGCGAGCGTTACGCTCGCAGGTGCTGGCGATCGGCGCCGCGAATCGTGATGGACTAAAGGTCCTGGAAGCAACGGACGTGCGCGGCCTGCGTTTTCGCGCAGTCTTCATCGCGGGCTTGATCGAAGGAGGCTTCCCGCTCAGGACTTCGCGCGACTGGCTTTATCCGCACGAAGAACGCGTGCGGCTTCAGAAGCACGGTATCTTTCTGGAAGATATTTCCACTGACACATTGCTGAAGGAAGAGCATTACTTCTATCAGGCAGCCTGTCGCGCGAGCGAACGCCTCTACCTGACGCGACCGCTGGCTACCAGCTCGGTCAGCGAAACGGTGGCGTCTTACTACATCGAAGAACTGAAACGGGCCATCGACCCGAATGCGCTTGAGACTCTGCAAATTCGCGGCGACCTTGATACGCGCGAGTTGATGCAGTCTTCCACCGCGGCTGAGCTCTCTACGTTCCTGATTCGGCAAAGCCAACTTCGCGATCCGGCCCGGGCTTTGGCGCCGGCCCAGATCAAAGATTTGCTGGCACAGGCTGAGGCGAGCGGCTATATCTCAAATTCCGCCGTGCGGCGAGTTGCGATCGAGCGAGAAAGAAACGGCGCTTGGTTTGGACCTCGCGACGGCGAGATCACTAATCCTGATTTGCGCGCCATGCTCGCCAGACACTTCGGACCTGAGCACGTCCATAGCGCCAGCGGATTGAGTACGTTTGGCAATTGCGCTTTCCGTTTCTTTGCCGCGCGCGTGCTGAGACTCGAACCGCGCAGCGAGGCAGCGCTCGATCTACAGGCCATCGACGCCGGCAAACTTCTACATGACATCCTGCGACGGTTTTTTGAAGGATATCGCAAACAATACCTGCCCGATTTGGATCGGGCAGAATTGCGTCGTCAGTTGAGTAAGACGGCGGACGATGTTTTCAGAGAGCACGAGACCATGGTGCCACCGCTGAATCAGCGCATCTGGAAAATCGACTGCGAGATTCGCAAGCTGATTCTGGATCAGGTCCTGCTGTACGAACTTCGTCTGCAGGAAAAAACCAACCCCCGCGGAATTCGTCCTGCTTATTTCGAGCTCGCCTTTGGTCGTGCTTCCCAGGCCAGCGATCCGAGTTCGTCTCCCGACTATTTGAAGTTCGAACGAACCGGCGTCGGCGGAACTGAGACTGCGCTCTTTCAGGGCCAGATAGATCGCGTCGACGTTAATGAGCGCGAAGGTGTGGCCGTGGCCTACGACTACAAACTATCGCAGGGGGCGAAAATCGAGGACATTGAGACCGGACGCCAGATACAGATTCCGATTTATCTGGCCGCTCTCGAGCAATTATTCTTGCCGGGATATGCGCTGGCCGGCGGCGGGTATTACAAATTGAAAGCCCGTGGACCTCGACTGAATCAGGGCATCTACCGTCGCATGTTTACCGACTGCACCGATACAACCAGAGCGACGCATGTTGATGATATCGAGTTTGAACGGCTGCGCAGCGAAGTCCGGAAGAAAGTCTGGGAGTTCATCGACGGTATGCGTAGAGGCACATTCAGAGTGAAACCGTCGCGCGGGAAAGTAACGTGCAAGTTCTGTGATTATTCCGCGGTGTGCCGCTACGATGCTTATCGGATTAGTCGGAAGCGGTTAGACAGGTAAGAGGAGGGTGTCAGAAGCCCGACCGTCAGGGAGGGCTTGATCATCATTCGCCCTTGCTTACGCGCGAGCTTCTGATACGCACTCGCAAAGGCGCAAAGGTAAATCAGTCTGGATGGGACTAATGGCAACCGATGAATTGAGTGCTGAAAACCAGCAATCGCTCCGCGATCACTTGCTTTCCCTCTTGCGAGGCGGCAATGCGCATATCAGCTTTGATGACTTCGTCGCCGACTTCCCGGCCGAGAGTTGCGGGCAAACGATTGAAGGTTTGCCCTACACGGCCTGGCAGGTGCTCGAGCACATGCGCATAGCGCAATGGGACATCCTGGAATTCTGCCGCGAGGCTAAGCACGTCTCGCCGAAATGGCCGGAAGGATACTGGCCTAAGCCAAGCGAACTCGGCAACGCGGAACTTTGGCAAGCAACACTTGAAAAGTTCCGCGCTGATTTGAAACAGATGGGAGATCTCGTTTCGGATCACTTAACCGATCTGTTCGCCAAAATTCCGCACGGCACCGGCCAGACGATCTTGCGCGAAGCACTCCTGGTCGCCGATCACAATGCCTATCACTTAGGCGTGCTCGTCGCCGCCAACCGCATTCTGAAAACCAAATCTTAGACAACCATACCGATCTTTGGATGTGCTTCGTTCAGAGTTCAAGCTTTAGTTTGCCCATTAGCAACAGCAAGGTGAAGCTTGAACTCTAAACTGAATTCCCAGCTTCCGAATTCTGCAACCTTTCGCGACAGCGGCTCACTAACTTATCGAACCGATACGCAAAAAATGGTTTGTTAACAGTCGGTAAACCAAACGTTCTAATATTGGAACTGTCGACTTCAAGCGGCGTGGTTCTTTGATAGTGTCCTAATTGAACATTTCTTCTCCGTATCTCCGTGGTGAGTCTAATTGTGGGTAGGAATTCACCACGGAGACACAGAGAGCACGAAGAAAACTTTCCAGGTTGAATGTCGTACTGAGAAGTTTGCAGCGAAATAAACTTAGAGCCCCGCCGCTACTTGAGATAGCAACGAGGCTCACGGACAACACAGTTCCTGTTCGCCTTGCGGCGCTCAAAGATGCATCGTCGACAACCCGCATCTTAGCGCACAAGGTGACGAGCTTCAACTTCGCGAGCATTTCAGGAGCCCTCCATAATGCGCTCATGTTTCGTTGTCACTCCGCAAAACGGCGCACACACGAAAGACGAGCACCAGAACTTCTGTATTTTGAAGGAGGTCGTCAATGCGCTACCGTCGAACGTTTCTCGCAATTTCCGTCGTGATCCTTTTCAACACTGTGGCCGTCCAGGGGCAAACGCCTGCCTCTGCCACCAACTACTATCAGGACGGCATCAATAAGTTCGAGCGAGGCGATTTCGATGGGGCCCTCGAGGATTACACTCGGGCGATCGAGATCAGTTCTCGTCTTTTCCCGGCTAAACACGCCCAAAACCGCGCCTTGAGGGGCACAAACGCCTTCGATTCTGTCGCAGCCGATCGCATCACCGTTATCGATCCCTTCACCGCCAGGGCATATACCAATCGCGGCATCGTGCTCTTTCGCAAAGGGGATCTCGACGGAGCCATTTCCGATTTAGATCAGGCGATACGGATCAACTCCGGTCTGGCTGAGGCGCATCTGGCACGTGGCGTCGCTCGCAGGGCAAGCGGAGATGCCAAAGGCGCACTGGCCGACTTCGAACGCGCCATTTCAATCAACCCTCGGCTCTCGGAGGCGTACAACGACCGCGCAGACCTACGGCTCGAAATAGGAGATGTGGACGGTGCGTTTGCCGATTTGAACCGGGCCCGCGCGCTCAAGCCTCGTTTACCTGAAACGTATTACCAGCTCGGTTATGCGCGAATAACAAAGCAGCAATTCGAGGAGGCGATCTCTGATTTCGATCACGCCCTGCGACTCAACCCCAAGATGGCCTGTGCTTACCAGGGGCGCGGCACCGCCTGGATGATCAAAGGGGATCTGGAAAACGCCATCGTCGACTTTGGCCACGCGCTGGAGCTTGATCCAAAACTTGCGGCCGCTTACCTGAATCGTGGCTTGGCTCTGCTGCTCCAGGATAAGGATCTCGAAGCCCAAAAGGACTTCGAGCAGTGCCTTCTACTCAAACCAGATCTTAAGGCCGACTTGGAGAAGCGTATCGAATTAGCGAAAGAGTTGCGGGGAAAAAAGCCTTGAGGCCGTGCCTGTTCACGCGCTCTACTAGTTTGAGCGTCCACCGATCTGTTTCAGTAACTCCTTCCAGGTACGAAGTCAAATTATCTCGCGTTGCACGCAAGGGTTTACGTCAAGGCCAGACGATGGTAATTTAGCAAGCATGAAGGCGACCACTCGCGAACCGGAAATCGTGATACGAAACGGCAAGCCCGTTTCCGTGATTATTCCCATCAAGGACTACAAGGAACTTCTGGAGCGAGCCGAAGACGCGGAAGATGTTGCCTTGCTTAAGCGCGCACGCCGCAAGAAGCTTTATTACCGCCCGCTTGAAGACTACCTCGCCGAGCCTCGTGCCAAATAACTATGTATCGCGTCTTCCTCGAACGCGCCGCCGAACGAGATCTCAAACAGCTCTCAGCAAAGTTGCATGACCGAGTAATCGCTGCGATTCAAACGCTCGCAAAGACTCCTCGCCCTACAGGTTGTCGGAAACTGACCGGCGCCGACAACGACTGGCGTATTCGCGTCGGGGAATACCGCGTGATTTACGAGATTGCAGATGCTGTCCGGGTGGTGCGTGTTAACCGCGTGCGACACCGCCGCGAAGTCTATCGCTAAAACAACCAAGAGCAATTTCACGACGTAGCCGTGAAACAGACTGATTAGGTCCGCTCCTCTGACTCGTAGCTCACCCCCAGTCTTTGGAAAACTGTCTCGATCTTCTCCATTGGTGTTCACGACAAGAGTAATCCGTCAACAAGTGTTAAAATCAAAAGTTTGCCCCGAAGCGAAATTATTTGAAGTTGCACTCTATGACTCGATCGATATGACTGAACAAAGAAAAGATATACGAAATATAGCGATTATTGCCCACGTAGATCATGGCAAGACCACTCTGGTTGACGCGATGCTGCGTCAATCGGGAACCTTCCGCGAGAACGAACAGGTCCGCGATCGCGTGATGGATTCGATGGATCTCGAGCGCGAGCGCGGCATCACCATCATGGCCAAGAACACCTCGGTGCATTATCGAGATGTGAAAATCAACATTCTGGACACACCAGGCCACGCCGACTTTGGCGGCGAGGTTGAACGCGTGCTGAAGATGGTGGATGGCGTGATGCTGCTGGTGGATGCCGCCGAGGGCTGTCTGCCACAAACTCGTTTCGTCCTGCGAAAAGCGCTCGAAGCTCGTCTGCCCGCGATTGCGGTAGTGAACAAGATCGACCGTCAGGACGCGCGACCCGAAGAAGTGGTCAACGAAATCTACGAACTGTTTTTGGACCTCGATGCCACGGACGATCAGATCGAGTTTCCGATCCTTTATGCGGTGTCCCGCGAGGGCACCGCAAAGAAACAACTGGCCGACGAGTCTCGCAACCTGCAACCGCTCTTCGATCAAATCGTAGAAACAATCCCGGCGCCGCGTCAGATTCGCCAGGACAGTCTCCAGTTGCTGGTGGCGAATCTGGATTACAGCGATTACGTCGGGCGTTTGGCCATCGGCCGCATTTTCTCCGGCGAGATCGCGGTTGGAGATCAGGTCGCCATCGCGAAACGCGACGGCACAATGCAGAAGACAAAGATATCTCAGCTTTACGTCTTTGAAGGTTTGAAGCGCGAGCCGGCTGAGCGCGCCCAGTTCGGCGAGATCGTCGCGCTCGCGGGCATGGACGAGATCGAGATTGGCGAGACCATCACCACCATCGACAATCCGCAGCCGCTGCCCGTCATCGCCGTTGACGAACCGACAATCGCGATGATCTTCGGTGTCAACAACTCGCCCTTCTCGGGAAAGGAAGGAAAGTTTGTCACTTCTCGACAGTTAAAAGAGCGTCTGGAGAAGGAAGTCCTGGGTAACGTCGCTATCCGGGTTGAACCGACCGACTCGCCGGATCAATTCAAGGTGTCGGGCCGTGGTGAACTACAACTTGCGATCCTGATCGAAATGATGCGCCGCGAAGGTTACGAGCTACAGGTTTCCAAGCCTGAGGTGATCACGCATCGCAATGATGGAAAGGTCCTCGAACCGATCGAGTTGGTTGTGGTTGACTGCCCGGAAGAGTTCATCGGAGTTGTGACCGAAGCCCTGGGCCGGCGCAAAGGACAAATGATCAAGATGGTGAATCATGGAACCGGCCGTGTCAGGCTCGAGTTCGAAACTCCTTCGCGCGGCTTGATCGGTTTTCGTAATGAATTCCTGACCGAAACCAAAGGCACGGGCCTGATCAATACCCTGTTCCTGCGCTGGGGAGAATGGCTGGGCCCGATGCGCGGGCGTTCAACCGGTTCGCTAATCGGAGATCGCATGGGCGAAACCACGACGTACGCGCTCTACAACATCCAGGAACGCGGGACTCTTTTTGTGCGCCCGGGCACAAAGGTTTACGAAGGGATGGTCCTCGGCGAAAACGCGCGGGCAGTTGATCTGGATGTAAACGCTATCAAGGAAAAGAAGCTAACGAACATGCGCGCGGCCTCGGCTGATGAAGCCCTGCGGCTCGTTCCCGTCAAAGACCTCTCTTTGGAACAGGCGTTGGAGTTTATCGCCGACGACGAACTGGTGGAAGTGACACCGAAAAGCATTCGCCTGCGCAAGCGTGTCCTGCGCGCCAACGAACGTCCGAAGAAAGAAAAGTCGGGAGGATCGACTTCTTAAAGTCTGGCGAGCCACTGCGCGTACTTCTCTTTCTTGCCAGTCAGCCAATCGCGAAGTGAATTCGGACTAAATGTGCGGGTCCGGTACGCTTCGACCTCCAGCGCGCGAACATCTTTGAGCAGGTTAGCTTTTGTCATAGTGGCAGAAATTTCCAACGCCTGTTTGAACCGCTCGCGCTTGCCGAGTTGGGGGAATTCTGCCGCCAGGCTTTGCACCAGATTAGGGTCTGCGTCGCTGCTTACTGAAGATAATTCCATTCTCAGGCGCAATAGTGAGGCGTTTACATCGGTAAGCTGCGAATTCAGAGCAGAGTCTAATGCGGACAGCAATCTGGAAATTTCCATCTTCTCGCCTGCCCGTAACGCTGTGATGATGAAAGCGCCTTCTGCGTCACCCTCATAAGTCCCGTCGTCGAACACCACTGCCGAGATCACTATCTGCGACTCGGAGAGCGTAGCCGGTTCAAACCCACCAGTTGTTTCGCGTGCCCTGATTGGCGCAGGCATCAGCAAGTCATAATTCTTGCCCGCCAAAGCGAGTGGTTGTCCGTCAGGTTCGCGCGGTTTCGCGCCCAACTCGATCTTGTCGCCGGTAAAAACATCAGCCGCCAGCCCCACGATGCTTTTGCTGGATTGATTGAATAAAGTGATCTTGTAAGCAGGAAGGGTCGCGTCAACGGCCACGGCGTTCACGACGACAATGGACATGACTCCCTTTAGAATCACCGGGGGCACCGGCGTGACGTTCGGGGCAACCCGCACCAGTTTGATTCCGAAAGGCTCGATTCCAAACTGCTTCAACTCGTCGGCGCTGATTTTCTCGTTTTCTCTAACCAGATAGCTGGCGATTTGTTGCTCATGCTCGAGCGCCTTTTCACCGGACAACAAAGAGACAACGACTCGCACCGCGTCTCCTTCGACTGAGGGGACTATCCGCACCGCCCTGGTCACCCGTGCTTCGACGGGTGGCTGCCAGGAAGCAATCCGGCCGAAGAGCGAGTACCACGAGCCCTGCGTTTTAACCACCGGCACACTTTGAAAAGCGGGCTTCCTGCCGGGATAGAAGGTGACCTCGATCGCCAACCTTGTGGGAGGAGGATTCTGCTGCGCAACCAGCGCGTCGAGTAGACCTAATCCGAAAACCAACAGCAGAGTGATGAACCTAAGCGAGCGAAGCAATAGCATGGCAGTTTCCTCAAGCTAAGTTGCGAGTGAACACAAGCTATCATTTTACCTTCGCCGGGGGATAGGTCGGGAGTGCTCCTTCAGTCACTGGCCTTCGCGTGGGAAGCAAAGAGGCGAGCGACTGGAGAATCGCCCGCCTTCATGTTTTAACGTTATTGCTGCGCATAGTGGACACTCTTCGCAATTTTTTCTACGCCGCTACTGACGACATAAAGATCAACTTTGAAAGTCTGTCAGCAAGATGGGTAGTGCCCCAGGAGCTCCAACCCCGTGAGAAACTGAAGTTGGGACTTCGCATTGGGAAGGGGCTATCAGACCGCCACAGCCGCGTCGAGTATCTCGCGTACCTTTCGCGTCAGAGCGCTCGGGGTGAACGGCTTTCCGATAAAGGCCGTTCCCTCGTCTAACACTCCGTGATGAACGATCGCATCATCGGTATAGCCGGACATGTAGAGCACTTTCATATCGCGGCGCAACGGCGTCAACTGCTCGGCTAACTCGCGACCACTCATCTGTGGCATGACTACATCGGTCAGCATCAGGTGTATGACGCCGGAATGTTGCCTGCCCAAAATCATCGCCTCGTGCCCGTGTTTTGCTTCCAGCACATGATAGCCGCTGTCCCGAAGTATTTCAGTCGCCATCTCCCTGACTACGGCTTCATCCTCTACCAGCAGGACTGTCTCAGTCCCTTGCAATGATTCGAAGTCATCAGCTTCTCCGGCAACTTCTTTCAAGCGCGCCTCAGCACATGGCAGATAGATCTTAAACGCAGTACCACGACCGACTTCACTGTAGAGCCAGATGGTTCCCTCGCTTTGCTTGACGATGCCGTATACCGTCGCTAACCCCAGGCCCGTGCCTTTACCGACCTCTTTAGTCGTAAAGAACGGTTCAAAAATATGCGCCTGCGTCTCCGCGTCCATGCCACATCCGTTATCGCTCACTGCGAGCATAACGTATTGTCCCGGCGGGACAGAAACATGATCGCGCGAATATTCTTCGCTCAGATCCACATTACTCGTTTCGATTGTGAGCCGGCCACCCCGGGGCATCGCGTCGCGAGCATTGATGGAAAGGTTTAGCAAGATCTGCTCAATTTGGTTGGGATCAGCCTTAACTTTTCCGAGATCCGCGGCCAGCCCCATCAGGAGATCGATGTCCTCGCCGATCAGACGCTGGAGCATCTTGTTCATATCAACAACAATCTGATTGAGATCGATGATTTTGGGTTGCAGGATCTGTTTGCGGCTGAAAGCCAGGAGTTGGCGGGTCAAAGCGGCGGCGCGCTCCCCGGATTTCTTTATCTGTTCAACATGCCGGTGGAGCGGATCGGTGGGCGTAAGACGTTTCAAAGCCAGCTCACTGTGGCCGCAGATGGCCGTGAGAAGATTGTTAAAGTCGTGGGCCACGCCTCCTGCCAGTTGACCAATCGCCTCCATCTTTTGAGACTGGCGAAGCTGTTCCTCACTTCGCTCCAGTTCTGCCTGGGCTGATTTGCGTTCGCCTACCTCTGCCAGCAGGCTCGTGTTGGCGGCGGCCAATTGATGAGTGCGCTCAGCGACGCGATCTTCGAGTCCCTGGTTGAGACTCTCAACCTCGGCTGTACGCTCGGCAATGCCCCACATTTCACTAATGCTCCGCTTGATCGCAATTAGAAGAAAGGTGACTTCGAACAAAACCCAACCTGCATGCTCAACCCAACGCCACTCGCTGGCGGAGAGCACGCCGTAAACGGACTGGGGCCAGAAAACTCCTCGAAGAAAGTGATCCGCTGCCACGATGACCGTGGCCGGAACCAGCACGCGCCAGTCGCGGTAAAAGGAAAGGAAAGCTAGTGAACCGAACACGTGAAAATGCGTTTCGATTCGGCCGCCGGTGAGATGAATCAGCAACGCTCCCGTTAACATTTGTCCCACGGCGATCGTGTAACGAGTTGAAACGCGGCCGGGTTGGGTAACCGCTAGCAGAATCGGGAGGGAGCTGATCGCTCCACCCAGGACCAGGGCCGCCCAAATATGGAGGTGTATGCGGCTTGTCCCGCCGGCCCATGCCAAAGGCGAAATCCAGTAAGCAGCAGCGATCCCCGCGATCCATTGAAGCGCCATCAAGACCGCGAACATATGGTCCGTTCGCTTACAAATATCCTGCTGATGCTCGTTGAAGATTTCCGTGATCCGACGTGCGGACGGTTCATCACCGATAGTGTTTGTGTTTCTCATCTTTTGGCATTCGACATTCAGATTTTGGATCGAACAAGGGACAACCAAAGACAACGCTCTCCGTTCGTTCAGCGGCTCCGGAGTTTACGAACGATACAATTGCGCTTTGACCTGCATTATCGCCGTAATGGCCGCGCGAACCTGTGATTCCGCCGCTGAACAGCAAACGTCCGCCGGCATCGTAGAGTAGGCACTGGCCGGAAGTAGCGGTGTGAAAACGATCCGCCTCAGCGCCCTCGTCGTCAATCACGACCGTCACCCCGGGAATGCTGCCAGCACTCTGCCAGAGGTCACTCTTGTCCCAGTCGTCAGGAAAACCCGCTGGTTTGACAAAGAGAACGTAAGCGGTCAAGCGCCCCTGGGAATGAGCCATGATTGAGGCAAGTTCCCCAATCGTGGCTCTCGTGCAGGGACAATGCGGATGCGCTAACACGATCAGAGTTGCATGGTCCCGTGCAGGTTGAATCTTGCTGTCGGCCGGCCATTGCTTCGGCGGCTCCGCAGCTTGACCCGGAGTATTCTCGTAGCCCCAAAGGATCCAAAGGCCGAAACAAATGGCCAATAGCCACGAAATAGCTGCGGCGAGCAGGAGCACTCGGGCCGTCCTGGCCGGCGGCACCAAACAGTCTTGGACTGGCGTTAGGTTAATCAGAGTTGAGTATGACTTCACGGTTTTCTGGCCACTTCAGACTCACGCGTTCTGCTTTTGGTAAGCTACGACGGAAGGTCTTTCAGCAGCGTAGTTAAGGAGAACTTTGCGGGAAGTTCACAAAGGTTGGTTGGCAAGCATTCTCAATTCGATGAGGTCGCTTAAGCCTTGAGATACTGATTACGCATTGGGCCAGACAGGCTCAATGCCGTGACGATTCTGGCATTTCCGGCGCGGAACCGTCAATGAATTTAAAAGAGACCAGGTCGGATCATCAATATTTTGAGTAAAAACGCTGAACATTCTCGACAACTTGGTCGGCGAATCTAAGCGACGCGATATCGCTTTAGAGGATCCGCGTTCAGCGAAAGAAGACGGCAACGTCCGCGCATTAATCGCGACGACGGCATTGGTTTTCATTGTGGAGCCTGCCTTTGCACGTCCGTAATGAAAATTTGCCGGCGTTCACATTGCCATCGCAATTCTCGCGGGCGGAGCATCACTGTGGGCGGTCAACATCCGACACGATAACTTTATCGGCGTTCTGTGGCAGTTGGTCGCTATCGCTGTTCTGACACGTGCATTCATCGTCGGTCGACGCCCAATCTCAACAGAGCGGTTCGCGGGCGACCGTGCGAGCGGCGTTTTCACGACCAAGACGTTTAGCAGGAACAAAGTTCTGTCCAGTGATGTATGCGCGGAGCGCAGCGTAAGCAATCGCTTCGCATGATGAGCAGGGACGCACACCGGTTGAGCGAATGTTCGACGCTGAGTGAAGATGTTAGCGAGGTCGTATTCCCCTCTCCCATTGGGAGAAGGATTAGAGGAGAGGGTGCGAAGCTTAGCGCGAGGTATTTATGTTGATTAGCTGTCGCGCTATCGACGACAACATTAGAACAAGCCAGGTCCCTCGCTCAGGCCCTCACCCAACCCTCTCCCAGGGGCACATCTTCGGTTGTGATCAGTTTGGACTCAGTCGAGGCCGAGTTGCCAGAAAAAGAACGCCCAGATGTCGGCATAACGGGCGATGGTTCTGGTCGCTACGGGGCTGCCCCGATGTCCCGCCTGCTCTTCTCTGCGCAAGAGGATCGGGTTCCTGGACACGTTTGCGGCCAGCCATGCAGCGTGCATTTTGTAGCCGTGCCAGGGAGCGACGCGGTCGTCATTGTCGGGAACCACAGTGAGTATTGCGGGGGCCTCGATCTTTTGTGGCAGCGTGTGATAGGGGCTGTATTGCATCAAAAAGTCGAGGTCATCTGGATCTTCGGGTGAACCGTAATCGGCGATCCAGTGCTGGCCGCCGTGGGCTGTATGAAAGCGGGCCATATCGGTGACCGCCGCGCCCGCGGCCACCGCCTTCCATAGATCCGGACGCTGTACCGCGACGGCGTTGACCGACAAACCACCGTTACTCCACCCAAAACAACCCAGTCTTGAGGCCTGCGTATACCCTTCGGCAATCAGCCACTCGCCGGCGGCGATGAAGTCATCGAAGACCTTCTGCTTATTCTCGCGCATGCCGGCCCGATGCCACTCTTCGCCAAACTCTCCCCCTCCTCTCGCATTGACGATTGCATAGATTCCGCCACGTTCAAGGAGTGGAATCACGTGTGCCGTAAAAGCCGGCAGGAGGCTGACGCCAAAGCCGCCATATCCATGGACCACCGCAGCATTCTTGCCGTCGCGATCGATCCCTTTCTTATGAAGCAGGAACATCGGTATCCGGGTCTTGTCGAACGATTCAAACCAGACTTGTTCGATCTCAAACACCTCTGGATCAAATGGTACTTCGGGTTGATGATAGAGTGTGTACTCGAGGGTTTCGAGATCCATGCGATAAACGGCTCTGGGCATCAAGAACGACGAAAACGAAATTAGCAGATCTTCCGACTCTGGCTCCGCGCTTAGCACGTTGATACTGCCCATGCCGGGCAGTTCGATTTGCTTCACGAGCTTTCCTGCCAGGTCATACACGCGCAGCCGTGACGAGACGTCCTCGATGGTCTCGACAAAGAGGTAGTTTCCGACCGTCGTCCAGGCTCCGAGAGGATAAGATCCCGCGGGGATCACGGTTGTGGCAGCGAACTCGCCGGCGGCAATATCCGCGAGCTTGATCGCGGTGAGTTTGCCCAACGGCGCCTCGTGATTTGTCTGGATGTAGAGCCGCTCTCGATGGAATGCCGCGCTGATAAACGCCCCGATCCCTTGAACGCCGGGAAGGAAGGCGCGTTGCGGATCCTCGCGATCCAGAAGATGCACTTGCGAACACGGCGCGGCGCCCGATAAATCCTGGACCACAACAACCAGATAGCGGCCATCGGACGACAGCTGTGGATAGGGCGTTTGCTCTCGCTTAAGCGATTCGCCAAACACCAGCGCGTCGTCGCGCCAATCATCACCCAGGTTATGGAAGTAAAGTTTATGATGGAATCGCGCCTCTCCGGCGGGCGTGTCCACTCGGCAGCGCGTGTAGTAAAAGCCGCTGTTATCAGGTAGCCACGCGACTCGGTTCCTGGTATGCCATGCGTGCGCGACCGGATTTACGTCACCGGGAATGACGTCCGGCAGCACTTCTTTGCTCTCGACATCCATTACGTAGAGCGACATGCCGGAGCTTCCGGACTCGGACAGACGGTATGCGATCAGCGAGCCGTCGCGAGAGGGGTACGTGTCCGCCAGCGTGATCGTGCGGTCGGAACTCAGCTCGCTCGGATCAAGCAACAGCCGCGGTGCGCCGTGGGGGAGGTCCTGGCAATAAAGCGCCGAGAGTTCCTGGTCCTCGAAACGCTGACGAAAGAAGTATCGCTTTCCAGCTTTGGTGATGGTCCCCATGGCGGGCGTGCGCATCAACTCCTCCAAGCGCCGGCGGATACCTTCGCGAATCGGCAGGGACGCGAGTTGAGCCATCGTGTACTCGTGCTGTCCCCGCACCCAGGCTCGCCGGGCCGGCGAGTCCTTTTCCATCCAGCGATAAGGGTCGCTGACCCAGCGTCCGGCCAATTGGTCATGGCAGTCGCTTCTGCGTGCCTCGGGTGGTTTTCGTTTTGAGAATGCCATAATTCACTGCAGCGCGGCTGCATGGATTGGAATCCGGCCATACCCCACTCGGTCACAACAGCGTCACGGCGCAGGATGAATGCAAGCTTAGAACAAAGATTAGACGATAATGCAACGTGACTTGGGAAACATGCTGTCGAAGTGTCGGTTTTGAATGAGTTGTTAGATGGCGGTTGCCATTACCAATGTTCATGCGTGTCCATTTATTAGGCTTCGTATCCACCGCTCAACTTTTTCAACTGTCTCATCTACTGTAATTTCCGAAGTGTCCAGAAGAGTCATTGGTGGTTCCGTATTCTGGGCATTATTTAGCAGCCAGCGATTGAATGCGACCTGCTCTTTGATGTATTCGTCCTTCAAAGAACCGCGCCACGTCAACCGTGAGGGAAGGATTTGATCATCGCAAATCAAGGCCAGGTAATGAAGCTCTGAGAAATAACGACGCTCTATACATTGCTCAAACTGACTAGGCAGTCCAACCCCACATAAGATAACAGGCTTACCAGCCTGAGAAATGTTCTTGCACACGCGCAACCAAGTCTCTCGATATTCGCGGTAATCGGTTTCAGGTTGATTGAATTCTGCGCGCCACAGAATATCGCTTTCCATGACCACTACGTCTTTCATTCTAGCTGCAAGTTCCAGACACACAGTTGACTTACCAACGCCGCTTGCTCCGGTGAGAATAAATAGTGGCAATCGGATAAACTTATATCGAAAGCAGCAGTCCGGGCATATCGCATACACTCCTTCGGGCACAATGGCTTTGTCGGCGCGATATTCTCCACAGTTGGGACAAACATTGAACATAAGTTTTTATATTACGCGCCAGATTTGCCAAAGGCGCAAGATCAAAATAGCTCGCTAGTTACGGTTGCATAGTTTGCGTGCCGGCCGGGCGAAACTCTACAATAACTGCCGGCACCAAGGCGGTGTTTATTGGTCAATAGTGCGGTTGTTCATCAGCCTGTGACAACGACGGAGGGCCCCATGCCACGAAGCAGGATGCGCGTTGATCATCAAGTCCCGATCACTTCGCCGCGAATGTTTTCGAGCCCGTATTCGGAGATTCCGATTGATAAGAATGACCCGCGTGGTCGCGAGCCTCTGATCCCGTTGGAGTCGGTTGGCGTCGCGTTCGAGAGCTACTACGCAAAGACGGACGGCAAGAATCCGCCGTTTGGCAGTCCGATCGAGGGCAGCCGACAAGACGTTTGGCTGCGAAAATCGGTGGCCGAAAAACTTGCCCGCGTCAACGAGGGACTGCGGCCGTTCGAGGCGGAGTTGTTCGTGCACGATGGTCATCGTTCAGTTGCCTGCCAGCAGGGCTTGTGGAACTTCTTTTACTCAAAAGCGAAACAGCAGAACGCAAGTGGCAGCGAGCAAGAACACCGGGCTTACGCGATGCAGTTCATAGTCGATCCAGTGTCCTTCAACGAGGCCGATTCCCGGACTTGGCCGGCGCATACCAACGGGGCGGCAGTGGATCTGACGCTGCGAGATTCCCTAACCGGGGAACTGCTCGACATGGGGGCGAAGGTTGAAGAGGACATTGACGCGAACGTCGGCGACTATTTTGAACGACAGCTGGCAGATGGACATATTGACGAAAATGACGTCAGGTTACAGAATCGGCGGCTGTTGAATTGGGCCATGACCCGAGAAGGGCTGCTTAACGAAACGGCAAAGGTCTTCTGGCACTATGACTGGGGCAACCAGTTATACGTGAGAGCCAGTCGAGCGTTTCTGCAGGATCCGCCACAGGCTGCGTGGTACGGTTATATTGAGTCCCCAGGATGAACGAACCCCGCCGAGCGGACGTCTCCCAAAAGTAAATGATCTCGATTTACGCCGAACCCGCCTTAACTCATAGAATATGAGCAGCGTTTAGCAGCATTGTTTCACTTGAAGATTGATTGCGACGATGACTATAGGTGTGGCGGCGCCGTGAAATAGTTTGACTTGCTAATTTGAAAGAGGACCAAACGGTCTTGGATCTGACAACCGGCACAGGGTCGGGGTATGCGAATGATGACAGGCAGAATACCAGATGCAAATCCCCAACATTATTTGCGACCACGCGCGCCAGGACGAGCGGCGCTGAAGAAACTCAGTTTGAATTACCCGGATCCGGTGAAGTGGATTCATCAGGAACAAAAACTCAATGATCGTACTGTGAGCAAAGGCGATTACCCGATCCAACCTACTTCAGTCGCGCGCGATTTCTGGCCAGAACTACAGCCGGTGTTTTGGTTACCGGAATTCGAAGCACCGAGGGAACACCTCCGCTTGTTTCAAAATCCGACACGCCCCTTACCCTGGTATCTTGCGGGATCCAGTTCGGAATTCTACTCTCATCTTGTGCATCCACTGACCGTGCAGTATTTCCTGAATCGCGACATGAAGGGCGCAAGGTGGAGAAATCCGAGATTCGTGGCAACGCCAATGGCGTCCCACCGCACTCTTTTGGTGTGGAATCCGCGGTCCAGCAGACCGCCTTTTGCGGTAAAAACGTCCCTTAACGTGTGGGTCGGGGGGCTGAATCGAAACGTTAGGCTTGACGAAATAAGGCGCAGCGTTGGTATCTCCTCGCTGCTTGCCGGGATTCCCAGAGCGGACCTGGAGCAGCAGGGAATTCTTTTGATTGATGACCCGGTAGGGCTCGTGCATAAGCAAACCAATGCCGGGCTTTTGGCACGAGACACACCCTGGAAACTTGACCGAGGAGAGGAAATCATACCGCTATTTAGCTTGGTTGCCTCGGCGCACAATGAACGCCCACGGATTGTGGATTTGATCAAATCCAGCCGACTTGAACCCACGGCTTGGGTTGACAAGTTTATTTTTACGCCACTCATCTACCAGGCCTACTTCCTCGGAATGACAGAAGGCCTCGTTGGCGAAATGCATGAGCAGAATATTTTGATGGAGTTGCGGGATGGAATGCCCACGAAGCGGTTTTGGCACCGCGACCTGGGGGGATTCTTGTTGGATCGCAATCTACGTCGTCTCGCCGGCAAAGGTTTTGAAGGGCTTCCAGAAGGCATTCATCAGCGGCACCTGGGACGGGACATCGCCGTATTTCACCAGGTGCTTCGTATGTATTTGCAAGAGTCACTTGGTCACGCGGTTGCCCACGCAATGCGAAATCATTTTGAAATCCCCGCCGATGATTTCGCCGACCTCTATAACTTTAGGGCGATCAAGCTTCAAAATCTCATCTTTTCCGCAGCTGGTATCCGCACGACCAGGAATATCGAAAAGGACCTTGAGCGGTACCGAAAGCGAAAGATAACAGGCTGTACCTGGCGTTGGAAAAGCTTGCAGGAAGCACTCCGAGATTGGTGACCGAGGAAACAAGATCCGAGTTGCTGGTGATTTCGATCGACACCAGATCGTCACTACATCGACACTTGTGTTCCCCCTGTGGCTGGGGAAAAATGGCAAAATGAAGATTAAACTGACTACGCTTTTGGCTATAGGACTATTCGCCGTCTGTGTGGCCGTTGGGGCTTTGTCTTGCAAGCCTTCCTCCACCCCATCCACCGCCCTCAAATCATCGGCGATCAACCAGCCGAGCCCGCCGCCAGGAGTATTCGGGCCCCCGGTTACTCCGACGACCCAGATTACGCAAGCCAACTTGACCACGACTACACCGCTGATCCCCAGCGATCTGTATCGGACCAACACGAGCGAGATAGCGGTCAACGATCACGTGCAAGCAGCCAAATTCGCTTGGCTGGAGTTCATCGCGCTCGTTTCGCCGGTCAAGCCGAATCCCTCCGCGGTCGCAGGGAAGAGCCAATGGATTCGCGGCGTGCCTGGAAATTCATTCAGTTCGGTAACGGGAGGATCGAGTTCGACCTACCCCCTGGTTTGGGAAACCTATCAACATCGCTCTGACGCAAGGAGAGGGGGGAGATTTCAGCTTTCTTGTCAGTACCGGCCAAACTGGGTTCACGGTGGATACAATCCAGGACAATACGGTGGAGGAAGCCGTGAGAAACGCGACCAAAAGGCGTGCGCGGATCCTCGGCAACTGGAAATACTAGCAAACCTCCGCAGCGGCGACCGGCTTGGGAGCACACGCTGACCGTGCTCCCAAGTCTTTTTAATGACCGCACCGAAGCAAGCAATTCGTTTGAGCAGATGAACGGCACCGATATCACTTGCGTGCACCGTATCAACGTAACGCCGATCGATCCGAGCGATGCGATTTTCGCAGAGTACTCCGCTTTCAAACTTGGAGTCACCAGGAGCGTTCGCCATTTCGCGGAGTTGTTGCTTCCGCTGGTGCAGGGACTAATCGCCAGTGACGCGGAACATACCGACTGGGTATTGACGGCGCCGGCGATCGCCGCCCAGACACCGGCTGCCGCCAATTTGTTGTGCTGGGAACTGTTCAGACTGTGCCAGCGGGAGCGAGATTTGCGCGCTCGCAAACTCACTTTGATTGACATCCAGCACGATAGCGAGTCGACGGCCTCGGTAGACTGGAAAGATCCGACCAAGTCGCAGGACTATGCAAAACTGGACTATGCGGACCGCGTGACAGAGCGCGAGAAATTCAGCCAATGGCTGGCCCGTAACGCTGAATTTCACGGGCGGCCGGTTTTGTTCGTCAACGACATCTGCGTCACCGGCGCACAACAACACACAATGCAGCAGTACTTTGAGCGGGCCGAAGCTGCTTGCGTGCGCTGGCTGTATGTGATTGCTGTAGATCAGGAAGTCGGCAGGTCGAATCCGGAGATAGAATGGCAGATCAATTTCGTCCTGTTCGAGGATCTGTTACGAATGGTGTCCCGCGAAGAAATTCAATTCACTAGCAAATGCGTGCAGAGGCTGATGAACTTGAGCATGGCGGAACTTGACCAGGTCCTGCGGGCGCTCAATGCGGAGCGCAGAAAAAGATTGCTGGAGCTAGCGGTACTAAATGGTTTTCAAAATCTGGGCGGCTTCCAGGACCAGATGAAACTGGTCAGGTCATACGACGCAGAAGGGATCCCCGCTGGCGATGATTGACGAAAGTGTGGATGTAGAATAGGTAATGATGATATCGTCGGGTCGTCCATTGTCTGTCGCAAGGAGAGAGAATCTGACGACCACCCAACAAGCGTCACTCCGTTCGCTCCGCATAATAGAGAAGCTGCCAATCGACTATAGCGATGACTTTTTCGGCCATTACCCGCGTCTAAAATTGGGGGCCACTGAAAGCGTCGACTATTATGGGGCTCAACTGTCACGGCTGGCATGGGACGTCATCACGCAGTCTCTTCCGGGATCCACTGATTGGGCAATTACCGGCCCAGCCTACAACGTTCTGCCAGGGGCGCCCAATTTGTTGTGTTCGTATATTTACGAAGACCTAAAGAACAAGCTGCCAGACTCCATCACGCTGTCCCTCGTACATCTTCCTGTCGAAACCGATGACCTGGAGATTAAGAATTCGGAATCCCTGAATAAGTACCACAATTACAGCACGTTTACGCAGCAAGAAAGACACCAGCTTTATGACCAGTCGCCCGAGCCCTTAATCGAACCGCGCGACTTTCGCGGACGGTCAATTCTTTTCGTGAATGATATCAACGTTACCGGAACGCACCAGTGCTACATGCAGCAGGCTTTCGACAAAATGAATCCGCCCCAGATTCGCTGGCTCTATATTCTGGCGGTCGACCGAGAAATTGCGGAGATTGAACCAGAAGTTGAATACGCAATTAATAACTCCTGCATCGCCAGCTTTGAGGAGTTCGCCGATCTGCTTGCAACGCACGACCTGGAATACACATCAAGGTGCATTACTCGATTGTTGTCCTATGAATTGCCCGAACTGGCAAAGCTGTTTCAGATGCTTGACATGGGCCGGAAGAAGACGATCCTCAAGCTCGCCACGACTGAGGGTCGATTTAGCGGAGACTATTTTAAGGAGAAGATTGATTTGCTAAAGACATGTGTAGGCTAGAACCTAAAAGATAACGGCACGCGGAATTTGCTTCCAGATTATGACGCTATGAATACGTCCCCTTCCGCCTCCGGGCCCGCAACGCTATCTCTAAGCGCCCATGAGGCTCGGTTGTTATTTCGCACCGGTCAGTATGCGGGATATACCTCCAGTTTTTCCCGAGGGTATGTCCAGGCAAACCTGTGTATTCTGCCAGAGAAATATGCGCTCGACTTTGCTACGTACTGCCATCGCAACCCTAAAGCCTGCCCGCTTATCGCCATCGGCGGTGTGGGCGATCCTTACCTGCCGATGTTGGGTGAAGACCTGGACATTCGCACCGATGTTCCGTGCTACACGGTGTTTCGCGATGGTGAGGTAATCGAGGAGCCGACCGATATCAAGCACCTGTGGCGCGACGATCTTGTCGCTTTTGTTTGGGGTTGTTCATTTTCCTTTGAGCATGCGCTGATGGAGTCGGGTGTGTCGCTGCGCGACGTGGCTCGCGGTGACAACGTGGTCATGTATCAGACCAATATTGACACATTCCCGGTCGGCGCGTTTGCGGGAAAGACAATCGTCACGATGCGACCGCTGGTTCCCGCACAAGCCATCCGGGCGATCCAGATCACGTCGCGCTTTCCGGGCGTCCATGGCGCGCCCATCCATATTGGTGCGCCCGAGCAGATCGGAATCAGCGACCTGGAAAGGCCACTATTTAATGGGCAGCCACCGCAGATGCGTCCAGATGAGATCCCAGTGTTCTGGGCCTGTGGAGTCACGGCGCAGCTTGCGATAGAGCGTGCGCGGCCGTCGCTTTCCATCACGCACAAACCGGGCTCAATGGTGATTTCGGATCGGCTGAACGCGAGCCTGGCGATTTGATTCGATGGCTTTGGTGAGGGCGATGTGGAATACATCGATTTGCTGAGTGCTAAACCGTTTGAGTTCAGCTCTGAATCGAGCAGAGTCGGAAGGCTGCTTGTCTCGTGAATCGCAAATGAACGAAAACAATGACCGCAACGACTCAGCAGTCCGGGTGGCGCCCTCGGAGACGGCCGCCGAGGTCCGCTTGCTGGTGCTCGACCTTGACGGCACGATTGTGGACGAATTGAATCGCATCCGGGATTCCGTCGCACAGGCCATCCATTCAGCCCAACGCCGGGGGGTTGCGGTTGCTATCGCTACCGGCCGACGGTATCAGTCTTCCCTGCACGCATATGATTCCATCGGTTCAACATTACCCTTAATCTGCAATGAGGGAGCCCTAATCCGGGAACCTGGTACTGGATTCGTTCACCGTCACTGGCCCTTGGAACCTCGAGTTGCAGCACAAATGCTGGATCATACGGAACGGCTAAGCCTGAGCGGCCGCGTATCCGTTCACTTCTATCTTCAGGACAATGTGTATGTCTCGAATCTGAATGGCGCATCGATCAAGTATTTTGAAGGGTCAAAGGTTGAGCCAATCGTTGTGAGTGACTTACGGCAACTGCTAAATCAGGCAACCACGAAAGTGATGGTGCTGAGCGATGATGTCTCAGTCGTTGCACGGCTCTCCAGCCAGATGAAGAATTCGTACAGCCGAACTCAAGTAAAGCAGTACAAATCAATAACGTTGCTTGAGGCGTTCCATCCCGCCGTCAACAAGCGATCGGCTGTGCGTTATCTGGCTGAGGAAATCATGGCACTGCGACCGGAAAATGTAATGGCCGTTGGGGACGACTTCACCGATATCGAAATGCTCCAATATGCAGGAATTGGGGTCGCGATGGGGAATGCACCCCTCGCGGTCAAGGCGTCCGCTGATTGGGTAACCACAACCATCGAAAAAGATGGTGTGGCCAGGGCAATCGAAAGATGGATTCTTCGAGCCACGGCTAATCCGACGCCCACTTCGGCTTACGACCTCAGGTTATCGACGATGTAATGCGTTGTTATTCCGTCAAGAGTCCTTCAGAAATCAGCAAGTCAATTGTGGCTCGCATATATTTTGAGTTAGTTCGATTCCTGGCGTTGAAGTTTGACCAGAGTGCGGTCTGTGTATTCGTATTGTCTTTCGTCATGTATGAGATATTGTCGGAATGACAACTAATTCCATTTGCGATTCTCATGAAATTGAACCATACATCGTCATTCGTAGGGCACGTTTCCTTAATCAGGTCATCATCGAACATGATGTTTCTGGTCTTGTTGAAAAACGATGGATGGTAAGCAACGCCCCCTTTGCCAAGATGGAAGTTGTATAAATAGTTGGAAATCGGATAAGCGAAGTTCTCATAATTCAGAGCACGAACATCACCGGCGTGGTGGAGCGTTAACGCCCAATTGCCTGTACAGCCTTTGTATCTGTTGAAATCGCCAACAATTTTCTCCAAAAGCGTCGCGGTATACACTGTATCGTCATCAATCGTGATGATCAGGCAATTCTCGTCAAACTTCTCCTCAAGAAGTGGCAGCAACTTACGAAAGGGTCCTGTGTTCGGACACCAGCGTAGTTCAAATAGCGGATTCGATTTCATGAAGTCTGAAAGCTGCGAACCAATCGTTCCGTTTGTGAAACCTGGGTCCAATAAATAGGGGGTCTCTGAAAGGAAGATAAAACACTTGTCAGGCAATTGTGTTTGAGCGGCCATGCTTTGTAACGTTTCAACGACACTAGCTTCATTTTGCTTTATGGTTGTAAGCGATACATAGACGTTCATACGGATTCTCTGAGGAAACACGGTCCTCGGCTATTTTCTTCGCAGTCGTTTCGCCGTAAGCCGGGCGCCTATACATCAGTAGCGTAAGCTGATGCCCAGGTTCACGCAGTTTCTTCTTGCATCGTCGCGTGAGGCTTCCAACACTCCTCGACGATCTTCGCGTATTCCTCGCGACGCACACCCTTGGCTCTCGAAACTTGATTGGGATGTAACCGATAGTGTAACTCGACGGTAGGCAAATTGTGGATTTTCAGACCCGCCTTAATCACTTTCAACCAAAGGCCAAGATCCTGAGCGACGCGATACATAGGATAGCCGCCCAGATTCATTACTTCGCGACGGCGCAGCATTACGGTGGGGTGGTTGAGAAACCAGATTTCCGAGGTGTTCCGCTGGTGTTTGATGTACTCGTCCGTGACTTGCTCGGGATGCTTGGTTGGTGGGTGGAGCTCATCCGTTTCCCACTCGATCCCCTGCAGTTGAGTCCCCAGTACGGTCACGTCCGAGTGAGTCCGCAAGTAGGCAAATTGCCGCTGCAACCGCGTCGGCATCATCTTGTCATCGGCGTCCATCCGCGCCACCAACTTTCCCCGACATCGGCTCAATCCCACATTAAGAGCGTGAGCGATACCTTGATTTTCATCGAGGCGTATGAGGACGACTCTGGGATCACCGGCGATGCGGTCAATTTCTGCGATCGTTTCGGCCGCTCGCGATCCATCATCCACCAGGACCAGCTCCCATTCGCGGAACGTCTGAGTCCGTATCGACTCCCAACACTCCGCCAGGTACGCTGCTGCCGTATCGAAGACAGGCATCAAAATCGAAATTTCGCAGCCGAGGGCTGCCGAGAAGCTCGCACTATGAGCAGCCGCATGTTTATGCACATCATGTTCGTTAACAACTGATTTGCGCGCCTTGCCCCCTGCCTCAGAACGTGCGTCCGCCTCATCCAACTCTCGAAGTCGGGCGAGAAGTTCAGTAGCCGCGCTCGCGTACAATGGCGCATCCCCACAGTTGTACCTAAGCCCAGGCAAATCTCGGGCAACCACGGGCAAGCCAGTCGCCATCGCCTCCAGTGCGGTATAGGAGCCGGTTTCACCCTGGGTAGCGTCCGTGGGAATCAGCACCGCGTCGAGCCGGCGCAGGGCTGATGGCATTTTATTCGGCGTCACATCGCCCGAAAAATCGACCCAGGACAGCTTCGCAAGTTTCCCGCTCACGAATCGCTGATAGCCAGTATCGAGTCCGTGCCCGATGAAGCGGATCCGCCATGGACCCGGTTGCCATGCCAGAATCGCTTCGATGAAAGAGCGTGGCACCTTATCCTCGTGCAGACGGCCCACAATGCCGCAGACGAGGCGAACACGCTTCCTCCGTTTGGTTGGGCGAAACTCAGCGGTATCGATTTGCAGCGGCAAGACCGTGAGCGACGACTGCCGCCAGCCCGAATGAATTTCGTGTGAGTCATAATTCGAGAACACGGTTGCCGCCTTAGCATGTTTTGGCGGCAACTCTCGCAGAGAATTCGTGCAATGCAAGATCCAGACTTGAGGGCACCTGGAACTGATCCCGTTTTTATCTGTCGGCTCGTGATGCACCAGCAAATCAGGCTGCAGGGTTTCAATCAGACTCAGGAGTTGCGAACTCCCCAATTCGGCATGGACCGTTGCACCGGCAAACACAAACGGGCCGCGCGCGCCGACCGTGAGGATGTGCGTATCCCAGCGGTGGGCTTCGTGCGAACACCACACGTCGAGCATGCGTTGAGCGCCGCCCACGGTAAGGTCCCACGGCATGAGGTGGATCAACCGTGGACGGCCGTCTCGTGGCCAAAGCTCTGCGAGATGTTCTACCAACCCTGCCATTTGTCGCTCCCAGGCAGCTTTGTCAGGTTAACGCAAATTTGTCGGTCGCAAACGTTCCAATGCCGATGCTTTCACACCATGCCGAACCCGGCAAGAGTCTGTCGGCCAATTCGTACGATGGTTGTGTTATCGGTGGGACCATCAAAGGTACCTATCCGCACTCTTAAGCGTTTGTGCCAACCTCAATCCGTCGACGAAGTCTATTTCCCCACTCATCCTCCACCGGCCGTTCCGGAAAATGGGCGTTTTCAATCCCTCCCAGATCACCATCCCCACGATACACAACCGATCTTATGGCTTCGACCCATTTCTCGACGAGTGGCCTCAGCGAGATTTCATGCCTGGCCCAAACGGGCCAAGAGTCAGGGTGGGTGCTCATTAATTCTGACCATAGACCGTAAAGCTGGGCCCGCTCGCTTGTCGTCAGGGGAACCGGCAGGGCGTTGGGATGTTCCTGCAAACCATGGTGCCCGCCAACCTCTTGATACAAAGTGGCGACGCCCAGGCTGATCGACTCGGCGGCGGCCAAACCGAAGCCTTCCGTAATACTCGGCAGAACCGTACATGCTGCGTTGCGCATAGCGACGAGCAACTCATCCTGGGCAAGCCAAGGCAACCAGTAAATATCACCGTTTCTAGATGGATCCTCCAACTTTACTCGCGGCGGGGGTCGCTGCACCGCGACGCACGCGATGTTGTCCGCTCGCAGTCGTTCCGCAATCGCCGCGAAAATGCCGAGACCCTTGTCTACCGACGGGCGGCACGGGAACAGAACATAGGGTGAGGGCACGTTTTTCAGATTCTCCAGGCTTGAAGTGGGAATCAGGGTGCCCTGCGAATTCTTCGGGCCCCCCGGAAGGCACCCCATGGATTCGACGGTCAGCACTCGATGTCCGTCTGACGCAAACGTGAGTGCTTTCTGCAATTCTTTGAGTTGCTCAGGCCATTCGAACTCTCGCGCGTCCTTCAAAATGCCCGTGCTCGTGACGACGATGTCGGCCATCATAACGGCAGAAGCAAGCAAGGATCGCGACGGAAGAAGCCGGCGTTGATCTTTCGAAAAGTCACAGATTGGTGGGTCGTAAAGACTATGAAGCCAAAAGACTGATGGCTCACTTGATCGCTTTCTGTTCCGCTCGATGATAAACATCGCGCCTTCGTCGCCATGAGCAATGACGGGTCCTGTGCTGGTGCTAATCTGTTCGACCGCCTCAAGCGCAGCTCGACAAAACTCACTATATTGCAGCACTCGCGGACCACCGCGGACCTCGGTGCGCATTTTCACGAGCATCGGCAGAAGCTTTGGCGTCAAGTCCTTCCCGGGGCGAGTGTCCAGGCAATCCGGTAAGAGAACTCTGGTTTCGATTCCCAGCCCCGTCAACTGGTCAGCTAAGCGTCGAATTGCGTACGCCGTCCCGCCCCGTGTGCGAAACGGATCCAACTCCCAGGAGATCATGGTTACCGATTTCACAATCATGCCTCGTCAATGATGCTGATCGCCGGAAATGTACCCGATGAACCGACAAGCCAGACTGAAGCAGAATCAACGCACGACGGGACACGGGAACTATTTTCGTGCGAATTTACCGAGCCGGATTTCTTAAGTTTAGCATGATCCACATTCTTCAACTTAACAGCGCTCAGGTTTTTTGCATCCTGGGAAAGCACTAACTGCCTGCACCGCGAATTGAGTGGAAGCGACAACTATGGCAACCTGTCAGGGCTGATGCAATAGAGGTGCGCGGCAACTCGAGCGCCTTTTGTTCGGGGTCATACCATGTCAAAGACTGCTGATGTATTGACCAACTACTGCGATGACGATCTGACGTTTTTCGCGTTGACTTACAAAAACTACGATGCCACGGCAGAGTGCCTGGGAGACCTGCGCAAACACTATGCGGCGAGCCGCGTCATATTACGGTCTGATGGGGATCCGGATCCTCGCTTTCCGATCCTCGCCCAGCGTAACAAAGTCGACTTTCGCCGTGAGTTACGATTGTTTGGTATCGAGAATGGCGGAGCGGTAATCGAGCGCATGCTCGTACTCTTCCTCGAAAAACCAACTCGATACCTGCTGAAGATCGACCCCGACACCGTGATTCATCGGCGATTTCAGTATCTGCCGGTTCGTAGCGGATTGTTCGGAACGCTGCAAACAGAGCGGGAGACTCCTTCCATTCAGGGCGGATGCATGGGGTTCACTCGGGATGCTGCAGAGCAAATCTTACAATCGGAGATGTTGCGAGACAGTCGCTTGAGAGAGCCGGACAAATTCATCAACGATTCACCTTATTTCGTTCGCATGACGGACCGCGCCAACCGCTGTGGATTAGCCAGTTTTGACTGGATCCTGCCCTGGATCGCCAGCGAATTGGGGATTCCCGTATATCCTTTTGACGAAGTCAACAGCGGCTGGCAACAGGCGCCTCCGAATCCTAACCAGCGTTACGCGGTGAGCCATCCTCGCGGCGTAATTCAGTTGCCAGGTTAGGCGTTTTGGCCTAACTTGTCGTTCGCAACCTGTGATCGACACCAGATCGCCACCAGATCGCCGCTTGTGGTGATCGATTGAATTGCAGAGAATGCACAACTCACCGACCGGCGAAATCTAACTCATTGATCGGCGAAATCTAATACTCAATCGAAGGAGTTCTACCTATGGCAAAAGCAGCTTTGGCCCCAGTCACCAAATACCAGTGGCAATTACTAAAGAATTCTCCGGTCGCTAATTCACGAACCGACGATATCTGGTTCTTTGACGAAATGACCGGTTGGCTGGTCAACAGCAGTGGATATGTCTGCATGACGGAAGACGGAGGCGCAAACTGGACGCCGAAGTTTTTCCTCGCGCCCAATCTTCCCAGCCTGCCCTATCTGCGATGCATGTCCTGGGCGAACCGCCAGATTGGCTGGTTCGGCGCAGTTACCAATATTGACGTAGCTTCGATCACGTCGCCCAGCCAATTCATTCAGACGCTCCTGCACCACACGACAGACGGGGGCGAGACCTGGACCCCGGTCGAAAACCTGCCTGAGGGTTCGCCTGCGGGCATCTGCGGCTTCCACGCAGTCAACGAGCGCGTCGCCTACGGATCCGGGACGAACGATCCCGGCCTCCCGGGTCCGGCCATCATCAAGACGACGGACAACGGCGCGAGCTGGGAACTGATCGACATGAGGAAGTACGCCTCGAATCTGATCGACATCTACTTCTTTGATGAGGACAATGGATTCGTTGTCGGCGGACTGATCGATGAGAAGAGTAAGGTTGACCACAAGGCCTACCCGGAACCGCGGCTGAGTCGCTACGGCAAGGTAAAGCCCGTCATACTTCGCACTCGGGACGGCGGAAAGTCCTGGACCAACACGACGGCCAACATCAAAGATTTCCAAAGTGGAGAATGGGGCTGGAAGATCCAGTTCCTTAACGAAACTCACGGCTTCATCTCGCTCGAGAATTTCCGCAATGCATCGATCCTGGTGACCAACAATGGGGGCAAGTCCTGGGTAAGAAAGCACGTTGCCAGGAACCAGAAACCGTCCTCTCCCGCCATCAACAACGACCTGGAGGGCATCGGTTTCATCAACGAGCGTCAGGGCTGGGTCGGCGGATGGGGCTTTCAGGACCTCAGCGCGCCTGTCGGTGGTCTCGAGAACAGTTACACCGAAGATGGCGGCGATACCTGGATTGCTCAGGACCATTTGCCCAATCCCGACAGTACAATCCCTAACGACCCGCGTTACCGTATCAACCGCTATCGGTTTGTAAAGGACATCGCGGGAAATCTGACCACCGGGTATTGCTCGGGCCAACAGGTATTCAACCTGAACATTGGCGGCAAGAAGGCGGCGTTTGCCAAGCGCACTCATGGATTGAGCGCAGCCATGGAACGCCTCGAGCCCGCCAACTCCACGCAGGGCTCCATCACGCCTCCCCGCCCCGACCATGCTAACAAGACTTCGGCACTCGCCGAGCAGAAGGCGGTAGCCATCGATCCCGGTCTGGGCTTCGAGTTGGCCCAGGTACCGAACGATGATGGCACGGTCCAGATCAGCTACACGTTGCCGGAAGACGCCGAGAACGTTTTCGTCGGACTCTGGAACAAGTTCGCCTTCCACATCCGCACGCTGGTCAGCGAGAAGACGCAGACCCGAGGAAGACGAACGGTGATTTGGGACGGGAAAGACGATCAGGGAAATCCCGCCGGCCCGGGCGTCTTTATCTGCCGGATGTGCACAGCCGGTGAGAAGGGCGCCAGCCAGTTCGTCGAGTTACAGGGTGCGGTCTAATCGCGATAAACACGCAACCTCGAAAAAGTAAGAGTGCAATCATATCAGTGACGGAAAGGAGAACCCAGATGGCCACCTATACAAGAGCGAATGCGTGGAATAACGGCGGCACTTTCGGGATTACGCACGGGGCTTGGTGCGTCGGATCTTGTTGGGCGTTGATGCTATTCCCCATTCTGCTGTCAGACGGCCACTTTGCAGCGATGGCTGGCGTGACCTTCCTAATGATCAGCGAACGCCTCGAACAGCCGAGGCCGCTGAGTTGGCATCTGCGCGTCCGTGGGAAGCTGATGCGGATTGCGGTCGCCCAGACCCGAATACGACTGCACGGCCTGCTATGAGGTTCTGGACCACCCTCTTCTGTCAGGTCGCTCGATTTTCGCGTGTCGCTCGCGGTAATCTTGGCCGATGGTAATCGCAGACGATGGTTCCGCCCGCGGGCCGTCCAGCGACGCCACGTCGCAATGCGGGCAGGTACGCGGTCCGGTCGCAGTTTTAGACTGGCGAGCGTGGGATGGTTTCCTGCTTGCTCACGTCCTCGGCGACGACGCAGTGCGGATCGAGACGGACCCCTTCCGTGAATTTCCGTCCGCGCAATTCGATCGCGTTTGCGATTCAGTTACGACAGTCTGTTTCCAAATTAACCTGTCAGTTCGTGGTCGACTGCCGCTGCGGATCCGCGACCTTACGAGTCGCTTCGTAGAACGAGGTCTCCATGTCGTCAACGGACTCGTCCAGGACATTCGCAAGTCGACCCTCCACGCACACCTTGAAGCCATCGGGCTTTCTTCGCTAAAGGCAGCGCCTTCCGGTTCCTCTGACGAAATTCTGTTCGTTAAAACCGACCTTAACTATGGCGGCGAATTGGAAAGGTGGCTACCGCCGGAGAGCATCGCGACCGGTGGCCTTGAGCAGATGATCTCCCCCGACATCGGAGCCTACTACTACAAAACCGTGGAACGTGGGATGCTTCAGGAGGGTATCTGGACGGACCCGGCCATCGTGGTTGAAAAGTACGTCACCAACTCCGAGAACTCGTTCTATCGCGTTTACTTCTCCGGCAAACAAGTCATCATCGTCAAAGCCTTTGCTCCGGGCATTATCAAGAAACTGTCGGGCGATCCGCGTGACACGAACTTTGTGACGGACCTCGAGCAGCTTAGAGCGGCTACTGACAGTCTCCCGGTCAGCACGCAGTTAAAGCGGGACGTCGCCACATTTGTCGAGAACACGCCGGTGGAGTTTGGCTGCATCGACATCGTGCATGACGGTCACGACAGGCATTACGTCATCGACCTTAACCTGACGCCTTACGCCGGAACAAGAGTACACGATGTCTATTTGACTAACTTCCTGCGCTCGGGGATTACGAACCCGGCTCAACGCAAGCTGAGCGATTTCGTCAATTCACCGCTTTGCTGCTAAGGCACGTTGCACCCAAATGACAGACTAGACGCTAGTCCAGGTCAAAATAGTCCTTTGCCCGTGCAGCCTCAGGCAGTTCTCCCGGCTGCAGAGGCTGGTCGACGACCTCGACCCGGAAGCTCTCCTCCAACGGCGCATTCCAAATACGAGTGGACAGGTTCACCTTGAAGATGCGGAACGATTTGATATCTTCCTTGGTTGTCGCGTTGGTCTCGAGGCGGTCGGTGAGATCGTAGAACTCCCGCGGCACGAAATCCGGCCGCAGATTGATGTTCGCAGTCTTCTCACCGTCGCTGACCCACCATTCATACTTCATCTTGCTGTTGCACTGCATTCCGCAGCCCTCGGCGACGATGACGTTGTAGCGATCGCGGCTGGCGGCGCCCGTCACATAATCGATGGTATCTTTCACCCCGGGGCCGGGATGACCGCTAACGATGTAGAGATTATCGCGCGCCCAAAGATCGTCTTGAGAGAGAGCCTGCGCGGCAGCTTGCATAGCCCGGAAGCCAACCGCAGTGCCCCACCAAAGCGATCCCGGGTGTTGACAGACGGCCCCGTCATAATCCAATTCCAGAACTTCGCCCTGGTCCTTGATGCGAATCGTTACGCCCTCGGCCGCTTTGACGCGTTCACTTACGTTGCTTGACATTCGATTGTCCTCCCGTTGACGACCTATGGTTTCCTTTGGCCAGTGGTCGGATTCGTTTGCCGGCCCAGGTGGCTTTCGGGCGCGCTAACAAATCCGCGGCAATTGCTCACCTACGAGCATGTCGACGATGCGGCGCCCGCCGAAAACGGTTTCCATCACGACACGGCCGGGGCGGTGGTCGGTCACGTCGCCGATCCTCGCGGCTCCTTTGCCAAGAGGATGCGACTTGAGCGCCGCCAGTGCGGTTTCGGCATCTTCCCGCGGGACGACGCAGACGATCTTGCCTTCGTTGGCGAGATAGAGGGGATCCAGCCCCAAAATCTCGCAGAAGCCTTTGACCTCGCTGCGGATCGGCGTGCGGTTTTCGTAGATTTCGATGCCAACCTGAGAAGCCTCGGCAATTTCGTTCAAGACAGTAGCGAGTCCTCCGCGGGTGGCATCCCGCAGGAAGCGGGTACGAGGAACGGCTGACAACAACGTATCGATCAGACCATGCAGGGAAGCACAATCACTCTCGATAAGTGTAGTCAGCTTCATGTCGCCGCGAGCATTGAGGATCGCTGCGCCGTGGTCTCCCAACACCCCATTGACGAGGATCACGTCACCGGGTTGAGCCTTGTCGACTCCCAAGTCGACGCCTGCGCGAATCACACCAACGCCGGCAGTGTTAATAAACAGCTTGTCACAGGCTCCCCGTTCGACAACCTTGGTGTCGCCCGTAACCACTTTTACGCCGGCCTCCAGAGCTGCCGCCGCCATGGTCCTGGCCACCATGCGCATTGTTTCGACCGGCAGGCCTTCCTCAATAATGACCGAACACGACAAGAAGAGTGGTGTCGCGCCACCCACGGCCAAGTCGTTAACCGTGCCGCAGATTGCCAGTTTGCCAATATTGCCACCGGGGAAATCGAGCGGCTGGACCACGTAGGAATCGGTGGTGAAAGCAAGTCGATCACCAAATGCCGCCAAGTCCGATAGACTGAGCCGCGCCTGGTCTTCCAACGGCGCCTCAGTTCCGTTATCAAACACCTCGAGGAAGACGTCGTCGATCAAATCATGCATCGCCTTGCCGCCGCCGCCGTGGGCGAGTGTAATAGTTGGAACACGCACCTTGCCGCGGTGCCTGGGCTTGCCGTTCTTTGTGGTCAACTCTAAAACGGTACTCATGCCATCTCCTTGATCAGGGCCCTGGTGTCGTGAATCTTCTCGATGTCGCCGTACTGATAGTAGGCAGCGCAGGCGCCTTCGGACGAAACCATCAGGGCGCCCAGTGGCGTCTCGGGAGTACAATCTCTACCGAAGACCTTGCAGTCCCATGGCTTGATGACACCCTTGAGCACTTCGCCGCACTGGCATGATTTCGGATCGGCTATCTTTAGGGCCGGCACAGAGAATCTGCGCTCCGCGTCGAACTCCGCGTAGGCATCGGTGATGCGAACTCCCGAGTGGTCGATCGAACCGAGACCGCGCCATTCAAAGAACTCCCTCAACTCGAAGACCTTGCCGATCGCATCCAGAGCCACGGTGTTGCCGCCGTCTGGAACCACGCGGTTGTATTGGTTCTCGATCTCCGCGCGCCCTTCGGCGATCTGTTTGAGCACCATCCAAAGGCCGTGCAGGATATCGAGCGGCTCGAAGCCCGCGATTACCAACGGCTTTTTGTAATGTTCGGCAATAAAGCGGTATGACGAATTGCCGATAACCATGCTGACGTGACCCGGGCCGAGGAATCCGTCCAACTGCAGATCCGGCGAGTCCAGTATCGCTTTGATTGTGGGAATGATCGTAATGTGATTGCAAAAGAGCGAGAAGTTTTTGATGCCTTCCCGTTTCGCCCTCAGCACAGTGAGCGCGGTGCTGGGCATGGTCGTCTCGAAGCCCAACGCGAAGAAGACGACCTGCCTGTCCGGATTCTCCTTAGCAATCCGCATAGCGTCAAGAGGCGAGTACACCATTCGCACATCGGCGCCATTGGCTTTCGCCTGCAGCAAGCTTTCTTTCGATCCAGGCACTCGCATCGCGTCACCGAACGTGGTGAAGATCATACCTGGCATGTGGGCCAGAGCGACGCAGTCGTCAACGCGTCCCATGGGTAACACACAAACCGGGCAGCCGGGGCCGTGGATCAACTCGATTCCGTCCGGCAGCATTGTCTCCACACCGTATCGGAAGATGGCGTGCGTGTGGCCTCCGCAGACTTCCATGATGTAGACGGGGTCATTTCCAGTTCGCCCGTTCTGGATTTGGGGCACGAGGGTGCGGATTTCCTTCAGCAAAAACTGCGCTTTCTCGGGATCTCGGAATTCATCGACGTATTTCATTTTGTCTTCTTTCTTTTTTTGTCGTTAAGCGATCATCCCGTAATGGCTAATGAACCGCGATTGTCCGCCAGCAGTGTGTGGACCAGGTCCCAGAGAATGTGGTAGATGATTACGTGGCATTCCTGCACCCGATGAATGCTGTCGGTTTCGACCACCAGGCAGTGATCCAAGCCGATCTTTGCCATCTCACCACCGCTCATCCCAGCCAAGCCGATGGTTGTTACACCCATTTCCTTTGCTTTTACAAAAGCCTTCACGAGATTGTCCGAGTTCCCGCTGGTCGAGATGCCTACCAAGCCGTCTCCAGGGCGCGCCTGGGCAATCATCTGACGGACAAAGACATGCTTGAAGCCGACGTCATTGGCGACTGCTGTCATCATCGTCCGGTCGGCAGTTAGATCGATTGCAGTCAGCGCGACCCGCCCGGCCGTGATCGGGTGCAGAAACTCGACGGCCACGTGCGCCGCGTCGCAGCTCGAGCCACCGTTGCCCATCGTAAAGAGTCGACCGTTGCCTCGATAAACATCCGCAATAGCTCCAGCAGCAGCGACGACCTCCTGCCCATTCCTGGCGAAGAAGGCGTCAATCACCTTGTGATGATGAGCTGCCTTTTGTCCCACGGACTCGAGCAAGGCAGAATTCATCGACAATGGATCTTGCTTCTTGCCGTGCAGGAACGGGTAAAGCGCCGCCAGGTTTGGATCTTCCGCCAGACTCATTACGTTTGGACCACGAGTTCCGGCAATGTGGTTGCGGGAACGTTTGAGGGCGGACTCGACGCCGATTCCTGCATCGCGAGAAGTTCCGCCTGCACCTCGCCAAGCTCCCTCAGAACCTTCAACGTGGCCTCAGCCTCCTCCTCGTTGATCAGGCTCATGGCGAAGCCGACGTGCACCAATACCCAGTTGCCGACACATCTGTCGAGCGGATGGTAATCGTCAACCACACACTCCAGGCTCACTTCTCGTTGGACGCCGCTAACGTCGACGAGCGCCATTTGCCGCTGAACGTCGGTGATTTCTACGATTTGGCCAGGGATTCCTAGACACATATCTCACTCCTTACATTGGTTGAGGCGCTCGACCGCAAGTCCGCCGGATTCGAACGCTCGATATAGCGCGCTGCCGCGATAGCAGCCTGTCCCAGCGCCAGCCCTCCGTCGTTGCTTGGGACTTTGGCGTGTAGGAGGCAACTTAGCCCATCTGCCTCGAGTAACCGCACTAGTTCTTCTAACAAGAGTTTGTTCTGGAAGCAGCCGCCGCTGAGCGCTATTGTGTTCAGCGAGGCGCCGGCTGCGCTCGTGTCTCGGATACGTGCGACCATGTCGCGAATAGCCCTGGCCAGTCCGTAGTGGAAGCGGGCAGCCATCCGAGCAACTGGAGTCTGTCGGCCAAGATCCTCCAGCAGGGCCTGCCACATCGGTAACGATTCAAGGTAGAGCAGACCGCTGGTAACCTGCTCGGTGATCGTGAAGGTGTACGGCGGCTCGGCGGCCGGCCGCCACAGCTCAGCTACGGCTTCCAACTCCATAGCGCCCTGGCCTTCGAAGAGAGCTTGGTCGGCGCACAACCCCAAAGCCGCCGCAACCGCGTCGAAAAGCCGGCCGCACGAACTGGCCAACGGCACGTTTAGTCCTGTTTCCAGCATGCGATCGATCGTCGGCAGCGGCTTGGTGATCAAGTAGCGATAGAGTTCCAGTCCGGAAAATCTTTCGACAAACTGGGTCCAGCCCGGACCAGCGACCAGATGCGCATAGGTATTGCGCCAGGGTTCGCGAATGGCCTGGACGCCGCCCACCATGGCTACGGGCTTGAACGTGGCCAGCCGCCGATAGCCACGATAATCGGCCAGCAGAAACTCACCGCCCCAGATCGTGCCGTCCTCGCCATAGCCTACTCCATCAAGCGCGATACCAAGCACGGGCGGAGCATCCAACGCGACCCCGTTTTCCACCATACAACTAGCTATGTGCGCATGGTGATGCTGAACTTCCAGGAGAGGCAACTTGTCGTCCGCCGCGCGCTGTTTGGCGAGTTTCGCGGAAAGGTATTCCGGGTGCATATCCGCAACCAACAAGCGCGGCCGATGATCGTAAATCCGCGAGTAGAGTTGCAGGTTCTTTTGGTAATCCTCGAACGTCGAAATGTCCTCCAGATCACCCTGGTGCTGGGAGAGAATCGCGGCCCCGTCCTTCAAAACGCAGAAAGTGGCTTTCATCTCGCCTCCAAAAGCCAGCAGGTCGGGCGCGCCCTCGAAGCCGGGTGGTAACGGCACGGCACTTGGGGCATAACCACGGGCACGGCGAATCAGCGATGGTTTACCGGCCACGATCCGCACGACCGAATCATCGATCCGGTTGGCAATCTCGCGATCGTGCATCAACAAGGCATCGGCGATGCCCCGCAGGCCGGTCCGCGCGCTGTCGAGACTCGTGACCTGTGGTTCGTCGGAGATATTGCCGCTGGTCATCACAAGTGGCCGATCGATCTGCCGTGTGATCAATAAGTGCAGGGGCGTATAAGGCAGCATGAATCCCACGGTATTCAGACCGGGTGCGATGCCCGCCGGCAACTCCTCCGGCCCGTCAGCCGAGAGCAAAACGACGGGGGCTTCGGGACTCTGTAACAAGTCCGCTTCGGCTGGAGTCAAGTTGCAGTACCGGCGAATCGTGTCAAGGTCCCTGGCCATTAGCGCAAACGGTTTGCCGTACCGATGCTTGCGCTGGCGCAACCGCTGCACGGCTTCTGCATTGGTGGCATCACAAGCCAAGTGGAACCCGCCCAGCCCGCGAATGGCTACCGCCGCGCCGCTCTTTAGGAGTTCGATCACGCAATCCAGGGCCGCGGTCGCCCTGGGATCAACCGAGGTCGCGCTCTTGTCCATCTGTTCCAGCCAGATCGATGGCCCGCAGGTCGGACAAGCGATCGGTTGCGCGTGAAAGCGGCGGTCGGCGGGCTGCAAATATTCGCTGCTACACGACGCGCACATGGGAAAGTCCGCCATCGTCGTGTTGGCACGATCGTAGGGAACCTCGTTCACGATGGAAAAGCGGGGCCCACAGTGGGTGCAGTTCGCGAAGGGATAACCATACCGCCGTTCCTTTGGATCCAGCACTTCCGCGCGGCAGGCCGCGCAAATCGCAGCATCGGGAGTGACACGCGTGCAGTTCTCGCCACTTACACTTTCGGCAATGCGGAAGTCCTCAAAGTCCAGCAGGTTCAAGACCTGCGTTTCCACATCCTCGATCTGCGACAGCGGGGGCGCTTCGCTGTGCAGCCGTGTAAGAAACTGCGAGATGGCGCCAGAATTTCCGGTGGTTCGGATCAGCACTCCAAACCCGTCGTTAAAAACTTCCCCAACCAGTCCCTCGTCGCAGGCCAAGCGCCAAACGGTTGGCCGAAAGCCAACGCCCTGAACTGTCCCTCGGACACGGATTTCGACGGTTTGCCGAATCTCCATCGCACCTACCTGCTGGTCTTGTGAATTCTCTTAGCTATGACTGTCCCGTTACGCTGCTTGAGCCCCAAAGGCATCGATAGTGGCTTTTAGCCGACGACCCACTCGGACTCGCGTCTCCTTAAGATTCTCCAGCAGCGGCACAACCACACGAACCACCTGCAGCGGCGATTCCGGCGGCGTAAACACGACGCGGTAGATTGGTTCTTGCAATACACGACGCAATCGCTCGATCACCGCACCAAGTTTCTGCTGCAAGGTGCCTTCAACGGCGAGGTCGGGAACGTCAGTCAGCAACGTTTGCTGCCGCGGATCGCTCACGCCCAACATGTGTTGCCGCACGAGCTGCGCTTCCCGCTGTTGGGCATCCGATGCGACGTCGGCCGCTCTCGACGTTGGTAACGTTGGCACCTTGCGCCCGCCGTGAATGAAAGCCACGCGGCTTTGCGCTGCCTCGGTAACAGCTCGCAGGAGCGCCCGGTCACGATCTAGATCGCATGCCCAACCCCCGTTGAATGTCTTGCGGCTGGGATTGTTCAAATCGAACACGAAAGCGGCGAAGAACGGCATTCCATAGTCGTTAGGAATAGTGCGAACTTTTAACTGCAGGCCGTTCCGTTCGGCGCGCTCGACGATTTCGCGCACGTCGTCGGGCAGACTCGCCGCCTCGACTAGCTTTGAAGCGCAGCGAACGAATTCGAACGACCAGATGTCGCGCTCGATCAACTCCAACAGAGCCTGAATACTTGCCTCAAGCAGCGAGTTGCCCGATGCCAGGCCATTGGTCGACGACCCAAAGAGCGACTGCCCAACGTCCGGCGCCGGATAATAGACGAGTTCTGCGGGAAGCGCACACCCGTCTCCGCTCTCCAGGTCCCGAGCCGAGGCGAGCAATAACGAACCATCGAGGTCGACCTCGCGCTGAACGAGCGGAACGAAATCAAGAATCGCATCGTCTGCACGCTCCTGGCCGGCAACGTCCCTTGCAGATCCCCAGCGGGTTGAAACACGGCCTATCCCCGGTTCGGCGAAAAAAAACTCCAAGGCCTCCATATAGGCCCCGACTTCGGCATCAACACGGCGCAGCCCTTTCCCAAAAGTAAAGGCCTCCCCGCGCGCTTGCGGTCGCACACTTGCATATACCGGCACGCCCAGGATATCCAGGTCGGTGATATCCGTCACCTCGCTTATGCCAGCAGTTGCGGCCAACTGCTTGGCATAGAGCAAAGTCGTCTCGGGCGCTACACTGCGCATGCTTCGAGCACTGCTTGAAACCATGCGTTCAATCCCCGCAAGAAAACCTTTTTGGCAAAAAACTGCAAAGGATCCGCACGTCTCGAAGGCCGCATCAACGTGCGATTCGAAGAAACGGGCACACACGCGCGAGGCGCGACTTCTTGTCCCCTCGCGTTAGTCCGCGTTGTCATTTTCATCCAATCGCCGTTGGCATAGGAACGCCTAAAGACGATCGGTCAGTGAAGGTAGAGATCGTCAGCCGTCGATGTCATCTCCGCAGTGGGCTCCCAACGCGACTGCTCCGGAAAAGCGACCATGCACGCCGTCTACATCTCCATCGTCATCGCCACAATGGGCTCCGGTCGCTAAGGGACGATCACCTAACAGGCGTGCGAATCGTGCCAGGGACTCCCGATCTAACGCAATCGATACCGTGTTCTTCGTCATAGTCTTCTCCTTCATTCAAGTTAATTGGTTTAGGCCTCAGGTTTTTCACATCAGAACCGGAAGCGACCGCACTATCTTCCATGGCCAGCAAAGATGCAAGGGTCGATCTGGTGTCGATCTAGTGTCGATTAACCGACTAATGAGCAAGACCTTGAAATAATCATAAATTGTTACAACCACAACGCGTGCCCAACTGAAACGCGGAGCGAGTTCTCGGGTTGGGCGAATCAGCCCATGTCCGGCTGGCTTAGCTCCCAGAAAACGCCTGTTCCTTTTCCGTCGCCGTGGAAGCGAAGGAGGGGATTGATCTGGCACCTGTTGAGCCGATTGATAGCGTCGTGCAGCCTGGTAGGCGCGTCGATCTCGTGAGTGATGGGCAGCGGATCATGAATGTGCTCAGCCCAGCCTTCTTCTTCGAACACGCTTAGAATTGTCTCCTGATTCCGCGCCGGTACGCGGAACCGCTTGACGATCAGTCCCGTCAAATACAACTCCCGCCGAGTCGCATCCCAGCTAGGTTTCCGGGCGGTCGGCGCCGGCGTGGTTGTGTCGTAGGCCGCCTGCCGCGCGTTTGCGAGGGCCGCAGTCTCGCTCGCAACAGCTGCAAGCGCGGACAATGTTGCTTGCGGCGATCGGGCAGTATCCCGGAAAACAAATTCCGCCAGTGCGACGCCGCTGGGCGTGAGAATCAGACAGGTGTGATTGTTGAAAAAGTAGCCATTGCTACGGCGGAACGATCGATGGGGGTCGTCGTAACCGGACGTTTCCTCGCCGTGCGCGGCAAGCCCCTTGGCTACCATCCAGCGGAGATCGCTGCTGGTCATTCCTACCTCATACAGCCTGCCGGTTCGCAGGGCAAAATCCCACACGTTCGCACCCGTGTCCTGGGCGCAGATGGAGGCTCGCCAAAGAAGAGCGAGTCCCGCGCGCAGACTTTCGTCAATCAGAGGGGATGTTGATTCCCCTGCCCAATCGCCCCAGGTTTTTTCGTTGGCTGACATCTGCACCGCGCTTTGCGATCACAAAAAGAAGCACCGTCGTCGGATGGAAAGGGTTGTCAGTTACCGGACAACCCTTCGCTAAGGTTTCTCAGCAAGAGAAAATCGGCTTACTTGTGCGTCATGGTGGTACCGCTGGGACTTACATTGACCAGCTGCATCATGCCGCGGTCTTCGTGGCCGAGGATGTGGCAATGGAAAACGTATGTCCCCGTGAAATCTACGAACCGCGTCCACATCTTTGCCCAGCCTCCCGGAGGAATCGCGAAGTTATCCCACCAAACCCAAGGTTCCTTCAGGTCTACGCCCGTCTTGGGCATCGAGGGGTCCGACGGGTCAAAGAGCGCAATAACCTGAAACGGATTGATGTGGATATGGAAAGGATGCGCCGGTCCCTTTATGGGGGTGTCGTTGAACAGGTTCCACTCTTCGGTTGCGCCGAGTTTCATGTATTGATCGATTTCGCCGCTGAACTGCTTGCCGTTGATCGTATGTGTCGGAGGCGCGTTGGGCCACAGAGGCGGCGAGGGTGAAGGACTCGGGTTCCGCCCACCAGTACTTCCTTGTGGGGTTGGTGTGGGGGCGGGGCCCGGGAGCTGGGTCTTGGTAGTGTTGAAACGGATCTCGCGCCTCACCATGCCTACCGGTGGAACGATGTCCACGAGGAATCCCGGCATCTTCGGAAATTCATCACGGCTCGGAAACGGTGTGGGACTCACTGCCGTACCGGTTACCCTGACTGTGAGTAGCACTGTATTTTTTGAGCCAAAGGTCACCTTATAGTCGCCCTTAGCCGTGGGAGCCTGCACCAGCAAATCAATCCGGTTGCCGGGCGCGAGGCTGCCTGATGAAAGCCATTCCCCGTTCGTCAAAATAGCCTTTGCCGGAACTGGAAATGACACGTTGGTTGCAGCAGTTGGATCTGGATTATAGTTCCTGGGATCGAGCTGAACGCCGTCCTGAGCGGTTTGCACCCACTTCAGGCCTGTTGGCGCAGCGTTAAGCGGTACCGCAGCCTGATGACAGGCATTAACGATCCGCCACATCTGCGTTTGGTTAGGTTTCATCTCCAGGATGGGCGTGTATTGCCCATTCACAGAAACCAGATCCTTGGTTCCTGCAGGGCGAAGCAAACCGAGGACTACCGAGAACTGCTGCAACACCAACACCTGTTCTGTAAGCGGTTGCCCTTTGCTTTGATAATAAGCCCGCAGCGTAGCGTCGTAATCTCCCTCAATAATTAGCGCGCCGGCCATGCCATTGGCCAGGTTCAAGGCCGTTGATCCATGCTTGTGAGCGTGATACCAGTGCGTTCCGGGTGACTGACCCATGCTGTCCGGCTGGCCATTCCATTTCGGAATGGTAAAGCAGTTGGGGAAAGCGCCGACGTAATACTGCGGCAGTTGGGGTTGCGGAGCGCTCGTCATTTCTTGCTGGTCGTTCCACCACAACTGATCATGTAGCGGCAGCACCGGCTTCGGATTATTAGGCGGAAGCGGCCAAAGGGGCTGGGGTGGCGGACTCTTGTCCAGCCAGGTGGCGGTATTGTCATAATATTGCAGCAGGCTCTGTTGGAACTTCTGCCAACCAACAGGCCAGGCGCCGCTTGGATCTTGGGCGGAAGGCCAATCTTTCCACGCCAGGGGCCACGGAGACTGGTTTGCGCATTTCGCGAATATCTCGCTGAAGAGATCCTTTACGGTTTGCTCGGTCACTAACGGTTTACTGTTGGGCTCCGGCGTCCGGGGCGAAGGCCGAACATTTATCAAGACGTTGTCGGCAATTCCGCTGGGACTGATGTGGGTACCATGAAAATGCAAATTCGTCGAACTCGAACCATGGAAGCAGTTCGGTGGATTTTCAAAAGTTGGATCACCCGGATAATTCTGGCCCGCGCCAGAACCAAAAGTCGTATCTTGCTCGCAGGCCTGACCGTGTTCGGCTACGTCCATCTGGCCGTTAGGGAAGTTGTTCGGGTTTACGTTGTTCACGAGCGTGATTTGAACTGTATCTCCTACGGCCGCCCGTAGCGTTGGTGCGGGATTCGGAACGCCCGATGCCGTTGGCCAAACGCCGCTCGGGTTATTCACATCGTAGCCGGCAATGTAACGCATCCGTCCGCTTTGGCAGGAAGGCAGCGTTTGCCCCGGGTCGGGCTGTCCCCAATAGGTCTTGTCTTCATCGAGAACCTTTAAAACGGCCTTTAGCGTTTTGGTGGCGCCGGTACCTGAACTTTTGATTTCCATTATTGACTGAAGCATCTGGCCCGCGGCAATACACTTCGGTTTCTGTGCCTCTGCGACCCAGTGCGCGCGCGCAAGGCCCGGCAGCGTCGAACCAATCGCGAGGCCCCCTGCCACCACCATGGTTTGTTGGAGAAAATCCCGTCGTGTAAATCCCGACTCCTCCGTGATGTTGGATGATCCGTTGCGATCTTCTTCACCCGCTTGATCCGTGACAATCTTCTCTTTCGGCATGGGAACCCTCCTCACTCAAGGTTGTTGCACACCGGCTTATCGCAGCGCCGGCTATGGATTGACGTTGATGTCCTTATCTTCATGGCGGAACATCTGTTTACTTCGTCTTGTAACCGAACGCGCCCTTTTTCGTGGTCTTAGCGAACGCACCTTTCTTCGTCTTGCCGCCGAACGCGCCTTTCTTTGTGTTGTCGGCGAATGCGCTTTTCTTAGAAGTCTTTACAATTATTTGTCCGCTTTCGCCCGGGTGATTGATGCAAATATAGGAGATGGTTTGGGCCGCGGCAAAGCCAACCTGGTTGGACTGTGTGTTGGGGGGAATCTGGTATGCAATAAACCCCTTCGGATTTGAAGTACTCGGTGCCGGCCAATGGGCTTGGTTTGGGTCGCCATTGAACCAGAAGACGCTGTCGTTTACGTACACCGTCTGCGGATTCGGGTCATACACCGCTGGTGTACCCGCTTTGATTTGGATCTTGAATATGGACATCGAAGGTCCTCCTTATGTCTTCGGTGACTCAGCCAGGAAACGAAAAGGAACCGCCTAGAGCGACCGGGAATATATCACGACCCACGATAGTTGCAAGTATTTTTGCAGCAAATTGATCGAAAAATTGACTAGCCCTGTTAGAACCGCGCTTAGGTTTGCAGCGGTGTACCGCCTGTTGAGCCCATCTGGAATGTGACGAGGCCGCTTGATACGTTCGAATTCACCCTCGCACTCTTATCTCGGATGGCTTGGCGGGTAAGACTCCGTCTATTCAAATTGGCAGACTCTGGCGATTCCGTCGGGCGGATCTGGGCGATTGGTTCCGCGACACTCTAAAAAAAGCTTCCGAGAGTTTTGGAATTCGCTATGGCCAGACCGTGTCAGGCGGATCGTGCGCTCACGATCTTTGCCACACTTGCTTAACAACCTTCCTTTGGCCAAAGTTCCAATAAATGGGATTAAGGAATACGCTGGACACGCTTCCATCGAAGAAATGCAAAAGCACTTAAAATTCATGCCTCAGCAGTAGAGCTGCAAGCGTCTCCACCCGACTTAGCGCCCTTGCTAACGTCGGTAACGGCTCCATTAACGGCCAGAAAGAGAAAAGCTCTGGAAAGCCAAGTCGGCATCCAAAGCCAAAACTTTGTGACTCGGTTGTGACGGGCCTTGCCGACTCAATAAGTAAAGCCTGTTCTTACATCAGCTACATTACTAGGATTGGCTCCCCACACTGGACACTCTTCGCAACTTTTTCCTGCGGCCAACTACGGAAACGCTGGGTGTTCTAAGGGGTGCGTGAGCTCGTGCTGTGGAAAATCAATGATTCGACCTTCGGTAGTATGAATCCCTTCGCCACAGATTTCTTAATTTCACAGCTCAAGTTCAGTCCTTGACTAGATGACATCCCAGGCCCAACGGCCAAACTGGCAATCGCGAGTGTTTTTGACCTTTGCGCGGTAACGAGGGAAAGGGTAACGAGAGAAAGGTTTGACTCCACACCCCGATTAGGATTATCGTTTCGGCGCTCGTTACAAATGGCTGAATTCCCATGAGGTTGCTTCCTCGCACACTCGGCCAAATCCAGCCATGTTGCCTGCGTAAGACTTTGCTAACGAACGGAGTTAATAGCGATAGTTAGAATCTCAGCTTTTACTTCGCAGACAAAGCCGCGCCATGCAAATCTTGACTAGCAAACAACCAAGCATAGATTTCTCGGCTTTCCGATTCTGAGCCTGTGTTTTGATTGAGTTCGGCCTCGTCAGTGTAGGTCTAGCTGTCTTAGGTCAATCTGTTAATTGACCTTGCGAAGGAATCAATCTTATGGCTTCCACAATGATTGGTAGCAGCTTGGCACATCGCGACTTGATCCAAAAGATTCTGAGGATCGCGACTACCGATGCAGAAGTATTGATCAGCGGACCGAGCGGAGTGGGTAAGGAGCTTTACGCCCGCTATGTTCACTGTTCTAGTGAGCGGCGGCACGCCGCTTTCGTGCCGGTTAACTGCGGCGCCCTGCCAACCGACTTATTCGAGAATGAGTTTTTCGGACATGTCGCGGGAGCATTCACCGGAGCACTGCCCCGGAGCCAGGGTCTGGTTGCCGAGGCCGAGCACGGCACGTTGTTTCTTGACGAGATCGATTCGCTGTCGTTGGCCAGTCAGGTAAAGCTCCTGCGATTTCTTGAGGACGGAGAGTACCGCCGTCTGGGTGAGGCCCGAATCAGACGTTCTGATGTTCGTTTTATCGCCGCTACCAACTGCGATCTGGGCATCGCGATGCGCGAGGGTCGCTTCCGTGAGGATCTCTTCTTTCGCCTGCGAGTCGTCCCTATCGAAGTGCCGCCTCTGCGCGAGCGGCGTGACGATATTCCCCTATTGATATCAAACTATGTGGAATATTATGCACGGATGTACAGTCTTCCAAGAATCACTTTTAGTGGAGGTGCAATGCGGCTCCTGGCGACCTACTACTGGCCGGGTAACATTCGCGAGCTAAAGAACTGTATTCAATACCTGACTTGTTTGCGACTGGAACATCCAGTTCAGCCGCAGGATCTGCCTCTGCTGGACGACAAAGAAAAGAAGCAATCAACCGCGGTGACTGTGTCTGTAACTACGCGGCCGCTGAAGGAAGCAAAGCGCGACCTGGTAAGCCGGTTCGAACGGGAATACCTGGAAGAAGTACTCCGCCGCAGCAACGGCAATATTGCCCAGGCCGCGCGGGCCAGCGGCAAACCACGCCGGGCGTTTTTTGAGTTGATGCGCAAGTACGGGATCAAGCCGGCGGATCTTTTTGCGCAAACTACCGTCCAGGAAGAAGATGGTTTGCTTGAATACTCTGTGGACAACGCAGTGAAGTAAGAAGGTCGTTTGACATGAAAGCCTGTCATCTACGACGCGAAGATGCCGCATTGATCCCCTCGAAAAGCGCGAAGTTGCTTTCAGCGTAAATGATCGAGCCGAATTAATGAGATCCGTCCTGCTCTGCGCCGGGAGGGAGGGGATACCACCACCACCAGTGAGTTGAAGGAATTCCCTCGGCAATCTGCTCCGCTTTGAGATAGCCTTCTTCCTTGCCCTTCGCCCGTATTTGTTCATCCAAACTCGCGCAATACTCTCCACAGAAGCTGGGCCAGTTGATGTCACCACAGAATTCCATCAGAAATGCCAGACTGGAGCGGCGCTTACAGACCTCAAGCCACTCGTCATAGTCCCAGCTTCCGTAAAGCTGATCTTCGGTGCGCGACGCAAACTGCTGGATATCCCCCATCAGATCGATCATTTGGCTACAACAATTCGCCAAGAAGCCAACGAACTCGGGCCAGTCCCGACTGTTTGGATGGCGGTGTACCTCCAGCGCTAAATCGAAAATGCGGTCCATGAACGCTTCCACCTCACCGAACCTGCCGGTGAGGCTTGGCTTTGCATTAATAGCGGCCAGGGTCTTGCGGCTCTCATCTATGAGTTTGGCGAGCGTTTGTAACTGCGAAGTCGTCATGGCTAAGATCCCTGCTTGCCCGGTTACATGTAGGTAGCCAGAATTACCCTGCCATCGTTCGTCACGATAACAATGGCTTTCACTATGCGGACTTTGCCGCTTTGTTCATCGGTCACGCTTCTGCTGAACGTAAAGCTCTGAGCGTTGCCGTCTTGCGTAGCTTTGATACTTACAGATGCCGGATCGGCGCTCCTGATCGTTTTGACGACACTTCCCATGTAATCGTCGAACGGCCTGCCCGTCCTCTCCTGTGATGGGATAATTTCTAAATGCTTCGCCGTATGGTACACCGCGTCAAACTCAGTTCCCAACGGTATCTCTTTGAGCGCTTGGACTTGCTCGATTATTTGATGGGGAGGCAACCCGGCTGGAATTCTTGCCACGCCAGTCCGCCCTCTGGTTTCCTTGGCGAGCATTTCGTACTTCCCTGCAATGCTCTTGGTGACGGCCTCTCCGGGCATGTCTAGTTTGTCCGGTCCCGCAGCCATTTCCTTCTCGGTCTGGGTTGCGAAGAATTCCTTTAGCTTGCCGGTAACCCCTTTCTCGATTCGGACCTTGGCCTCAGCCTCTGAACGCAGCCTTTCTTTCGTTTTGATATCCAGAACCTCGGTGTTGGCCTTTTCCCAGGCAGCAACCTTCTCTGCGTAGACCTCGTTTACACGGTGCGTGTAATTGGCTGACGCCCGTGAACTTAGTTCCTCAAATTGTCTTGCGTAATATTGATAATGTCCGACGAACTCGCGAGCAGAGGCGGGCTTTTGTGACATCGCGTAGTTGGCGGCCTGGGCCTGGAGATGCAGCGCACTCTTCGAAATCGATTCCTTAACTACGCCGTCATACACGCGGTTCCGCTCCGCGTCGGTCATGTCTTTGAAAATGGGCTCATCTTTCAGGCCCAACTTCTCGAGCAGGGCGTCCGCCTCCATCCGTTGATACTCGAAACGGAGCCGGTGCCCCTCGGACGTCGAGAGTGATTTCAGCGCGTTGGTGCTTTCAACGAGTTCTGCAGTCTTACCGGTCTTGAGCTTGGTGAGGTCACCACCGTGCTGGTTCAGCAGCCGCGTAGCTTTCAGCATTGCCGCGACCTCCGCATCGGACATCTCTTTCAATTTGGCCGGGTGAATATCAATCTGGCCGTTGATGCGAATCTGACTCTCGGGCGCAGCATATACCGTCCCGCCTGGCGTTGATGAGAGCGGACTATCAGGCGCGATTTCGATCCGACTCGCAGGATCGAGCTTATCCAGACGATGAATCGCTGCGGCCAGTTGGGGCACCGGCTTGGTGGGACTGACGACGACCGGTCCTTTCGTGCCAGCCTGCTTCTTGACGGCCAGGTCTTCGAAATGCCCCTGAGGATTGCTGAGTTTTTCGATCTCGGCGGCGAACGATTCTGGAGAGTCATGCTGAGCACGAAGGGCATCGAACTCCTTGATCGCGGCGTCGGATAAACCATTTCGCAGCTCAGTCAGCCGCTTCGTCGCTGTCTGCCGCCGCTGCATTGTGAGGAAGGCACCGAGCAACTCGCGGTTTTCCAACTTACGCAGTTCGATCGGGTCGGCTCCCGCGTTGCGCATTTCCAATTCAAGATCGAGCCGGGTCGCTTTCCCGATCTCGACTTTCTCGGAAGCCGGAAGCCGCTGCTTGATAAAATCCGACGATTTGATGTTCTTAAAAAGATCCTTATTCGACACGAACACCAAAGCAGCGCTTGCCAGTAGACCCGAAATCACGCGTATCGCCTGTTCACCCTTTTCGGCGTCGCTCAGCGTGGGATCGCCTTCAGCCGCCTTGAGCGCGGCGAGGGCTTCTTCCGTCGCGTAGACGAGGGTCCCAACATCGCCGGCAAGTGATCCCATGACGAGGATGTTTCCAACCCGGTAGACCAGTGGCCTGACCGCCCGCACCTCAGCGCCGACCGCGCGCATCATCGAACCGGATGCGCCCATGAACGCGGTGACTATGCTCAGACCCTCGATAACATTCTCCTTGTCGAGCGCGCCATAACCGAGTTCGAGGTTCTTGTAGATTTGCGTTGCTGACCTGGCAATGCTCAGAGCCATTAGCGCATACCCAGCCACCTTGGTCACTGCAGTTGGCTCCGGCACTATCAGTAATAGGGCGCCAAGGATGAAGCCACCGACCTTCAAGATGCCATCGACCCACTCCTCGGCTTCCTTATCGCTCCTGTTGGTGCTGAAGTTGTTCGTGAGGTTCCAACCATGCGGCTTGAATGTATAGACTACGGAGCCGCCTTGCGGATATGGGTTAATGGCCATCCATTTCTCAAATGCTTTAGCGATCGCTTCGAAACCGGTCTGCCCGGTAGCTACAAACTCGATCACCTTCTTGCCGGTCACGTCAATCAGCTTGGCCTTGGCGGCTCCGTAATATTTCTCGACGCTCAAGTAAATTGTGATCGGTTGTATTCCCTTTGGATAGACGATCACAGCCGGAATCGGTGCGGTGTATTTTCCATCCGGCAACTCCGTGATCTGCGCTGGAAGCGGTTGGGCTTCTTTATAGAAAGGAACCTTCTCCGCGATGCCTTTTGCTTGCTCCTCTTTGGCTTTGAATCGTTCCGTCCAGTATGGCTGCTGCTCCCCGCCAAGCGCGGCGCGCCGGCCCACCTCAGGCATCGACTCTTCGATACTCTGTTTGTACTCGGCCAGACCTGCCGGCGTTCGCACTTTGGCCGCCTCACTCAGTGCCGCCTCGCCATAGACCACCGGCTCCTGCACGTCAACCTCAGCCGGATCCGACGTCTGCAACAGGTTCTTTTCGGTCCCCCAAAAGCCTCGCTTGGCACTGTAGAGCTTGGCGCCGACATGGTGCTTGCCGGCAGTTTCAAACGAATGCTGAAGTACTAAATAGTCTCCTTTCACTGGCAGGCCATCGATTTGCCACTCGATGGAATGTTTCTGCCATTCGACTGACCAGCCCTTAACCTTAAACTCCACTTGCGCACCTTTGATTGCCACTTTGGTTGATGGCTCGATCGCGAATTTTCCCGCCTCCGGCTCCTCGAGTTTGATCTCTCCCGAAAAGGCCTGGCCTGCCGGCAGCCTCTCATCCCCCAGATATATGTTGACAAAGACTTCGAACTTCCCCCGCGGCCGCACAACGTTCCAGAAGAAATCATCCAGCGTTATGGTTTCACCCTGCGGAAAGCCGGTGCCCAGGGCAATCCAGTAATACTTGCCCTCTTTGTCTGTCCATTCCCATTTCAGCTTCACATTGCGGCCCGGCGGAATGTAGTCCTGGAATAGTGTGAAACTCAGCCGGTCGCCGATGTGAGCTGGTCCAGGCGGCGACCGCACGATCTTTCCGCCCACTTTGCGCATCTCCTGCGAGCCGCCAGACTTCATTACTGCCTCATAGATCTGGTTCTCGTCAGTGCGTATTCCAAGGAATCTTAAGGCGTTAATCTTTTCAGCGATCGCAGAGTCGACCTCAGTCCGCTTATCCAATGCCTCTTCGCCCCTGACGATCGCGTCCTTGCGTTGATAGAGGACCCGCAGCTCTTCCACCGTCGTTTCATAATTCGGCGCAGCGGCGAACTTCGAGAGATCAAGGTCGGGAGCGCACCGCTGCAACCGCAACCCAG
>Ga0193732_1000025_pt1 | contig 82855 bp, 77 predicted proteins | sample U1s1metaG_FD_145077 | JGI IMG/M metagenome (GOLD analysis project Ga0193732, IMG submission 145077) | Soil microbial communities from a riparian zone of the East river system, Colorado, United States - U1s1 | ecosystem: Environmental > Terrestrial > Soil > Riparian zone | place: USA: East River...
GCCACATATAGGTTTACCCGATAACTTCGATCATCTGTGGCTGGGAGCAGAGCCTCGATGAGAGATCCTACTACCTTATCTTTACTCTGAGGATACAACTCACCGAGACGCTTGCTTGCGCTTAATCTATCCGGCCCATTGAACTTTCCAATCAAATCTGCGATTTCCGATCCAGCCGTAGTGCTATCAGATGGCGCATAATCACTGATCACTTGCTTAGCCCTCGGGTCTCCGGTTTCAGAAACCTGTGCCACACGACTGTCAAAGGCTGATCGGATTTCTCTGTACTCACTATCATCGACACTTTTCTTGAGAGTCATTAACAATACTTGGGCGGCCCCTATGTCGTAATTATCTATACTTTTAAACATATCAATTTCAAATTTGCCCACTTCGATTGAGAACTTTTGAGTCTCTAGTGCTTGTCGTCGGGAGTCTGCTAAGTAGTTATATGTAACCGCGGCAATGGTGGTTATGACCACAACTAGTGAGCTAATAATGACTGGCCACAATTTATCAAGCCGCTTCTCAGTTTGCGGAGCTTTGAGTTTTTGATCCAACGCACGCAATAATTCATTGGATAGTTCTAAACTTTGACCCAGTTGTTTTGAAAGTTCATCCCAAGCCATTCATCGAATCTCCTCCCTCATGGTAGTTAGAAGAATTTGCCGCACAACTACTTAATATCCATCATAACCGCTTCATAATACCGCCAGGGACGGAATCTAGCACCAACATTCCAGCAAATAAGAGAGTGTGTCAGAAGCCCGACCGTGAGGGAGGGCAAGGATCGTGTCGGGCGGCTATCGCATCTGACACAAACTTTCGACGCCGATTTCTTCATCACGAGTGCTTGCGAGTGTGGCCCTCCCTCACGGTCGGGCTTCTGACACACTCTCACAACTGGTGGCTCAGAAGAACAGCGTACGGTTGTGGGCAATTGACGAGGCCTAACCACCGCGGGAGCCCGGCGGACAATCGTTAGAGCTCTAACCGTCAGCGTGGGAGCTCGGCGGACAATCGTTAGAGCTCTAACCGTCAGCGTGGGAGCTCGGCGGACGATCGTTAGAGGTCTAACGACGAGTCATTTAGCTCGGCGGACGAGTGATTTAGCTCGGCGGATCATCCGCCGAAGTTAAACGTGTTAAACAGAACCCGGACCAAAACCGACCTAAACCCGCGATTCCAACTATTTGCTTCGCTTTTGATCCGCGCTTCCTGCAAATCCTTACGGGCGTGAGGGAAATTATTCCTCCAACACGCTTTACTCTTCAGAAGACTTATTTCCCCCAACTTTCATGGGGATGACACTGCGTCATTTCCTCCCATTAACCACCCGGGGCACGTTCCTCGATTTTCCAAAGGAGTAAAGAAATGGCTCAAGACTGGTTTCCATCGGCTGACGGAGATATCACTCCATGGTTAACGAATTTTCTCACCATTGCGAACGCCAACCTGACGGCACTCCATTTGACTGGCGCCGATTTGTTGCCCGTGCAACAGGCGCTTGAAAATTGGACTGACCTTTATGATACGCACACCACGGCACAGGCCGCTGCTCTGGCGGCACGAGATGGAAAGGATGGCGGGCTCGAGGCCATCGAGACGGCGTTACGGCCGTTAGTAAACCGCATCCAGGCGAACCAGGCGGTTACGGATCCACTAAGACACTCTATGGGTCTTACGGTACGCTCGACCACACGAACCGCTGTAGGAGTGCCAACTACGCATCCGGTGGCGACGGTAGACACCAGCCAAAGACTGCAGCAGACGATTTCCTTCGTGGACGAGCTTACGCCAAGCAGTCGCGCGAAGCCGCCCGGCGTTTCCGGATGCGAGATTTGGGTGAAGGTCGGCGCGGCGCCCACGGATCCGAGCGAGTTAAGTTTCCTGGCGGTGGATACGCGCTCGCCTTATGTCGCGGAGTACGACGGCGCGGATGCTGGAAAAATCGCTTACTACATGCTGCGTTGGATAAACACTCGCGGGGAGCGCGGGCCTTGGAGCCAGACGGTGAGCGGGACGATTACGGGATAGGAAAAGCCGATTACTTTAGGGTTCACGTCTGACTAACTTCAACGGTCAGGCTTTGTGCGGCGAGGTTTATTGGCTCAACCTTGCCGCTTTTTGCTGCGTACTATGCGGACACGGATGTCCGCGCTCCTCTCTCCTCTTACCTCCCGAAGAATCCGGGGTCCATCAAATACCAGTTAATCAATCCTGCGAACATCCCGATTACGAGTACTCCCAGAACGATGATCTTTTCCCTGGTAGTTGTGGGCTTCCCGGCCATCGAGGGGAATATCATGAGAAAGAGTCCGCCTATGCCGATGACCGGAGCAAACGTCGCCAGCTTCACGGAGTACTGACGATCCTGTAACAGTTGACGCCAGTTGTAATAGATGAAGCCGATGGAAATGACGATCAGTAGTACGGCAAGGATGCGCGCTTTGAAGTGACGCATTTATTCTCCTGGATAGCGGGGCAGTAGCCCGACCGGTCGGGCTACTGCACGCCAGCGTTACCGAGCCCTCCCTAACGGTCGGGCTACTGCCCCGCCCAACCGGTCGGGCTACTGTCCCGCCAGGCTCAGCGTGATCTCAGTCCGCCGATTCTTCGCCCGACTGGCGATGGTTGTATTCGGCGCGACTGGGTTCGCGCCGCCCAAGCCGCTGGCCTGAATCCGTGTGACGTCGACACCGGCTGCGGCAAATCGCTCAGACAAAACTCTTGCGCGGTCTTGTGTCAGTTGTTGCAGCGCGCCTTCGTTGCCCCGATTGTCGGTGAAGGACTCGATCGAGATTTGATAATCGGGATTGTTGGCGAGCAAGGCGCCAATCTGATCGAGTTTGGCCGCGGCTGCCGGAGCAAGTTTTGTTGACTGCGGGTTCGCCCAAATAGATTCGGAGAAAACCAGGACCATGCCACGGTTTCCCTCGCGCAGCGTAACGAAACGGGCCAGCGCCTGCTTCAGCGCTTCCGAGGCAGCGCGTTGATCGGCCACGCGCTTCTCTGACACGCGGCGGGTGTCCTCGGCTTGCTTTTCGCCTTCGATGCGCGCCAGTCTGACTTTCGCATCTTCAGCGTCAGCGCGCACACCTTGAATCTCATCGCGAAGCCGCGCGACTTCGGTGCGCGCATCGCGCAGTTTTTCGGTGGCATTAACGGCGTCGCGTTCGGCGAGGTCTCGCGCATGACGCTCGGTAGCCAGCTCAGCTTTCAAACGCGAGATTTCCTGGTTGGCAGTCTCAGTGCTTTCTTCGGCCTTGCGCACTGCGAGATCACGGCGTTCAATTTCTTCGCGTCGCTCGCGCGAGGCGCGACGCACCAGGGCCATGTCTTCCGCCTTCGCTCCGCTACTGATGGCCTGTCGCGCCAGGATGTCGATCTCTCGCTCGGGCTGTCGCATGCGCAACCCGCTTTCGGCTTGCTGCAGGTCGGCCGTAGCCGCGCGCAATTCGTTAGGCGCGTCGCGCTCAGCTCCGGCGTAACGCGCCAGGTTGATCGCCTGCCGCGCGCCCAACAGCGCCACCGGAATGTCGCGAAAGTCCGATTCGGCGATCTGGGGCACGTTCGCATCGCGGAAATAATCGCTGGTGTTGCCAATGTACTGAACCCTTGTGGTCTCGACCTGCGCGTCGCGTATGTTGGCCGGCGACATGTTTTCCATCACCACCATGCGGCTGGGGGAGTGGACGAGGAAGTGCGGTTCGGCGGTGACAACCAAAGCAAAGGTTTGCAAAGGCGTGGTTACGTCAATCTTCGAATCGACCAGACCGCTGCCGCTGCGTTTTATCTCGCCAAGGTTATCGACGTGACCATCGGGCGAGATGGCCCACAGAACAAAGGTCGTGTAAACGCCACCCAGTTCGTATCCGCGCGGCAGATTGTCGATGTTCAATTGCACGCGCGTGCCGCGGCGTGCCTGTCGTCTTACCCACGCCGTGCCTTTGAGGCGCGGCAGGCGGGTTGTGCCGTGGAATGGGACCTCGATAGTTTGATCCAACGGGTAGGTGATTGCGACGGTCGTGCGTCGCACGTCACTCTGAGCAAAACCGCCAGCGGCGGAAATAAGAAGAACCAAACACGCGAAAACGATTGATGATTTAAGAGATATGCTCATGCTGCAAACTCCTCCGAACTTATCGACAATCAGACGGCGAACTGCGGTCCGATTTGATTGATGCGAAACCCAGGATCATTGTTGCCGAAGGGGGCCAAACTGGCAAGTTTCGATGTAGAATGAGGGTAGCCGCGGGGGTTCGCTGACGTTGTCACAACGGTAGTACTGCCTTCGGTCCCGGAAGGACCAAATGTTTATTAGAACGAAGCCCAGAGAGGTCTGAAGCTCCAGAGGAGCGAAACACCTGGCCTTGCTGAAAGGCACATTGCGCTCCTCCAGATTTAAAGAACTCTTTCGGGCGGAACTGATCTATAAGCATTTGGCCGCTACGCGGCCAGGGAGGTTAGGTTGAGTGCTGCACCCGGTCGCTACCGCTCGCGGTTCTGTAACGGGCCACCGACCGATCGCTGATAGGCTTTGGTGCGCCGGTCCTGCACAAATTGAATTAGAAAAATAGAGACTGCGATCATCAGAATGACGTGAATCATGCCGCCTTTGTGCAGCAGAAACTTTTCGATCAGCCAGATTACAAGCAGGATTGAGCCTACGATCCAGAGCATTGCGAAATCAGTTTCCTTTGCTGCGTACCGTCGCTACGCACAATGTTCCGTAGCTGCTGATGCAGAGCAATACGATCCACAGACTCACACGAAACGCGGGCTTTGATTCGAGTTATTTCGTGAGAGTTCGTGGATCGCTTTTTCTCCTGGCATCAGTAATCGTCTTACTTGAAACCCCTTAACCTGAGCCCTCCCTGACGGTCGGGCTACTGCCCCGGATTGTTCAACGGCCAGCTAATGGTTGAGAGGGGCACTTCCCTTCGGAAATTCTACAGCGCGCAAACCAGTGCGTGCCGGATCGGCGGCAATCAGGAGCGCGCCAGAACCATAAGGCATTGCAACTATCGAGCGCGGCGCCAGCGCCACTGAATGATTCGCAACGACCACGGGCGCTTCATTGTCTTTCCAGACCACCGATCCATCGCGGCCCGACAGTGCCAACGCAAAGCTTTGACCGCCGGCCAGCACCACGTCAAGCACCCGATCTCCGTCAATGTCTGCAAACGCGACTGACTGGCCTTCGTTGCCAACGGTTGCTTCCCAGAGTATTTTCCCGTCAGCGCCGCTGACCGCTATTACACGACCCCGATCAGTCATCATGATCACTTCAGGCGAGCCATCACCATTGAGATCCGCAGCGGCTAAGGCGCCGCGAGGAGCATCGTCCTTTATCGCAACCATGCCCAGGGGGCTTAATTCGTCAGCAGCCAGAGCAGTCAGGCCGCCTCGGGTGCCAAGCAGAATGAAGTCGCCGCGCCGGTCCTTAATAAAAAGCGGCGCGGTCGTCGCCGGACTTCCGGCATCTCCCGAGCGAACAACTGCACCCGCGAAGTCGCGAATTTCAACCTGCCCGGTGTCATAGGCAAACACCACTCGCCCCTGGCCCAACAAGGTAACAGGCCCACCCACGACGCGATGCGGCAGCCTGACCTGATTCAGAAGGTGTCCGTTATTCGCATCGAGAACAAACAGGCGCGGCGAAGAATTGTCGACTACGAGAATTTTAGCAGAGCGGTTATCGCTAACTATTGTTCCGCTGGAAGCAGCGGCCGGCAGAGTGGTCCGCCAAAGCTCTCGGCCAGTCACGCCTTCGATCGCCGTGACGTTGACCCCGGCCAAGACGACCAGGTTATCAAGCCCCGAACGCGAGCGCGCCAGGAGCACCGCAGACGAACCGGACGCGGCCCGCGTCGAGTCGAAATTTCCGCGGCCCGTGCTCCACAAGGCAACTCCGCTGGAAGCATCCAGCGCAAACATGACTCCTTCGCTGTTGATTCCGACCAGATCCAAACTCGCCGGTGAACGCAGATGCGCCAACAGCGGATGAGCGATATCACCCACCGCGGCGCGCCAACCACCGCGAGCAATGATCAGACTGGCTGTGTTGGTACCGGATGAATCATTGATGGGACGAGTCTTTTGCAGGGGCGTCAGGCTCTCAACCAGAGTTTGTTTCCTTACTTCAATACTTCCGGCTGAAGAGAACTCGCCAAGTTTTCCCGTTAGAGGCGCGACGCGCCAGAAATATCGGCCGGCGAAGAGATCTTTGATTTCATAATCGTTCCCGGCAATCACCCGATCGAACACGATGTCGGCAAAAGCGCTATCGCTTGCCAATTGCAGCCGATAGCGAGCGACACCGGGCCGCGCGCCCCAGCGCAAATGAACTTCTGTGTTGTCAGCCTGGGTTTTGTCGGGTGATTGGGCGCTCTGGGCGAGCACGAAAACCGTGCCCGGCAAAAGCATTGCGGCAGTCAGAAGCAGTACGCGGAATTGGCCTGAGCAGTACATCGTCACTCATTAATAAAACGACGAATTGCGCAATCGTTCCTTTGCCGTTTCCTGGCACTGAAAATCTTTTCTCCCTCTCCCTTTGGCAGAGGGTTGGGGAGAGGGCTTGCGCGCGTCAAGCTTCGCACCCTCCCCTAACCCCTCCCAAAGGCAGGGGCAGAAACTACCGCCGCGGATCAGGGGTTCTCGTTGAGTTTGTATCCGACGCCGCGAACGGTCAGCACGTAGTGGGGGTTCTTTGGATCAGCTTCCAGCTTCTTGCGCAGCCGATTGATATGCGGGTCAATGTTGCGTTGATACCCTTCATACTCAGTGCTCCAGACTCGATCGAGCAGGTCATTGCGCGACCAGGCGCGGCCCGGCTCTGATGCCAACAACTCCAGGATCTGAAACTCAAGCGGAGTGAGATCGATCCTGGCGCCGGCGCGAGAGACTTCGTGGCGCCGCTTATCTACCACCAGGTCTCCGATCTCCATTCGATCCTCGTCGCCGCCGTCTTGCTTCGCAGTCTGACCGCGCCGCAAGAGTGCCTCGATCCGGTATTCGAGCTCACGCGGGCTGAACGGTTTCGCGAGATAGTCATCGGCGCCCGCCTCGAAACCAGCAACCTTGTCATCGAGCATGTCGTGCGCCGTCAGGAAAAGCGCCGGCGTATCGATTCCGCGGTCGCGTAACTTTCTCAACAATTCAATGCCCGACATTTCCGGCATTGAGATATCAAGAATGAAGCAATCGAAACTATCGGTTGTGACAGTCTGAAGCGCGGCTGCGGCACTTTCTTTTTCAGCAACTTCAAACCCTAAGCGCCGAAAATACTCGGCCAGCAGCGTACGCATCTCAAAGTCATCATCGACGATCATCAACCTCTTGCCGTTTGTGTTTGTAGGTTGTGAATCCACAGTGATTGTCCTTGTGTTTTAGTCAAACCGGAACGATTGAACCGGCCCGGTTCAAAGCCTGCCTAATTGATGTCTGAAGCCGCAGGGGTTTTGCAATAGTATTGCAGCGAGTTGTCCTTGACGTCAAACGTTTGGGCTAAGTATATTGCGTGGTTGTTATCGTGCACCAACTTTCAATTCCCTTTCCCAACCAACGATCTAGCGATTGATCTGAGATGCGCGACCTGCGGCGGCTGCTAAGATATCTTCTGCCTCACACCGGCACCTTTGCCGTTGCCACCCTGGCGATGATCGTCGTGGCGGTGCTGGAAACTGCGACCAGCGCGCTGATAGTGCCCATCTTCGATCAGGCATTTGCGCATGGCAGCGCGCACGCTGCCGAAACGCCATTCGGATTGCAGCGACTAATTCCGGCATCCGGTTTGGCAGCCTGGCGAATGATTGCGCTGCTGCTGGTTCTGTTCACTATCGTCAAGGGCATTGCCGAGTATTTTTCGACTTACCTGATGGCCTACATCGGCCAGTCGTCGGTCCTGCGTCTGCGACAGGAACTCTACGGCCACGTGCTTTCCCAGTCGGCAGCGTTCTTTGAACGTCATCGCACCAACTATCTCGTCTCGCGTTTGATTTCCAGTGCCGCGGCAATCGAAGCCGCGGTCACTCACACCCTGCGAGACATGTTGCGTGAAGGCTTCACCCTCATCGCCTTTCTGTGCGCGTCGTTCTATGTAAGTTGGAGACTTACCCTGGGATCTCTGTTGATTGCTCCTCCGGTCGCCGGATTGACGATGCGCTTCGGCAGCTCCCTGCGCAAACTGGCCCGCGAATCTTTCGAGGGAAACAAGCGTCTGACGGATACCGCCCAGGAAGCGCTGGCCAACCACAGTATCGTCAAAGCGTATCGAGCGGAAGCCCGCGAACAGAGTCGCTTTACCGCGGTAGCTCAACGCGTCCGTCGCGCGAACCTGCGCTCGGCCAGCATTTCAGGCATGTCTCCGCCAATAATCGAATTGATTGGCGTGCTTTTCATCGCCGCGCTACTCTTCTTTGCCGAGCGCGAAATCAGGTTGGGTCGCATGGACCTGGCACAGTTCGTCCTCTTTTTGATTCTGCTGTTTCGCAGCTACGATCCCATGCGAAAGCTGTCGCGGCTGCAGAACTCAATGTCGCAGGCCCTGGCCGCAGCGCGTCACGTTTGGGAAGTGATGGACGAGCACGCCGAGATCAAAGAGAAGCCCGGCGCGATCGAACTGCCTCCGTTGCAGCAGCAGATTGAATTTCGCGATGTTCACTTTGGGTATGGTGACGAATCTCGGGCCGTGTTGCGGGGTATCAACCTGACCGTTCCCGCCGGCAAGCTGGTGGCGCTCGTGGGACAGTCGGGTGGCGGCAAGTCGACCCTGACAAAACTCCTGCCGCGGTTCCATGATCCAACGTCCGGCGCGGTGCTGTGGGACGGAATCGACCTCCGCGACGCGCGGGTTGCCAGCTTGCGCAGGCAGATGGCATTGGTAACTCAGGAAACCGTTCTCTTTAATGATACGGTGCGGTATAACATCACGTACGGCCGGCCCGACGCCACTGACGAACAACTCTACGACGCCGCCAGGACTGCGCTGGCGCACGATTTCATCGTCGAGCTGCCCGACGGTTACGACACCATCATTGGTGAGCGCGGCATCTTTCTGTCGGGCGGACAGAGACAAAGATTGGCCATCGCGCGCGCGGTCTTGATCGATGCTCCGGTGCTGGTGCTGGATGAAGCGACGTCGGCGCTTGACGCCGAGTCTGAGCAATTGGTGCAACGGGCAATCGGAAACCTGATTCGCGACCGCACGACCCTGGTGATTGCTCATAGTTTGTCGACAGTGCGCCGGGCTGACCTGATCGTAGTCATAGAGCGTGGTCAGATTATCGAGCAAGGCACTCACGCGGAGTTGCTGGCTCAGGGCGGACAGTATCAAAGGCTTTATGAATTGCAATTCGCCGATGAAGAAGAGCAGGAGTTAGCAGTGAGCAGTGAGCAGTGAGCAGTTGTCCTTAGCAAGTTGATCTAACTAACCAATCAAGTATGTGCGAAAAAGGAGAACATATTATGAGCAAACCCCACAAGAAGCTTATTGCCTGGCGCAAGAGTATGGATCTTGTCGAAAAGATTTATGATCTAACGAAGAAATTCCCTCGTGAGGAAGTTTACGGTCTCAGTTCCCAAATGCGTCGAGCCGCGATCTCAGCACCTTCGAACATCGCGGAAGGAGCTGCCGGTCGATCTTCAGTTCAGTTTCGGAACTATCTAAGTGTGGCGATAGGCTCTCTGAACGAATTGGCGACTCAGCTTGAAATCGCCCACCGAATCGGTTATCTCGATGTTACGACTTTCGATGATGCTGAGTCTCTGGCGGATGAATGCTTAGCCGTTACCTATGGATTACGGAAGAGCCTTCGTTGAGAACTCGTGGTCAATTGCTTACTGCTCACTGCTTACTGCTTACTCTTATGAAATCAATGACTGGATTTGGCCGCGGCGCAGCCAGCGGCGACGAGTTCACGGTCGCGGTTGAGATCAAGACCGTGAATAATCGCTACCTCGACATCCACCTCCGACTTAGCCAGGAGCTATCGCCGCTCGAGATGATTGTTAGAAAGAGGATCGGAGCGCGCCTTTCGCGCGGCCGGGTCGATCTAAACATTAATTTTGAACGAACCGGGGCGACCACCTACGAGATTAACCGTCCATTGATTGCCGGCTATGTTAGCGCGATGCGTGACATTCAACAGCAGTTCAACCTGTCCGGGGATATCGATGTCAGTTCCGTGGCGCGCTTGCCTGGAGCGTTGGCGCCGGCGCGCGACGGCCTGGACGAACTGAACACGGCCGGCCTGGAACGGGCGCTTGATGAAGCGCTCGACAGTCTCGAACTTATGCGCGAAAACGAGGGCGCCGCTTTGGCAGAAGAGATGCGGATGCGCCTGTCAAACATCGAGGCCGCGGTGCCAATCATCGAAGCGGCGGCGGCGGGTCTGGCCGACTCCTATCGGCAGCGACTGCAAAAACGAATTGGCGAGTTGATTGCTCGCGGCGACCAGGCGATTGAGCTTGACGCGGGACGGTTGGCGCAGGAGGTCGCTTATCTGGCCGATCGCAGCGACATCAGCGAGGAACTCGCGCGGCTGCGCAGTCACATTGAACAGTTTCGTGCAGCCATCGATGCCGATGGCGAGGTTGGCAAGCGTCTCGATTTTCTGCTTCAGGAGCTCAACCGCGAAGCGAATACGGTGCTCTCCAAATCAACCGAGATTTCCATCAAAGATGCGGGCCTGGCCATCAAAGCCGAGGTTGAGAAACTGCGCGAACAAGTGCAAAATGTTGAGTGAATTAACAAACACGGAAGATTCAAGGGCCTCAACTGGTGCCGGTGAACGGGGAATGCTGATTGTCGTCAGCTCGCCGTCAGGTGGCGGTAAAGGGACTCTGATCGATCGCGTTCTCAAGACCGTTCCCGGCGTTAGTTACTCGATTTCATATACGACACGCGCACCACGTGGAACCGAGGAGGACGGCCGCGAATATTTTTTCGTTTCGACTGCAACGTTCGAAGAGATGATCCGGCGCGGCGAGTTTTTGGAATGGGCGAATGTCTACGGCTATCTGTACGGCACGAGCCACAGTCAGGTTGAACGCGAACGGGCCGCCGGACACGACATTGTTCTCGAGATTGATGTTCAGGGCGCGGCCAGCATTCGCAGCCAGATCGACGACGCGGTTTCGATCTTCATTCTGCCGCCATCATTTGAGTTACTCAGCCAGAGACTGGTGACGCGCGGGACGGATTCTCCGGCCGATCTGGAGCGACGTTTGCGCGGGGCGCCAGCTGAAGTTGAGCAGCACAAGGATTTTCAGTACGTGATTCTCAACGACGATATCAACCGCGCTTCCCAACAACTGGCGGCCGTGATTTACGCCGAGCGCGCCCGGCGCGAACGACAGGAACTAAAACTTAAGGACGCGTTAGCGGATTTTAGACGAGCAGAAATCGCGCGATAGCGACGTTCAGAGTTCGACCATTGGACTGCGATGAGGTCAGTATCGGGAGCGGTAGCGACCGGGTCGCTCCTTCAATCTTGAGTCTCTTGGAAACCCGGTCGCTACCGCTCCTGGTACTGAATATTAATCGAGGATGAGTCTAAACCTGGGCACTACGATCAAAAGGGACGATGTGCGATTTGCCTATTTCGAATGCGGAGGCTAAATCATGGCTACAGTCCACGAAGAGGTTGACGAAACAACCGAACAGCCACAATCACAGGAAATTGATTCCAAGTATCGTCTGATTATTTTGGCGGCCCAGCGCAGCAAGCAACTCCAGCGCGGAGCGCGCCCGCGCATCGAAATCGATCCTACCAAACATAAACCAACGCGGATTGCTTTGGAAGAAGTGGTACAAGGCACTGTTCCGTTTCACGTGAGAGCGGACGGCGACGAAGAGCCGACGAAAGAGACCCAGTAAGGCTGCTGAGGTCGTGAGAGAAAATAACTATTTTCCATTTCTCATTTGATATTTTTCATTGACCATTAGGGATGGCTGTCAGAGTACTCTTTCGCACAGAACCCGTCTCAAGCAGGTAGTCGTAGCCCTTGCCGGAAATGACAAATGAAAGATGTCAAATGAGAAATGGAAAATGGTCCCGTCTTCCATCCCCTGAGGCACAGCCTCACTGATCTTAATCAAAATCGATCGGCAAGCCGGCGGTCCACCCCGCTTCGCTGCGGCTAACGCCGCCGTCATTTGTACTTCTAATCGCCCTCTCAAAAAAATACCAGCCGCACAGACTCGACGATTGAACCCGAGCCGCTCTCCTCAGCGTCAAGACTAAAACCGCGGGCGCGGATCAGGATGTTTTGGCCGGCAGGCAAGCTCAGTCCGCTAAGAGCGAAATTGCCAGTGGCGCCGACGCGCGTGCCGTTGCCCAGAAAGGTGTAATTGAGGCCGCCGTTAGTAGACTGCTCGAAAGTCACGCGAGAAAGTTCCGGACTCGCGCCACTGCGGGTCCAGGTAATAGTGTTTTGCGTCGCTGTCAGATTCTGAAATGCGGCGGTGCCGTTCGAGAGGTGCGCGAAATGATTGCGCGTCACGGCGGGTCCGCCATTTGGCGCCAGGGTGACAAACTGACCCCCAATCAGAACTTTTCCGTCCACCTGTATCGCAATTGAATTGACATCGGTCCCTAACTGGCCGGCGTTGTTTGGGTTTGGATTGAAGGCATTCAGGGTGCCGTCCGCATTCAGGCGTGCGATGTGACTGCGCGTCACCGCTGGGCCACCGTTGGGTGAGAGTGACTTGAAAAATCCGCAAATCAAAATCTTTCCATCGGCCTGGATTACGACGCAGTGAACCCCGGCGTCCGAGTTCGGATCAAACGAAGAATCGACCGTGCCGTCGGTATTTAGCCGAGCGATGTTGTGCCGGGTGACCGCGGCTCCTCCATTCGGTTTGAACGTGGTGAACAACCCGCCAACCAGTATTTTTCCGTCCGCCTGCACGGCTAAAGAATCGACCCCGCTGTTTGCGTTTGGATCAAACAAAGCGTCGACCGTGCCGTCCGAATTCAAACGCGCGATGCGATTGCGCGCCACGGGTGCTCCTCCGTTGGGTGAAAGCGTCCCGAACACACCACCAATCAGGATCTTGCCATCCCCTTGCACTGCAATCGTGAAAACGTCGAACTTCGCATTTGGATCAAAGACGGAATCAACCGTGCCGTCCGGATTGAGGCGAGCAATACGGTTGCGGGTGATCGCCGCTCCCCCATTTGGCGAGAGCGTGGTGAACTCGCCGGCAATCAGGATCTTCCCATCCGCTTGCGTTACGATCGATGTGACCTCCAGGTTTGCATTCGGATTGAACGAAGCATCAAGCGTTCCATTTGGATTCAGGCGCGCGATGCTATTGCGCGTCACGGGCGCTCCGCCATTTGGTGCGAGCGTGACGAACTGACCCCCAATCAGAATTTTTCCGTCCGCTTGCACTGTAATTGAGTGAACATCGTTACTGGCATTGGGATCGAACGAAGCATCCAGCGTTCCGTTTGGATTCAGGCGCGCGATGTGATTGCGGGTTACGCCGAGCACCTTTATAAAGTGGCCCCCGATTAGAATCTTGCCGTCAGGTTGCACGGCAATCGCAAGAACAAAGCTGCCGAGACCGTCAACAGCGGGGATGTTGAGATCACTGAGCGTTTGGTCCAACGAGCCATCGGGATTCAAACGCGCGATGCTATTGCGCGTTACTGCCGCTCCTCCGTTGGGTGAAAGCGTGGCGAATATACCTGCAATCAGGAATTTCCCATCGGGCTGTTCGGTGATTGAACTAACACTGGCTTGGGGCACATCCTTTGCGGTGGGATTAAATGAAACATCAAGTGTGCCATCCATATTGAGCCGCGCAATGGAGCTTCGCGCCACCGCTGGACCGCCGTTGGGTGAAAGGCTGGTAAACACACCACCGATCACGATCTTGCCGTTTGTTTGTACCGCGATATTTTCGAGGCCCTCATTTGCATTCGGGTTAAACGAACTGTCCAACGTGCCGTCTTTATTCAGACGCGCGATGCGATTACGCGTTATTGCAGCTCCGCCGTTCACCGCGAGCGTGGTAAACCAGCCTCCGATCAAAAGCTTTCCATCCGGCTGCACCGCAATTGAATTGACGAACGGCGATTTATTTGGGACGGGGGTCTCGACATCTACATTGAACGTGGTATCGAGTGTGCCAACCGACTGAACGCGCGCGATGTTGTGGCGCGTAAATGTCGCACCGCCATTTGGTTTGAGGGTAGTAAAAAGTCCGCCGATCAGAATCTTTCCATCTGCTTGCACTCCGATTGTATTAACGCCGGTTACGCCGCCGGGCCCGCTGGTTAGATTCGGATCGAATGAATCGACGGTTCCGTTTGGATTCAAGCGCGCGATGCGATTACGCGTCACGGGCGCGCCGCCATTGGGCGAGAGCGTGCCAAACGAGCCCCCAACCAGGATTTTCCCGCCTTTTTGGAAGATGACGATTACGACAATGTTGTTTGCATTGGGATTAAATGAAGCATCGAGCGTGCCGTCTGAGTTTAGCCGCGCGATCCGATTGCGCGTGACCGCGGGCCCGCCATTAGGGGAGAGCGTAGTGAAGTGGCCACCAATCAGAATCTTCCCATCATCCTGCAGCGCGATCGATCGGACGCCACTGTTGGCATTCGGATTAAAAGAGGTGTCAAGCGTTCCGTCTGGATTCAGACGCGCGATGCGATTGCGCGTCACGGCCGGTCCACCATTTGGCGAGAGAGTAGTGAAGAACCCGCCGATCAGCAATTTTCCGTCAGCCTGGATTGCGGTTGCCAGAACACTGTTGTTCGCGTTCGGGTCAAAGCCATCGATCGGCGATTGGGCATGCACCGCATAGGGAATGCAGAGAATCGTCGCCGCGACCGCAACGCCTAACCACAACGACAAGGGCAAACGATGACGAGAAAAATAACGCGGCCGATGCTTGAAGAAATGGATAGGGCGCGCTGTGCCAGTGGTAGGGAAACGCATCAGCTCCTCCTTTGAGCGGTAAGCGAGTTTTGCTTCACTTGCAGACGTTAAGAGTATGCGGAAAGCAACTCCTCGATGGAAAACAAATCTACCAGAAGTACTTTGAGTCTCAAGAATAATTGCGAGGTGTGCGAATTCTAGCATTGCTTGACGCTGGAAACGCAAGGGTTTCTAAAGAAGTCAGAAGCCCGACTGAGAGGCAGCCATCGAGGATCGTCACATTCCTTTGTAGTCAGGTCCGCCGCCACCCTCGGGAGTTACCCAGTTAATAATCTGATAAGGATCCATGATGTCGCAGGTCTTACAATGGACGCAGTTTGAAAAATTGATTTGCAGACGGCGCTGGCCGTTGCCGTTATCGGCCATTTCATAGACGGCTGCTGGGCAGAAACGCTGACACGGGTTGCCGTATTCTTCCGCGCACCGTGTCGCACAGATGTTCGTGTCCAGAACGTGCAGATGCGCCGGTTGATCTTCGTTGTGGGCCACCGCGGCATGATAGACATCGGTTACTTTGTTGAAAGTAAGCTGGCCATCGAATTTAAGATCCCGGTAACGCTGGGCTGCGTCGTCTCCGCGATAGCCATAGGCGGAAAGTTTCCGCATCGCTTCATGGCCGGGCTCCTGATGGACGCGATCGAAAATCCCCCACGCGCGGCCGCCGGTGATGTACTGCAATCCGGCATTCGCCATTCCCAACCAGCGCCCATGACTAAACGCCGCGTGGAAGTTTCGATAGCGGCGGAGCTCCGGCGTAATCCAACTCTCTTTCACCCGGCTCTCAAATCTCTGCAACGTACTGGCTGAAAAGTTTCCGATCACTAACGCGTCAAAGATCGTTTCGGCCGCCAGCATGCCGCTCTTGATCGCCGAATGAATTCCTTTCAGACGCGCCGCGTTAAGAAAGCCGGCGCTGTCTCCTACAATCAATACACCGTCGGCATAGAGTTTCGGCATCGCATGCCACCCGCCGGCTGCGATCGCCTTGGCGCCATACCGAATCATCTTGCCGCCCTTCAGCAGCTTCGCCAGAAATGGATGTGACTTGAAGCGCTGAAATTCTGCATGCGGATCAATTAAAGGATCGCGATAATCAAGGCCCGTGACGTATCCGAGATTCAACACGCGGTTTTGCATTCCATAAATCCATCCGCCCCCATACGTCCATTGGTCAGAAGGAAATCCGAGCGTGTGCGTCACACGTCCAGTCGGATAGCGATCGTCCGGAAGCTCCCAAAGCTCCTTCACGCCCAGACTGTACACTTGCGGCTCGCGTCCTTCGTCGAGACCAAGACGCGTGACGAGCTTCTTGGTCAAAGATCCACGAACACCTTCGCCCAGCACTGTGACCTTTGCGAGCAAATCAACGCCAGGCTCAAAGTTGGGTTTACGCTTCCCTTCCTTGTCGATTCCCTTGTCGCCGGTGCGCACGCCAACGACGCTATCGTCTTTGTCGTACAGCATTTCCGCTCCCGGAAATTCCGGAAAGATATTGACGCCGGCCTCTTCGCATTTCTCGCCCAGCCACGCGGTCAAACGATTGAGTGAGACGATGTAATAACCATGATTCATCAGCGGCGGCGGCGTGATCGGCGAGCGAATCGCGCGCTTCGAAGTGAGGTAAAGAAAATGATCTTCTGTGACCGGCGATTCGAGCGGCGCACCCGCTGCGATAAAGTCCGGTATCAGTTCAGCCAATCCGCGCGGATCCATGACCGCCCCGGAAAGAATATGTCCGCCCACCGCCGAGCCTTTTTCGATCACCGCGATTTGAATTTCACCGAGAGAATTTCCTTCCCTGGTTCCGTTGGCGATCGCGTCGTTGTGTTCGGCCACTAAACGCGCCAGATGCAGCGCGCCGCTCAGGTTCGCCGGCCCCGCGCCCACAAACACAACATCCATTTCCAAACTTTCGCGTTCCATAGGCTCCTCAGTCGTCCGCTTACTCAGAAAATGAATGACGATTCAGTTTTGAAGAAGTATAGCAGACCGGGCAGCCACGTTTCGACTGCAGCATGTACGATTGGAGGGCGTGTTGAATCTTGGCGGTCTTTCTCATTAGCACCGTGGCTTTAGCCAGGTGATCAATGATTGGGTTAGGTAGGGAATTCGTTTTTAAACGGTTTCCGGTTTGGTTGTGTATCGAAATTCACCGGGCTAAAGCCGCGGTGCTAATGAGAAGGTGAGGACTAGTTGAATCACCTCAGCTCGGGATGAACTTTTTTTGAATGATCTGTTGATGTACACTTGCCCCCTTCCAGTAACGCCGCATGAAGCAAGCGCTATCGAGAAAATTAATCCTATTCGTGACGGGTGCGACCATACTCGTCGCTTCGGTTGCCTTTGGAATAACGAAAGTCCGTTCGGTTATGAACGGTCGTAAGGCAAGCGCGACGCGGCTGGAACGTCTGCCGCGGGTGATGTTGTGGGCGTGGGAACGGCCAACCGACCTGCGCTTCATCAATCCCGAAGAGACCGGCGTCGCCTTCCTGGCGCAGAGCATTCGACTACGCTCCGGCGAAGTCGAGATTCGACCGCGACTGCAACCTTTGAATCTACCGGAAGGGGCTCGCGTCATGGCCGTGGCGAGAGTCGAAACCGAGAAGCCTCAACTCTCTACGCAGCAGCGCGAGAAGCTGGCCGGGGCGATAGCTAACATGGCCAGGCTCCCAAACGTCTCGAATATTCAAATAGACTTTGACGCTACCAAATCAGAGCGCGCGTTCTACCGCGACGTTATTGTTGACGTTCGCCGGCGACTGCCTGACACAGTCAGTCTGTCGATGACCGCGCTCGCTTCGTGGTGCACTTACGATAATTGGCTTTCTGATCTGCCAATCGACGAGGCCGTGCCGATGTTGTTTCGGATGGCCGGTGATGGAAAACAGATCGCCCGGCGTTTGGACGCCGGCGATGATTTCATTGCTCCCCCGTGTCGCCATAGTTACGGGATCTCTACAGACGAGCCGCGCTCGAGTCTTTCTTCGGCGCGGCGCCTTTATGTTTTTAGCCCTGACCCGTGGACCGAACCAGCGGTCCGCGCAATTTTGGAGTCCAGAAAATGATTGCAGGAAAATCGTGTAAGGCACTGCTAGCCTTAGTACTGATCCTTTCAGTTTCGTTCATGCTGCCGCAACGTACCCAGGCTTGCGGACCCTTCTTCACTGACGCGATATTCGTTTATTCCAAGCATCCCGATTTTCCGTTGGAAAACTTTGCGGCCGGCAAACTCGGCATCTTACGAACGAGTTGGGCGCGATCATATTTGGTCGCAGCCTATCGCAACCTGGCCGGGGATCGCCTCAGCGAAAGCGAAGCCAAGGGCATCAAGAGCCTCTGGGATGATCGCTTGAATAACAGTTGGGAATCCCACGACGACCAGTGGATAAAAACCTGGACCGAGGCGCGCAAGAAAGTTCCTGGATTGGCCGAGCCTCCTAAAATCAACGCGTATCGCAATCGTGAGAAGCCTCACGAGTACGAGAGCTTCCTGAACTGCCAGGAGGACGCTTTTGAAAACGCCGAAGCCACTCTGAATGAGCGAATCAAACGGTTCGGGGCTGACAGCGCCGCCGTGCGGGAGTGGATCGGCGCCCAGGACAAAGTCTTCGGCAATTGTGGCGATGGTAAGCAAATTCCGGAAGCAGCGCGTGCTGATCAGGACTCGCTGATTCGCGCGGATCGCGCCTACCAAATTGCTGCCGCGAACTTTTACGCGACCAACTTTGACGAAGCCAAACAGCAGTTTGATTTTATCGCGCAGGATAAATCATCGCCGTGGCGCGACAAGGGCGGATATCTCGCCGCTCGCTCTCTATTGCGCAAAGGAAGCCTGGCCGATAAGGAAGAAGACGGCCAGCCTGCTCTGGCTGAAGCTGAAACTCGACTTAATGCTTTACTCAAAGATGGCTCGGCTGCAGCCTCGCATCCCGCATCCAAAAGGCTCTTGAACCTCGTGCGTCTGCGCCTGCACCCGCAAGAAAAACTTCATGAGATCGCCCACACTCTGGTCAAGAAGGACACGAGCAGCGATTTCAAACAAGACGTGTGGGACTATACCGTTCTGCTGGACAAGTTCCTCGGCGAAGGCGACGAGGCCACCAAGCCAAAACTTCCCGCGGGCTTAACCAACGATGAGCTTACCGACTGGGTGATTACTTTCGAGGATTCGTCGACCGCGACGGCCAGTCATTCACTCGATCGGTGGGAAAAGAGCAAGGCTTTGCCCTGGCTGGTGGCGGCGATTTCCAAAGCAAACGGACAACAACCGAAAGCGGCTGCTCTCTTGACCGCCGCGGCCAGCGTCGATCACAGCTCGCCGGCCTTCCCGTCTCTGGCATTTCACATTGTGCGATTGCTGATTGAAAGTAACCGGGCCAGTGAAGCGCGGACGACACTCGACAGGATTCTCGCAGTTGATCGTCAGAACCTGCCCCCTTCAACCGTGAACCTCCTGTTGGCGCAACGAATGACGCTGGCACAGAATCTCGAGGCGTTTCTCCAAAGTGCTCAACGAGTGCCCGCGGGCTTCAGCGACGACAGCGATGGTCGCGAGATCCCCGACGAAGAAAGTTCGACTGCCGAGACGACCAAGGGCGCAAAGACATTCTTTGATCTGGACGGCGCGAACACTCTCAATAAGACGATGCCGGTTGCGATTATCGCAGACGCGGCTAGTAGTAAGACGCTAGCTTCAAACCTCCGTCAAAACGTCGCGCAGGCCGCCTTCGTACGGGCCGCGATGATCGATGACCGCGCCACTGCCGCTCGAGTTGCGGCCCTTCTAGGTGACATGTATCCGCAACTGAAAGATTTTCTTAGCGCATATCAGAAAGCCGCGACGCCGGACGCCAGGCGCTTTGCCGCGGCCTTCATGTCTTTGAAGTTCCCCGGCCTCAGACCATACGTGACGGCGGGTATAGGACGCACGAGCGCACTCGAAGAAGTCGATAGTTATCGGGACAATTACTGGTGCGCTGAACCACCCACGCCGATGTCTGGCGCACAGTCTGAGGGCGAAGGCGAAGCCGCTAAAACCAAACCTAAACCGATTCCCCCACCGGAGTTTCTGAAATCGTCGCAGACGCTGGCCGGAACCCAATTCGCCGCCCTGCAAGCGCTTGGGACGGCGCCAAACTATCTCTGTCGCATGGCCATAGCATGGACAGAGAAGAATCCGGCTGATCCGCGCGCGCCTGAAGCGTTACATCTGGCGGTGCGGTCGACGCGCTACGGTTGCACTGACGATCAAACCGGCCGCTGGTCCAAAGCTGCTTATGATCTCCTGCACAGTCGTTACCCCAATACGACGTGGGCAAAGAACACTAAGTACTGGTTCAAATGACGAGCTCAGAACCGCCTGCGATAGCGGACGGTTGAACGGAAACAACGAGTGCTAGACCACAAACACACAAATCATTTAATAACTGAAACCAGCCCGTACCTGCTTCAGCACGCGCACAATCCGGTTGATTGGTATCCCTGGGGCGAAGCGGCGCTCGGCAAAGCGCGCGACGAGAACAAACCGATTCTGCTCAGCATCGGTTACTCGGCCTGTCATTGGTGTCATGTGATGGAGCACGAGTCCTTCGAGAACGAAGACATCGCCCAGCTCATGAACGAGAACTTTGTGAATATCAAAGTCGATCGTGAAGAGCGCCCGGATCTCGATCAAATCTACATGAACGCAGTCCAGATGATGACCGGTCACGGCGGCTGGCCGATGACCATGTTTCTAACGCCTGAGGGCGTTCCCTTCTACGGCGGAACGTATTTTCCTCCCAGCGATCGCTATAACATGCCGGGTTTTCCGCGCATCCTGGCCAGCGTGGCCGAAGCTTTCCGTTCGCAACCGGATCAGGTGGCTAACACGGCGACGGCGATGCTGGGCGAGCTAAGACGTGTCGGGCTCGCTGAACCGTCTCGCGAACTTCTAACCAAAGAAGTGCTGGACAGCGCCGTTCGTAGGATCTCGGCGAACTATGATCAAACTAACGGCGGCTTCGGCGGAGCGCCCAAGTTTCCACCGGCAATGAACCTCGAATTTCTCCTGCACACTCACCATCGGTTGGGTAACAGTGAAGCTCTGGAAATGATCGAACATACCGCCCGCAAAATGTCTGAAGGCGGAATGTACGATCAACTTGGGGGTGGCTTTCATCGCTATTCGGTGGACGCGAAATGGCTCGTGCCACATTTCGAGAAAATGCTCTACGACAATGCATTGCTCTCAAGGATGTATCTGCATCTCTATCAGGTCACGAAGAATCCGGACGCGCGCCGCATCGCTGAAGAGACACTTGATTACGTAGTCCGGGAGATGACTGATGCCGGCGGCGGATTTTACTCCAGCCAGGATGCTGATTCTGAAGGCGAGGAAGGAAAGTTTTTCGTCTGGTCGCGCCAGGAGGTGCTGGAAGTCCTGGGAGAGCAGGACGGACTTGTTTTCTGCGACTACTTCGACGTGACCGAAGGCGGGAACTTCGAAGGACAGAACATTCTGCACGTAACGTCATCCATCGAAGACACCGCTACCAGGAATAGGATTTCAGTAGAGGAGTTGCAGACGAGCATCGACCGCGGCCGTCAAAAGCTGTTCGCGCTTCGCGAGCAACGAATCAAGCCGGGCAGAGACGAAAAAGTCCTGACCGCGTGGAACGGTCTGATGCTTTCCAGCTTTGCTGAAGCGTCGGCCATTCTCGAACGAACCGACTACCGAAACGTCGCGGAAGCGAACGCGCGTTTTCTCCTAAGCCACCTGCAAAAGGATGGCTTGCTGCTCAGGACCTACAAAGATGGTCAGGCTAAGTTGAATGGATACCTTGAGGATTACGCGTGTCTAATCGATGGGTTGATCTCTTTGTACGAAGCAACGGGTGAGCTGACCTGGATCGAGTCTGCAGTCTCGCTCGCCGATAAGATGATCGAACAGTTCTGGGACGACGGCGAAGGCGGCTTCTTCTTCACCGGGAAGAGTCATGAGCAACTGATCATTCGCTCGAAAGAGTTCATGGATAATGCCACGCCCTCAGGCAATTCAATCGCTACACTTTCACTGCTGAGATTGAGTCTCCTTACCGGGAACGGTGACTACCGCCGCCGCGCTACAGCCGTGCTGCGTTTAATGGCCGATCAGATCCGCAGATACCCATCGGCGTTTGGTTTTGCGCTGAGCGCGCTCGATTTCTATCTGGACTCGCCTCGGGAGATTGTGATTGTGGGCTCGCCCGGCGAGCGCTGGGATGAACTTTTCCGAACCGTCTGGCAGCCATACATACCCAATCGCGTGATAACGTTGTGCCAGGAGAATCACAATCAGGCTGCGTCCGTGGTGCCCCTTCTCGCCGATCGCAACACGCTTGCTACGCAACCTACGGCTTTTGTTTGTCAGGCTAACACCTGTCAAAAACCGGTAACTTCCGCTCATGATCTGTTAGACCAACTACTCCCCAACAACGCTCGCGCACCAGTCTCGGACCAGTAATCTGGCAGCGCCGACCGGAAAACCACAAGAAAATCATTGACTAGAATGCCCTCAGACGGCTATTCTTTACGCGGCCAACACTGTTGGCCCGTGTCAGGTCCAGGCCAACACATGATACTTCTCTTTCGGCTCCTCCTCCCGGATCAGGCCAAATCGCTAAGGAAACAGGCGCAAATCAATTTAATGCGAAAACTAAACTGGAAGAGTCTTTTGCTGGTCGGCGCGGTCGCCTCGATCGGCGCGGCAATCCTGATAATGGGAATCGCGTCCACGGTCCGCCTTCCCATCCTGGGCTGGCACGGTCTCGGATCGTTCCTCGTCCTGCTGGTTCTGACTCTTCTATCCGGCAGATTCACGGTCCCGGTGACGAATGTTGATGGTACCAGCCAGACTCATAAGTCCGTCGCCGACGCTTTCATATTTCTCGCGGTCATGATGTATACGACGGGACCGTCAAACAGCGTGGGACCCGCCCTCATACTCGCCGCGATTGTTGGCTTCATCTCCTCCTTTTCTTTATCCGAGCGTTGGCCCACCGTCTTTGCCGTCGGGACCTCGATTATTTCCACGTTCGTGGCTACGCTGGTATACAGGTTCATGGTTGTGACTCTCGCCGGCGGCGCTTTAGCTGGAGCAGAAACTGCCCTGGTGCTTGACCTGCTCCTTTTCCCGCTTTGCGTTTTCGGTTTCGTTCAATACGCCCTCAGCACGTTCGGAACGGTTGCCTTCAATTCCTTTTATTCGGGTCATGGGAAAGTCACAGTCTCCCAGGAGAGCCTGATTTGGACTCTGATTACTCAGGTCGCCAACGTCACCTCGGCCGCCCTCTTCTACTCTGCAATCCACGGCTCCGGAGTTGCTTTCCTGTTCGTCGGCGCGTTAATCATCGTCCTGGTTCATTTGCTTTACCGGTTCAATGAAAAGCGAGTCAGCGAAGTTACGCGCGCCCAGGCCGATAAGGTCCGCTATGTCGAAGAGATTGCCGACTTGCACATGAACACGATCGAGTCCCTGGCCATCGCGATCGACGCAAAGGATCAGACTACCCATGGCCATGTGCGGCGGACTCAAATCTATGCCACTGAGATGGGCAAGCTCTTGAAAGTGAAAGACCAGGAATTGCGAGCGCTCGTGGCCGGCGCATTGCTGCATGATATCGGCAAGCTGGCGGTCCCTGAGTACATCCTGAACAAACCCGGCAAGCTGACTGAAGCAGAGTTCGCCAAGATGAAGATCCATCCCACAGTGGGTGGCGACATTCTCAAGCGCGTTAACTTTCCTTATCCGGTCGAAGACATCGTGCGCTATCACCACGAAAAATGGGACGGCAGCGGTTATCCGAAAGGCCTTAGAGCCGAACAAATCCCGCTGGTGGCGCGCATCATTTCAGTTGTCGATTTTTATGACGCCACGCGCTGCGACCGCCCGTATCGCAAAGGAATGAAGCGCGAAGACTCACTTACCCTGCTACAAAAGATGTCCGGCTCGTCATTCGATCCCAAAGTGGTGGATTTCTTTACCAACCATGTGATCGAGTTCGACCAGCTCATTGATGCCGAGGACATTCAGGAGCAGGTGCCATCGGAAAACATCGACTTTCTCACCTCAGCCAGGCCTGACGCCGGGCTGGCCTCGGATATCATGGGCTCGCCGGACGGCAGCCTGGGCTTCCGCTCAATTACACAGGCCCAACGTGAGGTGTTTGCGCTACACGAAATCGCCCAGACAATTGGTTCTTCACTGAACATGCATGACACCGTCACCCTGGTGTCCAACAAACTGCGCGCGATCGTCCCGTTCGACACCTGCATCATTTTTGTCGTTGACGATCGTTCCGGAAAAGCGATCGCAGTGCATGTATCCGGTGATCATGCCGACCTCTTTAGTGCGCGACGAATCAGTGTCGGGGACGGCATCACGGGCTGGGTAATCGCTAACTCACGTTCGATGTGCAACTCGTCACCCGAATTGGATCTGGTGGGACTGCCCGACGACATCGCCCGCAGTTTTCGCGGCGTGCTGGTCTCGCCGCTTATCCGTGAAGACGGGGCATTCGGCGCGATCACGCTGTATTCCAAGGGCCGCACGTCGTATACGACTGAACATGTGCGCTTACTCGAATCTGTCGCCCAACACGCCGCTTCGGCGCTGAACAACGCCATCACCTTCGAGAAAACAAAAGAGAGCGCCCTTACTGATCCGCTTACCGAACTCCCGAACGCGCGCGGCTTCTACATGATGCTGGAGCAGAGACTGGCGGAATGTCAGCGTATGAACCGCGAGTCACTTTCTTTGATCAGTATGGACGTTGATGACTTTAAGAAGATCAACGACCAATGGGGACACGCCATCGGGGATCGCCTGCTGGCCAGTATTGCCCGGGTAATTCGCAAAGAGTTGCGCCAGATGGACATTCTTTGCCGCTACGCGGGAGACGAGTTTGTCGCGATTATGCCGATGGCATCGCAAGCGATGTCCGAGATGGTGGCCGAGAGAATCAAGAAAGCTGTCGTTGAACACAAGTTTTCAGTCAGAACCGGCAAGACCGTCGAGGTGTCGATCAGCACCGGTATCTCGTGTTTCCCGGAGAACGGTGAAACCACCGAAGAGTTGCTCACCACCGCGGCCCGGAACATGCAACGGGACAAACATACGCGTAAGAACCTTATTAGTCTTTCGACCATGCCGACACCGGCCCGGATTGATCACTACACCTGAGACAATCTAAAGGCCTTCTCGGCGCGCCATGCCCACCGCCTGGCGCGCTTTTTCTTTTTAAGTTTTGGTCTCACCGCGTCTCTCGCGTATAATCTCGTCAGTTCCATATGACACCGTTCGAGGCCAGCAGCAAGCTGGCCGATTCACATTAAGCGGGCACGCTTTACATGAGCAGCCAAACTACCGAGCGAAGAGAAAAATCGAATACTCCAGCGGGAGGCGCAACCGGCGTTCTTGACGCACCTGCCGACGCCGAAAACGAGGCCGATCATTCATCCGCGGCAATTGAGGAAGATCGCGAGACGCTCCTGAAGATCTTTCATCAGATGCTGCTGATGCGGCGCTTTGAAGAGAAGTGTGCCGAGTCTTATAGCCTTGGCAAAATCGGCGGCTTCTGTCACTTATATATCGGCCAGGAAGCAGTCGGCGTGGGCGCCATCTCTGCGCTGCGCGACGATGACTATGTGATCACCAGCTATCGAGAGCATGGGCAGGCCATTGCTAAGGGGATTTCGCCGGCAGCGGTTATGGCCGAGCTCTATGGCAAAGCCGGAGGCTGTTCGCATGGCAAGGGCGGCTCGATGCACTTGTTTGATAAGAGCGTTAACTTTCTCGGCGGCCACGGAATTGTTGGTGGGCAAATTCCGCTGGGAACCGGCATAGCGTTCGCTAGCAAGTACAGGGAAACCGATCAGGTCACGCTCTGTTTCTTTGGCGAGGCGGCGGTGAATCAGGGTGCTTTCCACGAATCACTGAACATGGCCCAACTTTGGAAACTGCCGTGCATATATATTTGCGAGAACAACCAGTACGGCATGGGGACTTCCCTGGCGCGCGCGATGTCGCTACAAAACGTATATGAGAAAGCCCGCGGCTATCAGATGGAGTCCGAATTCGTCGACGGCATGGATGTGCTGGCCATGCGCCGCGCCACCCAACGCGCGATCAAGCGCGCCAGAGAAAGTTACCTGCCGACTTTGATCGAGGCGCGAACCTATCGTTACATGGGCCACTCAATGTCTGACCCGGGCAAGTATCGAACGCGCGCCGAAATCGAGAAATACCAAGAACGCGATCCAATTAAGATCCTCACGGCAACCTTAAAGGGCAACGGCCTTCTGACTGACAAGGACATTGCCGGATTCGAAGCACAGATCAAAGAAGAGGTCGAGCAGGCCGTGCGGTTTGCCGAATCAAGTCCGGAACCTGATCCGAGCGAGCTGTACACCAACGTCTACGCCAATCCAATCGAGAGCTAACCAATGTCTGTAATGACCATGCGCGACGCTTTGAACCTCGCACTACGTGAGGAACTGGCCCGCGACGCGAACGTCTTTTTGATGGGTGAAGAGGTCGCCGAGTACCAGGGCGCTTATAAGGTGACGCGTGGATTGCTCCAGGAGTTTGGCCCCAAGCGCGTGATCGATACGCCGATCACTGAACTTGGATTCGCCGGGCTGGGCGTAGGAGCAGCCATGGCTGGTTTGCGGCCGATCGTCGAGTTCATGACGTTTAACTTCTCGATTCTGGCGACCGATCAGATTATCAACTCCGCCGCCAAGATGCTCTACATGTCCGGTGGTCAGTTCAAAATCCCGATCGTTTTTCGCGGGCCAAGTGGTTCCGCTTATCAGGTTTCTTCGCAGCATTCGCAGGCGATCGAATCGTGGTACGCATACTTCCCGGGCCTGAAAGTGGTGATGCCTTCTACGCCGGCCGACGCCAAAGGACTTTTGAAGAGCGCCATTCGTGACGACGATCCCGTGATCTTCATGGAACAGGAACGTATGTATGGAATGAAGGGCGAAGTTCCGGACGACGATGACTTTACGATTCCGCTGGGCGTTGCCGAAGTTAAGCGCGAAGGCACGGACGCTACCATCGTGGCCCGTTCAGTGATGGTGCCAACCGCGTTGAAGGCCGCCGAAGAACTCGCCAAAGAGGGTGTGTCTTGCGAGGTGATCGATCCGCGGACGATTCGGCCGCTCGACATTAAGACCATCGTTGAGTCGGTGAAGAAAACGAACCGCGTAGTTATTGCCGAAGAGTCGCATCCGTTCGCCGGCGTTGGAGCTGAGATTAGCGCTGAGATTAACGAGCGGGCTTTTGACTATCTTGACGCACCGGTAAAACGCGTCTCGGGGGTCGATGTGCCGATGCCGTACGCCAAGAACCTCGAGCAACTGGCGATCCCGGACGTCGCACAAGTCATCGCCGCGGTGCGCGCAGTGTCGTATTTGTAAAGCTGTTTATTACCCGCTAACCAAAAACATGGCCACACAAGTTGTAATGCCGAAGCTTTCGCCCACGATGGAGGAGGGCCAGCTCTCGCGCTGGTTGAAGAAAGAGGGCGATAAGGTTTCGATGGGCGAGCCGCTCGCCGAGATTGACACCGACAAAGCGACCATGGAAATGCAAGCGCTGTCGAATGGCGTCTTGCGCAAGATTTTGATTAATGAAGGCGAGAGCGCGCCGCTGGGTCAGCCGATCGCGATCATCGGCGAGCCCGACGAAGACATTTCATCTCTGCTGAAAGAAACGGCTGGAAAAGCAACGAAACCTGCGGAAACACCCGCCGCGAAAGATGCCCAACCGGCAACGAAGGACGCCACGCCGGCGGACAAAGAATCTGAGCCGGCCGCGCCGGAAGCACAAACCGCGCTTCCTGAGACTTCAGTGTCATCTAACGAAAGCGAGCCACCCGCTCAACCTTCGCGAGGCGATGGCCGGCAATTGATCTCACCGATCGCGGCCCGCATGGCGGCTGATGCGGGTGTCAATCTCAAGTCTTTGCAGGGTAGCGGCCCGGGTGGCCGCATCGTCAAACGCGACATTGAAGCCGCGATGACGAAAAGGCCGGCCAGCGCCGCGGCCGCGCCGCGATTGCGTGGGGCGGGTGTGGTTCGACCGGATGAGAAGGCAACCGTCTATGGTCCTTCGGCATATCGCGATGAACCGCTGAGCGAGATGCGCCGCACGATAGCGCGCCGCCTGGTGACTTCTTTGGGGCCGGTGCCGCATTTCTTTCTTACCAGCGAGATCGACATGGATCGCGCGGCGGACATGCGCGTGGCAATTAACGAGTTATATCCCGATCTCAAAATCAGCATCAACGATATCGTCATCAAGGTGGCCGCAGTCGCTCTGATTCAACATCCGCAGGTCAACGCGTCGTTTCAGGACAAGACCATCCGATACTACGAACATGCAGATATCGGCGTGGCGGTGGCCACGGAAAACGGCTTGATAACACCGGTCGTGCGCGCCGCCGAATTGAAATCCTTGTTGGAGATCGCCAGTGAAGTGAGAGAGATGGCCGAACGCGCGCGGGCCCGCAAGCTCAAGCCCGAGGAATATATGGGAGCAACTTTTTCGATCAGCAATCTGGGAATGTTTGGGATCGATGAGTTCACCGCCGTCATCAATCCGCCTGAAGGCGCAATCCTTGCGGTCGGAGCCATGACGCCCAGGCCGGTTGCCCGAAACAACGAAGTCGTGATCAGGCAGACCATGCGCGTGACGATGTCCTGTGATCACCGGGCTATTGACGGCGCTGTCGGTGCGGAGTTCCTGCGCACATTCAAACAGATCATGGAGAACCCGCTTTATCTTTTCTTAAGCTAGTGACCGGATTTCAACTTGCTTTGATTTCAGATCGGGATGACTCCCGATCTTTTTTGTGACTGGAAGCCCTGAAGCAGTGCTCCGCAACCCTGGATCAAAGAACGCCGCGGCCCCTCATCTGGCCCTAATCGTGGTGCAACTCCTGTTCGCGACCTGGCCCATCGTCGGCAAGATCGCTCTCCGCACCGTGCCCTCAGTCGCCCTGGTGGGCTTTCGAGTCGCGGGAGCTGCGCTAACGCTTCTAATGCTCGCCCGCATTAGCGGCAGCCTGCAAACGATCAAAAGAACAGACTGGCCCCTGCTGATCGTCTCCAGCATGCTCGGCCTGGTGCTAAATCAATTGCTCTTCACCAAAGGCCTTTCCCTAACCACGGCCATCAACGCGACCCTGCTCAGTACTACCATCCCTGTTTTCACTTTGCTGGTGGGGATGATGCTGGGGACGGATCGCGCCACGCTTCGGCGTTTGGCGGGAATTGCGCTCGCCGCCGGCGGAGTGCTCTACCTGATTGGGCCAGGCCGCGCGCAATTCTCTTCCGCCACTCGCGTCGGAGATTTGCTAATCGTCTCGAACTCGCTGTGCTACGGAGCCTATATCGCAGTCTCGAAGGATTTGATGAAGCGATACAATGCGCTCACCGTGATCACCTGGATTTTTGTCGTCGGTTGCGTAATCACGGTTCCCGCCGGAGCTATTAGCCTGGCGCATGTTCCGCTCGCGAGCATTTCGTGGCGCGTATGGCTGGCGATTCTTTACATAATCGTTTTGCCAACCGCGGGTGCGTATTATCTGAATGGGTGGGCACTTGCGCGCGTGCCGCCGAGCACCGTGGCGGTTTACATCTACTTACAACCATTAATCGCTTTCATGGTGGCGCCGATTATTTTGGGGGAATCGCTGAGCGTCCATACCGTAATTGCGTCGTTACTAATCTTTGCTGGAGTGCTAGTCGTCACTCGACGCAGGTCGAGGGAGCCAGCCAAAGATGTGGGTGAGGATCTGGAGAAGGTCTGACATCAATTGGATCGTGAGGCCCTCGGACGCCGCCAACGCTTCTGGCAATCTCGCCAGTCGAAACGCTCGTTACAGAACCGCGAGCGGTAGCGACCGGATTTGAACACTCACTGCGTCCTACAGGTCCTTCCCCACGAAATTGGTGAATCGCAGGTTGAGCGTAGGATCCGGTCGCTACCGCTCGCGGTTCTGTAACTGTTCGAGTGAGGTCAACCTGGAACCAAGAGTATCAATTGGATAATATCGACCGTTCGAGGTAATAATGAGACGGACATGGCTTGGATAATCTCGATAACGCTGGCGCTATTCTACGTCCTCGGCCTGTTCGTGTTTCACGCAACTGGGCCAGTTCACATTCTTCCGTTTGTGGCTGTCGCCGTACCGCTACTGAATCGATTTCTCGTGCGAAGGTACAAAGCCCCCACGCTGATCGATCGCAGATCCAAATAGTCCAGTGGCTGATGTGAGAGGCAAGCTCAAGCTTGAACTCTGACCAGGGGTTACTTTCGCAGCGGTGTTCCACACGCCCGACAGTTACTTCGTCGTCGGGCATTCAGGGTTACGCACGACTCGCAGCGCACATACATTGCGCGGGCGAAGAAATGCATGATGGCATAGCTACCGCCGAGAATCGCGATAGCTATGCCGACATTTAGCAGCGTCTCTTTCAGGGATTATTCTCTTCGCACTTCAGGATTCGACCGAGCGTGAACGAGCCCTCCATCACATCCGGGCTAGGGCCCCAAATTTCGCTGGGCCTTCGTTTCGGTCGTGTTGCCTCGAATCATAAACGCGCTTATGCCGCGCGCTTGGAGCTCTTTTCATCTCGAGGTGCAGAGTAGGTTTCTATGATGAGCACGTGGTAGCGCTGGCCACGCTCATAGCCTTGCCGAAACGCCTGCGTCGCTGCGTCAGCACCATATTTTTGCTGCAAGCTCTCGCCCACGTCTTCCCCAGATTTTCCGCGACGGTCTGGATGCAATGCCGCCTCAAATCCGAGGCGATACGTGGCTTCATCCAGATTAAAATCTCCGCCCTGGCTCGTATAATGCTCCTGCTCTGCGCCACGCAAACCGATCCACCATTCCTCGCGAGCCGCATCGACCGACTCCGCGCCCGCGCGGGCCAACTCGGCACGGGCATTCTCTGCTAATTGATCGCCATCCGCAAACGCGATCACAACCGACCGGCCGCGACGCAAGGCGTCTTCATAAACGTAAAGTTCATCGTGTGGCAACCCATCCGCCATTGCCTTTTCCATCGCGTCACCCGCTAAAGCTCCGGCCGCTGCTCCTCCCGCTCCCAACAGGGCCGCGCCGAGTATTCCCAACGCCAGCACCGGCCCAACTCCCGGGACCAGCAAGGAAGCTGCCGCAGCTCCGGCAGTAGCGCCACCGGCTGCACCTAGCGCTGCTCCGACAGTTCCACCCATGGCCTGACCCATGCCGGGCTGTTCGGTATCAGTCGTTGGAATCTGTGCTTCAATTTCGGCTTCGGATGTGTGGGGCGAGAGTACCGTAATTCGGTCCTCTGCGATTCCCAACGTCCGCAGCATGGCCGCGGCGCGCTTTGCATCTGCCAATGAATTGAAAAGTCCTACAATGCTCTCCATCTGTTCAGTCCTCCCCTTATGGATAATCTTCCTGCTCGTGCCGTGCCACGATTGAGGGACCCAGGTGTCAGCACATTTAGTTAATCGAAAAGACACGCGAACGCAATCATGGATGCGATTCTTATCATCGTTGAGCGAAGCTACAAGCCTGTGTTAAGGTAACAGCGATCGGGAGAGACCAGTTCAAGACACGGAGCGATACACAAAAGTGTTCGATATCGTAGAGAAAGAATGGCCAATGTCGGAGGGTGATGGCAAGGCAGCGCGCAAGAAAAGGCCGCGTATCCTCGCCATTACTACTGATTGCTGCACTGGATGCGCAGGCTCCCCGGCTTGCATCGAATACTGCCCGATCGAAGCCTGCATGTTCTGGATCTCGGACGAGGACCACCCACCTTTCGGCCGTATCGAAGTCGATCCTTATCTCTGTATCGGATGTCAGAAGTGTACGAGTAAGGGTCCCGACGGAGCCTTCCTCGATGGTTGTCCGTGGGACGCGATCGAGATGATTCCCACCGACGATTGGGAAGCAGTTCACGGGATCGTTTTGCCGGACTTGCCTCCGGCACCGCCGCCCGCCACTGCCGCCGGCTAGTTCGCGCGGCTCTTAATCGCTTTTGCTGCCGCAGCAGCCTGCTGGACTATTTCACTACTGGTGTTGGCCTGCGCACACGATTCTACTGCCGGTAAGTCTTCTTTGGTACCAACATAAGCGAGCGCCTGCAGCGCGTCGCTGACCGTAGCCCGGTCCGGTGCTAGCCAGGCAATCGACTGTCCCCCGACAACCACTTCTCCTTCTTTCATCGCCAGTCGTCCAATGGCGCCGTCCACTGGTGAACGAAACTCCTGCACTGCGTTCGAAGAGTCGCGAATCCTGGCCAGCAAACCTCCAGCACTAATCTTCGATCCTTGTGGCAAGAGACTCACGATCGTGCCGGCCACTGGCGACTTAACTTCAAACGCTGCCAACATCGAACGCAACTCTGGTCTGCCGGAGCCATCGCCAAATCGGACGAGTTGCAGAGCGGCGTTGCGACGAACTAAGGGATAGTTGTCGGTGAGCAGAGAAACGAGCGCCTGATGAAACTCTTGTGACTTGTTATCCTGACCCATGACCCAGGCAGCGGTCTTGCGCACCTCGCCGGTCGGACTTTTGGCGAGCGCGATGATTTGCGGATAGAACTTTTTTGCCGAAGGGTCGCCTCGCTCAATTCGTTCTTCAACCCGCGACAATGCATGCTGAATGTGCCGCGGGTTTTTCTCGTCAGCCAGATAGGTTGCGATGTCCTGGTCCGAGAGATCCCTGCCGAACCAGGTGCCGTACCAGGTAAGGAACGGCACGATGATAAATAACGCTGCCACAATAATCAGGGGCAAGGATGCGCGGCGAGGCTTTGGCGGAGTTGAGACGTCGGCTTTGAAATTGTTTCCGTTACTGCTCATGCATTTGGAACCGTTACCTGGAACTAATGGGAAGGATAGAGGTGATACAGCATCAAGTAAACCACTACACCGGTGATCGATACGTACAACCACATCGGCAAGGTCCAACGAGCGATCGCCTTGTGGCGCGCAAAGTCTCCACGCATTGCTCGGCGCACCGTGATTATCACGAAAGGCACAATCACCGCCGCCAGAAACGTGTGGGTAGTTAGAATAGTGAAGTAGATCGGCCGGGCAATTCCCTGCCCCGCAAATCTGGTGGTTCCGTGGTGGGCGTGGTAGACGATATAAGAAATCAGAAACAGCACCGAAGCCGTCAGCGCTGCGAGCTGGCAGTTGCGATGCGCCAGGACTCGTTTTCGCCTGATGAAATAATAGCCGCTTGATAGGAGGACAAAGCTCGAAGCGTTCAGGGTTGCATTAAGATGCGGGAGAACCGAGTAGAAGTCAGTCATTAAAGCTCATTCTAAAAAGCGAGTCACATCGACCGCGGGAACACAGACTAAAGTCTGTGCTACGGTCACTCCTTGTCTTTGCCGGCTTTCATTTGTGAGACCATGCGGCTGACATCCGGCGGCATCGATCTCCCCTTGGCATCCTTTAAGGCTGGCACATTTTGAGCGCCGCCCAAACGAGGCGCAGCGGCGGCCCCGGCCGCGGCCAATTGCGGTTCAGAGCCGCCGCTCGCCGACTTTCTCTTCGCCAGCAGACGCTCCAAAAACTCCATTCCCGGCACAGCGAGGAATGCCAGCGCAAACACCAGCGGCACGACGACAAAAAACAGTCCGTCGGTGCTGATGATACTGCCGCCCGCGATCAGGTCATACGCGATGAGAGCGAAAAAACCAGCCGCGCCGAGCACGCAAATTAGATTCAGTAATGATTCTTCGCGCTTCATTTTGTCTTTTCGATCCACTCCGTTTAGAGTCGGGCTACTGCCCGACCGGCGGGCGGTAGCCCGCCTCTAAACCACGAGTCTCAGTGTTTCTTCGCAGGCTTCGGCGCCCGCTCGGACAGTTCCTCGTACCCACAGCGTTCGCACTGCCAAAGCGGATACACGGCGTTGGGATCGGCGGTGTTTTGATAAACCGCGCGGTCGGACGGGATAATCTTTCCGCCACAGACCGGACAGGCGCGTCCGCGTGTGGTTCGCTTCTCGACATCAATGTTTGTTAACTGGCTTTGGTCGTCCACTTTGATTCTCCGGAGTGGTCATCGTCGGCGTGTCTCTCAACCGGATCTGCGATGACGAAAAGCCAGAATAAAGATCGTGCAAAAGATCGAGACCGGCGGCACCAGCAACACCAGCACTCCAATGTTCAGGTTCCGGGCAAAGGCGCTGTTTGCTCCGATCGAGGCACGGCACATTACACACTGGGCCATCGCGGACTCTGATGACAAGACGCACAACGCCATAACGCCCAGGGCCGTTACTACTAAACGCATCATCGATTTGCGCGTTACGTTCATACCCGAAATCCTAGTGGGCCTCAACCGGTGTCTTGACCGGCGCTGGAGAACGAAGCTCTCTCGAGCGAAAACTGTCTGGGAAAAAGACCAGCAGCATAAGGCAGATGCAGATGACCAGGGCCGGCACAATCGTCAGAACCAGGTTCAAGCGTTCGAATCTCAGGTGCATAAAGTACGCCACGATTAGCGCTGCCTTGATTATCGATGCGCCCATCAAGATTACCAGCATGTAGGTGATCGGCAGTTGTATGTAACCGAGGAACACCTCAAAGCCAGTCAACAACAACAACCAAACCCAGACAGAAATGAACAACTTGTTACTGCCCGCAAAATGCTCTTCGGTTTCCGCATGTCCAGTCATTTCAGATCCTCCAACGGCTTCACAGATGCTTATCTCTCTGTAGCCGAGCTATCGTCGCGGACTCAAAATCCGCGCGGCTCACTTGGTCATGTCAATTGACAGCAGATAAATCATCGGGAACACAAACATCCAGACCAAATCGACAAAGTGCCAGTACAGTCCGCTGATTTCAACATCTTCGTGTTTCAGCTTGTTGACGCGCCCGGAAACAACCAGCAGATAGATACAGCCGGTGGCAACGTGGAACATATGCATGCCCGTAATACCAAAGAAGGTGGCGCCGAAGAGCGGCGTCGAGCCCGGCCACTTCTCAGCCCACTCCGCGGGCAACTTAAACGGCGTCAGTCCTTCGGATATCAAGTGCCGCCACTCGATCATGTGCAACACGATAAAGGTCACGCCGAGCAACGCGGTGGCTAGAATCCACTTGCGCGCCGTGGACTTCTGCGCCCGCGCAGAGGCTGACACCGCCATCACCATCGTTAGACTGGACGACAAGAGCACGAGAGTCATGATCGACGAGAAAACTATGCTGGGATAAAACTTGAACGGCGTCGGCCAAACGTTAGACGCGCGCGCATAGGCATAGGCGATCAGCAGCGCGGAAAACGTCAGCGAATCGGACATGATGAAAAGCCACATGCCCAGCTTTCTGTGGCCCACGCGATATGGCAGTGTGCCACCCCCCCAATCGCTCGAAATAGCCTGTGCTTCAGTTGCCACCAGTCACCTCCAAAAGGATTTGTCCTGAGTTCGTTCCCTCTCCGTTTGGGAGAGGGTTAGGGAGAGGGCTTAGTGCCAGCTCCAATTCCCTCATCCCGGCCCTCTCCGAGAGGGAGAGGGGGGTCACGACAAACGAAAGTTTGCCGGACACTTCTACTTCCAAAAGAACAAAAGGAAAAACAGGCCGACCCAAAGTCCATCCATAAAATGCCAGTAAATCGTGGCCGCGTCCGCCGCGCCTGCACGTCGAAGCTCGCCTTCGACGGTGTTGCGCTTCCGGGTCGTGCGCAGCAGCAAATAAGCCAGAGCGAGAATTCCGCCAAGCAAGTGCAGACCGTGCGCCGCCGTAAACAGATAGAAGAAGGAGTTGTACGGATTGCTGGCCAGGTAGACGCCCTGGCGCACGAGCTGCCGCCACGCAAAAAGCTGCGTTGCCAAAAATGCCAGCCCCAGAACGACTGTCACTATCAACCAACGGCCATAGGCCTGATCGCGCTGCTGTTTCAACGATCGTCGCGAGACTTCCATCGTCATGCTGCTAATCAGAATCAGCGCCGTGCTCAACCAGAGCACTTTCGGCATCGCGATCGGCTGCCAGTCATTCGACGATGCCGAGCGCACAATGTAAGCACTGGTCAGCGCCACAAAAAGCATCAGAATGCTGCCGATGGCCACCCAGACACCGATGCGATAACGATCGGCTGAGAAGCGCAGAGAGTCGCCACTGTGACCGTTTCTGCCGCCGCCGTTCTTCGGAAAGCCGTTGCCTCCGCGCGAACGCGGGCCGCCGCCGACAGTGGTGTCGATTACTCGCTCAGTGCTTGTGACCGTTGCCGCCATTCCCGTCTGTCTCTCCTAAGCGTGCAGGGATCTCGGTACCTTCAGGTTCCGACTGCATAGTGAAATCCTTCGCTGCTCCCGGCACCGCGAACTCGTATGGTCCGCGATAGACTTCAGGCACGATTCCGGCGAAATTATCGTGCGGCGGCGGCGACGGGATGTTCCATTCCAGCGTCGTTGCCTCCCATGGATTGTCGCCGGCCGGCTTGCCCTTGAACATGCTCCAGAAAAAGTTGAAATAGAAAACGATCTGGACCAGCGCCGTGATGATCGCCGCGACGGTCACAAAAAGGACCAGCCCATGCGTGTTCTTAAGGAACTCATACTCACCAAACTGCGCATAGCGGCGTGGCATGCCGACCATGCCCATCGCATGGAACGGAACAAAGATGGCATAGACGCCGATGAAGGTGATCCAGAAATGAAACTTGCCCAGGCTCTCGCTCATCATGCGGCCAAACATTTTCGGAAACCAGAAATAGGTAGCCGCGAACATGCCGAAGATCGAGGCCACGCCCATGACCAGATGGAAGTGCGCCGTCACGAAGTAAGTATCGTGAAAAAAGAAGTCCAGAGACGTCTGGCCCAGCACCAATCCGGTGATCCCGCCGGCTACGAACAGCGAAACGAATCCGATCGCGAACAGCATCGGCGTGGTGAAGCGAATCTTCGCGCCCCAGAGTGTGCCCAGCCAGTTGAACGTCTTGATCGCCGAAGGCACGCCGATCGAGAGCGTCAGGATCGAGAACGCGATGGCTGAGTAAGGACTCATGCCGCTCATGAACATGTGGTGGCCCCAGACAAAGAAGCCCAGCATGCCAATCGCAAAAATCGCAAACACCATCGCGCGATAACCGAAGATCGGCTTGCGCGCGAACGTCGAAAGAATATGTGACGTGGCGCCCATGCCCGGCAGAATTGCGATGTAAACTTCCGGATGGCCAAAGAACCAGAACAAGTGTTGCCACAGCAGCGGTGAGCCGCCGTTGTGTAGGGGAACGGTCGAACCGCTCACGTATAGTCCGCCCGGAATGAAGAAGCTCGTGCCCGCGATGCGATCCAGCAGCAAGAGGATCCCCCCGCCCAGCAGAACCGGAAACGACAACAGCGCCAGTATGGCCGTAGTAAACCAGGCCCAACACGTCAACGGCATGCGCATCAAAGTCATGCCTTTCGTGCGCATGTTGAGCAAGGTAGTGATGAAATTCAGCGCGCCCAGCAGTGATCCCACACAGAAGATGGCAATGCTGATTATCCAAAGGTTCACACCGGCGCCCTGCCCGGGTCCGGCGATCTTGCCCAGCGCGCTCAAAGGAGGATAACCGGTCCAGCCGCCGATCGGACCGACGGTTCCACTGCCCGCAGCAAAAGACTCACCTAGCTTCGAGATCCATGAGCCAACCGTCAGGTTACCCTCGGCCAAGATTGCCAGGAGCAAGACCAGGAAGCCGACGAACGTCACCCAGAACGACATCATGTTCAGCACGGGAAACGCCATGTCATCGGCGCCGATTTGAATCGGCAGGAAATAGTTGCCAAAGCCGCCCTGTGGCGCCGTAGTGAGCACGAAGAAAACCATTATGGTCCCGTGCATCGTCACCAGAGACAAATAGAACTCTGGCGTCATTACTCCGCCCGGCGCGCCGGTTGGAAACAGCGTGCCCAGGATGGGCCAATTCGTTCCCGGCCAGCTCAGGTTCATGCGCATCAACACCGACATCACCAACCCCACCACCACGGCCGTCAGCGCCAGCAGGATGTACTGAATGCCGATCACTTTGTGATCGAGACTGAAGATGTATTTGCGAATGAAGCCAGTCGGCGCTGGGTGCCGATGCACTTCGTGAATTGCTTCTGCCATCGCGGTTCTCCTCTAGCTTAAAAGAAGCAAAGATCGAAACTCAGTACTGCGGTAATTGATACTTGTTCAGCAGTTCGTCCCTGCGGGCCTGGAACTTCTCCTGCGACAAGTTGACGAGCTCGTTGAACTCGTTTTCGGGCAAAACCAGCATGTAAGATTTCATCTTGTAGTGATTCATTCCGCACAGCTCAGCGCAGGCCAGTTCATACTTGCCCGTCTTGTTGACCGTGAAGTGGACGGGAATAGCCATCCCCGGCACCAGGTCCTGTTTGAACCGGAGTTGCGGCACAAAGAAACTATGGGTTACGTCCTTGGATTTCAGGATCAACTCGATCGGGCGATTGACCGGCACCACCAGAGTTGAGACGACTGAGTCGTCCTTGGCATTGGGATCAGTCTCGTCAAGACCGACATAGTTCAAAGCCGAGTCATCGATCAACTTGGGATCGGTGCGGCCGAAGACGTTGTCCTTGCCGTGATAGTGAAAGTTCCAACTGAATTGCTGCGCGACAACTTCGACGGTGTAGGATCCCGGTGGAGCCGAATGCAGGTGAAGCGAGGCCCAGACTCTCTGTCCCATCACCGCGAGACTGATGAAGACGATCGCGGTAACTACGGTCCAGACAACTTCCAAACGGTTGTTCCCGTGCGAATACGTCGCGCGCGTCGCGGCGGACGAATCGCGGTACTTCCAGACTACCCAACCCAGGCCGATCTGCGCCGCGGCAAAGGCGATGCCGCAAACGATGATCGTGATCGTGAACTGATGATCAACCAGCGGCCCATGCTCAGTGATGGATTCGGGAAACCACCAATGTTTGGTGACAAACATCGCTACCGAAGCGATCGTTATGATCCAGATGGCAAGTCCAAGAACGCGTCCCATCGAATTCTCCTTAAGAATAAGTCGAATACATCCTATAGGTCCTATAGGACGTATTACCGATTCAAGACCATCACCCCAAACAACAACGGCAGGTACAGCACCGACGCCAGCAATAACTGACGCGCATGCTGGTTCGATTTTGAAAGCGCAGCGCGAATGCTGCTGCCCAGAAACAACAGACCCAGCACCAGCGCCGCCACGAGATAAAACCTGCCCGAGATTCCCAGGAAAGCCGGCAGCAGACTTACCGGCACCAGCATCAACGAGTACAGAATTATTTGCTGTCCCGTCACCCGGCCATCGGGTTCGACCACGGGCAACATACGAATGCCGGCCCGCCCATAGTCCTCGCGATACATCCAGGCAATCGCCAGGAAGTGCGGAAACTGCCACAGGAACAAGATCGCGAACAGCACCCAGGCTGCGACGTCGATTTCGCCGCGCGCGGCGGTCCAACCCATCAGCGGCGGCATCGCTCCCGGAAAAGCGCCCACAGCCGTCGACAGAGAAGTGCGCGTCTTTAGAGGCGTGTACATAAAAAGGTAACCGATGATGACGGTTATCCCCATCACTGCCGTTAGCACATTAACGGACAGAGCGAGATATAGTTCGGCGCCCACTGTCAGCGCGACACCAAACCAGAGCGCCTCGAACGGGAACAGCCGGCCCGAAGGCAGCGGCCGGTTCTCAGTACGACGCATCAGGCCATCGAGGTCACGCTCCATAAACTGATTGAGCGTCGCAATGCCCGATGAAAGCAGGGCGATGCCGATCATCGCATGAGTAAAGGTCAAATAGTTGACCGCGCCGCGCGAACCGAGGCAGAAGCCGGCAGCCGAAGTCAGCACGATCAGGAAAGTGATCCGTGGCTTGGTTAGTTCAAGGTAAGCGGCTGCGCGGGCCTTCGCGCTCGGCGGCGCGATAGCCCGGGCAGCGGCGTTTGAATGTAGATCTAGCGCAGCAGTCTTCATAAATATACTTACTAATTGTCGGCGGGGGTCAGTTTAGAGTTCAAGCTTTAGCTTGTCCCAATCAGCAACCTAAAGGTTGAACTCTGAACTCAAAACTGCTCCGAAACTCGAAATCTTTGGTAGTGTCCCAGTTTGAGTCTTTCTTGAGTTTTTCTCCGTGTTCTCTGTGTCTCCGTGGTGAGTCTAATTGTGGGCAAGAATTCACCACGGAGACACAGAGAACACGGAGAACAGAAAACTCTTCAAATTAGGCCACTACCAAATCTTTGAAACTCTTGAGAACATCTGCTCCGATCGTCTATGCCGGAGCGAGCACATACTCCTGGCGATCTACTCGAAGCACTCGGAATACTCTCAGTGTCAAAACGATCGTGGTTGCAAAAACCAGTGCCCCGCACGCAACGTGGGACACCGTCACCGATACCATCGGAGTCATTGGCTGTGGATCATAAGGCGATGCCACGCGCGTAATGTAAGCAGCCAGGCCCAGGAGCAACTGAATGAACAAGAGCGTCGCTGCCACCAAAGCAGGACGCGTCAAATACTTCTCAGTCCGGTGCCGCAACAACACGGTGGCCGCGGTCGCTCCCAAAATCAGGGTCACGGCTATCGCTCCTCCCACGTGTGCGAGCAACAATCCCGTCGGCAGGTCCTGGTCCCACGTCGCCGAGTGGCGCAACGTCGCACCCAAAACGAGCTGGGTGAGAATCACGGCCAACGCCGCTACGCACAAGCTGCGCAGTGAAACACCCGCACCGTTTTCCGTGACGCTGGATTCCGGAGTCACCCAGTGGCGCGAGGTAAACACCGCCAGACTGACCGTGATGAGAAAGAACAATTGTGCCAGGGTGGCGTGCGCGGCCGAAACCGCCAGGGGCAAATTCATCTTGACGGTCAGACCACCGAGTAAGCCCTGCGCAATCACCCCGCCCAGCGCGATCCAACCCAGACGCTTTACCCACGAACGCCGCTCGCGAATCTGGAGGTAAACCGCGAGCGCGATTGTCAGGATTCCGACGCCAGTGGCCACGATGCGGTGGCCGTGCTCCCAAAACAGATTGCCGACCATCTTGGGAAAGAAGGTCCCGTTGGATCGCGGCCAATCAGACGTGGCCAATCCCGCATCGTGACTGGTGACGTTGGCGCCTGCGATTATGAGAAAGAACGTCGCGCACGCTACGAGCAATGCGAAGCGATGAACACTCTTGGACATTGTCGATTTGCGATTGCCGATTGATTTCCGATTGCCACATCACCGAGCGAATCGGCAATCGACAATCGGAAATCGGCAATGTTCCTAGTGCTTGCCCATCATCGGGAATTCGATCGCCGGCAGCATCTGCAACGAACTGGGTTGTCCCAGGGCCGTCGCGCCGAACGAAAAGTCAGCCGTCGCCGCGCCTTTCGCGGGGACCGTGACTTCCATCGTCTTCTCGGTGCCGTTCGCGCCACCTTCATGCCACGCAACCACGGTGTACTTGCCCGCCGGCACTCCCTTGATCGTGAAGCTACCATCCTCGCCCGTAACGGCAAAGAACGGATGCTTCGTCACGCCCACATAAGACTTCATCCAAGGATGTTGATTACACTTCACGGGCACCAAAACTTCTGCAACGGCCAGCTTGTGAGTCATGGGCGCGGCACCGTTCACCTGAGACTGGTTCCAGTCAGGATTATTCTTTGGCGTGAAGTGAATGTTGTGCGTAGTCGGATCGCTGTTGGTAATGGTGATAGGCTCATTCACCACCACGCCCAGCACGTGCGGCTTGTAGTGACAACCGTTCTGATCGAGCGTAGCCGAAGTTGGCATGTTCGGCCAGGTTGAGTAATCAGTAACCTTCGTCCCATCGGCCAACGTGCCGCTCTTAATGTACACATATGTGTTGGCAAGCTTGCCGTCTTTTACGACCCAATCCTCGTTCGTCAGGTTCGGACTCTTTGCACTACAAGCCGCATCGGCAGACGTATCAATCTTCTTTGGCTCTGGCGCGGCGCCAGTATAGGAAACCCTGCCGGTGACCGTGCCTTCGTCGCCTTTTGACGTGTAAGCCTTTCCGCCTCCATCACCGGTGTTTGTGTTGTCGTCAGTCTTCGGGCCACCGCATGACGATGCCAGCGATAACAGGCTCAGGGCGGCAATCAACCCCAGCCACATTCGTGCGCGTTTGCTAAACATAGATTTCTTGAGTCTCCTTCAAATTGAAATGACCTTTAATTTTGCGACCCAGCATACCCCATATAGTAACGCGAGGGATAGCCGGAAGTACTTGAATTAGCGAATCGATTTGCGTTCAGAGTTCAACCTCTAGGTTGTTGATTTCAAAACACAAGCAAAAGCTTGAACTCTAAACTGAATCAGTAGTCATACTTCGATTAATACTGATTCAGAGCACGGCTCAACTGCGTCGGACGACGCGATGCGCGTGCCGCAATTGTGCGAGTGTCCGCGATTGTTGTCTGCGGCGTCCTGCGCCAGCGATTACCCGGTCGCTACCGCTCCCGGTACTGACTCCGTTGCGACCAGTTTTCTGTGGCGCGGGCGCACTGGCTGCGGGCGCGGTTGGCGCCGCGGGAGTCGCGGACAACAGGCGTCTCTGTTCATCCGGCGTCATCAGAAACATGTAACGCACCAGTAGCCGGGCGTGATCGCTGTGATAGTTGGCAACGTCCGACGGTGGATTCGGCAGGTTCACCACCCAACGATCCTGATCCCGCTTGAACAAGCCGGACGGCATGGCTGTGCCCGGTGCGATCTGGGCCGGATCGAGCAACCAACGGAAGGTCCACTCGGGTTTCAATCTCTGCGAAGCCAGCAGGAAATTCGGGGCAATTGCTTTCGCGTCGTGCGTCGGCTCTCCCGTGATGTGACACTTCAAACAAGGCGTACCCGAAACGAAAATATTTCGCGCGATCGACTTCTCAGACTCGGTCATTGGATCCAGAGGCTCTTTGATGTATGGATCGTTCTGTGAAGAGACGGCCATAAAGAACCGCACCAGCACCCGCAATTCATTCGGCGAGAAGTTGAATGTCGGCATGTGCACTTGCAGATAAGGCCGCACGCCGTTGCGATTCGCGCCCGGCTGCGGGATCAACTTGCCGCCGCTTTGATCGTTGGCGTTTCCCACGGCCGGCTTAGCACTCGCACTCGCGGGCGATGATTGTGGAGATGATGCCGGCGCGGCGGGCGGCGGCGGCGGCGGCTTCTCGCCTGACTGCATCAACGAAGGATCTTTCAGGAACTTCATCAACCAATCCGGATCGACACGGGCGCCCTCGCTGGTTAGCTGCGGCGGTAGAAACTCTTTCTGTCCCGAATAAAACGGCAGGGAGTAGAGTCCGGCGCCGGTTGTGATCGTCGGCTCGGCGGAACTGTTATAGACGCTGACCTGTTGTCCGGGTTGCAGCACATGACAACCCATGCAGTTGTATTTCTTGATTACCCACCAACCGTTTTGAATGTCCTGACGCCGCTGGTCCGGCGGATTGTAAAAGAGCGCCGCCGGCACGTTCGCGCCTTCCACGCCCATACTGCCGAGCAGAAGTGTTGTCAAACTTGACCGCCATTGCTCGGTAAGGTACGGCTTAGGCATGCGCAGACGATCCTTCGGTTCGAGGTATTGCGACTTGCCGGTGTCATAGATTTTCGGCTCGGCCAGCTTATGCTCGAAGAATCCGCGATGGTTGTACCACTCCTGTTCTTTGTCTTTCGGATGCAACTTGAGCGGGTCGCGGCCGTATTCGGCGTCCTGCGTCAACAGAGCAAAGTCCAGACGCTCGAGCGGGGTCGCGCCTTCGGTCGTCAACTCTTTGCCGATGCGCTGCTCTTCTTCGAAGCCTTTGATTTCATGGCAACCGGCGCAACCGTATTGCTTGATCTCTGCCTTCCCTTCCTCGGCCAACTTCGGATCGTCCATGTATGACGTATCGGCGCCGGACGACGGAGACGAAAGCGAGAACAGATACGACGCGATATCGCGCGCATCCTGTTCTGCGAGGCGCAGGTTCGGCATCACCGTCATGTTTTGAACCTGTAACTCAGCGCCGTCATTCGGACACTTCGAATGAAGTTCAGTATCGAAGAGGAACGGCAGACCATGCTTGGAATAATCTTCAGGAGTCAGATCGCGATGCTCCTTTGGACAGTAAGGAGCCCAGCGCTCGCGCGGGTTGTAAATCCAACGCACGATGTAATCATAATTGTCCTTCTCGCCGACCCTGGTGAGGTTCGCGGCAAACGTGCCGCCCATCCTGGCGTCTTCCTCACCGATTGAGTGGCAGGCGAGACAACCGCGCGACTCGAACAACGTCTTGCCGTTATTCTTGTCTCCCTGCTGCTGAGCGGGAACTTTACCGTCGAAGCTATTCTGCCAGAGGTAAGCCGCGACCGCTTTCAAATCGTCAGCGCCCTCTTCACCGTCTTCGACGAAGCGCCAGAACGTAGGCATCTTCGTGCCCGGACGAAATGCCTGCGGATCTTTTAGCCAAACCGGGATCCATTCCTTGCGCAATTTCAGCCGCACATCTTTGAGATTCGGCCCGACCTTCTTCTGATCCTGTTGCAGGTATCGCGTCTGCAGGTTGAGTTCGTCGATGCGCGCGGCCAACTGACTGTTCGCTACTCGCAGCGAATCCGCATGGGCCAGCAGGCGTTGCACTTCAGTATCGTCACCCGCACTGGCGCTGGCTTCAGTGTCCAGTCTTGCCTGGCGATCATTCGCCGTGATCTGGTCCTGAAGCTGTGTGATCATCTGGCGCGCGTTGGTCAGCGCATCGCCTTCGCGATCGAACGCTTCCATGCGATGACAACCGACGCAACCACGCTGGTAGAACAAATCCTTGCCCAGGTTCAGAGTGTCAGCGCCTTGCGTCACGCGGTCGTTCGCATGACACATCTGGCAGCCGGCCTCAGTGTTCTCTTTATGAAAAAGCGGATGCAGCCAGAAAGGATTCTGGCCGTGCCCTTTGACGATGCTGGTCGTCGCCCGGCCATTGCCGCCGTGACACGCCGAGCAACCAAACCGCTCAGGATTGTGAATCTGCAAAAGTTCCTTGCGCGGGTGGCTGACAAAGGCCGCGGCGAGTTCGTCCGGCTTCTTGCCGGGCCCGCCCGGCGCCATGTTCGCCGCCGTGATCGTCAAAGGCTCGCGGGTGCCGAGATGGCAAATCTCGCAGCGATCCACGATCGAAAACTGGTTGACGTTGATCTGGTGGCCCAGGATTGTGTAGTCGAAAGAGTTCTCGTTCTTCCTGATGAGGTCGTCGATGCTCTTTTGCGGCAGCCGGCTGACATGGTTCTTCAGATACTCATCGCGCCTCTTGGCTAACTCACTCGGCTCTTTCGTTAACTCGGCCTTTTCGCCGAGGACCTTGGCCTTTTCCTCGCGCAAGCTATTGAAGGTCTGCTCAAGCTGCTCATAGTTCATCTTTTGCGGAACCGGTTTGCCGCCTCCGTCCGCGGGCAGGTTAACTGTAACCACTTCCTTCTTTTTCGCGTCGAGCTGACTCGCGTAACGCTTGCGCCAGAAATCGCTGGGCGCGACCTCGAGCTTATAAGTAATGACTACGATGCGGCCGCGCTGGTTCTGAAACGGCTCAGTGACTGCGTCAAGCCTGGCCTGAATCTGGGTTACGTGACGATCTTTTTCCGCGATATCGGCTTTGACTTTGTCGAGCGCTGCCTTGGCTGCTTCATCCAGTTGCTGATATTCAGGAGTTTCTTTTACGTCGGCTTCCGACTTGCCCGCGTCTTTGCGAATGCTCTTGAGGTAGGCGGTGTAACGCTTAACGAATTCCTGCTGCATGCCGCGCCACGGACGCTGGCCAAATCCCTCGTCGTACAGGGCCCAACCCGCGGACCCGATTAACAGCAAAGTGCAGATGAGCAGGATCGCGCTGGTCGATCGACTAACGATCGGATCGCGCTGCGGCTGCGCTTCTTTCTTTACCAGGGATTCGATCGGTTCCTGAGATTCTGCCACTGTTTATGATTCCTTAAGTCGGACAAACTACTTGAGCCAAAGTCGTAGAGCCGCAACAGATCTGTTTTGAAGTCTTGCTCCCTCTCCCCTTGGGAGAGGGTTGGGGAGAGGGTCTATGCGCTTAAGCTTCGCACCCTCCCCTAACCCCTCCCAGAGGGAGGGGCATAAACCACGCCCGTTAGTTACCTTGCTCAACATTCCTTAGTTTGTCGGACATCTTCGTCAGATATTGAACCACGGAGTTACCCAGACATACTTGATGGTGAAAACCTGACGTAAGAAAAGCTTAACGGGCATCGCCAGCAGCACAGTCACGGCGAAAAACTGAAAAGTCATGTATTGCAGCAGACTGGTTTGGGCCAGCAGTTTCAGCTCGAACGGATCGGGGAACTTCGCCCACGCCAAAAACTTCTTCGGCGACACCAGGTAGCTGAACTTGAATGGGCCTCGCTTCATCAACCAATGAAAGAACAACCCGCCTAAGAGGAAAAAGCCGCTGACCACCAGGAAGCCAAAGATACCTCTCACCCACGGCAACAGGGTCAGGTGGTTCGCGAAATTCTCAGGCGTCACGCCGAGGATCTCGTGCAGATCGCGGTTGCGATCAAAGACGACCGTGTTGTGGTCCCAGGTCTCTCCGGGCCAGAACCAGATCCAGCCGGGCCCGCGAATGAATGTGCCGATGATGATCAGCAGAATCCACATTAGGAAGCCCCAGCTAAACATGTTCACCGCGAAGCGTCTCTGCCGCAGTGTGTAATAACCGTTCCCCAGCGGATTCGAATCGACATAAGGGAACACCATCAGCCCAATCATGATTACCGAGGGCATCACCACTCCCGCGATCCACGGATCAAAATAAACAAGCATCTCCTGCAACCCGAGGAAATACCACGGCGCCTTTGACGGGTTCATTGTGAGATTGGGATTAGCGGGTTCTTCGAGCGGGGCGTTTAGAGTGATCGACCAGACATACAAAACGACCGTTACAATGACGGCCGCCAAAAACTCAATCCGCACCAGGTAGGGCCAAACGTGAAGCTCCTTTGCCCAACCCGGCCGCCACGGCTCGACCTTGCGGTGATGCGTCTTGGCCAGCTTCGCGTCGCCTTCCAGTTCGCCGATCAGCTCGTCGTTAGCGTGCGCCTGCCTGATTCCGAGCCAGGTAAAGAACGGAACCAGGAAAAGCATGGCCACGATCGGGACGTTGTCAGGCGCAGAAACGATCTTCCAGATCTGGTGCCAGTCCTGGACTGAGTAGACCCAAAGCCCAACCAGAACCACGGCGACAATCAACCCGATCAGCCGATTGCGGCGGGTGTTTGGCTTTGGAGTCTCGATGGTGGCTTCAGATCTCAAGTCTTGATTCCCTTTCACTCCGAAAATCCAGCTTCAGAAGTGCTCGAACTCTGATTTGTAATTTCAATCATCGCAAGTCTCAAATTTGAGACTCAAATTATCTCAAATAAAGATCCGCCGGTTAATCTCGTTCTCAAAATTCCAAGTCAAATGTCCAATGACCAATGACCAATGAAAAATCTGAAATGGAAAATGTTCACTTCTTCTTCGGCGCCTTCATCTCAGACTCAAGCATCACCGGCGCCGGACCCGAAATGCCGCCGTCTTTGCGGATACGCCAAAAATGCACCGCCATAAAGATCGAAGCGACCAACGGAATCCCTATGCAATGCCAGATATACGCACGCAGCAGCGCATTCGCATCGACGATCGATCCACCCAACAGACCGAACCGTACATCGTTGTAAGGCGTCAGACCGAGTTGCGCGCCAAACGGTCCTTCATTACCGAACATCGGCGTCGCTCGAGCCATGTTGGTTCCCACCGTTACCGCCCAAAATCCCAACTGATCGTCCGGCAGCAGGTATCCGGTGAACGAAAGCAGCAGAGTCAGCACCAGCAGGACTACGCCGACGCACCAGTTGAATTCGCGGGGCTTCTTGTAAGAGCCGGTCAGCACCACGCGAAACATGTGCAGCCAGGTCGTAATCACCATCAAGTGCGCGGCCCAGCGGTGCATGTTGCGCAGCAGTTTGCCGAACGGCACGTCGTGCTCGAGATAGAGAATGTCGGCAAAGGCCTGCACCTTGGCGGGATGGTAATAGAACATCAGCAGCACGCCGGTGAACGTCAGCACAATGAAAAGATAGAAAGTGATCCCACCCATGCCCCAGGTGTATTGATAGCGCACCGCATCGCGATTGATCTTGGCCGGATGCAGGTGAAGAAAAACGTTGGAGAGAACCGCCAGCGAACGGTTGCGCGGATCGGAACGCTCGTGAGAAACGCGAAAGATCGATTTCCAAACCTGCGTCTGCTGCGGATCTTTGTAGTCCTTAGCTTCCTCAATCGCACGATCTTTCAGCGCCGCCGCAGTCTCTTTGGCGCGCTCAACCAAACCGACATTAGGCTTGTCGCCGGTTAGCTGCTGGGTTTCTTTTTGATCTTTAGGCTTGTCCATCTGTTATAGCGGAATGTAGGCGCCCGGGTCGTTGAATTCGTTTCTCTCTCCCTTGGGCCACTTGAACAGGCGGCTAACGTCGACTTTGATCTGTCCTTCGGCATCCAGCTCAACGTAGGCGCGATCCATCGGACGCGGCGCCGGGCCTTCAAAGTTGATCGCCTCGCTGTCGTAACCGCTGCCGTGACACGGACACTTGAACTTATTCTCGCTGGCTTTCCAGTCCGGGGTGCAGCCCAGATGAGTGCAGCGCGCGTAAACGACAAACAGCCGATCCGAAGTCTTATCTACCCAGATGCGATATTGCTGCTGGTACTTTGTGTCTACGCCGAGAGCGTAGTCGCCCGGAAAACCAACCTTAAAGGTGCTTGCCGGTTCAGTGATCGAACGCGGCAGAAAGAACCGTATGAACATCAAAAAACAGGTCGTCAGAAAGGCAGTAACGCTGAGCCAGATGATGCGGCGACGCTTCTTGTTCACCGGAGGATCGGGCACAGATTCGACTACGACTGCCGGAGGTTTTCCGGCAGGTCTTGCCACAACCTTCGGCGCTGGAGGCGCCACGGCGGTCGCCGGTGGCACGGTGACGGCTGAGCTCTCGTCCTTCAAATTGCTATCCACTCCAGAAAACCTCCGCCCCCTGCCGATCGATTTCCACGTCAGCGTTGCGCCCACACTTCAACGCCGGGGGATTGCTTTGAAAACTATACAGTTCCCCGCGACACAGGGATTGCCGTCTCTGTGAAAACCAATTTAGCCTTGATCACTAGAAGTGCGACCGTGCCCAAATTAAAATATAAACTTGCTCGGCAGAAGCCTTTTATACAACTTTCGCGATTGTGTTGGCAAGAGGATAAGTTACTGATTCCAGAGCGCCGCTTGGCCAGCGGCGTCGATGAGGAGCAGAAAAAGAAGTGGAATCGAAAGTGCAAGTAGTTCTATACACCAGGCCCGGCTGCCGGCTTTGCCAAGAAATGAAGGAAGTGATGAGCAGTTCAGGCTGCACAGAACTCTATTCGCTGGAGGAAGTCGATATCGAGAGCGAAGCCGAGTTATTCGCGAGTTATCAGTTCGAGATCCCAGTCCTCTTCATTAACGGCGTCGAAGCGTTCCGGCACCGGCTTCGCGCCGACGAGTTCAAGGCTTACGTGACCGCGTTGCTCAATCAGCAGAGGTAGACACTGCTGGGAGTGCGGACGTCCCGTCCGCACTGAGCGCGAAGCGCGAAGGAATGATGGTCTGAACGCTCTACGAAGACGAAACGGTGGCGCTTCCGACGCGGTGCGGACGGGACGTCCGCGCTCCCAGCACAATCTCTTCAGTTTTGGTCAAATTGAAATTCAATTCCCGGCTTTGCTCCTGGATCGCTTCAAACAAGTTCTCCCGATCTACTTCATCAGTCGCCCTACGATAGTTCCCTATCAGATCCTTCAGCGCTGCCAGCCCTTGGTACAGTCCCGCGTTTTCAATTGGCGGGGTCAGGTACGAGATCAATTCCGCGTACGAGCGTCGCTTGGCAATCGTGCCCTCCGACGGATTGTTCACGCTATAGATATAGACGTTGGGTAGCTCGCCGATCAGACGATCCGGCCAGCACGAACCCGATAGGCCAACCTGTTTTCCAGGCATGAATTCCATTGCGCCATGGGTTCCCACGTGAACTACCGCATCTGCCTGAAAGACTTTTTCCAGGTAAGTATAAAAAGCAGCGAAGCCGTGATGCGGCGTTCCGCCTTTCGCCATTAACAGTCGCATCGGATCATCTTCAAATCCAAACGTAGGCTGGAGCCCAATGAACACGTTCCCGATGGTGATGCCCTGAACCAACAAGTCGCCGTCGAGGGAATTGATCGCGCCGGGCGCCGATCCCCACTCATTCTCGATCTCACTAACCCATGGACAAAGTCGCCGATACTCATCCACGTTCATCCGGTAAGCGACGTTGGCGGTCGCGCCCAGTCCCTCAGAATTTCCGCCGAGCAACATCTCGCGCAGCGCGTCGGCGCTTTCAGGGACATCCACGCGATAGCCTTCATTCTCAATTCGACCAAGAATGTCGAAGAGACTGGCGAAAACATCCAGGTCGGCGGCCGTGCCGAGGTTTCCTTTATTGGGCGGGAAGCAATAAAGCGTCAGGGCCAGCTTCAATTGATCTCGCTGGCCAGTTTGCAGACGGTGCCAACGCTTGAGGCGTCGCGCAATGCGCAGGCAACGATCTTCCAGCGGCGCCGGCTCGACTCCAAGCGCCGGAATTCCGCCAAAGACGAACGGCTCGGTGGCGCCGTCAATTTCCGGAATCGCTATCTGCATCCCGGTCTGCACCGGATTCAAGCCGCTAAAGGATTCCTGCCATGATTCGATTGTTTGCGTGTCAAGACTCACCATCGATCGGAACGGAAGATTGAGTTCGCTTAAAAACTCTGCCGCTGCCTCACTGTCATTCATTGCGGGACCGCCGACGAAGCTGAAGCCGGTGAGGGAAACGATCTGGCTGACCCGAGCTTGATTTGGTCTGTCAGTGGTCAGTTGCCCTTTGTTGGTGGCTTTCGATGCGTGGCCGTCGGAGGTCTTATTCGAGAGTTTAAGCTGCGGTTCGACAAAGAAACGCCGGCACGCTTCCCGATTGTCCATCAGTGTCGAGATCGCGGGAATCACGCTCAGCCCTTCAGCTTCAATTGCTCGAATCAAACCGTCGTAGTGCTTGCGCGCGTTGCTGACGATCTGCGGCCGCATCAGCAGTAGACCGATGGTGGACGTTGGATCCAGTGATCCGGGATTGATCTTTGTATTTTGAGCTGTGAACTTTGACCTGTGCTTTTGGTACCAGATCGAGTAAGCACCAAACGATTCAAACAAAGCCGGCGCATCCGGATGATAGATAGCCACAGCGGGCATTGACTCTGGCGGAGGGATCTTGAGCTGCTTGAGCCTTTCGTCGTCGACATAGTGCTTCAACGCGTAAAGGAGCATCGACCGAATATTCGCCGGCGTGGGCTGGAGGAAGTAACAGAACATCATCAGATAGTTCTTCACATCGCGTAACGCGCCCGCGCCGGGAAGAAATCGCAGCAGAGACGGCAGACGGTTAGTAAACTTCAGGTATTGGCCCCGGCTATGGCCATTCTTTTTGTCTGCTCCGCTCCCACGAGCCTGCCGCCCGATCCATGAACCGATCGAGCCGAGCAGTGTGGTCGCCCGCGCCGCTTCCTCACCTTCTGCGTTGCCCTGCGCCTTGGCGCCTTTGCGTGAACCAATTCCTGACAGCCGCTCAAAATCCAACTTGCCCATGCGCGTGCGCTTCATCAGCTCGGGCATGCAGTTGATTACTACGACCGCCCGGTGGTTATTTCCAGATCGATCAAGCCAGCTCAGCAGACGCGTCGCGTTCTCGCTGTCCATCACGTGAATGACAAACAAAACCTCTGACTCGCGCAGATCCTTTTCAATAGCACCCCATTCATCGTCAGAGAATGCCGCGCCAAAGTTGTGCGTCGCGACGCTCAGATCAATTCCATGGCTTCGCCTAATCTCGCGCTCCGCATTCCGCAGCGGCGCGAGCAAACTTGATCCAACGTAAAGGACCGTGATCTTCATGGTGCTTTGGTTACGAACTCTCTGTGCATCTCTCAAAAGTCGTGCGACAACCCTAACAAGGTTTCGATGGTCAGGATCCACTCATGCTGGTTTACTGTTCGAGATCGCCGATCATGTCACGCAACTTTTCCAAGATCTCTTCGTCGGGATTCCAGTATCCGCGATCATGCGCTTCGAGCAGCCGTCGCGTTAGCGAACGGACGGAATGCGGATTCAGTTCCTGTAAGCGATTCAACATCGTCGCATCCAACAGAAAGGTCTTGGCAATGTCGGTGTAGATCCAGGGATCTACGGCATCGGCGGTCGCACTCCAGCCGAAGGTATTCAAAACATGATTTTCGATTTCAGCGACACCGCGGAAGCCATGTTTCAGCATTCCTTCGTACCATTTTGGATTCAGAGTTTTTGCCCGCGTCTCAAGCCGAATAGTCTCTTCCAAAGAACGAATCTTCGTTTGGGGTGAGAGCGAATCGGACAGATAGATTGCCGGACGCGCCTGGGCGCGTTTTTCAACTGCGTTGGAGATGCCGCCGAGATATTCGAAGTAGTGATCGACGTCAGTGATCCCCACTTCAAATGAATCGATGTTCTGGTAGGTTGCTTCGACGCGCGAAAGCGCATCATCCATCAGGTCAGGCGCCTCCCGGCCTTCGATCGTTCGTCCCTTTGAGTCGCGACTGTAGGCAAAGCATTTGCGCGTGACGAAGAGATCACCAAGCGTGTCACCCGTTTCCCATTCAGATTGCATCACCATGAAATTTACATTCGTGCCATAGTTGCCAGGCGCGTTTGAAAACACTCGTGTGACTGCGTCGTCAAACTCTCCACCGTCCAGGTCGATCTTTTCCAGGACGTTTCGCCGCACGTAATTCATTTCAAAAGGTTCGTCGAGCGATGCAACTCGCCGAACTGCTTTATCAAGTAATGCCATCGTCGGCGCAAACAAATCACGAAAGATGCCCGACACGGTCATCACTACGTCGATGCGCGGGCGCTTCAGTTCTTCCAGGGGAATTATTTCGACTTCAGTAGCGCGATTCAGCGCATCCCGAACAGGGCGCACACCGAGTAAATGAAGCGCCTGCGCCACGCCTTCGCCTTGCGTCTTGATGTTGTCCAGACCCCAGAGCACCAGGGCCATCGCCCGTGGATAACGGCCATGTTCGTCAAAATAACGATGAAGCAAAGCGTCGGCAGTGAGCTTTGCCCGCGCGAAAGCCATTTGAGAAGGAACCGAGTAAGGGTTGACCGCATGCGTATTGCGGCCCGTCGGCAGGACGGATGGGTTCTGCACGATATCGGCGCCGGGTCCGGGCTCGATGTACTCGCCACGCAACGCGCGCATCAGCGACTCAATTTCGTTATTGGAATCAAGTTGTTCAGCAACGTTCGCCAGCAACGAAAAAACAGGCAGTGACTCCTCGCAATCAACTGCCGCCCTGGAATTCAGCCATTTGGCAGCCGCATCAGGACCGTTCTCGCAAAACTGCCGAACTGCGTCCGAGACAATTGAGTCAATTAGCTCTCTGGTTTCACTTGCCGACTTCTCTTGCAGCAGCGCGTCATAAGAATCGATGCCCAACGCTTCCGCAACCAGTTTCGGAAGTGCGCGTACGCCTTGCTCCGGCCGGTCGAACGACGCAACCATCCGAAGCAGATCCGCCTTTTCCTGAAGCTCCGACGCGCGGCCAAATACGTGCAGGCCCGTGGGGATCAGCCGCTGCTCGATCTCAACGAGCTGCTCGTATAGACGCATCACCTGCGCGTCGCGGTCGTATTGATCCTGATTCATGAGGAAAGTCGTCTGTTGCGGCAAGGGGTTATGCGCCTGGCGCTTGAGCTCGCCGAGAGAGATCGAGCTTCGCTGACGCGAAAGGAACTATTCTCTGTATCAACTGCCATCGTTGTGATCCGGCACTTCCGTAACTCTTCGCCCGCCCCTCCAATTCTCTCTCAGCTGTCTTTGGGCGTACGCGTCCTCCTTTGAACTGGAATTCTTTTAGCTGAAAAAGGCCCGCTCAGCAAGACACCGTTACTACCCGGATATTCGGCCAAGGTTTTTGCCGAGGTGATTTACCAGGCGATGCGGCTCACATCGTGGGGCAGGAAAGGTGCATTTTGCAGCCTTACCAGAGATTGTCATCTGGTCACTATGAAAAAGTTCTACGATCACTATGCAAAAATTTACATTGACACAAACAAAGAGTCGTAATAGAGTTCGCACGACTTGCAACAACTCGCGCTGCGTGATTGTTAGAGTATTCCCGTTCCGTTAGGTCGGGGTCTCCCCGTTTTTTTCTGGCCACGGTTCACTGGCGCGATCACTCCGCTTTTTGGCCAGCCTTCTAGAGAAGATCCAGGGGTTCGAAAGGAAAGCAACTTGGGACAATTTGCCGCCCGGCAAGTTCAGTACAAGTGTGCCAACACGAAAGTACCTTCCAAACTGAAGGAGGAGAACATGGCGAAATTTCTCAGAGTCTCAGTCTTTCTTCTATTCGCGGTGGCTCTCGCGGTGCCAATCTGGACGTCCAGAACCGTCGAAGGTCAAGCTGCCACTGAAGCCCCGACGGGCTTCGATACCCTAACCAATGGCATGGTTACCCAGACGGTGCATGATGCCGATCGAGCCACGTTCGAGGAGCGAGATGACGTGGTAAAGGGTCTGGGCCCGCTTTACAATGCGCAGTCCTGCGCCGAATGCCACCAAAACCCGGTCAGCGGCGGCATCAGCCAGATCTCGGAACTTCGAGCTGGTCATCTCGACGGTAACGGTAACTTCGTACCGGCGACGGTAACGATTAACGATGGCGGCGGCTTGCCCGGCATCACGATTGCCAACCGATCACTTATCAACCAGCGGGCAACTTGTCCTGGCGTGGTAACAGACAATGATCCTACTAATGCCGTTCCCGATGGCACGATCATTTACAATCACCCGACTGATCAGGGTGAGGAACGTCTGTCAAGCGCCGATGACATTCGCACGCGCCGCGCAGCCACTAACGTTCTGGGGCTTGGTTTTGTTGAAGCTATTTCCAACACGACCCTCCAGAACATTCCCAACGGTCAGCCCTCCGGTATGAAGGGCCAGCTTGTTACCGTACCGGTTGCCGAGGCGCCAGGCCAATTTCGCATTGGCCGCTTTGGCTGGAAGAACCAGCAAGCCAGTCTGGTAAGCTTCTCGAGCGACGCTTATCTCAACGAACAGGGAATAACCAACCAGTTCAATCTGCTGGAGACTATTCCAGCCAACACCGGTATCGGCGGCAGGGCCCTCTGCGATGATGTTCCCGACAACGCTCCCTGCGCAGCTAACGCGAGCATCAACTGTGGCGAAGACCCTGATGGCGACGTCCAAATCTTCGCGCAGTTCATGAGAGCGAGCAAAGCGCCTTCCCGCGATACGAGGCTGGCGGCGACTGCGGACGCGCAAACCGGGGCTTCGTTATTTCATTCGGTTGGATGCGACATCTGTCACCTCCCAACCCTTACGACCGCGGCTCCGGGTACGCTGATCAACGGCGGGGCATTCGCCGTTCCGGCGGCTCTTGGCAACAAGATAATTCACCCCTACAGCGATTTTCTGCTGCACAACGTTGGGACCGGAGATGGGATTGTGCAAACTAACATCGCCGGCACAAACACTCTTGACCAGTCAACCAGGCTCAAGGTCCGCACGGCTCCGCTTTGGGGAGTGCGCACGCGCAACGAATTAATGCACGACCTTGAGAACTACACGCGCAACGACGCCATCCTCCGCCATGCGGGCGAGGCCAACGGCGTCATCAACAGCTATCGCGCTCTGAGCACAACGCAAAAGAACCAGCTAATCACGTTTCTTAATTCGTTGTGATTTCTACTCTCGGCAGCGTCACCGGTTGGTAAGGCGGATCTGAATTTCAAGTTCCGCCTTACCAACTTTCGCATAAATCGACCGACTCAGCGACTTCGTATTACCTATAGTCCCGGCGGAGGCTTCGTTCGATGTCAGGCAAGAGAATGAATGGCCTGGTGCTCAGCATGGCGCTGATACCGGCGGTATTTCTAATTTCGGCCTGTACGAAAACAAAAGAACAACCCAGGACCGCTGAACTCCAGCCGCGAGTCGAGCCGGTAGTAGCACCTGCCCCCGGCCTTCTCCCATTAGTGTCACCGACACCGACTCCAAGTCCGGCAAAGAAATCTCCGGCGCCGCCGGACCTTACTGAGATACGAGCCGCCGTGGCGCGCGTTTTTGAAAAGGTGGCCACTCCGGACGCGTCACGCAACGCGACTTTTGCGGTCGGGGACTTTAACGGCGACGGCTCAGAAGACCTGGCGGTCGCAGTCAGAGCCAGCGAGGGAGCGCTCGAAGACATCAACAGCGAATTGGCGAACTGGATTCTGGAAGACCCGCGGACTATCCCTATTCCCAAAGCTGGAACGTCTGCGCGAGTTCCTCCGGGCAAACAAGTGCGCGCCGAAAGAGGGGACAATCTTCTGGCGATCATTCATGGCGTCGGGCCGCAGGGATGGCGAGCACCGGAAGCTAAACAAACATTCGTACTCAAAAACGGAGCCGGGTTGAAGATCTTGTCGCAGTCCCTCGACGAACTTCGAAAGGCCACCCAGAAACTCCCGCCACTCAAAGGTGACGTCCTCAACGAAACGATTAATGGCAAGTCCGGGTTCGTTTTTTGGACAGGGGCGAAATATGCCTGGTGGGCAACGCCGTTCAACTAAACATATTGGGAAACCAAACCCGGCTCGCTTACGATAAACGCATTAGTTTTCCTCTTCGATGACAAGCTAGCTAAATCTCAGCTATTATGCACGTCCGTTCGGTGCTTATCTTCGCTGTAGATCCGCATAGACTTCAATCGACGAGCATAAACGATGCTGGAAGCTCTTAACCTTGGCTGCACTCGTGGAGATCGGCGGCTATTTAAGGACCTGAACTTCTCTATCAATTCCGGCGAGTTGATCGAGCTCCGCGGTGCGAATGGCAGTGGGAAGACCAGCTTGCTGCGCATTCTCTGCGGGTTGGCCGCGCCGGCTGAAGGTGAAGTTCGCTGGCGCGGGGAGTCGATCCGATCGCTGGGTGAGGAGTATTCCGCGTCCATAGCCTATCTTGCTCACCAGAACGGCGTGAAAGATGAATTGAGCGCCATTGAGAATCTGCGCATCGGGTGCGGCGTGGCCGGCAATCCGTTGAGCACATTCGACGCGCAAGCTACTCTCGAACGAGTGGGATTAAGTCGCCAACAGAATCTGCCGGCCCGTTCGCTGTCTGCGGGACAAAGACGAAGAGTGGCGCTGGCTCGGCTGCTGGCATCGAAAGCCACGGTTTGGATTCTGGACGAAGTTTTGACGTCGCTTGACGACGCGGCGATAAGACTTTCGCGCCGGTTTATTGGTGACCACTTGAGTAAAGGCGGTCTGGCAATCATCGCCACGCATCAGGGACTCGATTTAGTCGCGGACCGAGCTCAGCGGATCGAACTTTCCAAGTGAGCGCACATTCACTCACTTCAATGTTTGGCTGGCTCGTGTGGCGAGATTTGATCCTCGCCTGGCGTCGCCGCGCGGATGTGCTGGCCACGGTCTTCTTTTTCGTAATCGTGGTTAGTCTTTTCCCTCTGGGCATCGGTCCAGAGAGAGAAACTCTCCGCAGCATCGCGCCCGGTGTCGTTTGGGTAGCCGCTCTGCTGGCTTCAATGCTGTCGTTGGGACGGATCTTTGGCAATGATTATCAGGATGGGACTCTCGAGCAACTGCTATTGACGCCCCAGTCCACTTATCTGATCGTTTTGGGCAAGATTCTGGCGCAATGGCTGGTTTCCGAATTACCGCTGGTAATCATCGCGCCGTTGCTTGGACTTCAGTTCGGTTTGGCGCAGAATAGTCTGGCAATAGTGGTTGTGTCTCTCTTGCTGGGAACGCCGGTCCTGAGTTTGATCGGATCAATCGGCGCGGCACTCACTCTGGGGCTGCGCGCCGCAAATGTCTTAGTCGCTTTGCTCGTTTTGCCCCTTTATATTCCGGTCCTGATCTTCGGAACTGGTGCAGTCCAGGCCAGCGTTGGCGGTACGAGTCCACAACCGTACCTACTGCTGCTCGGAGCGACGCTGGTGCTGACGTTGGTGTTCGCGCCATGGGCGACCAGCGCGGCGTTGAAGATATCTGTGGAATAGAATTAGCCACAGAGTCACGGAGACACTAAGAGCAACCATGAAAGACTAAACCAGGCAATTTGAGGAAATCAATGAATCACAATACGGAATGCGTCCTGCATGTTTTGTTTTTATTCTCTGTGTCTCTGTGCCTCTGTGGCCTAAATACGCAATGTCTAACCGAAAGATAAACTGGTACAAATACGCAGCGCCTGCGAACTTCTATCCACTCGCGGGCAAGATGATCCCGTGGTTTGCAGTGCTGGCGGCTCTGCTTTTCATGATCGGACTGTACGTCGGATTTTTTGTAGCACCGACTGATTTCCAGCAGGGCGAGGCGTACCGGATCATCTTTATTCATGTGCCGGCGGCTTGGATGGGAATGTTCCTGTATGTCCTGATGGCTGTTTATGCGGGGATAGGTTGGGCGTTCAATGCGCGTTTGGCTTCGATGATGGCGACGGCGATTGCCCCGACCGGCGCAATTTTCACCTTCATCGCGCTGGTGACTGGTTCGCTCTGGGGCCGGCCGGCATGGGGAGTGTGGTGGGTTTGGGATGCGCGTCTGACTTCGACTTTGATCCTGATGTTTCTTTACATCGGATTCATCTCGCTGCAATCGTCGATTGACGATCCACGCCGCGCCGACAAAGCAGGAGCAGTCCTGGCTCTGGTCGGTGTGATCAATGTTCCGATCATTTATTTTTCGGTGCAGTGGTGGAACAGCCTGCACCAGGGCGCCACGATCCGGATCGCCAACAAGCCAACCATGGCGCCGAGCATGCTCGCGGCCATGTTGATTCTGTTGGCGGCCTGCTGGATGTATTCAATCGCCGTTGTCCTGGTGCGCGTGCGTTATATTATTCGAGAAAGAGAGCGCGAATCGCCGTGGCTCGCCGAGGCGGTGGCGTAGGTTGAGAATCCAACTAAAATTCACCGCGCTAAAGCCACGGTGCTAATGAGAGTGGCGCCGGAGACTGAATCTGTTGGTTGACTAAGTTGACAGGCTGGAGCTTGAACTCTGAACTCATAAACTTATGAACTGGTCAAAATTCTTTTCGATGGGTGGTTACGCGCTCTACGTCTGGGGATCGTACGGCGGGACCTTCGTCTTGCTTGGCGCCGAAGTACTCATGTTGCTGAAGCGGAAACGAGATCTGGCAAGAAGAGAAAACCCTCGGCAGTTTGCCGCTCGTAACTCGCAACTTGAGAGTTCATACCAGGAAATTCAATGAAAAAGCGTCACAAGAGAATTGTCTTTATCGTTACCAGCCTGGCCGCACTGGGCTTAGCCACCTGGCTCGTGCTCGGCGCATTTCGAAATAATCTTGTCTTCTTTTTCAGTCCGACGCAGGTCGTGGCAAAGGAAGCTCCGGTCGGACGCACGTTCCGCATCGGCGGTCTGGTCGAAAACGGAAGTTTGAAGCGTGATACGGATGGACTAACCATTCGCTTTGTCGTCACGGATACTGCTAACACCCTGCCGGTGGTCTACAAAGGAATCCTGCCAGATCTTTTCAAAGAAGGCCGCGGTTGCGTAGCCCAGGGCAAAGTAGGCACAGACGGAGTTTTCTACGCCGATCAAATCATGGCGAAGCACGACGAGAACTATATGCCGCCCGAAGCTGCGCGGGCCCTCGACCAGGCGAAGGATATGGAAAAGGTTAAGAACTCGGCGAACGAAGCTGGCAGGACACTGTCGAAATAACACTTTCCAGAGCGCGGAAGCTAACGGGGCTTAGAACCCTCATATCTCTGTATAATAGAAACCAACTGAATCAAGGAGCGAATCCAATGACTGCAATGACTCTGAGCGAGGCCAAGGAAAATCTGGAACGGGTAATCAATCAGGTAATAGAGGATGACGAGCCAGCCATTGTATGCACCGATTCGGGCCAGCAGGTTGTCGTGTTGCCGCTGGATGAATTTAATTCCTGGAAGGAAACAATTTACTTGTTATCCAATCCTGCTAATGCGGCGCATCTGCGAAGATCAATTCAGGAGGCACGTGAGGGACACATTCAAGAGAAGGAACTGATCGGTGAATGAAAATAACTTTCACTGAGTCGGGGTGGAACGATTACTTGTGGTTTCAGGAGTACGATCGAAAGCTGGTCAAGCGCATCAATTTGCTGATCAAGGATGCCAGACGTTCACCGTTTGAAGGAATTGGAAAGCCAGAGCCACTCAAGGGAGACTTGTCAGGCCACTGGTCGCGACGAATTACTGACGAGCACCGCTTAATCTACACCGTCACCCCCGACGAACTGATCGTCATTGCGTGCAGATTTCACTATAAATAAATGATTCCTGAAATCGGACAAATCGCGCTCATCCTGGCGCTCATGCTGGCACTAACGCAGGCCACGCTGCCATTGATTGGCGCGGCCCGCGGTGTTCCGCAATTGATTGCGCTGGCCCGGCCCACCGCCCAGGCCCAATTTATTTTTGTGGCGGTGGCCTTCTGTTGTCTCGCCTACTCGTTCATCAGCAATGATTTCTCAGTGCTCAACGTAGCCACTAATTCCAACTCCCAACTGCCGCTTCAATATCGTCTGGCTGCGACCTGGGGATCGCACGAAGGCTCGCTGCTCCTTTGGACATTCATGCTAACGATCTGGATGGTGGCGGTTAGCTTGTTTAGCAATCATCTGCCCAAAGAAATGGTCGCCCGCGTGCTCTCGGTGATGGCGGTGATCAGCACCGGCTTTCTGCTGTTCATGTTGTTGACGTCGAATCCGTTTCAGCGGCTGATTCCGGTTCCGCCTGACGGTCGCGATTTGAATCCCCTGCTCCAGGATCCCGCGATGGTCGCGCATCCGCCGATGCTTTACATGGGTTACGTGGGAATGTGCGTGGCTTTCGCGTTTGCCATTTCGGCGCTGATTGGAGGCCGGCTCGATGCGACCTGGGCCCGCTGGTCTCGGCCATGGACCACAGTGGCGTGGATGTTCCTGACCTGCGGGATCGCTTTAGGGAGTTTCTGGGCTTACTACGAACTGGGCTGGGGTGGTTGGTGGTTCTGGGATCCAGTCGAGAACGCTTCGTTCATGCCCTGGCTGGTAGGAACGGCTTTGATTCACTCGCTCGCGGTGACTGAGAAGCGCGGTGGATTCAAGAGCTGGACCGTGCTGTTGGCAATCGCGGCTTTCTCTTTGAGTTTGCTCGGCACATTTCTGGTGCGTTCGGGCGTGCTCACGTCGGTGCATGCCTTCGCCACGGATCCCAAGCGAGGCATTTTCATTCTCGGCTTTCTGACGCTTGTCATCGGAGGCTCTCTGGCTCTTTACGCCTGGCGAGCAAGACAGGTCGGCCTTGGTTCCAAGTTCGAAGTTCTCTCCCGCGAATCGTTCCTGCTCACCAACAACGTGCTGTTGATTGTCGCCGCCGGATCGGTTTTGCTGGGAACGCTGTATCCGCTGTTCGTCGACGCTCTTAATCTCGGAAAACTTTCGGTGGGTCCACCGTATTTCAATAGCGTGTTCGTGCCTTTGATGGCGCCGGCGGCGTTCCTGATTGGCGTTGGACCAATTGCCCGCTGGAAACACGCAACGGTTCCTGAGCTCGCCGTGCGTTTGCGTCTGGCTTTCGGGCTCAGCCTGTTGACCGCTGTCCTGCTGCCTTTTGTGATTGGCGGATGGAAATGGCGCGCCAGCCTCGGCCTCCTGCTCTTCTGCTGGATCGTCGCCACGTCCTTACAGAACATCTGGAGTCGAGTGCGAGGCCAGTCTGGTGAGTCAAGTTTGCTGAGCCGATTAAGAGCTCCTTCGCGCAGCTACTACGGCATGCAACTGGCCCACGTGGGCGTGGCGGTATTCATCGCGGGCGTGACTGTGGTAACGAGTTATCAAACCGAGAAAGACGTCAAGATGAACATCGGCGACACTGTGAGCGTCGGTGGTTATGAATTCCGTCTAAATAATCTCGCTCAGTACCAGGGACCGAACTTTCGGGCAGTGCGCGCTGAGATGGCGGTCACGAAGAACGGCGCGCCGGTGACCGTCATGTATCCGGAGAAGCGCGCTTTTACCGCGTCCCAAAATGTGACGTCCGAGACGGCGATCGATCGCAGCGTCTGGCGAGATCTGTATTTATCACTCGGCGACGAAGTCCCCGGTGGCGGCTGGACCGTGCGTGTCTATCACAAACCGCTGGTCAACTGGATCTGGGGTGGCGCTTTGCTGATGGCGATTGGTGGGGGCTTCGCGGTAACTGATCGTCGGTATGCTCTGGCAAGCAAGAAACAACACCGGACTGTTGAAGTTAAGGACACTGATAAGATAGCCGCAGCCGTATCACCTGCTGCGAGCGGGGAATAATCCGGCTTTCGGCCTTACTGAAGTTTTTTCTCCCTCTCCCTTTGGGAGAGGGTCGGGGAGAGGGGCTTGTGCGCGGCAAGCTTCGCACCCTCCCCTAACCCCTCCCAAAGGGAGGGGAAAGAAACCCGCACTGGGAGCGGCAAAGCCTTCTAAGAATGAATCGACTTCTCTTAATACCGCTGGTTCTCTTCGTCGGTCTGGTCGCCTTTCTAATGGTAGGCCTACGTCGCGATCCGCATGAAATACCGTCGCCGCTAATCAACAAGCCTGCGCCCGCGTTCCAGCTAAAACAACTGCACGATCCAAACAAGACCTTCTCAGCCCAGGAGATGCGCGGCAAAGTCTGGCTGCTGAATTTTTGGGGGACCTGGTGTCCCGCCTGTCGCGACGAACATCCGTTGCTGGTCCAATATTCGAAGACCGGTGCGGTTCCAATCTACGGGGTGGACTACAAGGATGAACGCGCTACCGCGTTACAACTTCTCGAGGAAGAAGGCAATCCGTATACGGTGACAGCGTCGGATCCTGAAGGCCGCCTGTCGATCGATTACGGAGTTTATGGCGCCCCGGAAACTTTCCTGATTGATCGCGAAGGTGTGATTCGATATAAGCAGATCGGGCCGATCACTGAAGAGGCGTGGCAGAAGGAGATTCTGCCGCGGGTAAAACGATGGAATCAATGAAATACATCGTTCTAATCATTTTGCTGGTGCTCTGCTTCGGTGGCGCCCTGGTCGCGAAAGAAGCCCAGCCGAACGAAGATCCGAAAATCGAGCAGCGCATGAAAGCTCTGACCGAGCAGTTGCGTTGCCTGGTTTGTCAGAACGAAACGCTGGCCGATTCGCGGGCGGACCTGGCGGAAGATTTGCGCCGCCAGATTCGCGAACAGATGAAAGCCGGCAAGAGTGACCAGGAAATTCTGGCGTTCCTTACGCAACGCTACGGTGATTTCGTGCTCTACAATCCGCCGGTAAAATCGACGACTTACCTGCTCTGGTTCGGACCCTTTATTCTTCTAATCGCGGGCACCGGCGTGCTCTATGGTTATCTCAAACATCGTCACGAACTGATTAAAGATAAACCGCTGACCGCGGATGAGCGGAAGCGCGCCGCGGACATTCTCCAGGGATGAATTTGGAACAATGTAGTGCAAGTTGTTAACTTGCGCCCAATATTGAGAACAAGACCGTATGTTAACTTTCTGGATAGTCACTGCACTCTTCATCCTGTTCGCGTTGTGGTTTGTGCTGCCGCCGCTGCTGCAGAAGTCCGCCGACAGCAAAGGCGATGATCTGCGCGCCGCGAACGTGCTGGTGTACCAGGACCAGTTCAAGGAAATGGCATCTGATTTGAAGAACGGGCTGATCAGCGAGGAACAATATCAGCAGGACAAAGAAGAGCTTGAGCGGCGTTTGCTCGACGACGTTAAAGCGCCGAGCTCTGACTTATCACCTGCGCCGGCGGCCACGCGAAAGTTCGCTTACGGCCTGGGCATGGCCATACCAATTGGCGTAATCGCTTTTTACTTTGTGGTCGGCAACCCGCAGGGGCTCGCTCCTTCTCTTCCGCAAATGGCGTCGCCCGCAACTCAGCCGGGCGGCCCAATGAGCGAACAGCAGATCGCGGCAAATGTCGAGAAGCTTGCCAAAAAGCTCGAGCAGAACCCTAACGACGCCCAAGGCTGGTTGATGCTGGCCCGCAGTTACATGTCGATGGAGCGCTTCGCAGACGCCGCGGCCGCGTATGAGCACGCCACTGGGTTGAACGGCAACGACGCGAACATCTGGGCGGATTACGCCGAGGCGTCCGCGAGGGCGAATGGCCTGAGTCTGGTCGGTAAGCCCACCGACGCTATTAATCATGCGCTGCAAATAGACCCCCGGAATCAAAAGGCTCTGGACCTCGCCGGCAGCGCCGCGTATCAGGCAGGGGATTACAAGAAATCGATCGAGCACTGGCAAAAACTCCTAACCCAATTGCCGGCCGGGTCAGAAGAGTCAAGAGCAATCTCGGAGCAGATAACCAAAGCAAAGCAGTTGGCTGGCGATAAAGCGAAGTGAGTGTCCGACAAACTCTAGTTTGTCGCCAACGTCGATAAGCGAATGCTGCGTTGGCAGTGACAAACTGAAGTTTGTCGGACAATTAGAAAGGTATTAATCATGTCAGATAGAAAATCAATCGATTGCCGCGACTATCCAAGCGAGAGTGGCTGTACGCTGCGCGTCGAAGGCTCCGAAGAAGAAGTGCTCGACGCCGCGGTTAATCACGCCATTACCAAACATGGCCACACGGACAATCCAGAACTTCGCGAGGAGATTCGCGGGTTGCTGAAACAGGTCGACTAGCAATTGTGGCACGTGCATCTTGCACGTGGGTCACGGGCGGGACGCCCGTGCCACATCAAGTAAATTATGAATAGAGACAACCTCCTGTTTGCGATTATTGGTATCCTGATCGGCTTCATTATTGGCTTTATGCTCGCCAACTCGATCCTCACGCGAGACGCCGCCTTGCGTGCTGCGCCGCTGTCAGCCGCACAACAAGGCCAGAACCTTCCGGCCAACCATCCGCCGGTTGGCGGTGGTGATCAAAGTGCCGATCCGCAACAGATGTTCGCACAGGTTCAGGCGGCCATGAAGCAGGCCCGCGAGCAACCCGATAATTTTGACGCTCAGCTTACGGCGGCCAAGCTCGAGTATCAGATCCAACGCTTCGACCAGGCGATCGAATACCTGCTCATTGCCAACAAGATCAAGCCGAACGACTTCAATGTGCTCGGCATGCTGGGCGTGGCGAACATGGACGCCGGACATTTCGACGCCGCGGAAAAATGGTACCGCGCCGCCCTGATCAAGAAGCCAGAAGACATTCCGGTGCTCGACGGCCTCTGCGCAGTTCTGTTAAGTAAGGGAGACGCCAAGAGCGCCGAAGAAGCGATTAATAAACTTGCGAAAATAGATCCCACGAATCAGGACCTGCCGCAGTTCAAAGATAAGCTGGCGGAATTGAAGTCGGCAAAGAAGTAGGCTCGGCGCCATGCTCACAGGCGCTTAGAGTACCAACTTTAGTTGGGTTCTTCCTTCACTAAAAAGAACCCGACTGAAGTCGGTACTCTGAACACCTCTTATCACAGATCAAGGCTTCGGCGATCGTCGACGACCTAATAGCCAAGCCTTCAGGATTCCCGGATTTCTCTCTTCAATCGCAAAATATTCCTGAATGAGTCTGGCGTACAGACGGTTGCGCTCCAGCGGCGTGAGTTCGAAACCCATCGGCATCTGGCCGCCTTTCACGTAAGAGCTAATCAACGTCCGATCCATCGGCCAGTTCAGCGCGCCCAGTCCGTTCGGTTGATGACAGGCGCCACACTTAACTCCATCAATTCCCTTCTTCGCGTCAAGGTGGCCGGGAAGATCGCTCGCGCTGGTAGCGCCCAGACCGGGACCGAACTTGCTCGCATCCAGGTACCTGTCGAAACGCGGCCGGCCGTATTTGAGAAAGCGTTCGTTGACCGCGCGCACTCTGTCCTGTTCATCGCGACTCACGGTGCCGTTCACCGGAAAGATCGGCAGGATGCCGCTCTTGTGACACAGGGCGCAGTTGTCGTCACCATACCCCAGGTCCCAACGCCCCTTGATCGTGATCGAACCGTTCCGGCGAAACGTCCGGAAATAATCTTTGAAATAAGCGTTGGTGGTTCCGTCAGGGCCGGGCAGAACTGAGACGACCGAAACGTTGCGCACCGGCGCGCGGGCGCGAGGATCGGGCACGCCGAATTGCACCCATCTTTCCGGCACACCCTGCGCGGCATTTCCGGGCACGACGATCAACAGCCGCCAGAAACTGTCCGGGTTATCAGGCGTTCCCAGATGCCGGGACTGATAGCTGAAGAAGATCAGTTGATCGTCAGCCGCCCTGCCCGCATTGAGTTCCCGCAAAATGGCTTTCGCCTGTGGCAAGGTTGCAAAGCGACTGACCGCGCGCAGAAATGTCGGCGTCAAAAGGAAATCAGGAATCGTCACATAGGCGCGGGTCTCAGCAAAGTAAACACTGTCAGGAACGGTAAAGCCGAGTTCATGATCCGTTTGCCGGTCGAGAGACACAGTCGCTATGTAGCCGACGAACTCCGGATAGCGCGCGACGAAGTTCTGCTCTTGTGCCAGCCGGCACTGCTCCATCGAGCGAGTGATTCCATCAAGCACTCGCTCATAAGCAGTCTGCGCATTATCGCTCTTGTACGCGCGTTGCGCCGCGAGGACCAGAGCGTTAACCGTACCATTTACCCAGGCGTCCGGCTGAGACCTTATTTGGTCACAGGGCGCGGCTGAAACCTCGAACGCAACAAACAGCAAACACAAAACCAACGCGGCTGTGCGAAACGAAGATGGAATAGTCAGGTGAAACTCAAATCGATTCATTGCTCTCGCATCATTATCCGAGCTTTCAGAGAGCTGTCAAAGTTCTTGATGGCTTGGGGGGCTGTAGTTTGGTGCTCTCTTCAACCTTGGACAAGAACGATCCACGAAATTACACGAAATCGCACGAACAAGACTCGCGCCGATTCGTGTGACTTCGTGGATCGCTTTTTTGGCAAGGGAGTGTAACGGTTTTTTTCTAAACTTGGTGGTGCTCTGTTCGTGATATCCTCGGTCGCGTTTTGTCGGGACGGCAGGCTTTGGGGATGTGACAGCGATGGCAGCAGACAAATCCCGCGCATTGCGCGCAATTCTTCCGGGTGGTTTGATCGCCGGCAGCCTGGATATCAGCTACGCCTGCATCTACAGCTACCTGATGCGCCGCACCAGTCCGGTTAGAATTCTGCAATCGGTCGCCAGCGGCGTGCTGGGCGCGAGCGCTTTTACGGGTGGGAATAAGACGGCGGCCGTCGGTCTGGCCTTCCACTTCCTGATTGCGACTATCGCCGCGGCTGTTTATTACCTGGCGAGCCGCCCGCTCCGCTTGCTGGTGAATCAGGCGAGCATCTGTGGCGTGCTTTATGGGGTGTGCGTTTATCTCTTCATGAATTTCGTAGTGCTGCCGCTTTCAGCGATTCCATTCAAAATGTCATATCCGTGGCCTGCGCTGATCGGCGGATTGTTGATTCACATGTTCGGAATCGGATTACCGATCGCCCTGGTGACGCGCAAGTACTCAAAGTAAAAATCTATGGAGATGAAAGAAGTCACTTTAGAGACTGAACGTCTTTTGCTGCGATGGCTGCGTGAAGATGACTTCGAACAGTACGCCGGGATGTGCCGCGACCCCGAGGTAATGCGTTTTCTTGGCGGACAGGTAATGACTGACATTGAAGTGTGGCGTCAGATGACTTCCTTTATGGGGCACTGGTACTTTCGCGGATACGGAATCTGGGCCGTCGAAGAAAAAAGCACCGGCAATTTGATCGGAAGGATTGGATTCCTTTACCCGATCGGTTGGCCGGCGTTTGAGCTGGGCTGGACTCTCGCCCGCAAAAGCTGGGGCAAGGGTTACGCGACCGAAGGTGCACAACGGGCGTTGGCTTACGCCTTTACCGAGCTGGGTCGCGATCACGTTATCAGCTTGATCGCTCCCGCGAATGTCGCCTCAGCGAAGGTAGCAGAGCGTCTCGGCGAGAAGGTTGAGGGTAAAACTGAACTGTTCGGGAATGAAGTTCTCCTTTACGGCATCGGACGCGAGCAGTGGGCCGAGTCGCAAAAGTAAGTAACCATTCGTTAGAAGAGCAAGATTCGAGAGTCAGCCCGCGAGCCTCTAGAGAATGGTCGAGGGCACGATCCACTAAATCACACGAAATATCACGAACAGCGCAAACGCGATCTTCGTGTCATTTCGTGTGAGTTCGTGGATCAGTCTCTTGTCTTCGTTTCTTAGCACGCTGCTAAGGCTCGATCGCCATCCTCGCGACGGTAGACATGGGGATGCGTTCGATCTTTCCCGTCTTGAGAACAATTACGATCATGCCGCCTTCGACTACCACACGCCGCACGGTCGACATCGGGCGATCTATTTTGGTTCCATCCTTCGACTCAATTATCAGGTGAGCGCCCGGCAGCGGTAATTCCTGAGCAGCAGGTTTCGCCGACTCTGATTTCTCCGGAGTGGCCGCTGCGGGCTTCTCTTCCGCGCTGGTTTCCTTCTTAACCTCTTCCGGCTTCGCTTCTTCGGCCTTCGCTGGGCTGGTCTTTGCCGCTTCCGTCTTGGCAGGTGCGGGCTTTGGTTTCGCGGGACGCGCCCGGCCGCGGGAATTGCGAGCTGTAGTAGAAGGTCGGACAGGCCTTGTCCTTGCTGATTTTGGCGCCGTTACTTTCTTATCCGTCGCGGTTTCTTCCGCAGGCTTCTCGGTCGCGGCGGGTGGTTTTGGCTCAACAGTCGGCGGCGGTGTTTCGACCACCGGCTCGGCTATGGTCGCGCCCACGGAAGACAATCTCTTGCCGCTTCCACCCGGGCGATCTTCCGGCGCTTCGCTATTTTCGGCGACGGGGATGCCGCCACTGAAAGGCGCGAAACTTCCGCCAAACCGAACGTGATACGAGCCCGCTTCGTCGTTCGGTGTGCGCGCTTCGACCCGCAGGATCAGAATCTGACGCGTGCGCAGGTAGAGTCCCTTAGTCACCTCGCCAGACTGCGAACTCGCGTAGATCGTAGTCTTCATCAGCGGTCTGAACGTGACCGCAGTGAAGACGTCCATGTCGCCGTTCAGGTTCTTGCTGTCGATCGTGATCAGGAGATCGCCCGGCGTGCCTTCGAAGGCATAGAAGTGACGCGTCGAACGCGGATCACCGAGATCGAGGGCCGAAATCTTTCCATTGATTTCGTTCGCGAGTACCGGCGTGGGCAGACTCGCGTCAGAAGACTGGCCGAAAGCGGCCGAGGCAATCGTGCACAAGAGACCCGGCAGGATGAGCGCAAGAAATAACTGTTTGCGGAAACTCACGATCAATCACCTGAGGCAAGAACTGAAGTGACGGCTTGCGAGTTAAGATTCTGCCGGAGAATCCCTAAACGCTCTCTGGCGCTGGCAAGCCGAGTCGGTCGACGCGGATTAGATTAACAGATTTGCGCTCAGGATCGAACTTCGAAGATAGAGGTGGGACATACGAGTTTTCAAACGACATGAACCACAGCCGCCGAGCGGCAAAAGATCTGTAGCCTACGGCGCGAGCCGTGGGTATGGTGCGACCGACGAGATAGCCGCAGAGCGGCGAAACAATAACGGGCGCATTCTTTCGCCGCTCTGCGGCTGATCTGGATCCTCTATTCCCGCTTGATTGCTATAGAGCCATTAACGTTACTGAGACGAATCCGCGGCCCGCCCGCACCAATCTGGCCGCTGAGATCGTGCCCGACGTACTCTCCATCGTTAACTCGCAAGCCAAAATCATTAGTAATGCCGCCATGTATCGTGCTGGCCCTGACTTGCGCATTGGAATTCGCCGGAATGATTAGCACTATGCTGCCGTTGACCGAATTAAGAGAGGTCGCTTTCGCCTCATCAAGCCGAACGATACTTGCCTCAACTCCACCATTAACGGTTGAGAGCTTCACTTCTCCGGTCAAACCCCTGGCCTTCAATTCACCATTGACACAGGCTGCCTTGACGTCACCTTCGGCGCCTTCGATCTCGAGGGAGCCGTTGACCAGGTCCGCTGAATCAATGCGCGCCTTGCGCGGAATCGTCACCGAGTACTCGACAGTTGCCGGATTGTTACTGCGTCTGGGCTCCCGGTCGCTGAATGTCTGATTCCCCTCGGGATATTGGGTTTTGATTCTGACACTGTCCGCGGTCGCGGTAACCTCGACCCTGGCTTCGTCCAGTCTTTCTCGCTTGTAGGCTCGTTTTACCGCATCGACCTTGACTGTGTTCTGGTCCCAGACCGAGATGCGAACGTCGCCGTTGATATTCTCGATACTTACTCGGCCCGTCGCGTTGAGGGGATAGATCTGATGAAACTCTTCAGTCAATTCCTGGCCTTGAGGCTCGTCCAGCGCGCCGACTCGATTGTCCGCTAACCGGCTTTTGTTATCGGCCCGCGCTAATCTTCCGCGATCGCCCTCAATTGTCAGAAGCGCAAACGCCAAAACCATGATTGCGAGTATTGTTCTCTTCATCTTTCGATCCTTTCGATCTATCTAGTTTGGGAGCCCTCCCTTACGGTCGGGCTAATCATCTGCTTACGCCGATCCTGGATGCCGTTCTTATGGTTAGAACACCGTTGGGTATCGCTTTGTGGCAAGAAAGTTAATGGCAGGACCACTCGCACTACCGAGCGTGTCAGAAGCCCGACCGTGAGGGAGGGCCACGCTACCAGCGCGCGTGAAAAAGAAATCGGAGGCCAACGTTTTGTAAGATTCCGATAGCCGACTGACCGATCGTTGCCCTTGCTTACGCGCGGGCTTCTGACACGCCTTCACGAGGTTATTTCCTCCGTAAGTAGATCGAACCGCTGAACGATGAAACGGTTATCGAAGCATCACCGGTCCCGAAGACTCCGTTGATATGCTTCCAGCCGTAGGCCGATCCTTTGACAAAATCGCCTGGCTCGACCGTTCCGTCTCTTTTTCTCGATGATCCGCTCCGCCGCGAAGGTTGAGATGATGGTTCATTCGCTTCGTTAGTCAGGTTGAGGGAAAAGTCCGTAACCAGCCCGGCACTTCGCGAGAATTTCGCGTCCAGGCGAAACGATGAATCCGCCGGCAGTGCCAGTGCGAGATCACCCGAGATAGACTTGAATTCATAACGACCACCACGAGCCAACGGTCCGCTAAAGTTTAAGTCGCCATCAATCGTGCTCGTCTTCAATTCCATGTAGCTGATCCTATCCAGCGTGATATCGCCGCCCACAGTGCCGGCTTCAAAGACGTCACTCGCGGCAGCGCGCGTCGCGGCGTGAGCTTCGATTCCTCCGCCAATGGAATGAAGCTTGACGGAGCCGCTCGAATTTCTGAGCGAGATATCCCCGCCGATGGTGCTCGCTTCGACGGACCGCTTCACACCTTCCAGATCCACATCACCGCCCACAGTTTCGGCGTGGACTATTGCTACATCGGCCACGTAGATATGGCCGTCCCGAGTCTGCAGTCGCACGCTGGCCCCGCGTGGCACGTCGAGTTCAATGTCCCCATCGAAAAGACATGAACCAGTATGTCGGCGCATCTGATTCGCGGTCAGCACCGTAATCTCTTTTGCCGGATCAGAATCGCGCACGGCGGTAGGACGTGCAAATTCAATTACGTCAGTGTCATTCGAGCGAGCTCGCACCTGGTTCCGATCCCAACCACGAATGCTTATGTCGCCCGAGGCCACACAAATCGAAACAGCCACATTTGGATCGGCGGCGATGGCCCGCTCGACCTGCGGTCCGGGAGTCTTCTGCGCGTGCTTGTCCGAGTGAGCGAATGAGGCAGACCAGCAAAACATAATTAAGTACCCGATGAGTAGTTTCTTAATTTGGTTTCGTGCTTTTTCCCTGACTAGATAAGAACGATCCACGAAATCACACGAAATCGCACGAACAAAGCGATTTCCGTTTCGTGTGTCTTCGTGGATCGTTCTGCCTATTGGGCCGCAATCACGCGCCGACTGATTGATGAATGCTTTGGAATACGTCATTGCTGTTAATAGGGGTTGGTGCTTATCTGCGTTGCGTATTGAAGAGCCGAGCGTCGGCTACCTGAGTCAGAAGATCCACCTTGCTTTGATAAGCTGAAAACATGAACTGCGCCGCGTCGGGATCATTGGGATTCCTCTGTGCGACGACGCGCGTGGCCGCAATAGCTTGATTCAGTACGGCAAGATTGTGCTCGTACTCAACCTGCAGTCCCGGTCGCATCGGCCGAACGTCTGATTTGATCGTCGCATTCAGGGCGGCGATCGTCTTGATATAGGCTTGTTCACCCGGGAAGAGTTTCGCGGTTCTGTCAGTCTCCCGCGTTGAATGGCGTTGTCGAATCTTCTTTGGCGCATTCACAACTGTCGCAACCACGCTGGGTGTCTTAGTAGAAGTTGCCGTGGAAAGTTCCGGCGAGGATTGTGGATTCGCGGTTTTAGGCGGCACGTCCTTCCGGGCAATCTCAACACCGCTAGTAACCCGTCCACGCTTCAAATAGATAACACCCAAAGAGAAAGTCACAGCGACTATGGCTGCCAGAGCGGCGTAACCCAATGCACGTGGCGAAAGCAAATCACCCACCGAACGCAACCACGAGCGAGCCGAAGACGAAGCAGAGTAACGGAGAGCAGCCTTCTCAACTTGCGATTCGGCGATAGCGCCTTCGATCCGGCGGCGAAGACGTTCGGTGGGAACGCCGACGTCAAACTCCGTTTGGAGAGCAGTGGAAAGCAAAGACATTTCGCTTTGCATTTCGCGCGCTGCTTCGGCGCAAGTCACACACGCGGCCAAATGAGCCGCCGCCCGCTCAGCCGCTGCACCCGGAAGTTCGCCATCAAAATAACCCTGGAGGGTCGCTTCATCTAAACATTCCTTCATCGGCTTCCTCCGATCTTTCCGTACACTCTCGCAAACTCTTTGCGCCCTCTGGCGACCAGGCTGCCAACGCTGGTCTCTCTCACCGATAAGGTTTCGGCAATCTCGCGATACGAAAGACCCTGCTGCTTGAGCAGGAGACAGCTTCGCATTGGCTCCTTTATCTTATCCAACGCGCGGCGCGCTTGTTCCAGGTCCATCCGGCGCTGATAGTCTTGTTCGGGAGCAAGCCAACCCGCCCCATGCGAATCCTTCTGATAAGCGGTGTCGCGATTGATCGAGCGGTTCTGTCCGCGGATAGTGTTTCGTGCCAGATTGATCGTTACGCGCAATAACCAGGGGCGCAAGAGCTCGCCGCGGCGCGCCGAGTCAAAGTTGCGATAGAGTCTGAGAAACACTTCCTGCGTAACGTCTTCGGCCAGCGCAGAATCGCGCACCAGGGCGCACGCCGCCCGAAAAACGGCGCGGTGGTGGAGCGTGAAGGCTTCGTCGAAACTGATCGAAGCGCCCGCGTTAGCGATTTGGTTTGGCGTGGAGTCGATCAAGGCTTGTGCTTGTTCGCTCATTGCTTTCACTGGTAAGAACACCGCCTCAGACGGGTTTGTGGCAAGTTTGATTTTGGTAACGGGACAGTTTTCCCGAGAGCTATTCTATAACAATGCAGCCGTATCAGCAGCCGAGCGTTGGGGAACACCGATCCTACCCCTGAATTGTTGGCTATTGTCATTTGTCCGCAGCGCGGAGCCGCAAGAAGCATTACTAGACACTGCTGTTAATATTCCTCAAGCTCCAAATGAAACTCCGAACCGGCGAAGACTTTGCAGTGACTGGCACGATCGAACGGATCGAAATAATCGCCGTAGGCCCCAGATACGCGAGATAGTTCGCTTGCGCAAGGCTTTCGGCCCCGGACGTTGGCGCAAACTCAAAGGCATTGCGAACGTTCGCTTTGGAGATGGTACAATTCAGCCCGTCGAGCCCCACTGGTATGAGGCACATGGAATACGGCGCAAGAAATTGAAGATTAAGGAGTACCTGGACTAGGGAATATGGACTCACCAGCTTCAGTCGATTCTTACGTTTTGTGCACTGATAACGGCGGTTATCCCGAGTCTCTCGAGGTGCGGAAGGTTTACGCGATGTTGCCCGACGAGCGCGCAGCCGCTAATGATTTCATTCGCGTTATCGATGAAACCGGCGAGGACTATCTTTACCCGTCGAAGTACTTCGTTCCAATTCAACTACCAGCCGAAGCAGTCCGGATTTTGCCTGCCGGAAATACCTTACGCAACGGTCGTCCAAGATAGATTCAAGGCTCCTGGGATCGCCCTATGTTCCCCGATTGGTAGCTGCTTTGGTCTGCTCTGCGATCAGATCGAGATTGTACGCCGTCCTATTGAGTTCCAAACCGCGTTCGGTATTCGGATGAGGTAATGAATGCCTTGACCATCTCGGCCTGGACAAAGTTGCCGTTGAACTGGTTAAGCTTGCCGAGCCAGAAGTCATAGCCGCTAAAGTCGGTGTCCGGCGCTGCTGTCGGGTGGCGCCGCGTATATCCGAAATACTCCATCAACACGAACGCTCGATTGAACTGCGCAGCACGAAAATCCGAATCATCGGCGATCTTTCGCAACACCGTAGCCCGCGTCTCGGTCGCATTCTGTAGTCCGGTGACGAGCGCGTCGCGCTCAGCAACTGACAGTGCGCCGCCGGTGTTCGTGTTAAGCGCGTCGACGTACTGCGTGGCCGTCAGGTTTGCGGGATAGCGAAGTTTGAATTCGGACCGCTCAACAAACTCGTTGGCCGCAACCTGCTTATTGGTGTCGAGCTGAGCCTGCCAATTGCCCACGCCGACAACCACACCGCGTCCGATGTCCTGTGTGTCATGGAAAAACTCGCGATAAGAGGGGAAGCCGCGAGGCCGCGACACGTTGTCCGGATAAGAGGCTTTGAAGAGACGGTAGACGAGAAAGCCAGTCTCCTGGAACTCGATCGAAAGATAGAACGCTGCTGAGACGTTAATACGTTTGACCGCCGTGCACTGCGTATCAGTACCGCAACTGTCGATTTGATTCGTCCAGAAGTTCAGACCGGAAACATCCGGGTCGCGCCCCAGGAAGTCTGCGTATTGCTGGGTGACAAAGAAGTTGGTCGAGTCGATCGGATTTGGGCCCGAGACCAAACTGTCATTGTCCAAAATTCCCACTGTCATGGTGCTGCGTGCACCGAGAGCGACCGGCCCGGTTGGGCTTCCAAGACGCACGACCAGGGTCTGAACCCCGTCAAGGTAAGCATCGTCAGTGATCACTATGCGAAAGCTCTTGCGTGTATCTCCCGGCGCAAATCGCAACGTACCGAGCGCAGTTGTATAGTCCGCGCGGTCGGTAGCTTTACCAGCCTGCCTGTTTGGTTGATTGCTGACTGTCCCGTACTGAACAGTCGCGGCTGTCGCGGTGCTGCCTGAACGCGTGACGAAGACCTCAACGCTTCCCTGCCCCTCGAGTGCGTCTACGTGACCGACTTCAAACTGAATGGCATTCGTCGCGGACACCGGCGTGCACGCTTGCGGGGTTGTAAATTCGTTCCGCGGCGTGGGTCCACCGGTAATGAAATCGGCGGCGTTATTATCGGTGTCGCCGCAGCCGCCAAATTGTCTTAAGAGCGCAACGTTCGCCGTCGACGGAGCTGGCGCCGGAGAGGCGCCTTCGGCACAACTCGCCGGCCCGTAGGCGACGTAATCGTCGAGCGCCGGATCCTGACCCGCAGGGCAACCGAGCGGCGTGGAACTCTTGGATTGGACCAGAGCGATTTTGCCCGAGGTGCTGCCGAGGTTAGTGTTCGGGTCGCTGAACTCGGGAACTACAATCATAAAGGCGCCGTTGTTTCCGCTGCTGCCAAGTTGGACCAGGATGTATTGACCGGGCACGACGATGATGCCGGAAGACGAGACGAAGCTAATAGTCGCGTCCGGAGTCGCGCCGGGCCCACTGGTTGAAACAACCAGGGAGTAGTCGGCAAGGTTTACGTTGTTCGTGCCGCGATTGAAAAACTCGACAAAGTCATTGCGAAAAGCGGCGCCGGGCTCCCCACCGCGCGTGTAGACCTGACTGATTACCATGTCGGTCGAGCCCGAAGCGGTCTGCGCCCTGGCGGTTTGCCCCGACGCGAAGAGCAGGACGAAAACCAGTATCGCGAAGAGGCCGCGACAGATGCCGGCAAATTTTTCGTTATTTAAGTGCATGACGAATAGCGGGGGCCGCGAACGGAAAAAACACCGGGGCAGTAGTGTCCTGTTACCAAATCGCAGGCGCACCGGAATTTGAGGGCCCGGTTCTCCGCCTGCTTTGTCAAAACCGTGAAGAACGCGCGCCTGACGCTCGTCGTTCTTAGGGACCTTAAGTCTACCAAAGCGGCAGGGAAACCTGCCATCTTTTTTTAAGACGTCCTCAAAACCCTGATTTCGCTACTCAGTGCCATCGCGTTGAACTTTGCCAGGTTAGAGATGGCTGTGTAGACTGCATCAACACACATCAGCGTCCGCTTGGCTCAGTAATTGGGCGCAGTCGCGCAAACTCCCCTTCTAATAAACTTACCGATCAATTGAAAGTGTGTTGGGGACTTTTCGGGGACTCTCCCAAGTGCTTGGCAGGCGCAGCAACGCACGTCTTCGATTTCTTCTGATCGTTCGGGCTACATTGTCGTCTCAAGGTTCCTGTGCAGTTCTTGCGCGAGGAGGCGAAGCAAGTCGGCTCGGTGTGAATGAAGAAAGAAGTGGTCCCCCGGAAGCATCCGCCTCACGAAACCCCTGGTCGTCTGTTCACGCCAACCCTCAAGCTTTTCAGGTCCTGTTTCACCGTCCTGTAAGCCGCCAAAGACGGAGATAGGGCAGTCTAAAGGCGGTTCGTTCTTATAAGTGTAACTCTCGCAAAGCAAAAAATCCGCGCGCAAGAGAGGAATCATCATCATCATCAATTCCGGATTGTCGAGTACTTCAGGAGGTGTTCCGTTAAGCCGTATGAGTTCCTCAATGAACTCATCTTCCGGCAGGACAGACTTGGCCGTTTCAGAGCTGGTAATTTGCGGAGCACCACGACCCGAAATGAACAGGTGAATTGGTAATGGGCCCTGATGTCTTCGTAAGTAACGCGCTAACTCGAAACTAATTAACCCTCCCATGCTGTGCCCGAAGAAGGCATAAGGTTTATCCAGAAGCGGAAGGATGGCCGGGGCCAAGACCTCTACCAGAAGGGTTACGTCGGTAAATGCCCTTTCCCTAATCCGCGTTTCGCGACCGGGTAACTGCACCGGGCAGACTTCCACCGTATCTGGCAGTTTTTCCGCCCATGTTTGATAGATTGAAGCACCGCCGCCCGCGTAGGGAAAGCAGAACAAACGGACGCGCGCACCGGGCTTCGGCTTGCAAGACGCAAGCCAGGAATTAGCTGATTGTGTGATAGGGCTACTCGTCGCCCCTGATGATGTTGTCATATTCTAGTTTCACCGTTGTCGGCTTCAGGACTAACGAAGGGACTTGTCCCACCGGGCACATCATTAAAACACATGATCACGTCAGCGCCGCTGGCTGGGAGGGTGTCCAATAGCATTTGTGCAAGCCCGTCTAACCGCTAGTGCTCAGTTTGATTGTGGAACGCGCACCTTGCGCGGTGATTCACGGGCGGGACGCCCGTGCCACTCTTCAAAGTGACCCACTATCGTCTAACCTAAAAATGGGCAAGGCCATCTCAGGCTGTGCTAGGATTTCGATTCGGCGCAAACGACTACAGCAAGTCGACGAAATGCGACCGGATGTTTACGTTCACACTCCCCAAGGCAAACAGTATTTACGGGCAGACATGAATCACAAAAACGTCGAATTGATCACTCCATATGGTGGCACTCTGGTCGATCTCCGGATTTCTTCAGAATCAGCCGCCGCAATCACGACCCATGCCAATCACCTAACCTCGATTCAATTGTCGGAGCGAGCAGTGTCCGATCTTGAACTGCTGGCAATCGGAGCCTTCTCGCCGCTCGACCGTTTTATGGGAAGAGAAACCTTCGAACGAGTGTTGGAAGAAATGCGTTTGGCGAACGGATCGGTTTTCCCAATTCCAGTCACGCTTTCCCTGGATTCCGACGTAATTGTAAGCCTCGATCAAGAAGTCGCACTGCGAGACGGCCGAAACGAGCTCCTGGCGATAATGACTATCGAGGAGATTTATGAGTGGGATCTTCCGACAACTGCCAAGAGCGTCTTTGGCACTGAAGATTTGCGTCATCCTCTTATTGCTGAGATGCATGGTTGGGGACGGCGGAATATCTCGGGGCCGTTGCAGGTAGTTCAATTGCCTCGGCGCTATGATTTTCGGGATTTGCGGCTCACGCCAAGCGAAACGCGGCAGCGGCTGACGCAGTTAGGTCACGATCGCGTAGTTGCGTTCCAGACTCGAAATCCACTTCATCGCGCTCATGAAGAGATCACAAAGAGAGCAGCCGAGCAGATCGACGGGTTGCTTCTTTTGCATCCGGTAGTAGGCATGACCAAACTTGGCGACGTCGATCATTACACCCGGGTCCGCACCTATAAGACGCTCGTTGAGAACTATTATGATCCCAGTCGCATTTTGCTCGCGCTGCTGCCGCTGGCAATGCGTCTCGCCGGACCTCGTGAGGCCCTGTGGCACGCGCTGATACGCCGTAACTACGGCGCCAGTCACATGATCATCGGCCGCGATCACGCCAGTCCAGGTACCGACTCGACCGGGAAACCGTTTTACGAACCCTATGCGAGCCACGATTTGCTACGGCAATTTAATGAAGAGATTGGCGTCCGGATCTTGCCGTTTAACGAATTTGTCTATCTGCCCGATGAAGATCGTTATGAGGAAGTTTCGCGGCTTGCCAATAACACTCGGACAAACGTGGTTACAGGCACCGAAGTGCGCGAGCAATATCTGGAACAGGGCAAGACCTTGCCATCATGGTTCACCCGACCCGAAGTCGCTGAGATCCTTTCCGAAACCTACCCGGCGCGTCAGCGTCAGGGAGTTTGTATCTGGTTTACTGGCTTGAGCGGTGCGGGCAAATCTACCACGGCCGAGATCCTGACCGTCCTTTTGCAGGAGCAGGGACGGCGGGTGACGGTTCTGGATGGCGATGTAGTGCGTACCCACCTCTCTCGGGGACTGGGATTCAGTAAAGAAGATCGGGACCTAAACATTCGGCGCATCGGTTTTGTCGCCGCAGAGATTGTACGGCATGGAGGAATCGCCGTATGCGCCGCCGTAAGTCCATACCGAGCCGTCCGGAATGATGTGCGCAACATGATTGGCAAGAATAACTTTATCGAGGTCTTTGTCGATACTCCGCTGGAAGAATGTGAGAAGCGTGATCGTAAGGGCATGTATGCAAGGGCCCGACGCGGGGAAATAAGTAACTTCACCGGCGTAAACGATCCATATGAGCCGCCCCAGCATCCTGAAATTACAATTACGACAACCGATGACCTTCCGGAAGAAAACGCTCGCGTGATTCTGGATTACCTTAGGCAACGCGGTTTCATAAAACTACGAGAGCTTTCGAGAGGCCTTCATCTTAGCTGAGCTTTAGTGCCAATACCGGACGTTTGCGAAACAGCGCCTGACCTCTCTAAACACGCCTATGATTTTGCAGCATCCATTTTCTTCCTTAAGCTGAGCGGCCTCATGTCGGTCCAAACTTCTTTGATGTAGGCCAGGCACTCTGCCTTGGATCCGCTCTTACCGGCATCTCGCCAGCCCAACGCGTTCTCACGATCCGCGGGCCAGATCGAATATTGTTCCTCATGATTCATCACCACTTTATAGATTGTGTTGTCGTCTCTTTCTTCGCTCATTCTTGTGCTCCTTCAACCCCAGCAGTTTTCAAAACTTAATGTTCGCAACTAAGGCTTAGGCATTTATCTGTCTGCCGTCCTCTGTAGACAAGTCACCAGAACTTCGGCCAATGCCTGAACGTTTGGCTGAGCGATCATGGTGAAGTGATTGCCGGGCACCATATGTAACTCCACTCCGCCTGCAGCCACACTGCCCCAACCGAGCTTTTCATCATACGAAGCTTCGGAAACGTCACGTTCGCTGGCGCGGAAAAGAGTGACACTGCCGGCATATCTTTCGGGCGCATAGCTGGCGCTCGCTTCTACGTTTGCTCTCAAAGTCTGCAGGAAGCGCCTGGCCTGCGCGAGTTGGAAATCGCCAGGAATCAGTTGATGTCGCTTTGCCAGATCAAAGATATAGAGTAAGCGCTCCTCAGAATTTAGCCCTTGCAGTTGTTCGAGAGACAGTGGCAAAGAGTACCTGAGCATCCCAGCAAGTAGCATCGCATCATCCTGGCGCGCTACTTCCGCTTTTCTATGCTCAACTTCAGCCATAGACACCGCCTCGGTATCAAAGAGAGCCAGCAACGATACTTTGTGTCCCTGCCTGACGAGTGTTTGCGCCATCTCGAACGCCACGTGACCGCCTGAAGAATGCCCGGCCAAAACGTACGGACCATGCGGCTGAAACGCTTTCAGGTTTTCCACGTAGTAAGCAGCCATCTCCTTAACAGCGGTAAAGGGCTCACGAGATTCGAAGAGACTGGGTGATTGAATTCCGTAGAAGGGCTGATCCGGACCAAGGCAGCGCGCAAGAGCGGTATAGCTGTAGACATCGCCGCTCGCAGGATGTACGCAGAAGAGCGGTGTCTGCATACCCTGCGGCTGAATTGCGACAAAGTGAGCCGGCATCTGTTTCTTGCGAGTCGGGAGATCCGACCGCGGATGGCCGTCTCTTTGATATCCCAGCGACGCAGCCAGCCGCCATGTTTGGTCGCTAAGTTTCGCTCTGCCATCCTGTTTCCAGCGATCAGCGACCTCCCGTTCAATTCCCTGATGCTCGTGGAACTTCACGTCCCCCAACATCTTTGATAACGGATGAATCCCATCCGTCATGCGCTGGCTTTTTTCTCTGTAGGGATCGAGCATGGCGCTAACTGGCTCGATCCCTAGAAAGTCACAGATCTGACTGATAGATTGCGCCGGCGATTCTACTAATTCTTCAAACTTTACGACGTGCCGGCGGTTCGCCGGAATATTGGCCAGGAACCGGCTGATGTTCTCGTGACTGATGACCCACAATGCTTCCGCTAATGCACGCGACTCCAAATCATGAGGGTAGCGAAAGAACACCTGATCAAGTCGTGCCTCGACAAATGATCTAATCACCGCCTGTGGATGTCGCACGAGGTGGATATACAACGCGTTCTCAAAGTTTTCTTCCGCACTCTGTAACACCTGCTCGTCGAGCGCATAGGAAGGCGTCTTGTCAACCAGCCGCCTCTCCGGAATCCATTCTTGCAGCAGGCGGTAAAACTCCCGGGTGCTCATCTGTTGCTCTTCGTACTCATGCATCAAGTCTCTTGCTTGTTCAGCGGTACAGTCCTTCGCTTGCATCAGCGCGCGCAGTGTACCTTCGAGCCAGAAGCTATAGCGTCCGGACAGAGCGGCCCTTCTCTCGGCCAGAGTATTAAAGGAAAGTAACTCCAGTTCGGGAGGGGCAAACAATGCGGGGTGCCCGCCGAGCATCACCCTAAGAAGCGTCGAGCCTGAGCGCGGCGGCGAGAGAACAAAAATCGCCTGACGGTTCTTTGACGTTGCGGTGCGCTCGCTTTGCTCGTGTGATTTCAACGGCACGATTAATCGTCGCACCTCGTCGATAGCCCGAGCACTTACCTGCTCTTGAGCTGAGGATGTGCCGATGTCTGCCGAGTCGACGGATGCCAGGCCTTCTCCTCCGCAGAATCTGAGGACTTCCTCCGGAAAGTGTTCAGTCAGGTATGCCGCCAGTTGAGCTATGGTAGGCGCGTCGAACAAAGCGACCACATGGACGAATTCGCTCACGTCTTCCTGCAACCTGTTAATGATCACCGCACCTTTGATCGAATCACCGCCGATGTCGAAAAAGTTATCATGGACGCCGATCTGCTTGATGCCCACGACCCTCTTCCACAGGGCCGCCAGCATTCTCTCTAGATCTGTCCGCGGCGCGACATACTCCTCGGATAACTCCGGCCGCGTCGAGTCCGGCTCTGGCAACGCTCGTCTGTCTACTTTCCCGTTAACCGTTACCGGCATCTCCGGCAAGACCATGAACACCGCCGGGATCATGTAATCCGGCAATTGCTCACTCAGTTCCCGCCGCCACTGAAGCCTGCTCACGGGTTCTTCCGTCTCGGCCGCAACCACATAAGCCACTAAGCGCTGCCCACCGCCCCCGTCGTTGCGGGCGATCACTACACACTCACTCACTCCGTCACAACGTCTGAGAGCCGACTCGACCTCCCCTAACTCGATGCGATGTCCGCGTACTTTGACTTGATCGTCGCCGCGCCCGACATACTCGATGGTTCCGTCGCTCAACCAGCGGCAAATATCTCCGGAGCGATAGAGACGTGCTCCCATCTCGGAGCCGTAAGGATGTGGCACAAATCGCTCCGCCGTTAATCCTGCTTGCCGCCAGTAGCCGCGTCCAACTGCCGCGCCGCCGATATATAACTCGCCCTTTACTCCGATCGGCGCCAGCCGCATCTGTTCGTCGAGGATATATACCGCAGTATTCGCAATTGGCCGCCCGATCGGCACGCTTTGACGTACGTCGGCCCGCTCGCAATTCCAGCAAGTCACATCTACCGCTGCTTCGGTGGGACCGTACAGATTGTGTAGGGCGGTAGTCTCGAAACGATCAAAGAATTTCTCCTGTAACTCGGTGGTCAGCGCTTCGCCACTGCATATTACGCGTCGCAGACTGTGACACCCGCCTGCTGTCGGCTCTTCAAGAAATGCAGCCAGCATCGACGGCACGAAGTGT
>Ga0193732_1000026_pt1 | contig 82394 bp, 60 predicted proteins | sample U1s1metaG_FD_145077 | JGI IMG/M metagenome (GOLD analysis project Ga0193732, IMG submission 145077) | Soil microbial communities from a riparian zone of the East river system, Colorado, United States - U1s1 | ecosystem: Environmental > Terrestrial > Soil > Riparian zone | place: USA: East River...
AAAGAGCATTCAAACGAAATATCAACCAAGCCAGGCGCCGCGGCGTCCCGGCCGAAGTCTGGACTTAAAACCTCTTGACTTCGAACGCCGCTTCATAGATGACCTCATACCGTCACGGGCTCATCGATCAGCGCGTTCGGTAGCGTCCGGGACGCAAGTTATCAACTTGCCCTACTTCTGTCTCAAGTAATCATCCGTCTTGTCCAACCAATCCTGTCGCGGTGGACTGAAGATATCCACGTCGAGTGTGTCTTCCAACGCTTCTGCCTTGTGCGGAACGTGGGACGGAATGTGCAGGACTTCGCCCGCCAGCACGTCGATCACTTGCGCTTCATCGCTGCCGATCCAGAAACGCAGACCGCCTTTCAGGATGTACGTGATCTGCTCGTTCTCGTGCGAATGTCTGGGGACGATGGCGCCCTTCTTGAGATAGACGTGCGCCAGCATCATTCGGTCGCCGGTGATCAGCCGCCGCTCTAAAACATCCGAGAGCTGCTCTTTCGGCATGTCCTCCCAACGGTGATGCGTTACGCTTCTTTGATCCATTCGTTTGTCTCCACATCCAAAAGCTTAGATCGTTTTTTGGCTTGCCAAACTTACCGCATGAGCATACTCAAGTAAATCCGCCGGCTTAGAATTGGGCTTTTCTTGTCAAAGACCTCAAATAAAGTATAGTGGCCCCAATCGGAAGCGGCGTTCAGAGTACCAACTTTAGTTGGGTTCTCTTTCGCTTAACAAAAGCCCGACTGAAGTCGGTACTCTGAACACCGCTCAACCAAAGTAGTGCTATGATTTGCGCACATCGGCGGGGAGCTTTAGGTAACCAAATCCGGTCTTTGGCCGTCTAAAGGATTCAGACAGCATCGTCAAACGCTTTCCCGCACGATTTAATTTCGAGGTAAAGACAAAATGGTTTCTAAGAAGATTACGACCTTTCTGTTCCCGGCGGCTCTGATATTCGCATGTGCCGGGTTTGCCGGGGCGCAGGACACGACCGCTCAATCAGCGACCACCCCGCCTGACGCCAAACAACAGCAGGAAGAGAAGCTCAAGCTGGAGACCAAGGCAGCGGCTTTGCTCGAGCAGGTGGTCACCGAAGCACAGGGACTAAGGCTTCCCGAGAATCGGATCCGTGTGCAGATCGCGGCCGGTGACATGCTGTGGGATCGCAGCGTCCCGCGTGCGCGCGGACTACTGGTTGACGCGGGCGCGATCCTCGGTCAAATGATGCTGGATGTAGACAAGACCGATCGGAACGATGTGCAAACCTTGAATCAGCTCCGGCAGGATTTGGTGCTCACCGCCGGACGACACGATGCCGAGCTTGGTTATCAACTGTTGCGTTCGACGCAGCCGCAAGCAAACTCCGAAACCAATGTCCTCAATGGCCGACGTGTAATTCCCGATCAGTCAGCTAACCTGGAACAGAGCCTGCTGGCGACAATCGCCGGCACCGATCCGAAAGTGGCTTATCAAAAGGCCGCCGAGGCGTTGGACAAGGGTGAGTACCCGACATCGCTGAATCGAGTGCTGACCCAACTACAAGCGAAAGATCCGGAGGCGTTCAAGAAGCTGGCCGAGAAGACGCTGAGCCGCTTGGGCTCGGACAATGTGGTTGGCAGCCGTGAGGCTGCGAACCTCGCCGTATCGCTGCTGATGGGCGGTCCGCGCGCTGCCACGACGGCAACCCCGACGCCTGCGGAAGCAAATACTTCAACTACGCGCGCGGCGAATGGTCAGATCTTGAATGAATCGGCGTATCACGATCTGATGGATAATGCGATCACTGCGGCGTTGAGCGCCACCTCAGCTGCTCCTGGGAACACTCAGCGCGGCGGCGGCGGCGCTCGAATGATCCGCGGCCCGCAAACCAATCAACAAAGTCCGCCCGACGAAGCGCAGACGCGACAGTTCAATGCCCGCGTGCTATTGGCCTCCATGCAAAACATGCTGCCCCAGATCGAACAGTATCTGCCCGAACGCGCGCAGGCTGTGCGCCAGAAGTTGACCGACCTGGGCATGGGAAACAACGCCAACCAGAACTTCGGAAACCAGATGCGGACCGCGATGCAACAGGGTACCAGCGAGAGCCTGGCGACCGCAGCCAGCACGGCGCCGCCACAGATTCAGCCGCAGCTTTATCGACAGGCCGCCCAAAAGGCGATTGATGAAGGCGACACGGATCGCGCGCTGCAAATTGCCAACGATCATTTGGACGAGCGCGGCAAGACTTCGATCATGCAAGCAGTTGATTTTAAGCACATGGCCACGAACGCGTCGACCGAGAAACTTAACGAGATCAAAGCCAAGCTGGCCGCCCTGCCTTCCGATTCGGAACGCGTGAAGTATCTGATCGATCTGTCGACGGCCACGCAGAAAGACAATCCAAAGTTGGCGCTGCGTTTCCTCGAGGATGCGCGAACGCTCGTCAGCAAACGGGCCACGAACTACCAGGACTTCCAGGACCAAATCAGGGTGGCTGACGCTTTTGCGGCCGTCGATTCGAAGCGAAGTTTTGAGTTATTGGAAGGCGGGATCACCCAGCTCAACGAACTGCTGTCCGCCGCCATCGTGCTCAACGGTTTCGAAGTGGACATTTTCAAAGACGGCGAGATGTCGCTCCGTGCCACTAACGACCTGGTAGGCATGGTATCGCGCTATGGACAGGAACTGGCGACTCTGGCGCGCGTGGATTTCGACCGCGCTCGGATTACTGCCGATCGGTTCCAAATGGTTGAGCCGAGATTGAATGCCAAATTAACGATCGCGCAAAGCTTTCTCGGGACGCGACCCGTCGGTTCTCCCAACCGGCGTGGCCAGTTTAACTTCAATTTCAATTTCGGAAATCAGTAATCATTGGTTGCTTCTGAACGAGATTGAGGAGCACGCGCTCGCTGTTCAAGGCTGTGTCGAAACTCAACTTGAGCGACATTAAGTTAGACGGCTTAAACGCAAAGAGCGCAAAGTTCTCCGCAAAGGTCGCAAAGGAAAGCTTCTTTGCGTCTCTTTGCGAAACCCTCTGCGTCCTTTGCGTTTAAATCATCTCCGGTTACTTCACGAGTTGGGTTTGACACGACTCTATCGCGAGCGATTCCGGACCGACGAATGCGGCAGGCGCATCCTCGTTGCTGCAATCTTCAAAACTTCCTGCACCTGCTGGTCCCAGTAAGCCCAGCTATGATTGCCTGGCAGTTCGCGATACTCGTGTGGGATCTTTTTCTCCAGAAAGATTTGTGTTAGCTCACGATTGACGTTGAAGTGCTGGCCCGCGTCCTCGGTGCCGCAATCAAGGTAAAAGTAAGGAAGTGATGCAACGCGTGCATTTGATAAGCCACGGGCGATTTCAAACACATCGTTCGCTTTGCGCGTCTCGCTATCGACCGGACCAAATATTTTCAGAAACGGTTCCCAGTTGGCGCCGCCCATCTCCTTCTCGGTATACCGCGTGACGCCGAACGCTCCACTCATTGAACCTGCAAAGGCAAATGACGCGGGATACTTCAAACCATACTTGATCGCGCCATAGCCGCCCATCGAAAGTCCGGCCACGCCGCGGCCATAGCGCGCCTGGATGGTGCGGAATCTTTTGTCCACGTCGGGAATCAATTCTTTGAGGATGTAGGTCTCGTACTTGTCAGTCGGCACGCCGCCGCTGTCGACATACCAACTATCGTTTCCTTCCGGCGTCACCACGATCATGCGGTACTGCGCCGCATAGTCCGCGATGTTCGTGCGCGTGACCCAGTCGCTGTAATGTCCGCCCAGGCCGTGCAGCAGATAGAGCACCGGATAGCGCGTCGTGCCTGAAGCGCGATAACCGGCCGGCAGAATCACGTTATAAGGAAGCGTCGCATTGACTAGCTTGCTCTGGAACGGAACTGTTTCGACGCTCGGTACGGAGACTCGCGGGGTAGCAATCGAGGATTGAGACAGAGTGAGGCCGAAGGTGAGCAGAGCCACCAGGTAAACGATCCAACGTTTCAGTCCAGGGAAAGTGGGGTGTGTTTGGTTACCCATGTTCGCTACTGCGATCCTTCTCCCTCTCCCTTTGGGAGAGGGGTTGGCGAAAGGGCCTGACGGCGAGCCTCCTTAACTTCATGTTGTCTTTGGTAGAGACGACGGATGATTAAAAAAACACTTTGCGCTAAGCTTCGCACCCTCACCCCTGCCCCCTCTCCCTTTGGGAGACGGGAAAAGCAAAAGCGCTAAGCGACGGAACGACTCTACTTACCCAGCCACGCCTGATAGATCCGTTTCTGTTGCTCGTTAGCCTGGGGGATTGGAATAATTCGATAGGGCGCATCCACGCGGCCGGCCAGGCGAATGTCGAACGTGCGCACGTCGTCAAAGCGAAACACCATTATGCGCACCATATCGCCCGGACGTTTCGCCGCGATGAGCGCCTCGAACGTGTCTTTGTCTACGCGCGCACCGTCGAGTGCGATGATCTTGTCCTTCGCGTTCAGGCCCTGCTCGTACGCGGGCGATCCGGCGCGAACGCTCTTTATGACCACAAAGCCGCCATCGCTCTTATCTTCCAGGTCAGCGCCAAGAAAGGCTTTCAGTCGCACCTGTCTGTCGTCTTCGAGTCCGAGTCCCAATCCAATACCGTGTTGTTCCAGACGCAACCCCACGCCAGCCAGCATTTGGTTATAGACTGGCATGAGATCCTCGCGCCCGCGCACATAACGCGAAAAGAATTCCTCAAGACTGGCGCCGGCCATCAACTCGCACGCTTTCTGAAAATCTGCGGGCGTGTAGTTGCGGCCTTTCTGATAAAACTCTGTGAAGAGATAACGCATCACGTCGTCCAGCGACTTTCGGTTATTCGTCCGCCGGCGAATATCCAGATCGAGCAGCAGGCCCAGCAACTCGCCTTTGTCGTAATAAGAAATCTGCGAGTTCACTGTGTTCTCGTCCGGCCGATAGAATTTGATCCACGAGTCGAAACTCGCGTCTTCAGCGCTCATGACCTGACGGCTGGGCGTCTCCTGGAAATCCTGAATCTGCTTGGCCAGGTGATCGAGATAGATTTGGTCTGAAATCAAACCCGCCCGGCGCACCATCAATTGGCCGTAGTACTCAGTGATCCCTTCGGCCACCCACAACAGACGCGTGTAGTTTTCTTTGGTGTAGTCGAACGGCCCGAGCGCGTCCGGGCGAATCCGCTTCACGTTCCAAAGATGAAAGAACTCGTGAGCGACCAGCGCCTGGAATCTTCGATAGCCGTCTTCGGTGGCAAAGCCGAAACGCTTGAAACCGAGCGCGGTCGAATTCAAATGTTCCAACCCACCGCCGGTGTTCGATCGCAGATGCAAAATGAACGTGTAGTCGTGATAGGGAATACCACCAAACATCGCCGTCTCGGCTGCGACGATCTTCTGCACGTCTCTGCGCATACGCTCGGGATCATAGTTGCCTTCGCCGTCAATTACGATCCGGTGCGCGACGCCGCCTACCTGGAAGTCGAGCTCCCTGAAATTACTGACTTCAACTGGAGAATCGTAAAGAACATCGAAGTTCTCGGCGCGAAAAGTGTTCGGCTGACCCTTGACCTCGGGCAGGCCGGTGGCAATCTTCCAGCCGGATAACGGGACGATACGCAAAGTCGACGGCGCGTTGAGGTATCCGCCGGGGTACATCAGCAATGTCGCGTTGTTCCAGAACGCGTGGTCAGAATTCAGCTCGCTGGTGCGCACCGTTAGTTCGTTCGCATAGACACGATAGGTGACTCGCCACTGGCGCGCGCCGCCCGTCTTTACCCGCCAGGTGTTCTTGTCTGTTTTCGTCCAGTCGAGAGCGCGCCCGTCCACATCCGCCGCAAACTCCTGCACGTGTCGTTCGAATTCACGAATCAAATATGATCCCGGTGTCCAAACCGGCATCACCAGATCGCTTTCGTTCGGAACCTGGAGGTTCGCCGGAATCTTCACGCGCACCTCTACTTCGAACAGGTGGGTGTAGGGCTTGGACATAGCCACGGTGTATGAGACATCGGACGACATTGGGGCCGCGGTCTGTGCGTTGGAGATTGAAATTCCGAACAGGATCGCGCAGGCAAGCAGGACAGCCGTTGACAGATAGTTGGAACGACGCATATGAATTTTTCCGCGTAGTGGTTTGGTTTAGAGTTCAAGCTTTAGCTTGCGCCGTGACGAAAGAGGCAACCTAAGGATGAACTCTGAACTCAACCTGACCGAAGAGTATTTTTCCGAAAGCGTTGTGGAGAAAAAGCAAGGAGATGTTACTACGAATGGTCACTCGATCGACAGCGATGCATCCTGGCACTCGAGCACAACGGCTTAACCCAAAAGCTCTCCAGATAGGTCGCGGCACTTTTCGCATTCGGCAAGGCCGCGATGTGAAGAATCAGCGGAATGTCCCGCTCGGTTGCACGTTCGATGCGCACTGACCCAGATGAACTCACGAAACAGATCTGTTTGGTGTTACTGGCGTGAGTTAGTTTCGATCGCCTTCAGAATCGGAGACAATTGATCCGAGGATCCCCTCCAGAGACTCGCTGTCCTGGCGGGCTTTGTCTCAACGATCTTGGCGTCAGTTGGCGCGCGCCAGACGCGCAGGTAGTTATAGGTGTCGATGGTAGCCAATTTTGTTTCAAACGTGTCGGGGCTATTGAATAGTTGCTTGTGCGCGGTCTTCGGTGAGGCGACATAGACGGCTTCCGCCGCCAGCAGACTCTTGCGGTCCAGACCCACCATCTTTTTCAGGTCGCGCCGCTTGTAATCAAACCAAACTTGATTGGCATTGCCGTAATAGATCAGAACCGCATCACACTGCGCGAGATTGTCCTTGTGAATGTCGAATCCTTCGGTATCGCCCGTGCCTTCGTCGTCTATGAGCGGCAACAGCACTTGATAGTTTTTCTCGACCGAGAGGTAATCGTTCGGCGGCATGATGCCTTCCAAATCGCGCTTGTCGAAAATCAGATAAATCTTTAGTGGCGTTTTTCCGGTGGGTTCATCCTTGATCGAATGGCCGTTGCTGCTCAGTCGCAGTTGGATGACATTCTTGAGTTCCTCCAGCGGCGCCTGCAGCAGTTCCGCGCCTTGCTGCGTGGTCGCATCGGTTCGCAGATGTTCGATAAACTGAGCCTGCACGTCTTCCTGCGGGGTCAGCCCGACGGGCATCCATAACAGTCTTGAGAAGGCCTGATCGCAGTTGCGCTCGGCGGCGATTTCATTTTGCAGCCGTACGATTGAGCGGTTGCCTGCGCCTTCCGGCACGATGCCGTAACTCCCGCCGATGAGGTGAACCGAAAGCTTCGCGCGCCCGACACACTCGCGCACGGCCTCCTCGTAGTTGGGAGAGATAAAGGGAAGCTCGGTTTCGGGGAGGATGTCGTAGCCGCGATTCTGCAACTCGCGCTTGATCTGATCTCGCTCCCCACTCAAGTCCCTGGTCGTTTGCGCGAGGTAAACCGCCCCTACCGCGCGGGAGAAGACCGAGCCCGCAGCAGGGATTTTGGCGCGCGGATTGATGATGGAGAGAACCTGTTTGACGTCCCAGGCGAGATCGTCCAGCTTGCTCCAGTACCGCTGGTCGCGGCTGCGTCCCAACTCCTGGCCAAACGCAACCGGCCTCTGCGTAGTCTTATCAATTTCGTAAAACTCGTAACCAAGTTGCTGCTGAAACTCCGGCGGGTGAAGCTCGCGCTCAATGTGAGTCTTAACTATTTTGAAGACGCGCATCCTGTCACCCACGCGCAGACCGCCATTTGGATCTGCCAGGCGACAAAACTCCCTCAGCTCTCCCAGGCACCAGTCCGATTGAAGATAACCGGGTGAGAGAATGGAGATCACGACTGCCGTCTGCTGGATTCGTTCCTCCAGCACATCGGCAAAGTAGGCGTTCCCTGGCAATCTGGGGTCACGCCAGATCTTCGGCTCGTAACCAAGGGCCTCGCCCAGCACGCTCTCGAAGCGCTCGTGGAAGTTATCTATCCAACCCTTCCCTTGTTCATCGAGTAGTTCGTTGTCCAGATGGCGGTAGCTGATAAAAACATCATCGACAAAGGTTTGAGTGGAAGACATTACAATCTCCAGTATGAGGGACTACGCCGACTATAACCGACGTGGAAACGCGCCCAGAATGAGTTTCAATTGCCAGACGGTTCGGTGTCTACGTGAGCGCGAAGACGAACCAGCTTTCGCCGGAAAACTATTCCTGTCAGGTGCAAATGTCAAGAATGCCTGCGAGCAGGGAGTGGGTCACTTGATTGTGGCCCGCGCATCTTGGGCGTGATCACGGGCGGGGACGCCCGTACCACTTTCAAACTCACCCACTATCGTCGGGCAATGATTTCCCCGTGCCGCGCAGGTTTTATTCCTAGGCTATGGGACGAAACGGATTTATAGTTGCTGGCGATCCAAACAAATCTGAGAATCGAAAGGTGGCTGTCATGCTTCGCAGACTGACTTCAACTTCTTCTACCTGGATGACCGTCCCGCTGCGCCTGGCACTGGGCGCTATTTTCATTGGGCACGGGGCGCAGAAAGTCTTCGGCTCATTCAACGGACCGGGCTGGGCCAAGTGGACAGCCATGGCGCCGGCCGTGCCGTTTACATTCATGCGGCCGACCCCGCTGTGGTTGGGAGCGGCGGCGGTTAGCGAACTACTCGGCGGTGTTCTGATCCTTCTCGGATTGCTTACGCGCATCGGGGCGTTTCTGATCGTGTGCACAATGCTGACGGCGATCAAACTACTTTGGCCGGCCTTTTTTGCGCCAACCGGAATCGAGCTTCCGGTCGCTTTGCTCAGCGGCGGGCTCGCGCTTCTGATTGGCGGCGGCGGGCAAGCGTCTATCGATCGAATGATCAGTGGACGCCGGTAAAAAAAGAGTTTGGAGTGCGGTGGCAATCCCGACACATCGGGAGACACCGCTTTGGATGTCCGACGAACTTCAGTTTGGCGCTTACTCTGGAACTAAGTCGACTGCGAAGGTCGACGACAAACTAAAAGTTTGTCGGACATGTAGCGCCGTCGTCGCTTCGCGCTGCGGGCGCGATCCACACTTTTGAGTCGCTAAATTCAAACCCAAAACTTCGCATGAAGCGCTCGCCTCTACTTGTCATCTTCGTCACCGTATTCATCGATCTGGTTGGTTTTGGGATCGTGATTCCGGTGCTGCCTTACTATGCCGAAGGCACGCGCTTTGGCGCTACGCCGCGCGAAGTCGGGCTGTTGTTCGCCTCGTATTCCGTAATGCAGCTGATCTTTTCGCCGGTGCTGGGCCGACTGTCCGATAAGTACGGCCGCCGTCCGATTCTCCTGATCAGCCTGCTGGGAACTTGTCTTGGTTTTGTGATCCTCGGCTTTGCTACGACGCTTTTGATGCTGTTCGTCGGTCGCATCATCGATGGAATTTCAGGCGGCAATATCTCGACCGCGCAAGCCTACATCGCCGATATCACCACCAAAGAAAATCGCGCCAAAGGGATGGGATTGATTGGCGCAGCTTTTGGGCTGGGTTTTGTTTTTGGTCCGGCCATCGGCGGGATCCTGAGCCGCTGGGGCACGAACGTGCCGTTTCTGTTTGCCGGTGGCCTCGCGTTCGCGAACGTAATCCTGCTCTACTTCACGCTGCCTGAGACAGTCACGCCCGATCATCCCGCGCGGGTTTCCGCCGCCAGCGGCCGCGGCTGGAAACAAGTGATCGAAGCGCTGCGCCAACCGCAGCTCGGCTTCGTGATGATGATCTACTTCTTGTCGATCGTGGCTTTCTCGATCATGACCACGGTGTTTTCACTGTTCATGATGTTTCGGCTGGGTTATGACCCGTGGCACAGCGGCTGGATCTTCGCCTTCGTCGGAATCATCTCAGCCGTGGTCCAGGGCGGACTAATCGGAAAGTTGGTCAAGCGCTTTGGCGAACCTACGCTGGTCATCGTCGGAGGGTTTCTGTTTACAGTGAGCTTGGCCGCCAGTCCTTTCGTAGGGCCGTCCACCGGTTTGATTGGAATACTTTCGATCTGCGCGTTGTCGGCGATCGGCAATGCGCTGGCGGGTCCATCGCTGACCAGTCTGGGTTCAAAGAGCGCCAGCGCGGCCGAGCAGGGGAGCGTGGTCGGGGTGATGCAGTCAGTAGCCAGCCTGGCGCGCGCAGTCGGCCCCACGATCGCCGCCCTAATTATTTATAGCGGAATGGCCCACATGGGCTACGATCTGAAACCCCAGAATATGAGCGATGCTTCGATCCTCAGAACCTTCTGGACCGCCGCCGCGATCCAGTTCGTCGCGTTCCTGCTGGCGGTGTATTTTGCGCGGGCTTATCGCGGCAAGTATGCCAAGGGCGAAGTTGCAGAGGCAGTGTGAGATGCGGCCTGGGCTCCGGGGCTTTCCTTTCTGACCTGCGCCAGGTCTCTGCTGTTAGCCCCGTAGGGGCCAAATGTTTATAGTTCCCCGGCAACCAAAGAATTCCATGAGCTCCTTTAGGAGCGTAATGTGAAAGTCGTCGTGGTAAAGGCTTTTTCCGGCAACACATCTCGCTCCTGGCGGAGCGAGACCTAACTGAGAACTTTCCGCACATCAGGCGGCAAAGCCTCAGAAGACTCATTCACCACTCAAGAAACTCTCGCAACTCATCCACCGTCGGCAACGCCGCGCGTCCGCCCAACGATCGACACTTCAACGCTGCGACTGCGTTGCCGAGCTTCATGCACGTCTCCAGGTCTTCGCCGTTCAGCATCCCGTAGATGAATCCGGCGTGAAAGGCGTCGCCGGCGCCGGTCGTGTCGCGACAACCACCGGGTACTTGAAAGGCCGGAGATTCAAAGAATTGTCCCTCGCAGTAAATTCGCGCGCCGCGCGCACCGAGCGTCGTTCCGACAATCGCGCAACCGTAACGGGCTTTGAGCTCGACCAGAGCGGCGCGCTCGTCGCTGATACCCGTGAGTCGATGCGGGAACTCGGCGGGGGTGATGAGCACACCGATCAAAGGCAGTAGGTCGGGCAGTCCTTCATAAATATTATCGATGTCCGAGGTGATGATCGTTCCCACATCGCGCGCGGCCCGAGCCATCACCGCACACGCCGCCGGATCGTACGCGTCGATATGGAGCACGCGGCCGCGGGTAGCCAATTCAATTGGCGCCTCGTCAGCTCGATAAGAAAGTCGCTCATCACGATCCCAGATGATGGTGCGCTCGCCGGAGCGCGAGTCGATCATGATGAAGGCAATCTGATTGTCAGCGCCGTCGATCATTTCGGCAAAGTCGAGATTCACGCCTTCGTATTCAATCGCGCGCAGACCGAACCGTCCATCTTCGTCGGAACCGAAGCGGCCGGCGTAAGCAGTTTTCAAACCGAGCCGCTGCAGTGAGACCATTGCCGAAGCGGTCTGCCCGCCCGCCGACTTTTCGTATTCCGTAAATCTGACCTTGGTGTCGAACGCCGGATATTCCGGCACGACTATGAGGTGATCGACCGCGTTCAGGCCAAAGCCGACCGCGTCGAAGTCTCGTCCTCCAGGGATGGGTAATGGAAACCGCATGGCGTTTTCTTAGCCCGCTTCGCCCTTTCTTGCCGATGAGAACCGATACGCGAGGCGGGGAGAGTTTAGCAGCTTGTTGCGGTGTCGGACATTCCCGCGGGCGACGGGGTGTGGGCGGCGAACGGCAGGTGCGACTGCCAAACAGGGACAAGCTTCTGCGGCCCTGGAATTCAAGCCAGTTCCCACAGAAGGCGGCTTCATATAGCGTGGATGATGGCCCCAACCCAGACCAGAACAAACGGTGGTCCCAAGTCGACCTCTCTCCGAAGGTCATCCAGAGGATTAACGTCCCACGACTGAACCCGTGCGAGCAGGCAAGCAGGGAGTGGGTTAACTTTTGCGGCCAGACTGTCGCAACGACTTATGGGGCGCCGCCGGCTAAACGTATCTTGTCTGCCATCAACTTCTTTTCATTGTCATCGAGGGTCGTGTCCGCCTGATCGAGAATCTCGTCCGTGGTCATGCCGCCCTGATCGTGGATGAACTTTGTCATGCGAGCAATGATTGCCAGGAGTTCCGCCTCCGATTCCGCTTTGGGCACAAAGCTTGTGACTAGCGGGGTAAGTTGCGTGAGAAGTTCTAAAAGTTTGTCCAAGATGCTACCTCCGTTTTTGGTTAGTTCCAGGTCTCTGGTTTCAAGGCTCCAGCCACACGTGGGCAGATCCTTCTTAAGGCTTGAGAAAGGCCTCTATGATTTGCGCGGCGGCGGTCGCGAGGGCGAGGATCTTTTGCATTTGGCCCTTCGCGTCCGCATTGCCCAATGGCAATAGTCCCGCATTACTTAACTCGTTCAGCGCCGATGTTACCTCGGCGAACAAACTGGCCAGGTTGGCCTTGCCGGAGGCGTCCGGCGCCGTCCCCCTCATCGCCTTGATTCGGGCGACAAAAACTTTGTCTGCCGTGTTGACCTTTAGCAGAAGGTCGGTAAGTTTGCCTTCTTCGGCTGCCGACATTTTTCCCTGCTGGGCCAACTTACGTTTGAGATCGATCATCTCGCTGATGCCTTTGGCGACGTCATCCGAAGCTTTGGCCGCGGACCTAAACTGCTTGTTCAGATCAACGTTAGCATTACCATTATTACTACCGCCACTACTGCATTTGAACGATAGTGACGAGAATAACAGGACCAGCGCGAGACCTGTGATGATGGGTTTTGACTTTAGATGCAATCTCATATGGGACTCCTTTTTTGACCTGTTATCTTCAGGTCTACTGAGTACTACTTGAGCCAATGTAATAATGAGTGGGTCATCTGGAAAAGCACGGGATGTGACACACCCAAGAAGCGGTTCGAGTGGTGGCTATTCTATTGAAACCACGCTGATTGTCAAGACTTGTAATGCGTCTTGCGCAAGTAATCGAGTTTTATGGCTGGGTCTGGGATAGAATGCTTGCGTAAGACCGCTACCTGACTGTTTCCAACGCAGTGACCTTAGACGAAAAACTAAAAGAGATTCCCCGGTCGCCCGGCGTTTATTTATACAAGGACGCGGCGGGCAAGATTATTTATATTGGCAAGGCCAAGAACCTGCGCAATCGCGTCCGGTCGTACTTCCAGTCGGGGCGCAGCACCGCTGACATCAGCTACGATATCAAGACCGGCGAACTGGTCAGGCAGATTGCCGACGTTGAGATCATTGTGACTGATAACGAAGTTGAAGCTTTCATCCTGGAGGCCACGCTGGTCAAACAGCATCAGCCTTACTTTAACTACAAACTGAAAGACGATAAGTCTTATCCGCACTTGAAGCTCACCATCAACGAGCCCTTTCCGAAGTGCGTCATTACGCGCCGAATTCAAAACGACGGCGCCCTCTACTTCGGACCATTTCTGCCGGCGTCGATGGCCCGCCGGACAATCGATCTGATCAACCGCACGTTTCAATTGCGCACGTGCGACATCGAGATCGACGGCAAAGCGCCGCGGCCGTGCCTGGAATATCACATCAAACGCTGTCTGGGCCCGTGCGTCAAAGGTCTTTGCACGCCGACGGAATATCAGGAAGCCGTGCGCGACGTGCGCATGCTTTTGGAAGGGCGAAACACAGAACTGGCCGATCAATTGGCCGACCGAATGGAACACGCTTCCGCGGACATGCGTTACGAACTGGCCGCGAAGTATCGCGACCTGCGCAAGACCGTCATCAAACTTTCTGAGCAGCAGAAGATGGCGACGACCGGAGAGAGCGACCTGGATATTTTTGGCTACTATCGCGAGGGCAAGCGGCTGGCGCTGCAACTGTTCACCATGCGCGAAGGCGACATCGTTGGGCGGCGCGAATTCTTCTGGGAAGATCTGCCGGAGACGGATTTCAACCCGGCGGAGTTTTTGAGCGAAGTCCTGGGGCAATATTACTCGAGTGATTATGTGCCTCGCGAGATTCACGTCCCAATCGAGTTCAATGATCGGGAGTTGTTGGAACGGGCCCTCAGCGAACGCAAGGGAAGACGGGTGCGCATCCAGGCGCCGCAGCGCGGCGAAAAGCGCGACATGATCGATCTGGTTGAGAAGAATGCCAAGCTCGCTTTCGAACAACGCTTTCGCGTGCTGAAGCCCGACATGAAACGCGTGCTGGAAGAGATGCAGGAGACTTTGGAGCTGCCGCGCTTTCCCGCGCGCATCGAATCATTCGATATCTCTCACATACAGGGCGCTGAAAACGTGGCGGGCATGGTAGTTAGTGAGAACGGCAAGATGAACCGCAACGAATATCGTAAGTTCAAAATCAGATCAGTCGAAGGAGCGAATGATTTTGCTTCGATGCATGAGGCCGTGCTGCGCCGTTATCGAAGGGTCCGCGACGAAGAAAAGGCCCTGCCGGATCTGATCATGATCGATGGTGGTAAAGGACAGCTCAGCGCTGCTGCCGAAGCGATGCGCGAACTCGATCTGGAAGCCGTGCCGATGATCGGCGTGGTGAAACCGCCCTTGCGCCACAACGAAGTTGCCTACCTGCTGGTCAAGGGTCGCGAAGACGAACCCATCTATCTCGATCCGCATTCGCAGATCCTGCGGCTGATTCAAATGATTCGCGACGAGACCCACCGCTACGCCGTGACTTATCATCGCAAGCGCCGCGAGCTGCGCGATTTCACTTCTGAGCTGTCGGCGATTCCCGGCGTGGGCGATAAACGAAAGACACGCTTGCTGAGACAGTTCGGATCAATACAAAAGATCTCACAAGCGAGCGTCGAAGAACTCACTCCTTTTGTCGGCGGCAAGACCGCGGCAGAGATCGTCGATCACTTTGCACGCCAGCGCGCGTTGGCAGAAGGTGCGAACGCGGCGTGACTGAGGTCGCCAAGCACGAGCACAGCAAGCCCGGATCAATTTTGTATGGTCACAGAACAAACACCTTCTTCCGACCTCTTAACCGTGATTGCAATTGCGATACTCGCGTATGTGGGTGCAAACATAACCCACGAAATCATCGGTCACTGTGGAACCGGGGCCCTTTTGGGCGCTAAGTGTAGTTTCATTTCGACCACGGAAATTCGCTTCACTCCGCAGCTATCCTACGACTGGAGATTTCGCATAGGCGCCTTCGCCGGCAGCGGGGCGAACTGGTTGGTGGCGCTGATTTGTCGGCGCTTACTGCGGGCGTGGCGGAGCGCCTCACCGGCACTACGCTTCTTCTTATGGCTTTCGACCTGCGTCAATCTGTTTCTTCCTTCCACATACCTGCTGGTCTCGCCGGTGATCAGGTTCGGTGACTGGTACAGCATCACCATCGGACTCAGCCATCCGTTCTTTTGGAGGAGCGGAATGATCGTGGCGGGCGCCCTGGCGTGCTGGCTGTCTTTCCGGCTTTGCAGTAGTGAGATGAGCAAGCTGATTGGCATTGAGGCGAAGCATGCACGATCCACAGCCTGGTCCCTGGTCATTCCAGCCTATCTCGCCGGAGGGATCATTTCGATCGCCGCAGCCGTGTTCGGTCCACTTCCTTTGAAGTGGGCACTGTTCATTTCCGGCAGCATGTTTGGCGTTACCTTTTTGCTCTTACTCTTACCACTGCGGATTCAGGTAAGAACGATTCCCATCCACGATTCCTTTGTGATTCCACGCAGCGTCAGGTGGCTGGTAGTTGGAATACTGGTAGCTGCGGCATTTGTCTTTGTGCTGGGACCGGGCTTTTCTCTCTAAAAGTTGAATTTGGATTGCCGCGGAATTGCCCGTGACTGAATCTCGCCCTCACTGATTTGGAAGGAATCCGAGAGTCGTTCCGTCTAATCAAGTGCATGCCTGAAATCAAAAGTTTTCTAACGTTCCTCTCGATGACTTAATGGTGAGTAAGAACGGGGCAGTAGCCCGACCGTGAGGGAGGGCTCAACGGCCTTGATGCTGAGCCCTTGCTGACGCGCGGGCTACTGCCCCGCTTAAGCTACAACCCGGACTACCTCTTTCCCGCTTATGGAGACAAACAGATGAAAATTCTCTTTCGGCCGCTCTATCTAAGACTGAAGGTGTGGGCCTTGTTGTTTGCGCTTCCCCTAACAATCATTGGTCAAAGCCCGCGGATCCTTGCTCAACTTCCGCCGGAGAAGGTTGACCTGGCTGTGCTCAATAGGATCAAGGAAGAAGAACTAAACCACTCCCAAATCATGGACACAGTCGGCTACCTGACTGACGTGATCGGGCCGAGATTGACAGGTTCACCTGGTCTCAAGAAGGCGCAGGCGTACGCGCTGGACAGGTTGCGTGAATTTGGCGCCGCGAATGCTCACCTTGAACCCTGGGGACCTTTCGGTCGAGGTTGGTCGTTGGAAGGTTTCAACTGCAACATGATCGCGCCGACCTTCAGTTCTCTCATTGCTTATCCGAAAGCATGGAGTCCTGGCACGAATGGCGCAGTGCGCGGTGAAGTCGTTTACCTGGACGTGAGGACGGAAGCTGACCTCGCCAGGTACAAGGGCAGACTCAAAGGTAGGATCGTCCTGCTGTCGCCCGCGCGACCGGTCGAGGCGAACTTCGCGCCGCTGGCACAACGCACAACGGACGAAGAACTGCTGAAGCTCGCCAACGCCAAGCCGGCAGCCGAAGGCTCTCAAAGATTTCAAATGAGCGCGGAACAGCGGGCCCGGATCGAACTGAACTATCAGAAATGGCAGTTCCTATATGCAGAAGACGTGGCCGTCGTTTTGGAACCTGGAGCTGGCGACGGTGGTGTGGTCTACGTCACGCGCGCTTCGATTCCTTCGCCCGTCGATCTTCCTTCTGAACAACGGCCGCAACCGTGGGATGCGAACAAGCCGCGATTAGTTCCGCAGGTCGTCGTCGCCGCAGAGCACTACAACCGCATGATTCGTCTTTTGGGCCGCGGTGTCCCCGTGGAGATGGAAGTAAACATCAACTCGCGTTTCCATGATCAGGACCTGATGAGTGCCAACGTCATTGCGGAAATTCCCGGGACGGACTTGAAGGACGAAGTGGTGATGTTCGGTGGTTGTCTCGATTCCTGGACCGCTGGTACCGGCGCTACTGATAATGCGGCGGGCGCGGCAGTTGCTATCGAGGTCATCAGGCTGCTTAAGTCGCTCAACCTGAAACCGCGGCGCACGATCCGCATTGGTTTGTGGAGCGCGGAAGAGCAGGGTTCCTTCGGCTCGCGTGCGTATGTAGCCGCTCATTTTGCCAGGCGACCGAACGGTCCAGGCAGTCCACTTCAGTTCAATTCTGAATATGAAAAGTTTTCCGGCTATTTCAATCTCGACTATGGGACCGGAAAGATCCGCGGCGTCTACCTCCAGGGAAACGAAGGCGTTAGATCGATCTTCGGCGCGTGGCTCGCACCCTTCAAGGACATGGGTGCGTCGACCTTGGCGATCAGCGGTATCGGCTCAACCGATCACAACTCATTTGACGCAGTGGGTCTGCCAGGCTTCCAATTCATTCGGGATTTCATGGAGACCAACACTCGGACTGCGCACACGAACATGGATGTGTATGAACATGTCTTCGCAGACGATCTGAAGCAATCGGCCGTAGTCGCGGCATCTTTCGTGTACAACGCCGCGATGCGCGATCAAAAGTTGCCACGAAAGGCGTTGGCCAGTGTTAGATGATGCTTTTTCTTTTAGGTTCTGTGAAGGTAATGTCGGGGGCACGATCCACGAAATCACACGAACTTTCACGAAATCAGGCAAGCGAACTTAGTGTTACTTCGCGTGAGTTCGTGGATCAGTTTCTTATCTTTCCTTTTTTCAGCAACTTGCCAGGTGGAGCAAAGTTCCTCGGTCCGCCGTCTTACGCTGCTCCGCATTCGCCGGCAACTCGGTTATGCCGAGAAGATCGTTCGACGCCGCTCTGCGGCGGACGATCGAATGGAAACGAGCGCATCCGGATCAGTTCTCGCCAACACGATTAGTAGTTGTCTTTCCTACCCCGCAGTTATATCTTCTTCGCACCGCAGCAATCCCCCGCTGCCGGCTGAAAAAGTGGCATGGGCGTCCCGCCCGTGAAATCACGCGTAAGATGCGCGTGCCACAATCAGACACTTGCGCTGCACAGACTGATTCCATGAAGTCCGGTCGTTATCCACTTTTGTCTTTGAAGTCACGCTCCTGGATTCCCTACGCCGTTTTCGGCGGGGCGTTGATAGTGACGTTTGTCGCCGCCCTCTATGTCCACCGCACGACCCAGGCCAAAGATCGCGCGCGCTTTGAGAATTCAGTCAGGCAAGTCAGCACCACGCTGCAAAACCGTCTGGATACACACGTCGCTTTGCTGCGAGCCGGCACGGGATTGTTTGCAGCCAGCACCACAGTCGAGCCGGACGAGTTTCATAAATTCGTTAATCAGCTCGATCTGCCTAATCACTATCCGGGAATTCAAGGCATCGGTTTCAGCCTCAAACTTCAGCCCGAGCAAAGAGAACAAGTCATCGAACAAATGCGTAAGGCGGGCAATCCTGACTTCAGGATCTGGCCCGAAGGAGATCGTTCGGAGTACCACACTATCATCTATCTCGAGCCGTCCGATCAGCGAAACCGGGCCGCGATCGGCTTTGATATGACCACCGAGCCCGTTCGTCGCGCGGCTATGGAGAGAGCGCGTGACACCGGCGCAGCCGTAGCCTCGGGGCGCGTGACTTTGATCCAGGAGATCGAAAACCCAAAGCAGCCCGGCTTTTTGATCTATGCACCGGTGTACCGCAACGGCGCGAAGATTGACACGATTGGGGAGCGACGCGCGGAGCTGGAAGGCTTTGTTTATGCGGCATTTCGCTCGGTAAACCTGTTTCCAACCATTTTGGCCGCGCACGAATATAACGGGATCGACTTTCAGATCTTCGATGGAGCAAAAGCTGAAGCCGCCGCCCTCCTTTACGATTCGGCGCCGCGCCCAAACGATTTGGTCAGCGCATCGCGCTTTGGCAGCACCACTACTATTCCAGTAGCTGGCAGTCCATGGTCGCTGCACTTCACCACCAACGGCGATTTCGAAACCGGCTCAGCCACGAACTTAGCCACCTTCACCTTGCTCGGCGGGGGATTGCTGAGTCTGGTTCTATTCCAAGTGACGAGATCGCAAACCCGGGCGCAGAGGGTGGCGGTAAGCGCCGCGCGCGAACTAACACACTCCGAGAACAGTTTGCGTAAGAGTTTGGAAGAACAGAAGCAGACGGCAGCCGCCCTGCGTGAATCGGAAGAAATACTGCGGCTCGCTAACTATCGTTTCCGAGTGGCGGAAGCTGCGGCGAAGAGTTTCCACTACGATTGGAATTTGGAAATCGACACGGTGGTGCGCAGCGAGAGCTTCGCGAAAGTCCTGGGCTATGGTCCGGACGAAGTCGCCGGAACCTGGGAGGCCTGGAAATTTCTCATCCACCCTGACGATTTTCCCCTGTCGAAGAATGAAGCCATCGAATCTCTTAATCAACAAACCGAAGACAACTTCGAAGTCGAATATCGTGTGCGACACAGGAATGGTGATTACCGCCACCTTTACAACCGCGGCATCCTCTTGCGAAACGATCAAGGCAGGGTGAACCGCGTTATCGGCCAAACGGTAGACATCACGGAGCGAAAGCTCGCCGAAGCTGAATTACGGGCCGCTAATGAACGGGCCATCGTTGAATACGAAGGACTGCTCGAACGCATAGCCAGCATGGCGCAGAAGCTGGGGTCCGCGCGCGAGTTGCCGGCAATCTATCGGGCGTTGCTCGAGTTCGCGAGAGCTTCGGCGCCATGCGACGGTTTGTTTGTCTCGCTCTACGATGGTGGTCAAGACATTCGCACGGCGGCCTATGGTTGGGGCGATGGAATCGAGATCGACGTGTCTGAATTACCGCCGCTGCCCGTCCCCAGAGACGGCCCGAACAGCCGCGCCGTGCGCACCGGTAACGTCGTCATAACGGAGGACTTTATGCATGCAACCAGCGGTCACCCGCAGGTTCTCGTCGGACCCGACGACGGCAAGCGCCCGCAGTCTTCCATGGCAATTCCCATGTCGGTTCTGGGAAAAGTTGTCGGGACGATCGAAGTGCAAAGTTACGAACGTCAGGCTTACCAGCCAGAGCACGCGACGGCGATGCGTATGGCTGCGAACCTCATGGCGGTGGCGATCGAAAATGCACAGTTGCTGGCTCGAGAAAGCCAGGCCCGCGCGGAAGCCGAAGAATCGAACCGCTTGAAAGATGAATTCCTCGCTACGGTTTCGCACGAGCTGCGCACGCCGCTGACTGCGATTCTGGGCTGGGCCCGGATGCTTGAGTCTCCGACGCTGGGAGAGGCCCAGGCGGCGCGCGCAATCCAAACGATCCAGCGTAACGCGAAAGCACAGGCCGAAATCATCGACGACATTCTCGACGTGTCCCGCATCGTCACCGGGAACCTCTATCTCAACCTGGAACCCACCGAACTGGCTCCGATAGTTGAAGCCGCAATCAACGTAGTCAGGCCGACGGCGGAAGCCAAACACATTCAAATCGAAACCAACTTTGCCGATCAGCCGGCCGTGGTATCAGGCGACGCGCAGCGTTTGCAACAGGTCGTTTGGAATCTGCTGTCGAATGCGGTGAAGTTCACGCCGCAGGGCGGCCACGTCCGCGTCACCACTCGGCAGACAGGCTCTCAGGTGCATTTGGAGATTGGCGACGACGGGCAGGGGATCAGTGCTGAATTTTTGCCGCATGTCTTCGAACGTTTTCGTCAGGCTGACAGCAGCACCACGCGCAAGCACGGCGGACTCGGCCTGGGCCTGGCGATTGTGCGGCATCTGACCGAAATTCACGGCGGCACGGTACACGCCGAAAGCGACGGAGAAGGAAAGGGCGCCACACTTACTCTGATTCTGCCGTTGCTGGCAGACGGCATATCAGTCTCGGTCCGTGATGACGAGAAAGAGATCAGCAGTCGTGGCCAGCCCGACCTGGAGGGAATTCACGTCCTGGTGGTTGATGACGATGCGGGAGCGCGCGAAATGATTTCGGCCGCCTTGAACGAGCGTCATGCACGCGTGACTGCCGTCGCATCGGCGCGTGAAGCGCTGCAAGTGATCCGGCGGAAGCGTCCCGACGTTCTGGTTTCAGACATTGCCATGCCGATCGAGGATGGCTATGACTTGATCCAGCAGATACGCGCGTTGGAAGCGAACAATGGCAAGTTGATCCCCGCCGTCGCCATGACCGCCTACGCCCGCGAAGAGGATCGCCATCGGGCGTTGGCTTCAGGATTTCAAAGCTACCTGGCCAAGCCGATCGAGCCGGCGGATTTGATCGACGTGGTCGCGAGTCTGACGCGTTAGTGCAGAAGGACACACTTGAGCCTGCGGAGCAGGCGTCAGCATAAAGCCTGGGGTGAAGCGAAGCGGAACCCCAGGTCGAGGACATATACAAGCGACCAGCCCGCGCAGCGGGCGGCAGTCCGGGAAACCATGTCATGCGAAGCTTCGCTATCACATAATCTTTTCGACGAAGCGTGTCGCCCGTTCCATGGGCTCACGATCATATTCAATTCGGATCCCTGGGGCTTACCCTCCCAGGCTTTATGCTGACGCCTGCTCCGCAGGCTGGTTGAATGCTAACGTCACTCGCGTTATCAACAAGATGATGATCGAAACAGAACCGATCGAATTACCTTACACCGACGCCGGCAATGGGCCTGCTGTTGTGCTGTTGCACGGCTATCCTTTCGATCGCTCAATGTGGCCCGAGCAAATCGATTTTCTGACCGCGCATGGTTTTCGCGTCGTCGCTCCCGATCTACGCGGTTTCGGCGTGATGTCCGACAAACTTCGTCGGTCAATCAGCACCATGTCAGACATGGCGCAAGACGTGGCGAGGTTGATGGACGAGTTAAAGATCGATCAAGCGAGTATCTGCGGTCTCTCCATGGGCGGCTATGTCGCATTTGAATTCGCTCATCTATTTCCATCGAGAGTCCGCGCACTGATCCTGGCCGGCACGCGGGCCCCGGCCGACAATGAACAAGAGAAGCAGGCTCGCGCACAGCAGGTCGAGCAGATGCTGGCCAACGATATGAATGAAATTGGCGAAGCAACCCTGCCGAAGCTCCTGGCGCCGCGGACACTCGCAGAGAAACGCGAAGTCGTCGCTCGGGTGCGCGAAATGATCTTGCGTGCCGATCCGGAAGGCGCCGCCGCCGCGCAACGCGGCATGGCTGCGCGACGCGACTATTCAGACGACCTGCCGAACATCAATGTGCCGTCGCTGATCATCGTCGGCCGCCACGATCCGATCAGGCCGGTGGCTGATGCCGAGTTCATGCATCGAGGCCTCAAAGAGTCGCGCCTGGAAATAATCGAAGACGCTGCGCACATGACAAACCTGGAACAACCGGAAACTTTCAATCGGGCGCTGGAAAGATTTCTCGTGTAAAGTTGAGCCCTATGTTTTTCTTTTCACTGGGAGTGCTGTTCGCTCTGGCGCTTACGTTACCTTTGCTGGCGCTCGTTTTCTTCTGGCTGGGCTGAAAAATATGACACGAAGATCGCTTACAGTGTGATTGCCCTGATACCACCGGTGTGCTTTGTTCTGATCTTCAAATTTCAGGGCACATTGGGTCACGCGACCGATACGCTGCTGCCAGAGATAATATGGCTGAGTTTGATTACTTTCGTGTTCGGCATCGCGTTGGTCATTCGTTCGTACATTAAAAAACAGGGTTGGAGCATCCTTCTGATTGCAGCAATGGTCTCCAGCGCTCCGCTGGTTCTGGTCGTCGTGATGTTCTATCGAATGAGTCAGGACGAATACCTCAAACATTTGTAAATACGAAATGACCGAGCCAAAACAATTCTCAATTGAAGAACGCGTTTTGTGGGGCGACGTTGACGCCGCGCGGATTATTTTTTACGGCTCGTACATTCGCTTCTTTGAAATCGCAGAGACAGAACTGTTTCGGGCTGTTGGTATGCCCTATGGCAAGGTTTTTGATGAGCTCGATATCTGGCTGCCGCGCGTGCATCTTGAGTGTGACTTTCGGCGCGTCGCCCAGCTTGACGATCTTTTGGAAGTCAGCGTTTACGTCGGCAGCGTCGGGAAGACTTCACTACGGCTGAACTTTGAAGTTCGCCGCAAAGAAGTGGGCGGCACGGTCGAAGAAGGCTTGATCGCCACTGCGCATTTCGTACTGGTCGCAGTGAGGCGAGATACGCTCGATCCGATTCCGGTGCCAGAAGAATTGCGTCGGGCATTTGAGCCTTACACTCACTGACCTCGCGGCAAACCCTCGATCAAGTGATCGAGGCCCAGCCACAAACTCCAGCTATGATGATAGAACGCCAGGGGAAAGGTGACGCCCACCACAAAAAGCACAGTTAGCGTCTTCTGTTCGTCCAGGTTAGTGAGGAGCAGGCAGAAAAAGTAAACAACCAGAATCACGCCTTCGGTAGCGATCACATTGGCCATGATCGCACCGACAAAAAAACCTTCCTCGCGTTTGAAGATCACTCCACACGCGGTGCAGCGCGTTTTAAGGTTGAAGGGTTTCTTGAACGCTGCGGCGCGGCCACAGGCAGGACACTGCAGCTTGAGACACCGCCCCAGCGTGAGGACAATCGTGCGCGGATCTCTTTTCATATCTTCGACAGGATTAACAGGATTTACATGATTCATTTAGTCATCCTGTCAATCATGTAAATCCTGTCAGCGCCCCGCTCATTCGCCCAGCGCGGCGTACTTGAACAGCCGGAATCGATAACGCGACTGGTCGCGAATGTTCTTTGCCACCACGCCGTGCAGATCGTCTTTCCAGGTGGTGTATTGGTCGATGAAACGATCCGCCGCCGCCTTGTCACCGTTGTATTGGACCTCGAGCACCTTCTGCAGCAGCTTGCCCACCACCGAGTGATACTTGTCGTAATGAATCCGCAGCTTACCGTTTTCGAAAGTTAACAACCCGTTCTCCAAAAAGAAATTCCACTGCATCAACTGCATGGTGTTGTAGGGCTGATCGCGACGAGGCTTGTTGTTTTGCAGCACGCGCAGGATGCCGCCCGCGTAAACTGATTTGAACTGCTCGTCAGTATAGTAACCCTGCCTGTGCAGAGCTTCCGCAACGAACAATGACACCAGATCGGCTTTCATCTCTTCCAGAGCGCTGGCATCGTCCTGCAACGCCTGATCGAGATCGCGCCCATCCTTCGTGCGATCGACGCCGAGATAGTGACCGACTTCGTGCCACAGCGTGCGATAGAAGTTTCCGTCAGAGGTCAGGGCGTTCGCTTGATCTTCTCCCACGGCCGCCGCAAAGCCGCGCGACGTCCCTTCAAAGATATTCGGTTCGCGCATGATGTTCGCGCGCAGCAGAATCGTGCGGCCATAGCGGCGCGCCAGATAGCTTTCATTCGGCAGGATCGTGGCGGTGTTGCCGCCGCGCGCCTGGCCAAAGTCGGCCACTACGTCATAGACGCCGACCGGAATGTCTTCGCGCACCCTCTTGTGATGATCGTACGGCAGCGAATCTTCCAACGCCTGCAGACCCTTCATCGCCTGGCGCAGCGCGGTCGTTTCCTGCTGTCGCGTCGCCAGCAGACTGAAAGCGAAGAACGTCTTCACCCCGAAGAGCTCGTCGTCATAGGTTTCGTAGGAACCGATTTGCGCGTTGAGGTTTTTGAAATGGCCGGTGACCCACGCCGCATCGCCCGATTCGTAATCATCAGACAAGAGATCGCGCGCGCGATTGCGCAGATACCTGGCAAACTCTTCGTCGTCCTTTTGCAAAGCGTCGGCAGCTTCATTTAAGAGAGCATGGGCTTTCGTCAATTCCTCGGCGTAGGCCAGGGAATATGGAATTGCATAGAAGCCTTTAACGGTCTCAGGACTTGCTGAGAGATCCTCGTGATGCAGCGACTTGGGCTTGCCGCCAATCAATGCAAGCAAATTGCGCCGAAGGTTAGGATGCAGCGCACTTATCGCCGGGTAATGTTCAAGCTTGCCGACATCTTGAAGCACAGTGTTACGCGTGTTTATGCGTACGACGGTTCGCAGGTCCATGATTTCATCGCGCTTCTCTGGGTGGGTCGTCAGGAACGTCTCGATCTCTTCCTTCTTCACGCCCCACGGATACATGTTCTTTCCCGGCACCACCGGATCGACCGGCAGAAACGGTTCGCGTTTATTTTCCAGCGTCGTGGCGATGGGTCCCTGGAACAAGCGATAAAGGAAAACCAGATTCTGCGTCGCCGGCGCTGAACCAGTTCGCTTGTCGAGCTGCAGCAGATCGCGAGAAGACGGAAGCGCCTGTATGTGTCTTTGATCTTCGTAGATGCCCTGAAAAATTTTGCCCACTTCGAGCAGCTTCGCAACTGCTTTCCGTTCGTCTGCGCTTAACCGTGAAAGGTCGGGGGCCAGCTTTATCGTCTGAGTTTTTTCAATGATGGGCTGGCTCTTCTCCAGAGGCCAGTAACCCGCCGGCAACGTTGGGTTGGTTTTGCTGCGTGGTCCCGTTTGCGCCAGTGCACTGGCAAAAAGAGTTAGGAGCGTAAGTATAGTTAGAAGTTTTTTCCTCATGTCGATTGTTACTGGTGATCGGAAAGGTTTCCTTTCGCGTCGGCCCAAAAATATTTTGTCGCTCGCGGTCCACGGATCCAGATGCGCCAGGTGACCGCGAGATCGCCAAACTGTTTTCGCATCCTGGCACTTGGATCTTCGATCTTGCCTGATTTCATTTGTCGTTGAAACTCCGCTCTTTCATCAGCCTGTTTCTTTTCGTTCTCGGCCTTGGTTCTCGTATTCGAAGCGGATTCCCAGTCGACCGAAATCGTTTCGCACTTTCCCTGTTCGATCTGGGCCCGCTCGGCCGCTTTGCGGCACGTTTCGGGGACGGCTGCAAGATTGATTTCACTTAGATCGAACAGACGAGATTTGTCGGCGGTGAACTCCTGGTTTCCGAGCACGAAAGCCTCGACGGGTTCAGGTCCTTTAACGGCGCCCTTTTCATAAGTGTACTTATCAAAGTTCTTCGGTTTGTTGGGATCCTGGACGGTGATTTCCAGCCGATCTTCATGAATCTCCATGCGGCTGACTTTTGGCGTATCACCACCCACCTTCGTTTTGATCTTCGCCGCACCGTCCTGCGCATTGGCGCCTTCAAACATATTCATCTTCGTGCCCGTCAACTGCGAAAGTTTACACGCCAGGCCAACGAATGCGATCCGGCACAACACGCTTAGAGGGGCACGAAGGTTTTCAATTGAAATTGAACTAAACATGCGAGCCTTCCTTTCGACCGACGCTTTGAGGGGAGAGAGAGTATATAGCCAGGACGGGCGAAGCCGAAACACCTGATCGTTACGTCCGTCTGATATTTCCTGCGCCAACGGTTATGAGAATCTCGCGCCATAGCAATCCGTCATGTTTTCCGCCCCGAAACTTCCAGAAAAGATTGGGCCCGGTGTTTGCAAATGGTGTCGCCGATGTCTCAAATAATCTCTCGTGTCCAGGCAGAGTCTTTCCCTGAACAATTCTCTTCTGCGGCGCATCCTTTGAGTCGCGGCGGTGATTTACCTGACGCCCGGGTATTGACCGCAGACACGCCGAGGCCGCTGAGATCGCGCAGAGAAATACCACAAGCCCTCGTAAACGGAATCAAACGCCGCCTCAAGCGCGAACGGAGGAGGCGCAAGGTTGGTCGCGCTTATGACATGGCTTTGGAAATTGCTCGGGTGGTTCCCTTCGGGTCTGCCATTTTGGACGTAGGTTGCGGTAACGGTTTCATCACGCATCATCTTGGCGCGATGCTTGGCAGTAGTGTGTTAGGCATCGATCTGGCCAACAGGGCTGAAGCCCCGATCGATTATCGTCATTACGACGGCGCGCGTTTTCCGGCGCCGGATAAATCATTCGACGCAGTGCTGCTCTGTTATGTTCTGCATCACGCGCAGGATGTTGGCCTCGTGCTGAAGGAAATGCGCCGCGTGTTGCGCGATGGCGGTTTCGCTGTCATTTACGAAGACATACCACTGAGTCTTTGGGACAGGGGCGTCTGCTGGATTCACAATCAACAGTGGCGCGGGCGCACCGGGCCTTGCAGGTTTCGCCACGAACATGAGTGGCGAACCATCTTCAGTTCTTTCAATTTTGAAATCGTCATCGAGCGAAGGCTTTCGCGCGGGCGCAATCTGACGCACCCGGTCGCGCGGAGGTTGTTTGTGTTGAGGCTTCCTCCCACGCTCTCTTAGTCGCATCTCAGTTAGCATGATCCAGTGACAAAAACTCTTTGAAGGCAAGCTTTGGCTGACTCGATAGGGCTTGGGGGGAACTCAACAATTTCTCCAGGTCCGGGGAACCACGCTTGGGACCGACTTACTGGCTACTGTCAATTGCCTTTCGGTGTACTCGCTATGAATATGGCAAAATCCAGCAAACAAGCATAGAATGCGCGCGAAGATCGTATTCTCCCAGATTTTCGAATATTCAAACAAAAGGAATTTACCCCAGATGACTTTCAAATCACGAAAACAATCGCTCCTGCTTTTCCCGGTTTTAGTTTTGGTAATGCTTGCAACTCAGCGTGTCGCTTCAGCGCCCCCGCTGCCGAACCCCGTGCTTTACTTGATGGGGATAGAAGCTTTCGATCAGGGCGGCAAGCATTTCATCCGCTACAACTACGACGTGGATAACAAAGCCGCCTATCCGGCGGATATGTTTGCCCCCGCACCCGCTCTGCCGCCTTGCGGCGCTAACACGAAGTCATCGCGCACCTGGGTCGATATCTATGATTCGCGCGGAAAGCGTCTTTACGGATTTTGCGCCCTTGGCAAACCCGAAGACCTTAGTAAGATTTGGTTTGCATTGGAAGAGAGTGTGATTCCACCGAGTTGGGTCTATATCGAGTTGAATGATCGGCAGACCAACACCAAGTACAAATCGAACCTGGCTGAGACGACGCCGTAGGGACCGGCTTGATATCCGAGCATAGTAGAGTGCCCAGTAAGCAGGTCCAACGAAGCAGGATCGCGAACTTCTTGAGCAAGGCGTTGTGTGTCAACGCGTCGACTCTCATTTCTTTTTGACGGATAAATGTAATGCTCAAGGTTTCCGAAGCGTCGGCCAGATCGTCTAACTCGTCGTCGTAACCTTTTGCAGGTGCCTTGCGAGCTTTGTGAAACGGTTTCGCGAGGCTTCCCGTTCGCCAGTTCTTCAACAGACTCCAGCATTTGCTACTGCTACTCCGGCGGCACAGCTCTGACCTTTTTCGCCAATGGCGCTTTCAAGATCTGCGGCCATGAGTCGTGTCCTGACACGTCGGCTTACAACCCGGGGATTACATGCGAAAGCTCGGCCTGAGTTTGTTACACTGGCCGTCATCTCGTTCATCTGTTTGCCGATTCCTTAATCGTCAGTGGGAGGTCGACCTTGCCGCAAAAAGATCTGCACAAGCTACTTGAACGCATTCATCTGCGGCTCGACGAGAGCATGGTCGGCATTGCCGAACAACTTGCCGATCTCGACGCCGCCGACCTGGCCGAGTTGCTTAATCAACTGACGCTGGCCGAAGCCGCGACGGTTGTATCGTTGCTACCGGTGCCGCGGGCAATCGAGATCTTCGACCAGCCGACCATGCGCCGTCGCGCGGCTGTCCTTGAACAACTGGATCCACAACGCGCGGCGCAGATCCTCGAAGGACTCTCGGCCGACGAGCGCACCGACATCATTCAAAGAATGAGCGCGCACGAGCGGCACCGGCTCCTGCCCAAACTTAGCGTAGAGATGCGCAAGGAACTCGAAGGTCTGCTGCAATACCCGGCGCACACCGCCGGCGGCAACATGACGACCGAGTTTGTGCGGCTTAATCCCGCAATGAGTGTCGGCGAAGCCTTGAAACACATCCGCACGGTCGCGCGCGAAAAAGAATCGATCTATGCCTGCTATGTGATGGAGCCGGGCTCGGGTCAATTGCTGGGAGCCGTGTCTTTGCGCGATCTGGTAATGGCCGATCTGGAAAAGCCGGTGACGGAAGTGATGCGACGCAATCCGATCACCGTCAACGCGCTGGACGATCAGGAAGCGGTGGCGAAGAAGATTGCGAAGTACAATTTGCTGGCGGTGCCGGTTTTGGAAAAGGACGGCAGCGTCGTTGGCTTTGTCACGGTTGACGATGTGATCGACGTGCTGGTTGAAGAACAAACCGAAGACCTGCTGCGCATGGCCGGCGTTGAACCGGGCGCACTGGACAAGCCTTACTTCGACAATCCAATTTTGCGCGTCGTGCGCAAGCGCATTGGCTGGTTATTGCTGCTTTTTGTGGCTGAAACGTTCACCGGGACCGTGTTGCGTTATTACGAAAGTGAGTTGGCTTCGGTGGTGGCGCTTTCGTTCTTCATTCCCCTTTTGATCGGTACTGGCGGCAATGCCGGATCACAAACCACTACCACGATCATTCGCAGCATCGCACTGGGCGAGGTCCGCTTAAAGCATGCGTTCCGCGTGTTGGGCCGCGAGATGAGTATCGGGATCATCATAGGAGTATTGATTGGCGCCGTGGCATTTTGCCGGGCGTTGCTCTGGGGCCAGCACATGCCGCTGGCGTTTACGGTGGCGCTGACGGTGCTGGTGATCTGCACCTGGGCGACGGCGGTGGGCTCGCTGATTCCGATTGTAGCTGAACGATTCGGCGTCGACCCGGCCGTGTTGTCAGCGCCGCTGATCACGACGCTGGTTGACGCTACGGGTTTGGTCATATATTTCTCGATCGCCAAAGCCGTTTTGCATCTTTAGATCAACACCGCGGAAGAGGCACGACAAATGAAAGTCGGCGACATAGTTTCCTGGGAACGAACTTTTACCGAAGACGACATACGAGCCTACGGGTAGCTCTTCTTCGAGTAGGGAAGGGCCACTGCGCTTGGAAGTCGGGAGACTTAGTCATCGCATATCTGCGGGCGCGTTATGGTGCTGAAGGTTGGTCCTGAATGATGTCGGAGAATAAGGATTCCGTCGAAGTGATCCAAGAGCCAACCAAAGATGCGACGGTGGAAGACGCGATGGAACGTCTCCACTTCTTGGCGAAAGTCGAGCGCGGTCTTGAGCAGTCTGAGGGCGAGACGATCTCGCATGAAGAAATCAAAGCCAGGTTCCTAAAGTGACTTTGTCCGCTGACAACTCAGGCGCCTTCCTTATCATCCATAGTCTATTAGGAAAGAAAGCTTCCATGGCACAAACGTTCACGACCTGCTGCAAAATTCTTTTCCTGTCGTTGGTAATCACGAGCGGCGTTTTCGCTCAGTCTACACCACCACAGACCGACTCCGATCGGGCAGAGAAGCGGGCGCTCGAGGGTCTGCGCCGCCGCGAGATACCTGAAGCGACTCTTCCCTGCACCGCGTATGAAGCCAGGTGGTGGAGCGATCTGCGGAGCGCCGGCGCTGCCGTGCGAAGTACTATCGGAGGCAAGAAGGAAACGAAAAAGTTTCTTGGCCTATTGGCGGAAGGCCAGGCACAATCCTATCAGCCTCCGATTCCTGATCGTGGAGCCACCCTCCTGGATCAGGTTCCGCTTCAATCGACCGAAGAGTCGCGAAAAAAGAACATCAGCGGCGAATTGGCGCTGGTGGTCGAACTGCGACCGGATGGAACTGTCGGCGAAGTAAAGATTGTGCAGGGTCTTGGCTATGGACTGGACGAGAAAGCGGCGGCAGCCGCGCGCCGGATGATCTTTCTCCCCGCAGTGAAGGACAGGAAATTTGTTTCGTTCCGAATGCCAATGACCATGTCGGTGGCAACTCGCCGCACGTATCCTTAACGAGCGAGGAATTCCACTTCAGAGCACAGCACGTCGCAAACGCAGCGCATTCGCGATCACCGAAACTGAGCTGAAGCTCATCGCCGCCGCCGCGATCATTGGACTGAGCAGGATCCCGAAAAACGGATAAAGGACACCCGCGGCCACCGGCACGCCTATCGAGTTGTAGACGAAAGCGAAGAAAAGGTTCTGTTTGATGTTGCGCATCGTCGCCCGGCTCAGACGAATTGCGCGTAGAATTCCGCGCAAGTCTCCCTTCACCAGCGTCACGCCCGCGCTTTGCATCGCGACGTCTGTACCCGTTCCCATCGCAATCCCGACGTGGGCCTGGGCCAGCGCCGGAGCGTCATTGATGCCATCGCCCGCCATCGCCACCCTTCGGCCTTCACTCTGAAGTCGCTTCACGATTTCGGCCTTCTGGTTCGGCAAGACTTCGGCAACGATCTCGTCGAGGTTGAGCTTGCTCGCTACCGCGTGTGCGGTTGTGCGACTGTCGCCGGTGAGCATCACTATCCTGATGCCCTGTTCGCGCAGTTCCTTAATCGCCTCTGGCGTCGTTGCTTTGATGGGATCGGCAACGCCGAGCAGTCCGGCCGGTTTGCCGTCGACGCTAACGCACATGACGGTCTGACCCTCAGCACGAAACTTTTCGGCCCGCGCGACGAGTTCGCCGGGATCGATTCCGAGCTCTTCCAGCAAACTGAGGTTGCCCAGACTCACTGAATGTCCGTCAACTTTTCCTTTGACACCTTTGCCCGTGATCGATTCAAACGCTTCCACTTTCGTGAGTTCAACTCTACGCTCCTCGGCGCCGGAAATAATCGCCGCGGCCAAAGGATGTTCGCTGCCGCGTTCCAGACTGGCTGCCAGGCGCAGCAGCAGTTGCTCGCTGAATCCGTCTCCGGGCGCAACTGTGATCAGTTTCGGTTTACCTTCAGTAAGCGTTCCGGTTTTATCGACCACGAGAGTATCTATCTCACGAAGCACCTGAATCGCCTCGGCATTTTTGAAGAGCACGCCAACTTGAGCGCCCTTGCCCGTGGTCACCATGATCGACATCGGCGTCGCCAGCCCAAGTGCACAGGGACAAGCGATGATAAGTACCGCAACGGCATTTATGATCGCGTAAGCGAGGCGCGGTTCCGGCCCAAGCGCGGCCCACACGATGAAGGTAATGATCGCGATCAGGATGACACCCGGAACGAAGTAGCCAGACACGACATCCGCGAGCTTTTGAATTGGCGCGCGGCTGCGTTGCGCTTCCGCGACCATCTGTACGATCTGCGCCAACAGAGTTTCAGAACCTACGCGCTCGGCCTCGATCACCAGCGAGCCGGTGCCGTTTACTGTCGCCCCAATTACCCGATCGTCGGCACGCTTTTCCACAGGGATTGGCTCCCCGGTAACCATCGACTCATCTACCGAGCTTGTTCCCTCAAGGACGACGCCATCGACAGGAATCTTCTCCCCGGGACGAACGCGCAAGCGGTCACCTTTAGTGACTTGATCAAGCGGTACGTCCTGCTCGCTTCCATCGGCGGCCATCCGTCGTGCCATTTTCGGCGCCAGACCAAGCAGCGATTTGATCGCCGCACTGGTCGCGCCGCGGGCCTTCAGTTCGAGCACCTGACCGAGCAGCACGAGCGTGGTAATCACAGCGGCGGCTTCAAAATAGACCGGCACGTTTCCCATCTCGTCACGAAGCGAAGCGGGAAAGATTTGCGGCAGGAGCGCAGCAATCACGCTATACACGTAAGCGACGCCGATGCCGAGTCCAATCAGCGTGAACATGTTGAGACTGCGGTTCACGATCGACTGCCAGGCGCGCACAAAGAACGGCCAACCACCCCAGAGCACAACCGGCGAAGCAAGTCCGAGTGAAATCCACGTGACGACTCGCGGAGCAAACAGACTGCGCACCGGATCGCCGGGGATGAACTCGGTCATGGCCAGCAGCAGCAGAGGCAGAGTCAGAGCAGTGCTGATCCAAAAGCGCCGCTTCATGTCGATCAGTTCGGCATTTTCTTCCTCGCCGGTGACGACGCGCGGCTCGAGCGTCATGCCGCAGATCGGACAGTTGCCGGGCGCGTCACGCACAATCTGTGGATGCATCGGACACGTGTATTCGATCTTCTCCCTGGCCGCGGTCGCGACCGACGGCTCCAAAGCCATTCCGCACTTCGGACACGATCTTGCTTTGGCCTCGCACACTTCCGGGTGCATGGGGCAAGTGTAGTTGCCCCCCGCAGGTTGAGTTCTCTGAGCAGTTGAAATCTGGTTCAGAGACGACGTTGGACTCTCTGCCTTTTGGAGAAACCGCTTTGGGTCACTGCGAAACTTTTCCAAACAGCCGAGGCTGCAAAAGTAGTTGCTCTGTCCTTCATGCTGATAAGAGCCTGCAGCTCGGTGCGGATCTACAGTCATCCCACACACGGGATCTTTTGCTACTCCAGGCTTCATCTATCAGTAGTGTCTTAGTTCTGGTTTCGTGGTTTTTCCCGGTTCGACAAGAACCATCCACAAAATTACACGAAACGACACGAACAAACCATTTTCGCTTCGTGTATTTTCGTGGATCGCTTTAACTGGAGAGTGGTGATCTCTCAAGATAAGACAGGACCCTCTGTCCCGAATGAGTTGCAGTAAGGTGCTGCCACAGAAACCAGAGCTACTGCGTCGCGTTTCCATCTCTATAGACTGCCGCACCCGCAACGCCCGCTAGAATCGACGTGACCAACTGGAACGCGGCCACTTTTATCCACAGCGCGTTCGAGAAAAATCCCAGCGGAATGAACTGGGCGGGACCGGTGACCGAGAAAGCAATCCACGCCACTACGCCCGCCAGCGCCGCCGTCTTCGGCCCGGGCCTGAACTGCGGCCGCATGATCACATAGAGGAACATCCCGACCAGGCCACGACCCAACTCGAACACGGTGAAGTACAGAACGCCGAGCCCGCTGTGCTTCACCTCGGGGATTCCCAGATTGTCATGGATCGCCTTCCAATCGGCAGACACGACATTCTCGTGAAAGACTCCGTCAGTGACAAAGACGATGAGCGTGGCGATGACGCCGCCAATGATCAGACGTGGCCAATTTATTCGGGGCATTGTTTGGTCTCCTCGGTGGGGCGTCACTTTTCTTTCTGAGTCGGGTGAATATCAACGCTTCTAAGTTCCAATAGTGCTCAGGAAAATTTTTCGGATTGGTAAGTCAGCGGCCCCGGCGTTAAGCAATCCTGCTACTCGATGGCCTCAACAAGCTCTTTGATGTTTGGTTGTTGCTTCTCGAGTTGTGACTGGTTGACCATCACCCTTCTTCCAGCCACTTCATACAGGCCTGCCGTGAGACGATTTATGGGTATTCCTAGAGAACTGGACACCACCGATGCGGTGTTGGCATCCACGATTTCGAACTGAAACATTCTGGTGAACCCGGACCGTACAGCCGGACTTGGTGAGCCGGCAGGGTGAATGTAGAAGACGTTCGGGTCGCTCTTCCAAACAGACCAGATTTCATTACCAATTTCACTTACCACTGTTCTGAATGCCTTTGCAGAACTGATGTACTGAGTCAGGCGGTTCCCGATGTAGCAATAAATTTTTGGAATTGGAAGACGGAATCGTTGAGACTCTAGAAAAAACTCAGATTGAAGGCTGCCGGGGACGCGCGTTATTCCGTAAAGCAAAGCCAGCACGGCCCTAACAGATCGTTTCGATGAGCCATCCGCTGAGAACGGAATCATTAGCCTATCAGATGCAGATATCGCGAGTTCCGTGTATATCGAGAAACTAGGATTACAGTCAATGAAGACGGTCGAGTTCTCCTGATTCCAAGAGTGTTGAATATCTTCAATGAGGTCGCTGATCCATGTATGGACTATTCTCCACGCGTCATCACGACCCGGAACTGTAGCGCCACGCACGCGGGACGCTTGTATTTCGAGTTGCTCGTCACCCGCTACTAAGAATAGGTTGGTCGGATTATGGGGATTATGTTCCGAGGCATTTATAACATACTGCTCACCGGTCCTTGGATTAACATACGGACTTGTTATGCGATCAGCCATATACCCGGAAATGGTTTGCCTGGGAGTCTTGCTGCTTAAGACATCAAGAGATCTCTCGCCACGTTCCATACCTCCTAATAACATGCCCGATGCATTCGCTTGAGGACAAAGATCGAGCACGAGAATTCGTTTTTCCGGATGAATTCGTGCGTATTCCGTCGCTATCTGGAAAGTGAGATAGCTCTTTCCAACTCCGCCTTTGTTATTCCATATCGCGTAGATTGCCATTTATCCTCCCAAGCCATCGTTGACTGGGAAGTCTATCAGAATGCTAGCTTATAATGTTATGAAAACGCATTGCTCGATGTCGCAATACATTCTTAGCCCTATGCGAAGGCACAACCAAAGAGTCGATTTTGGTTTTCTGAGCACCGGAAGAGGAGGAGGCGAAACCTGAGGGTTACTTCACAGCTTTAAAACTCGCCGGCTTGGCAAACAGCGAGTCGGCAATCTTCTTGTTGAACTCTACTGTTTCGTAATTGATGCGGCTGGTTTGGAGGCCGCTGCGGAAATGATCGATGACGTATGGGGCGACGATGCCGTCGATGGTGATTGGTTTGTAGATCCGATCTTCTTCGGGCACTTCTTCCGTCTCTTCGCTGTCAGGTTTTTTCTGTTTGCGCTGGTAGAGAACTTTCGTGGGCATGCCATCGTCGGCAGCGAACTCGTATTCGATCCAGAAACCATCCGGGTAGGTAAGCCGCACAGTTTCGTTGCGGCGCGCCAAGCCTGCTTCACGCCGACCCGCGTAGGTTAATTTAGCGCCAGCAGTACGCCAGCCGCCGCGCAGCAGCGCCTCCAACCCGGTGCGGGTGGAAAGCCGGAAATCTTCCAACTGCTCGGCGGTTTGGTCTTTAAGCGTGAGGGCTGCGCCGTCATAGATCCAGCCGGTGTTGCGAGTATTTGTTTGAATCAGACGCTGACCGCCGCCGCTGAATTCGGTGCGCTCTTTGTCCGGGTAAACTATGTAATCGACGAAGCGCTGCGGAATCCCCGACACGCCGTCGCGGTAGTCGGTGAAGAATCCACGACCAATTACGGTCTTAACGTTCAGGTAACGATCGCCGCCCATCGCCTGGAGTGCTTTCTGTACGATCTTCTCGGCCTTATCGTCGGCTGGAGTGGGACTCGGCTTTTCAGTTTGGGCCACGCAGGCGAACGCCGCGAACACCAGGAACAGACTAGCGGAGGGGAGTTTGCTGACGAGCGATCTTCGCATTGGCGACTCGAAAGCGAAAGGAGCAAGAAGAAAAGAGCCTCAATCAGAAATTTGAGGCCCTAATCCACACTGTTTTGAAACTCGATTCAAACGGAGATGCGGTCCGTAGCATCGGCAATTTTCGTAACCACTTCTCCGTCTTCAACGTCGACGATGAAATTCGATCCGTCTTTCCACATCGTGGTGATCGGCAGCTTCACTCTCTCGTCGATGAAGCGTTTCAGGAAGCGCGCCCCGTATTGCATGCTAAAGCCCTTTTCAGTTATCAGGGAGAGAGCCGCATCCGTAGTCTGAAATGATTTGCCCTGGCTCTTCATCTGGCGCCTGGTCTTCTCGAGATAGATTTGCGCGATCTGCTTCACCTCGTCCATGGTAAGCGGAGCGAACACCACGATCTCGTCGATGCGATTGCGGAACTCAGGTGAAAAGCGCATCTCGGCGGCTTTCATCACCTCGTTCTTAATGGCCCGGAAGTCGCTCGCCGTCTTCGTGCCAAAGCCCAAAGGCTTTTCATATTTCTTGAAGCTGTCCGAACCCAGGTTCGAGGTCATGATCACGATCGCATCGGAAAGATAGACGCGTCGGCCGCGGCCGTCAGTCAACCAGCCTTCGTCGAAAGCCTGGAGGAAAATGTTCATCAGGTATGGTGAAGCTTTTTCAACTTCATCGAGCAGCAAAACCGTGTATGGGTTCTCTCTTAGCTGTTCAGTAAGGATTCCGCCACGTTCAGATCCAACGATGCCACGCGGCATGCCGATTAGTTTCTCAATGCCAATCGTGCCGTCGCCATACTCCGACATGTCGAGGCGGACCATCTTGTGATCGTCGCCGAACATGAACTCGGCCACTGCCTTCGCCAACTCGGTCTTGCCGACACCGGTCGGGCCGAGGAAAAGCAGAACGCCGTCCGGCTTATAGTGCGACTCCTTCAAAGGCCCTTTGTTCAGCCGCAGCCGTTGGGCCACAGCTTTGATAGCTTCCTTCTGGCCAATGACGCGCTCGGACAATTGCACTTCAGTCAAAGCGAAGCGATCACTCGTGTCGCGAAAGATCATGTCGCGCGGGATGCGCGATTCCTGCGAGATCACGTCGATCACATGCTCTGGTCTGACGATCATGGTATGCGGCTCGTTGATCTCCACTTTTACCGAGGCAGTGTCGAGCCAGCCGATGGCTTTATCCGGCAGGTGCAGGTTGCGAATATACTTCGGCGCCATTTCCAACGCGGTATTAATGGCTTCATCGGAGATCTGAACTGAATAGTTACGTTCGAGTCGCGGCCGCACGCCCAGCAGAATCTCGCGTGTCTCGCCAATCGTCGGCTCGTCAACCTTGACCAAACGGAAACGTCGCGCCAGGGCTTCGTCTTCGGCGATGTACTCTTTGTACTCGGTGAGCGTCGTGGCGCCGAGGATCCGCAACTCGCCTTTGGACAACGCCGACTTGAACATGTTCGCTGCATCCGAAGAGGTTCCCAGGGCAGCGCCCGCGCCGATGATCGTGTGGGCCTCGTCGATGAAGAGAATCATGTTGTCGCGCTCTTTGACTTCGTCGATGATGCCTTTGATGCGTTCTTCGAACATGCCGCGCAACATGGTGCCGGCCACAATACCGCCCATTTGCAGTTGCACTACATGCGAGTTGCGCAGACGCGCCGGCACCTTCTGCGGCTCGAGTTCGATCATGCGCGCCAGGCCTTCGACCACGGCCGTCTTGCCCACGCCCGGCTCGCCGACCAGCATCGGTGAGTTGGCGCGCTCGCGGTGACAGAGAATCTCGATGATCTGCTGAATCTCTTTTTCGCGTCCGATGGTGGGCGGAATCTTGTCGGCCCGGGCCATGCGATTCAACGAAACCCCAAAGTGCTTCAAGTAAGGGGGCAGCTCGAACTTCTTGCGATACTGCTCTTCCTGTTGCTCGCGTTCGTTGACGTTGGTCCGGACATGCTCGACGACCGCTTCGGGCGTCGCGCCCAGATTGAGGAGCACTTCGACAAAGAGGCTGTCGTAATTCGAAAGCACATCGAAGATGTCGGTGGCTTCGATCGTCTTGCGTCCGCGCGAACGAGCGCGCTCCATTGCTCGTTTGAAAAGGTCAGTCGTGTCTGGCGCTATCCTGAATCCTTTACCGACGTGCTGGCGCGTGTTGTCCAAACGCTTATCGATGGCCCTGGACACCAGGACGGGATCGAGAGCAAGGCTGCGAATGGTCGAATTAAAGAGGTCAGGTTCCTCCTTAGCAAGGCCACTGATGATGTGTTCGACGGCAATATAATTTTGATCGCGCCGCCTCGACTCGCTCAGAGCGTTCTGCAATACGCGTTGTCCGCTCTCCCCGAACTTATCTTTGTATGCTTCCAAATCGGCCATTCTCATTCCTAACTGCTTTTGCTAACGCCAGCGCCGTCCGTTTCAGAGTGCCCGAAATTCCGTCAGGCACGCACCACTTTGATGTGGAGAGCATATTCGTCGTTGCGTTTCAGTGCAACAAGAATCTCTCTGCCCCTATTCTACGCAAATACCTTGCCAGCAGGGAACATTTCTGAAACCATCCCGTTTCGCCTCAGTTCATGCGGCCGCAGCCGCTACATCGGTCGTGAATTCCATCTCACCGTCACGAGCCGATACGATCACGGTCTGTCCCGGCGAGATTTCTCCGCGCAAGAGTTTCATCGCCAGCGGATTCTGAATCAAGGTTTGAATCGCCCGCTTTAACGGCCGAGCGCCAAAATTAGGGTCGTAACCTTCGCGGGCCAACAATTCCCTGGCCGAGTCTTGTAGTTCTAAAGAAATGTTGCGTTCATGGAGCATCGCCCGCAGACGCTCGAGCTGGACATCGATAATCTGGGTGATTTGCTCGCGTGACAGCCGGTGGAAAATGACGATGTCGTCGATGCGATTAAGAAACTCCGGCTTGAAATGTTCGCGCAGGATCTGGATCACGGCTTCGCGCACTTGCTTTTCGTCCTCGCTGACTTCCTGCATCTCGCGCGAACCGAGATTCGAAGTCATGATTAGGACGGTATTCTTGAAATCTACCGTGCGGCCTTTCGAATCGGTCAGCCGGCCGTCGTCGAGGATTTGCAGCAGCAAATTGAAGACATCCGGATGCGCTTTTTCGATCTCATCGAAAAGAACGACGCTGTAGGGACGCCGTCGCACCGCTTCGGTTAGCTGTCCGCCTTCCTCGTAACCTACGTACCCCGGCGGCGCGCCGATCATACGGGCCACGGCATGCTTCTCCATATACTCTGACATGTCCAGTCGGATCATCGAGCGTTCATCGTCAAACAAGAATTCCGCCAACGCCCGAGCCGTTTCGGTCTTGCCGACGCCGGTCGGTCCTAAGAAGATAAACGAACCAACGGGACGATTGAGGTCCTGCAGGCCAGCGCGGGCTCGGCGCACGGCGTTAGCCACCGCCTCGAGAGCTTCGTCCTGACCAATAACGCGCTGCCGCAGACGATCTTCCATCGTCAGCAGCTTCTGCATCTCGCCTTCGAGCATTTTTGAAACCGGCACGCCCGTCCATTTTGCTACCACCTCAGCGACGTCTTCCTCGTCAACTTCCTCTTTTAGGGTGACGCCGTCAGTCTGGATCTGGGCCAACTGGGCCTGCTCCATCTCGAACTTTCTCTCCAGCTCCGGAATCTGGCCGTACTGAATCTCAGAAGCCCTGGCCAGATCACCGGCATTGCGGGCTTGATCAAGTTGCAGACGCAGTTGTTCCAGCTCAGCCTTGGCGGTGCGCATGCGCTCGATCGCTTCTTTCTCAGACTGCCACTTGGCCTTCATGCCTGAAGACTTTTCTTTTAAGTCGGCAATCTTTTTTTCGATCTCGCGAAGGCGGCTCTTCGAGCGCTCATCTTCTTCCCGTTGCAGGGCCTGGTGCTCAATTTCGAGCTGCATCGTTTCCCGCTGGACCTGGTCGATTTCCTGTGGCAGCGAGTCGATTTCAATTCGCAAACGCGAGGCGGCCTCGTCAATCAGATCGATGGCCTTGTCAGGCAGAAAGCGATCGGTGATGTACCGATTTGAAAGGGTGGCTGCGGCGACGATCGCCGAGTCCTTGATGCGAACGCCGTGGTGAACTTCATAGCGTTCCTTCAGGCCACGCAGGATGGCGATGGTATCTTCAACCGTCGGTTCGCCAACGTATATTTGTTGAAAACGACGCTCGAGCGCGGCATCCTTTTCGATGTACTTCTTGTATTCGTTCAAGGTGGTGGCGCCCACACAACGAAGCTCGCCACGGGCCAACGCCGGCTTCAACATGTTCGAAGCATCGATCGCCCCTTCGGCCGCGCCGGCTCCGACCAGGGTGTGCAATTCGTCGATAAACAGAATGATCTGGCCCTGGGCGCTCTCGATCTCCTTCAGCACCGCTTTCAGACGGTCCTCGAACTCGCCGCGATATTTCGCGCCGGCCAACATCGAGCCGAGATCCAACCCAACCAGGCGCTTGTTGCGCAACGTCTCGGGTACATCGCCCGAAACTATGCGTTGAGCCAGTCCTTCGACGATCGCGGTCTTGCCCACGCCGGGCTCTCCGATGAGCACGGGATTGTTTTTGGTGCGGCGAGAAAGTACCTGAATCGTGCGCCGGATTTCAGCGTCGCGGCCGATGACCGGATCAAGTTTGCCTTTGCGCGCCAGATCGGTGAGGTCGCGCGCGTACTTTGCCAACGCCTGATAATTTGATTCGGCATTTTGATCGGTGATGCGGGCGCCACCGCGCGTTTGCTCGATCGCTTTCAGCAGATCGTCGCGATTCACTCCGTGCTGACGCAGAAGCTTTCCGGCTGCCCCATCCTTCTCATCGGCAATCGCCAGCAACAGATGCTCAGTCGAGATGTACTCGTCCTGCATCTTCTCAGCTTGCTTTTCCGCCGCGGTAAATATTTGGTTTAAGCGAGGACTAAAATACTGCTGGCCACCCTGGACCCGCGGAAAGCGGGCGACGGCCGCCTGGCAATCGTTGAGCACCACCTGAACGTTCGCGCCGAGCTTGCCGAGCAGCGGGCGCACAATCCCTTCCGGCTGTTCGAGCATCGCGCAGAGAACGTGCTCCGGCTCGACCTGCTGGTTTTGATTGCGTTCAGCGAGTTCGATCCCCGCCTGGATGGCTTCCTGACCTCGAAGTGTGAATTTGTCCAAACGCATAAGAAAGTTAACTACAAAATCTCCCTGGTTGAAAGCAAGCGGGGCGACTGGCCGGAAACCAGTTGCCCCGCTGCTATGCTCAAAGCAAAACGATCACTTGGTTGCGGCTTTGGCGGTCTCGGCCTTCGCCTCAATCGTCTTGGCAGACTCCTCGCCTTCGCCTTTGATCTCAATGCGGCGGGCTTTCGTTTCCGCGCGCTTTGGCAGCGTGACTCGCAGAACACCATTACGATAATCGGCGGTCGCACCCTCGCTCGAAACTGTATTCGGCAGAGTGAAGGAACGGACGAAACTACCGTAAGCCCGCTCTACCCGATGATAGTTGTCGGTGTCTTCCTTCTTTTCAAAGTGGCGCTCACCGCGGAGCGTGATCACGTTGTTTTCCACCGACAGATCGAAATCCTCGCGTTTCATGCCGGGCAACTCTGCCTCGAGCACGATCTGATCCTTGTTCTCGTAGATGTCCACGTTGGGACTCCAGGATCCGCGGGCGATTCCTTCGTCGTCAAACGAGCGGGCCGCGTTCCCAGTGAAAAGGCGATTCACTTCGTCCTGCAGAGTTCGCAGATCGCGAAACGGATCGTAACGAGTAATACTCATAACCAAACCTCCTGAATTCTGAATAGCTCTTTTACTCAGAGCACGTCCGCATGTACATCGCAGCCGGCCATGAGTATGGAGAGATAATAAAGGCTGAGTCTCTTCCTGTCAAGTCTTCCACAAAGTCCCCAGGCGGCCGATTTTAGGCCTGTAGATTGAATGAAGAGGTTGCTCAGGCGGTCAGGTAGGGGAAGGAAGATGGGCCTTATCATTCGCTAGCGCAAGCCGAAAAAGCGCTTGATGGAAGCGAGCACTCCGGCGGATTCCTGGATGCTGGCTTGCGAGGCCTGCAACGAACCCGCTGCCAGGTCAGCCTGGCGCTCAGCGATAGTCCAACTGATTGACTCGGCCAGGCTGGGGTTGGTCTCGAAGAGGTGTTTCATGGCGGCGTGGCCAATCTCGAGCACTTCGGTTTCTTCCAGCGCCACGACGTTGGCGGTCCGCGGCTCGCCAGTGAAGAGGGCCATCTCGCCAAAGAAGTTTCCTTCGCTCAAGACTGCGACGGTTCGGGGTCCACTCTTGTCCGCGACCTGGACCGCTACCCGGCCGTTGTGCACGACGAACATTGAAGAGCCTTCATCGCCCGCGCGAATCAAGGTCTCGCTGGGCGCGAAGACGTGTCCCACGGTCGCGGTTGCCAGTTGTCGCAACTCCTCAGTCGAAAGAGGCGCGAAGACATCGACGGCCGACAAGCGGTCGGCGATCTGTTCTTCAGCGGTCACGGGTCTGGTGATCGCTTTGCGTTCGAGGTGAAGGGTGTGCGTTGGGAAAGGGAAGGTCAGACCGCTTCTCCGCAGTGCGTACCAAACTCGCTGGCGCACCAGGGCATCGGTGTCGTGGTGCCTGGCATAATCCTCGAGCCAGTACTTAACTTCCCATTCGATCGAAAAGTCGCCCAGGTTTCTGATGCGCACGACCGGCGTAATCTTTTCCGACACGTTATCGGCGTCACGGACCGCTTCGCGAACGACATGAATTGTCTTGGCTGGTGAATCAGTGTAGAGCGTGCCAAAGAAGACGACGCGCGCGTTTAAGTTATCGCGCGGGCAGACTTCGATCGCTTCGCGCGCCGCATTACTGTTGCTGACCAGGACGATGTGATTTTGGAAGGTGCGAATCTTGATAGCGCGCCACGTAATACTTTCGATCACTCCGGTGTGTTTCTGCTGGCCGACGACGATCACGTCGCCAACCTGGAAGGGGCGATCGGCGTGGAGGGAAATGCCGGCAAAGAAATTTCCCAGCGTGTCCTGCAACGCGAGACCGATGATTACGCCGAAGATTGCGGACGTTGTAAAAAGCGCACCGAGGTTTATCTCTCTGTAAATGTGATTGAAGATCAGAATGAACAGGATCGTGAAGACTACGAGCGAAAAGATATTGCGAATAAGCGTGGGCGCTTCATGGCCGCGGCGAATCCGGAACAAGAGGTCAAAGATAAGGGTGCTCAGGGCCCGCACACCCAGAAAGGCGAGCATGGACCACAGGATGAGTTGGGGAATCCTGATCAGGCTGTCTTTCGCGGCCTCGGCACTCATCCTTAGATTGAGGGCCGCGCTGAGGGCATCCTCGAAGTGATAAAACAAATAGAGGGCGAGCGCCACCACCACAGTAGCGAAAATGAAGAGGAAAAATCTGTTCTTATGACTTGGGCTACGAACCGCCATGCAGTTACTCAGTCCTTGAATCCGAAAGGCTTAGCGAGCGAACGTACTTTTACCACCAAATTTCCTCCTTGGCGAGAGTGAAATCCGAAATGCATTGACTCTGGAAAATTTCGATTGAGACTGGCGATCTCGAAAGCGCAACCGGCGGAGATCACCCCGCGCGAGACAAAATGTGCGGAAACAACGTCACCAAGATGAGTAGTATCGACAGTGCGGAAACAACTATCGTGGTCAGCCAGGCAGCGAAATTGTACAGCCTTCCATTCACGTGTGCGCCCATTAACTCGCGGTTGTTAACCAGCCGCAAAATGGCAATCAGGATCACCGGCAAGAGCATCCCGTTGATGACCTGCGTCACGATCAATACTTGAATTAAGGGCAAGCCAGGCATCATCGCGATGAATGCGCCTACCGCGACCAGGAACGTGAAGACGCCGATGAAGATTGGCGCCTCGCGAAAGCTGCTGGAGACGCCCTTCTCGAATCCGAACGCTTCGCTGATTGAATAGGCCGTCGCCAGGGGCAAGACGCCGGCCGCGAGCATTGAAGCTCCGAACAATCCGACCGCAAAGAGCATTTCCGCATAAGGTCCGGCGAGCGGTCGCAGGGCGCGGGCGGCTTGTTGGGCCGAATCAACGTGTTCGCCGTGCACATGTAGCGTCGCCGCAGTTGAAACGACGATGAAGAAGACAATCAGGATGGCGAATACAGTTCCGATCCAAACGTCGCTGCGGATCATGCGGTAGTTCTCCAAACGAACTCCCTTTTCGACGACCGAGGATTGAATGAAGACCTGCATGTACGGCGAAATAGTCGTGCCAATGATGGCGACAAAACTAAGGAGGTATACCGGAGTCAGTTCAAAATGCGGATGGACCAGCTCGACGGCGACGGTCGCCCAGGGAGGATGGGCCAGAAAAGCAGAGACCACGTACGCCAGAAAGACCAGAGACATGGCGAGAAACACGCGCTCAACTCTCTGATACGTTCCTTTGACGACGAGCCACCAGATGGCGATCGCCGCGATTGGGACTGAAACGTAACGCGGGACTCCCAGCAGTTCCATCGCGGCTGCGATGCCGACAAACTCTGAGACGGTGACGCCGCCGTTGGCGACGAGCAGCGCCAGCATGATGAACGCAGTCCAGCGCACGCCAAAGCGTTCGCGAACCAGGTCAGACAGACCTTTGCCGGTAACGACGCCCATGCGGGCGCACATTTCCTGAACGATGCCAAGACTAAATGTAAGCGGAATTAAGAGCCAGAGAAGTTTGTATCCGTAATCGGCGCCGACCGAGGCGAACGTGGCGATCCCGCCCGCATCATTTCCCGCGCACGCGGTGATCACGCCCGGGCCGAGGATGGCAAAGTACACAAACACTCGCGGTCGCCGGGCCACGGTGCGACGCACACCCTGGGCACTGCGCCGCAAAAGCCGGCGTCCCGCATCGCGCACGTCTGGACGTTGCTCTGGCACTTGGAGGGTCCTCAGTCATTAGCTTTTGGAGGTGTCTTAACCTAAGGGCGTTTAGAGTACCAACTTTAGTTGGGTTCTTTCTCGCTTAAGAAAAGCCCGACTGAAGTCGGTACTCTGAACACCGCTATCAAAGGGCACTTACCCCGCCGAATCTACCGGCACCGCCATAATTCCTGTCGGCACAGCCCCAATTCCGGTTGGCGCAGCCACCAAACAAACAGGAATTGCGACAAAACCAATCGGAATTGCGGCAAAACCAATCGGAATAGCCGCAATTCCAATCGGCAGAGTTCCTATGTCAATCGGCAGAGCTCCTATGTCAATCGGCACAGCTCCTAAGTCAATCGACACAGCGACAATTCCAGTCGGAATAACGGCAATTCCAATGGGAATAATGGCAATACCAACAAGATTAAACAGCAGCTATCCCAATAACTTCGGCAGTCTCTGCCGCCAACCTTTTGGCAGCAGAAGTTCGATCGCATCATCAACCGTTACGATGCCGAGAATATCGCCAGCGTCATCGACCACCGGAAGTGCGAGGAGATTATACTCAGCAATCTTCTGGGCCACTTCAGCGGCGCCATCGTCCGGATGCGCAGCTTGCAGAACGCTGCGCATGACGCGCTCGAGCGGCGCGGACGAGTCAGACAGAATCAAACTGCGCAACGCGATCACTCCCTCGAGCTTCCAGGAGTTTTCCGCGGCTACGACGTACAGGTAATAAATCATGTTCGGCGTTTCGGCCATCTCACGCAGACGCGCGAGGGCTTCGCCGACCGTCAAATCACGCGGGAGAGTTACGAACTCAGTCGTCATCAATCCGCCGGCGCTGTCATCGGCGTAAGGCAGGAGTTCAGCCACGTCGTTTTGCTCTTCACCTTCCATTAGGTTGAGCAGGTCTTCCGCTTTCTCTTCCGGAAGATCGCCCAGCACGTCCGCCGCTTCGTCCGGCGACATATGTTCCAGGATGTCGGCCGCGCGTTCTTCATCCATCTCGCCGATAATCTGCGCCTGACGCTCGGCGGCCATCTCTTCCAGTGTTTCGGCGGCCGTTTCGTCGTCGAGCGATTCGACGATTTCCGCGCCGTGCTGGTAGGAGAGAGCTTCCGCGAGCCGCGCGATTTCCACCGGATGCAGGCGCGCCAGTTTCCCGCGCGACGATTTCAACTGCACGGTGGCGGCATCGGTCGCGAGGTAACCCACGTCGGCCCAATCGATCACTTCGACGGGTTTGCCGCTGCGCAGGACGCCGGGGGCGAGTCGCCGCCACAATCCGAAGATGCTGACATCGGCACCGGTTACGCGCCATTCGTTTGCGGCTTCGATGATCTGCACATCGTTGACGCGCACCACGCGCTTGCCATCCACGTCAACCAGTTGTTTGTCGAGCACATCGCGCGCCAGCAGGACCTCACCGTCTCGTCGCATGAATGGGCGCAGGTCCAGAATGTCTGATTTCAAACGGACGCCGTCCTCACCGAAGTGTGAGATGCGCCAACGCGACATGAAAAAATCGCGCCGGCGATAGCGCGCGACGAAACCCGCTACCGGCGGATGTTCGTCTTCGCCCAGCCTAACAATGACATCGCGGAGCGTTGCCACACGCTCACCGTCAAGGTCGAGGATAGGCCGACCGAGTACCTGCGAAAGATAAAGCATGATTTCGGATTCACGCCCTCTGCGCGATCAAAACGGATGATAACACGGGGTAGTTTACGTAACCGCGTTCGGTATTTCCTCGGGTGATAAGAATCGCAACCCGCGAATCGTGACGTTGAGACACAACTTTTTGCACAAAGGTCGACTTCAGGGCGGCCCACAGGAGTGCCTTTTTTAGAGCGGAAAACAAAACGGGAGCGTCGTGAGAGTAAGGTGGCATAGATTACCGATCCATAAGCCTTGGGGTTTGCCTGGGATTTCGCAGACCGAATGCATGAATACCCGCACAACTTGGCTGAAGTTGCTTTCCGCGACTATTCAACGAGGTCGAACATGCTTCAGCGACTTTTGAGCGATTGCTTGCTAGACCCTCTTTCTTTAGTTCACTGAACGTCTTTGCAAACGAAATACAACATCTGTCCGCCGTCAACCTGTGCTACTCTCCGCACCCCCCTAAATTGTAAGACACACTAGGATTTTGGAGAGTCCCGGCTCTTAGTGTCGCTCGTAGTCAATTCACCTCATCGTGGCGCGGCAGCCGCCACGACCGAACCATTTCTCCGATTGGAACGGAAGCATCAACCTGCCCACCCATAACCGCAGCTAACCATCGGAGAAAATCATGCGAAAACACTTAGTGCGCTTTCTGTTTTTTCTAGTAATTCTGCTGGTTGCCAATTTCGCCGTTCCAACTGGTGCTAGTGGACAACAACAGAGATACTACCCACCTTACGAGCTTTATCAATTCTACATGAATGGCACGAATGGCTACGTCTATATTCCCTGGTACAGCATCGGCGTGAATGCAGGCTATACCTATCAGGGACCATTTAGTTCGGGACCCAATGGATGTTGTGGATCAGCCGGAATCTACCCCAGGGTGGACGAGGGCTACACTCCAGCCCCTTCCACGGGACTCGTTCCGTTATATCAATGGACAGTCTTCCAGGGAGCCAGATCCTATACCTATCTTTCTACCTACTATGCTGAGCATGGCAGCGGGTACTATTTCAATGGACCCGCGGGCTATGTCTATCCAACCAGCGCGGACCCCAATAATCAGTTCACTACAAAGATGGGTCAGTGGTACAGCCAATCGCGCGGCTTTTGGTATGGCCGGAATGGCCCAGGCGATCCGGCAGGTTTCCAGTTTCCTCCGGACGGAACCTATGCTTATCAAGGTATCGTCTGCAAGTTACCTCCTCCCAGCAGCGCCACCGCTCCAGGGCGGTGCAACTACTTCGGTCTTGATCTCCCTCGGTGTGATGGGTCATTCAGCTTGCCGTATGATCCGCCGCCGCCACCGCCACCGCCGCCGACATGCGATCCGAACGATGAACAGTGGTGTTACAACTCAGGTGGCTGGTGGGATTCAAATAGCTGTACCTGTAACTGGTCACAGAGATAACGCGGTGAGCGCTGAGTCCGGAATGGCTCATGCGCTGATGGACATAGAATTGCGCGTGCAGGTCCAAGCGAAATGAAGTTCTCGGATTAGCACTTTCACGCGCCCCGGGCTGAAGGCCTGGCCACGCCCGCGCGCATTAGCCACGTTGCAGAAAATCGGGTAGGAGGCGGAGTCACCTCCGCCGTCCTCCCACCACCGCCGGGACGGGTCGGATTCAACCGATCTTTTCCTGCAAATCCGGCAAACAAAGAGTTTTCTGCGAAATCGTGCCCACTGACAATGCTCTGATGCCAGCGAATATTTGAGGAATTTCAGTCAAAATCGGCGCAAAAATACTCGACACAGCAGCAGATTTAGTCGTCGCAGGAGCAGATTTAGTCGACACAGCAGCAGATTTAGTCGTCACAGGAGTAAAGTTCAGTCGCACAGGAGCAAATTCAGTCGTCACAGGAGCAAATTCAGTCGTCACAGGAGCAAATTCAGTCGTCACAGGAGCAAATTCAGTCGTCACGGGAGCAAGTTCAGTCGTCACGGGAGCAGATTCAGTCGCACAGGAGCAAATTTAGTCGTCACGGGAGCAGATTTAGTCGTCACGGGAACAGATTTAGTCGTCACAGGGACAAATTCAGTCGTTAGAGAAGGAGCTACTGCGAGCGGTTCTGTACCGGTGGCTTGCGGAACTTGTAACGCAGCAGCACGCGCATGGGAATCGCCACGCCGTCGCGTTGGGCGGGGAAGAAGTGCATCTGCTTTACCGTGTCGATGACTGACTGATCCAAACCGTATCCGGCCCAGCGAATTATCTCGACGCGTCCAACTTCACCGCGCGCGTCAATATCAACCAGCACGTCGACGGTGGCTTCTACTTCAGCGCGCGCAGCGGTTTCCGGATATGGCGGTTTCAGACGGCGATAAGGGCGAGGTGCGCGAACTTCCTGGTTTTGGTCGCTGTCATCATCGGTCATTACTTCGATGATCTGAGCACCGCCTTCAACGGCGATTACTCGTGCGGCGCGTTCATCTTCCTGCGCGCGTCGTATTGTCATTAAGTAACGTTGACGAGTTTCATCGGAAGACAAGATCGCGAGTAACGCCTTCTCAGCTTCCACCGGAGCAGCGCGTTGCACCGCGGGCCTTTCCCAAAGGACCAACTTTCCGGTGCGAGCGCTGACGAGAAAAACCGTCGCGTAGGATTCGTAATAGACGGGTTCGATCGAGGGAGATCTTCTGAGCGTCTGCGCTTCACCGAGCAAGTAAAAGTCGCAGCCCATTGCGGACCCAATATCGCGCGCTTGCTGAATCGTCAGGTTCAGTAATCCTGCGAAGCCCGCGCCGAGGCCAGCGGCGCCTGCTTGATCCCGATCGATGACAGTGAACTCGCGCGGCTCTTCTTTGGAGTGCAGGGTTTCGCGGATTACCGCGGCGGCGCGTAAACCGGTCGGATCTTTCCCGAAATCAAGCACTGCGAGACTGGTCGGCCGGGACTGTTGGGCTTGGGCAACGGCCGCCGAAGCGAGCAGCGGCAGGCAAAAGGACAACACTAGCAGCTGGGTTCGCACGTTCATGAATGATAGAAATCAGGGAAGATGACTTCTGTTTCGTGATTCTTCGTGTGACTTCGTGGATCGTCTTCCCCGGCAGAGACTCGATCCACGAAATCACACGAAACCGCACGAAAAGAAGCGCCAACTCAAAAACTAATTGCGACCTTAACTGCTACGATTCGCGACGGCGTGAGGGGCGGGAGTCACGCTGTGGTAAAGGCGGTAGACCTCTTCTTTCACTTCCGCCGGGAAACAGATTCGATGCAGCTCATAACCGCGCCCCAAACCGCGCACGGCTTCACTGACCTCACTGATTTCGCGCAGCCGCGGATGCGCATAGCCGTCCTCGACATAGATACGCGTGCGCGGCTCGACGCCTTCGGGCGTGTAGTAGCCGTAGTAGGGAACGTCGCTGGCGTGATCTTCGATGAAATAGTATTCGGGCATGAAGCCGCCTGCGACGACTACGGCGCGCGCAGCGTCCAGAAACTGTTTCCGTTCAGGCTCAGGCATGTCGAGATCGATAGCTTTGAAAAGCCGGCGACCGACGAAACGTTGGCTTAAATCCTTTAGCACGGGATCGCCCGAACGTTGCCACTGCTTCATGTGGAAGATGACATCGGAGTCGTCCATCTCGAGATGCTCTGTGATGCTCAGTTCCTGTCGCTGCAGGATCTTTTCAAAGGACGTGCCGGGCGCACACCAGACGGGCTCGCCTTTCTCATCCAACTCGAGCGCCCGGCGCAAGGCGGACCTGAGTACTGCTTCAGCCGATCGCAGAGTCCGATGGAAGTAAACCTGTCGAAACATGTAGTAGCGCGCCTGTAAATATTCTTCGACTGCATAGACTCCGCGGGCGGCGACATAAATACGATCGCCTTGCTCGTCGATCTGAAGCGCATTGATGATCCATTCGAGATCGTACAGACCATACTTCGCCCCCGTCATGAGTGAGTCGCGCAAAAGATAATCCATTCGATCTACGTCAAGCTGGGACGAGACCAGTTGGGCCAACGCCGCAGGCTTGAAGGTCCCTTCGATTATAGCGGCAACGCGTCCCGGCAGTTCTGCTGAGTATGATTTGAGAGCGTCACAAAGGGCGGTTTCTGCTGAGGTCACAGCCAGCATGGTCAAACTCTCGTGATGGACGCCCAGGACTTTTTCCATCGCATGTGAGAAGGGGCCATGGCCGACGTCGTGCAAGAGAGCTGCCGCGCGCGCCGCGGCGCGATCAGCCAAACCGATCTCATAGCGATCGCCAAGCTGATCGAGAATGCGCGTCATTAGGTGCAGCGCTCCCAGACTGTGGGTGAAGCGCGAGTGCTCTGCTCCCTGGTAGGTGTACAGACCAAGACCAAGTTGCTTGATGCGACGCAGCCTTTGAAATTCAGGCGTGTCGATCAAGCTAATCATCAGCTGGCCTTCAGCGCTGTCGTCGCGCAAAGGGATGATGTTATGAACCGGATCGCGATAAATTCGCTGGGACAAGCTCTCGAACCTATTCAGTGGATTGGATCGCGGCAGTCTACCACACGGCGCCGTTCGGCTACATGGTGAAAGCGGGAGCCAAGGTTATGGCGCGAAACTGCCGCGCCAGGGCATTACGGAATTTCGGAGTAAAACCGAAATTTTGGATTATTGGAGATGGACCCTTCGTGAAACTTGAAACAACAGAAACTCGCTTTCCATTTCGCAGCGACTATCTAAATCACTGAATATGCGGAGCTTATCCCCCAGCACAAAGCTTTCAAAGAGTTATGGGACTCAGTGGATTGCTCAGGGGCCTATATTTTGCTTAAGTCAACCTGCTTGTTCGTTTCAAAATGTCCACTTATCAATCCCGCGAGATGAGCTTCGCGAAAAATTAGGAGAGAAAATGAAAAGGAATTTCAAGAAATTTGCGTTCGCGCTATCGCTTGTTCTTTGCCTGGCCGGGTTGGCTTTCGGGCAAGAAACAACTGGTGAAATTAAGGGTACGGTTAAAGACCAAACGGGCGCAGTTGTTCCCAACATTACCGTTACCATTGAGGGTGTAAACATCGGCTTTAAACGTGAAGTTCAAACCGATGGAAATGGCGCATACAGCGCTCGTCAGATTCCTCCGGGAATCTATAAGGTATCAATTGGTGCCAGCAGCGGATTTGCGGCACAAACTAAAGAGAATATTCAAGTTAACATCGGTGACGCAAGTACCGTTGACTTTTCGGCGGCGGCTTCTGCTGTGGGCGCCGTAGTGAACGTTACCGAATCCGGCGTTATCATAGATGCAAGTGAAACAAAGGCACAGAGCAATATCTCGACTCGTCAAATTGATGCTCTGCCCAAGGGGACTGGATTTACCAGCTTACTGAAGACCACGGTCGCAGTTCGCCCGGAGCCCCTCGGCGGACAGTATACGATCAACGGCTCGACGGGACCTGAAAACAGTTTCCTCATTGATGGACAAGAAACCCAGAATTACAAGAACGGTCTCTTGAACACCAACAATGACATTCCTTATCAGGCGATCGCGGAAATCCAAGTCAAGTCCAGCGGATTCGAAGCGGAATTCGGTGGCGCCACCGGTGGCGTTATTAATGCTGTCACCAAGAGTGGCTCGAATGAGTTCCATGGCGAATTCGGTCTGCAGTACAACATTGCAAGATTTAATGGCGGCCCGCGCCCGGTATTGTCCCTTACAAGTGTCACGACGGGTGCAGATGCCGGCACTACCGGTCAGATCCTTGAATATTTCCCGCAGCGAAGAGACGCCGGCACCAATGAGTATCCGACGTTTTCTATGAGCGGTCCGGTGGTCAAGAATAAGTTGTGGTTCTTTGCTATTCACAGTCCGCGCATTATAAATACGACTCGCACGACAAATTACATTCAGGGTGTGGGCAGCACTCGTGGTCCGCGTGTCCTGGCCGCAAGTCTCGTGGCTCTTGGTGCATCAAACGTTCAAACGGTGACCGAAAAGACTACCTACAACTACTCTGCATTTAGACTCGATGCGGCACCAATAAACTCACTGCGCATATCGTCCAGCTTTACCTGGAATCCGATTCAGGACCAACGCCCGCTTCTCGGTGGCACCTACGTGAATGGTTCGCCGGGAACGGCTACTCTAAACGGAGTGACTTATCAAGGATCTCAGCTGGCGCAGTTGCAAGGCGGCCGGCAGAACTCGAATAACTTTAGGATTGAAGGTGTCTGGATTCCGACCAGCAAGCTGGTTGCCGATGTCCGGTATACTCGCGGCTTTATGAATCAAAAGCTGGGATCGTATGGCATAGCGAGCGACCCGCGCTTCATCTGTCAGGGTGTGCCTACGGCGTTTGTTGCTGTTGCCGGTTGCACCCAGGGATTCTCAAACATTGGCAGCAACGATAAGACTACCAAGGATGTATCTCTCCGCACCACGATTGATGCCAACGTCGGCTATTCGTTTAGTGGTCTCGGTCATCATGAGGTCAAGGGGGGCTGGCAGAAAAGCGACATCCTTAATGATGTTGCGCAAGGAAGCGTTTTGGCCTTCGGTGGTCAAGGCCGGTCTTATTTGTACTACGGCCAAGGTCTCACCGGTATTGATTGCAATTTCATCTATGTTCAATGGTCCATTCAATGTCCGACAGGCGGTGGTAATCTTTGGCCCCTGCCGACTGGCCTCGCGCCGGGCGTAACTGTGGTTGGCAGCGGCGTTAATTATCAGTTTGGAGCCAGCGGTAAGGCGACCGACATCGCTCACACCATCTTCTTTCAGGATAAATGGCAAGCAACCAGCCGGCTAACTTTGAATCTGGGAGTTCGCCTGGAAGACGAAGGAATTCCTGCTTTCAACGCCACGCACATCGATCTTAAGTGGGGTTGGAAAGACAAGATTGCGCCGCGGATTGGTGCTGCCTACGCGCTTACGGCTGACGGTAAAACCAAAATTGCGGGCTTCTATGGGCGGTTCTTCGATCGCTTGAAGTTCTCTTTGCCGCAAGGTTCGTTCGGCGGTCAATACTATCACGTCAGCTATTTCTATATTACGTCGGACCATCCGTACAACTTCTATTCGGTAGCGAATTTGCACGGTAGCTACAACTTCCCGAATGGCGGAGCATGTCCGATAGCGGTGGCTGGCCCAAACAGCTATCGTTGTGATCAGGACTACCGGATCGCGTCGAACATCCCGGGCGCCGATGTTTTTACCAATGGCGCAGTTGACCCGAATGTGAAGCCGTATCGCCAAAGCGAATACACGTTCGAGTTTCAACGGGAGATTAGACGGGCGACAGTTCTTACCGCCCGGTATTTGCACCGCAATCTGGACCAGGCAATTGAAGATGCCGGTATTCCGACGGCCGCGGGTGAGGCGTACGTAATCGGCAACCCGGGTCAGGGGTTGGCCCTTAAAGTTCTTCAGCAATTGGGCTACGCCAAAGCAGCAGTTCCGGAACGCAAATACACGGCTTTTCAGGCTGAGCTTGATACTCGCTACATCAGGAATTTCAGCTTCAACCTGAACTATACGCTGAGCCGTTTGAAGGGAAATTACTCCGGTCTGGCGAATCCGGATGAGTTGGGTGCCGGCGGCGGCCCCCGTCTCGATCCCAACGTCTCTCGCGGTTTTGATGAACCCTGGGTTGGCTATTCCGCCAATGGAAGGCCGGATAACGGCATTCTTCCGTTAGACCGTACGCACGTCTTCAAGGCTTCAGGAACCTATACCCGTGACTGGACGCGTGGCAAGTCGCAGTCGACCGACCTTTCGTTCTTTACGACGGCCGAGTCGGGAACGCCCAGAACGACTTTTGTAAATATCTTTGGTATACCGATTCCTGAAACAAAGCGTGGTGATCTTGGACGCACCCCGATGTTTTCGCAAACCGACCTGAACATCACTCACCGAATCCGATTTGGTAATGAAAACAGGTTTACGCTGGCGCTTGATTTCAACGTCATCAATGCTTTTAACCAGGACACCATACTTGCATTCAACCAGAATAAGACCAGTGCTTACTGGAATTTGAAGCAAGTGGATATCGTTGCCAGTGGGGATACAGTTGCCGCTACGAACATACTTACCAGTGCCGGTGTACTGGCTCAGTATGCCGCAAGGGAAGCAACGATTTGTACGACAGCAACCTCGGGAATCTGTGGAACCAGTGTTGCTAGAAATCTGGCTTTCAAGCAGCCGATTGCCTGGCAAGACCCGCGGTCAATTCGTTTCGGTTTCCGATTCATCTTCTAACCTTGGTGATTTAGCTAGACGCATAAAAGCCCATCCTCGGATGGGCTTTTTGCTTTATATGCATGCCATTTCAAGATGCACTTCGCGACCACAACTTCTTCCTCAGGCAATTTTGAAAAGGGGAAGGCAAGGCACGGTTGAGGATATTCTTGGCGCTCGGCCTCTTTTCGTGGCGGCGAACTCGGCTTTCGCACTCAGAATGAGTTAATCTCTAGTCAAAGGTAGTTTGAAAACAATGAAACCAGTTCGTCCTACTCTACTTATCTTCTCGCTTCTGCTTTTTCCAATCCAGGCCTCTTTGCAAATCCGAACTCAACGTCCAAAAACGGCTGAGGACGATGTAGTAAGGATCTCGACCACTTTAATTCAAGTTGACGCCACTGTTCTGGACAAGAGCGGCAAAATCGTCACCGGACTAACAAGGGATGATTTCGAGATCTACGAAAATAACAAGCAGCAGCAAATAACAAATTTTTCCTTCGTCGAGCTCGCTCCGGATAAGCCAAAGGAGCCAATAACGGTAAAGCCTGGCAAGAATTCAATTCCAATTCCGCCCGTGCCAATTAGGTTACGGCCGGAAAATCTGCATCGAACGCTGGCCCTCGTGGTTGACGATCTGGGTTTATCGTTCGGCAGCATAGATGTGGTTAAGTCTGCCCTGAAGAAGTTTGTAGATGAGCAGATGCAGCCCAGTGACCTCGTGGCCATTATTCGCACGGGCAGCGGCGCTGGAGTATTACAGCAATTCACCTCTGACAAGCGACTGCTCTATGCCGCGATTAAGAAAGTTCGTTGGAATGCCGCCGGGCGCGGTGGCGTAAATATATTTCAACCAATTGATCCGAGTGATATAGATCTGCCACCGAAGGCAGGAGGCGGTGGAAAAAGTGAAGAAGAAACCGTGGAGGCTAACAAGCAGTTCAATGAATTTAGAGAAGATATTTTTACCGTTGGGACGCTTGGAGCTGTCAATTACGTCATCAGAGGAATGCGCGAATTGCCTGGACGCAAAGCTGTGGTGCTATTCTCCGACGGCTTCGCGCTATATGAGATGGATAAGGGTATTAAGAAACCCAATCCTCGTCTAATGGATAATTTCCAACGTTTGACCGACTTGGCTAATCGTGCCTCCGTTATTATTTACACTATGGACGCCCGCGGATTAGTAGTTCCGATGGTTGACTCTCAAGACGCTTTTGAGGATGTCGTCAAGTCCGCTAGCGGGGCTGGTACCCAGCAAGTTGGACTGGATCGTTCGACGGAATTATATGAAACGCAACAAGGATTGAAAGCCCTGGCCGAACAAACCGGGGGATTTGCGGTGGTTAACTCTAATAACTTAAGCAAAGGCCTCGAGCGCGTCTTGAATGACCAGAAAGGCTATTACTTGCTGGCGTACCGGCCGGATAGCGAGACTTTCGATCCGAAGAAAGCTCGCTTCAATAGACTAACTGTTAAGTTGAAACGTCCTGACTTGCATGTTCGATACCGGAGCGGGTTTTTCGGGATCAAAGGCGAGTCTGCAGAACCGCTGGCAAAGACTCCGCGTCAACAAATTCTTGCGGCCCTGACGTCACCATTCAATGCGGCTGATATTGATTTGCGATTGACTTCAGTGTTCGCGGATGATGGGCAAACGGGACCTTCCATGCGTTCACTCCTCTACGTTAGCGGCAGCGATTTAGAGTTCACCGAAGAAGCGGACGGCTGGCAGAAAGCCACCTTTGATGTCGTGGCCATGATTTTCACTGACAATGGAACGTTCGTTGACGAGGTCAGCCGCACTGAAACAATGAGAGCACGGGCCGATACTCTGCATGAGATTCGCGAGAAAGGGTTTGTTTCAACTATTATCTTTCCGATTAAGAAGCCCGGCGCTTATCAAATGCGCGTGGTGATGAGAGATGCGACAACGTCTCGCGTCGGGTCGGCCAGCCAGTTCATTGAAGTTCCAAATCTCGGGAAAGATCGCTTAACACTTTCAGGTATTCTATTGCGACATCTTCAAATCAATAGCAACACCGGGCTAGCACCGCGACAATTTCAGCCTGACGAGCAGCGCGATTTTGCTACGCGCCGTTTCCATTTTGGAGACACCCTCAGATTTGATTTATCGGTTTACAAAGCCAAACTCAACCCTGAGGCCAAACCCAACCTATTGATCCAGTATAGAGTTTACCGCGACGGGAAAATCGTCTTTGTCGCTCCCGAAAGGGAACTAGCCCTGAGTCAGCAATCGGATTTACAAAGGATCGATACCTCGGGAGCGTTTGTTCTGAGCAAGACAACGCCGCCGGGAAATTATACCTTGCAAGTAATTGTCATCGATCTATTGGCGAAGCCGGAAAACCGGATGGCAACGCAGTGGACCGATTTTGACGTGATCGAGTAGCTATGGGAAGGATCTCTTTTCTATTGTTCCCGATCGTGACGCCTTCCCAAGTTCAAAATCCAAATCCAAAGGCCGGTGAGGACGATGTGGTAAGGATCTCAACTAACTTGATTCAAGTCGATGCCACGGTCCTGGACAGTTTAGTAATAGCCGAAGCCAGTCTGAAGCTTATGCCGAACTGCAAAAAATGCCGGCTAAGAGCGCGTCGTCAAATGCGGGAGAGTTATTGGGGTCCCTGGGGTTCCTTGACGAGGATCATAGTGATCTCGTCACGTGCGCTTGGCGTTTCAACGGTTCTGTCGAATCTGAGGGATTTGCCATCTTTGGAGAGCTTCCAAACCTCCCTCATGGTGATTTCAATATTCCCTTTCAGCGTTTGCATGACGCGAATAGTTGTAAACTGTATCTGATTGCCGCTCTTGTCGAGTTTCGCTCTGACCCTGGCCACTCCGCTAACCTTGTCGCCTTTTTTAATCTCAATTCTTACCTCCTCGCCGCCGAGTTTATAACTGGCCTCGTTTGGAGTAAAAAACAATGCCATGGTTCCACCATAGTTGGCCGTTTGCGCGTCGGCAGTCCCTAGACTAGTGCCGACGACACCACCAGCGGGTGGAGGGGCGGTCGATCGACTGCTCGGGTTGGAAACTATGTCAGAGTTGCCTGCGGCGCGATCCCGGGAGATTTCAATCTCCATCCGCCCGTCAACCTCGCTTTTTACGTTGAGGAGTTTCTCGTTTTCAGCCACAGTGATTTTGTAGCTCTTTAGCTGGCGCGGAAAGTCTTTGCCCGGATTTGTCTTTTCCTTGTCCAGGATCCAAGTACCGGTAAACGCAACTGCCGATGCTGTCGATTGAGCTGCAATTTCAATCGGCGGGGATAATGTGATGAACGCGAAGAGTAAGGTAAAGCAAGCTGTTTTCATGGCTGTCCCTATCTTATCTCTGGACCCCTCATCTTCGTTACCCTTCTTCTTAAGGCGTGGGATTTTCCTGGTATGTGGTCCTGAATAGTCGAGTGTTTCAAATAGATATTTCATAAACACGAGTTGAAAACCGATGCAGCCAGGCCTAATTGCTTACCGGCTAAGATTTATGTCCTTCATTTTATCATGCTAACAAACTTCTGTTTGGAATCCTTGCGGAGTTTGGCAATCAAATCTTGAATCTCCTTCTTATCGCGCGCTTCCGGTTGAGCCCTCAGGTACAACTCCAATTCATTCGCCGCTTCCTGGTTACGACCAAGTTTGTTATAAAGCAAAGCTAGCTGCCAATGGACTTCCGGAACCGCGTCCTTGCTCAGCTTCTTGGCCTCGATCAATACTTTCTCGGCTTGCTCGTACCTGCCGTCCAGGCGCAACAAGGTCCCGTACAATAATTGAGCGTTGACCGAACTACCTTGCAGGACCGTCGCTGCCCTGGCAGCTTCCAACGCTTCAGGTCGATGGTTTAGTTGATAGCAAGCATAAGCCAGAGCATAAAAGCTGGAAAAACTTCTTTGGTTTATATCGATTGACCTGATCAAATACTCGAGTGATTTTTGATATTCTTTTCGTGCAACGTGTTCACATCCGACTGTGTTAAGTGCATCATAGTAATCGGGGAAAATCTTCAGAGCCTCGTCTATTTCGATAAAGCCTCTATCGCCATCATTGAGATCTTTAACGCCCTTCTTATAGAGTCTTCGTGCCTCTTCCGGGACATTCTGAACAAACACGGCCTCGGTTATAGCGCCGAGTCCGCTGCTGACTTTGCGTTTATCGAATTTCAAGTAAATATCCTTATAGACTGCGTCACTCCCGCCTTGAACAATATTAACCAGATCAAAACTCTCCGAATATTCTTCATAATTCGTGCCGCTAATCAGAACTTTGAGATTGTAGTGGCCCGCCGCCCATCCGATAAATGAAAAGTGCCCCGTGGAATCTGTCCGGGCTCTGCTAAGGGTTGAATAGTTGTCGTTCTGCAGCTCAACGTAAATATCCGAAACCGGACGACGGTATGGATCATATACGTTTCCTTCGACTCTATTTAAAAGGGTAAGTGAATCGTGATGCTCGCCACTCGATTCAGCGGTAGAGACTGCGAAACAAACAATCACCCCACAAAGCATTATTTGAAGTGAGTTCATTAATTTCATAACACGTACCCTCTTCATCTCGATTTAAGTTGTCCTGCTGTCTCTGATTGTCGGATTCAAGCGCCGGCAGTTGGCGTGATTTTACGTTAGTTGATACCTTCGGTCAATAGTTAGACACGCGGCCTGGGCCAGAGGCCTGTTCCGGTATCAGAAGCCGTGGACCAACTGAAAACCCTTACGCGAAAACCCAAAAGCTCCGAACACCGTCAACTCGCATCAGGCTCTTAAAGAAGCCCAAAGCAAAGCTTTGAGCACGTCACAGCCCTGAGCGTTTGCACGACCTCTCGTATTGCGTCAGGCAAGCGTTGCCGAAAATGTGGTTAAGGCTAGAAATCGCTTTTGAACCTGACGGTTCGTCGATCTATTGTGTCACAAAAGTGTTACCTCGCCTGCCGATAGTCCTTTGAGTTTACGGATTTTCGTAGTGAGACCGAATTTTCGGATTTGTAGCTTTTCAAAAGGATAGGAAACCGAGGGTTTTTGAGCGCGCTCGCGGTATCTGGCTTATGGCATCATCATTGCTTCGAAGAGAACTGAAATAGAAAGGCTAATGCGAAGCCTAAATGTTTTTGCTCTCCCCGTTCATAAATGCGGTACCCCCCAAGACGTAATAATGAAAGGCCGACAACAGAATTTTACTTGCGTCGGGATTGTTGGCGGTCCGTTGAATGCAGTGAACCGGCCTCTCCACCGAGAGCTTTCAAGAAAGGAAAAGAGATGAGAAAAGTTTTGATGTTTGGTTTGGCTTTGTGTTTGGCACTGGTCGCCAGCGTCGCACATGCCCAGGTAACCACTGGCACAGTCAAAGGCGTCGTTAACGACCCGAATGGTGCTGTTGTAGCCAATGCGAAAGTTACAATTAGCAAGAAGTCGAATGGAGAGTCGAAGACCGCGCAGACTACCGGCTCGGGCTCATTCGAGTTTGCTAATCTACCACTTGGCGAGGACTATACGCTGGTGGTTGAAGCTACCGGTTTCAAGGCCACTACTCTTACTGACGTCAAGGTTCAGTTGAACCAAGCTACCGATCTGACGGTTGCGCTACAAACGGGCGCAATTACAGAATCGGTAACCATCACGGCAGGCGGCACCGAACTGGTCGACACGACTACGGCAAATCTCTCTAAAGCTTTCAGCGATCGTCAGGTTGTCGAGCTCGCGCAAACCACGGCGGGGCCGGCAGGCAGTACCGCCGGCGTAAATAATCTCGCGTTGCTTGCGGCCGGAGTGACGAGCTCTGGCGGAGTCGGTGTGGGAACCGGCGGCTCAGTCGGTGGCCAGCGCCCACGCGATAACAACTTTGTTCTGGACGGCGTGGACAACAACGACAAGGCGATTACGGGTCCGCAGAGTTACATATCGCCGGAAGAAGTGGCCGAGTTCACGCTGCTTCAAAATCAGTTCTCGGCTGAGTTTGCTCGCTCCAACGGAGGAAACTTCATCACTGTGACCAAGTCGGGCACAAACAATTTTCATGGTTCCGCTTATACTTTTTGGCGCAATCGCTACCTGAATGCGCTGGATACGATCCAGAAGAATGCCGGTGTCACGCGGAATCCGGCGGATGGCGACAATTTCATGCCACGTAACGACTTTTTCCGTGGCGGCTTCAATATCGGCGGTCCGGTCTTCTTTCCTCGTTTTGGCGAAGGCGGTCCCAGTCTCTGGAAACTGCGCAATAAGTTATTCTTCTTTACATCCTATGAGCGGCTGCAGCGTGGAAGTGCGGCCGGCGCGGCCGGCATAGTCACGCCGACGGCTGCCGGATTCACCACCCTCGGAACCATCCCGGGACTCTCGGCTACGAACTTAGCTGTATTCAGGCAGTTTACTCCGGTGGCTGGGGTTAACAATGAAGGAACTATTAGCGTTTTGGGACGCAATATCCCAGTCGGCGATGTTTCCTTTGCCTCGCCGAATTTCTTCAAACAGAACCACGCGGTTATCAATCTGGACTACAACCAGAGCTCAACCACGCTGCATCACTTTCGATTCTCGATGACCAACGCGGCTGAGATTGATAACGCGGCGAACTTACCAATTTTCTTTACCGCGTTGCCCTTGAAGCAGCGCATCTTCTCTTACACGCTGATTCACAATTTCAGTCAGAAGCTGATCAACGAAACTCGTATCGCGTTTCGTCGTTCGTCTTACAACTTCCAGGTGCCGGGCTTTGCTTTTCCGGGCCTGGACTCTTTTCCGAACATTAACCTGGATGACCTGGGCATCAATATCGGCCCGGATGGAAACGCTCCGCAGTTCGGCATTGAGAACAATTATCAAATCATCGACAACGTGACCTACACCGCGGGAAATCACTCGATCAAGTTCGGTGGTGACTGGCGCAAGATCATCTCGCCACAGCACTTCGTTCAGCGCGAACGCGGCGACTATGAATACAACACCACTGAGGACTTCCTGCGCGATATCGTTCCCGTCTTCGGCGAACGAAACGCGGGTGGAGGCACCTACTATGGCGACCAGAAAATCCTGTATGCGTTTGCGCAGGACGACTGGCGGATTCGTCCCAACATTACGCTGAACCTGGGCGTGAGCTACTCGTACCAGGAAATGTCGAAAGGTTCGAAGGATCAAAAACTGAATGCAATCTCTTCGGTTCCCGGCCTCCTGGTCTTTGGGGAACCCAAGGCGCAAAAGAAAAACTTCGCTCCTAAGTTTGGGTTTGCCTGGTCGCCGAACTACTCCGAGGGCCTGCTTGGCCGTGTCTTCGGCGCCAATGGCAAGAGCTCGATTCGGGGCGGCTTTTCGATGGGATACGATTACATCTTCGACAATTTGTGGATCCTGTCGAGTCCGCCGCAATTGCAGCAAACCCGTGACTGCCCTGATCCGAGTAAACCTTTCTGTCGCGCCACCGGGTTCCTGGCGGGGGGCGGCATACCGGGAGGCGCGGCGCCCACAGGCACTGCAGCGGACGCGCGTGCTGCGACTACAGCCTTTATTCCCGACCAGAAAGTGCCGTATTCGCTGACCTGGACCGGAAGCTACCAGCGCCAGTTCAAGAGGGATTGGTCTCTGGAACTGCGTTATGTCGGCACCAGGGGCGTACATCTGATCACGCAGAACCGAATCAACGTGCTAGCCAAGGTTGATCCGCTACTGGGTTTGTCAGGTCTGCCGACGTTCTTGACTGCGCCGTCGCAAGCCCAACTAAATGCAATGACCTTGACGCTGGATACGATTAACGCCCGTCCACTACGGGACCCAGTGTTCACGGCGGCCGGTTTTACTGGGAACGTCGTCGCGTTCCTTTCAAATGGTAATTCCACCTATCACGGTGGCTCGGCTCAAGTCACGAAGCGCTTTTCCAAGGGCTTCCAATTGACGAGCGCTTACACGTGGAGTCATTCGATCGACGACACGACGGCGGAAGTATTTTCCACTGTGTTGTCGCCACGCCGCGTTCAGAACTTCCGGGACCTGCGGCCAGAGCGTGCCGATTCCGCCCTGGATCACAGGCAGCGGCTGGTCACTTCCTGGATCTATGAATTGCCTTGGTTCAAGAAGAGCGATGGTCTGACCAAGACCTTGCTCGATGGCTTTAACATCGCGGGCACTTACACGTATGAGACGGGAGAGCGAATCACGATTCGCAGTGGCACGGACTCGAACCTGAACGGCGATAGCGCCGGTGATCGCGCCATTCTGAACCCAACGGGGACGGAAGGCGTCGGGAGCACGGTCACGGCGCTAAAACGAACCGACGGGCAGGTTGTTGGGTACGTGGCCAACAACCCGAATGCCAAGTACCTTCAAGCCGGAGCGGGCGCCGTGTCGGGAATCGGACGCAACACTTTCCTGTTGCCGGCGATCAACAACTTCGACATCTCGGTGTTCAAGAATTTCCATTTTGGCGAGGGTGCGAAGACCATTCAGTTGCGGGCAGATTTCTTCAATGCCTTTAACCATCCGCAGTACGTTCCGGGCTCGGTGAATACCGTCGATCCGGTTGGGACTACGGGTTTGACGACCTTGAATCAGGTCTCACCGCTCACGGGAGATTTTCTCAACCCGACTAAGGTGTTAAGCAGCAACCCGCGAGTGATTCAGATGGCACTGCGGTTCAATTTCTAGTTGCTGGCCTTTTGCGTTCAGCTTCGGGGAGGTAGCAGCTATGCTACCTCCTCTTTTTTTGAACTCATCTCTCTGTCAGGAACTGTTTAAGTTGCGGCGACTTGCTTCTGGTCGCTCGCATGCGGTAGAGATCCACTCTGGTGTGCTTCATGAAGACCAGGTCATTACTTTCGTTCATTCTCGCTAACACGCTATTCATTACCGTAGCGGCGCAGGAGCCTTCGCCTTCGCCGAAGCCAGCCCAGAATCCTGAGGACGTAGTACGCATTACCACGAATCTGGTGCAAATAGACGCAGCCGTCACCGACAAGAAAGGCAAGGCGGTGACTGATTTGAAGGTCGAGGATTTTGAAGTTTACGAAGATGGCCGCCCGCAAAAGATCACAAACTTTTCGTTTGTCTCCGTCGGCTCCAGCACACCTTCGGCAGCCGCGTCGCCGGCTTCTGCCGCCGCTCGGCGCCAGAGCGAACCCGTCGCGCCCGTTCCCACGGTGCGGCTTCGAGCAGATCAGGTCCAGCGTACGGTCGCGCTCGTCGTCGATGACCTGGGTCTGTCGTTTGAGAGCATGCACTTCGTGCGCGGCGCGCTGAGCAAGTTTGTTGACGAGCAAATGCAGCCCGGTGATCTGGTGGCCATCATTCGTACTGGCGCCGGAGTCGGCGCGTTGCAACAGTTCACGTCCGATAAGCGGCTGCTTCACGCGGCCATCGATCGGGTGAAGTGGAACAGTCGCGGGCGGGCTGGTATTGCGGCGTTCGCGCCGATTGAAGACAGCCCGCTCGACGCTTTTAATAAGCGGCCACGCGATGGTGGCACCGAAATGGTGCCGGCGCCAATAAACCCGGGAATGAAAATGGATCCTGAGAAGTACGCGCGAGATAGATACAACGACTTCAAGGATGACGTTTTTTCGGTTGGCACGTTGGGCGCGCTTAACTACATCATCCGGGGGCTGCGAACGTTGCCCGGACGCAAGTCTGTCGTCCTCCTCTCAGATACGATGGCGATCTTCGACTCGAACGGAGAGGGTAACTTGCGCACGATACAGGCCCTGCGACGTCTGACAGACTTGGCGAACCGCGCCTCGGTCGTCATCTACACAATCGATCCACGAGGTCTGCCAGCGCTTAACCTGACGGCGGCCGACAACACCTCCGCCCTCGCCACACTCGGCGACGGTGCGTACGTTCGCGCTAACTCTGGTCCTGCTCTCATGCAGACCCTCAACCAGCGAACGCTGGACTTATGGCAGTCGCAGGAAGGCCTCAAGTACCTGGCACTCGAGACCGGTGGATTCTTCGTCTCCAATAACAATGACGTGAGTGCCGGCATCAAGAAGGCCCTTGACGCGTCGAAAAACTATTACCTGATCGGCTACCGACCGGGAGAATCAACTTTCGATCCGCAGACGGGACGGCGGCGATATCACGAAATCTCAGTCAGGGTGAAACAACCGGGCTTGATTGTGCGGACGCGCACGGGCTTCTTTGGAATTTCAAATGAGGAAGCACAGACAGTCAGACGCACGGTTCAAGAGCAGTTGATGGCTGCGATTACCACGCCCTTCGCTTCCGGTGACATTGACCTGAGGCTGACCTCGGTTTTTCTGAACGAGCCGGAGTACGGGTCTTTCATGCGATCGTTGATCTTCGTCAATGCCAGGAGTCTAACGTTTCAGGAACAGCCCGACGGTTCGTACCACGCCTCAGTGGACGTGTTGGCAATGACCTTTGATGACGGCGGCATCCCAGTGGATAGAAGATCACGGACGCAGGAAATCATTGTGCCGCACGCAGAATACCGCGCCGCCCTCGATCGCGGGCTTACCTTCGGCATTAACCTTCCCGTTAAGACACCCGGCGCTTTTCAGTTGCGCATAGCCGTTCGCGACGCCGGTTCGGGACACGTCGGCTCGGCCAACCAGTACGTCGAAGTGCCGAACGTGAAAAAAGATCGCCTTGCCCTCTCTGGTATTTATCTTGCTGAGCGCGACGAAGCACACAACATCCTTACAACCACGAACACAGGTCGAGTCGCAACGAACAGAGAAGACAAAGCAGGTGAGGGCCAGATCGCCGAACGCGATCCGCAGTCGGGCCCGGCAGTACGGCGTTTCCGGAGCGGTGCCGTGGTTGACTACGGCTTCGAGATTTACAACGCGCGCCTCGATAAGAATACCCACCTTCCCCAATTGCAATCGCAAGTCCGGCTCTTTCGCGACAATCAATTGGTGTTTAGCGGAAAGGTACTGGATTTGAAGGGCCAAGTGGATTCGCGAAGGCTGGTGGCTCTCGGCCGGCTGCCGCTCGGCGCGAACCTGTCGCCTGGAGATTACGTCCTGCAGGTCGTTGTCACCGACGCCCTTGCCAGGGACAAGAATCGCTTTGCGACCCAGTGGATAGACTTTGAGATAAGATAGTCACCACTGAAACAAACATAACAAAACTTCGTTGTGTTAGCCTTCTACCGGACTTATACTACTCCGCATGCGGATCTTGAAAATTAACGTGCAGTGAAACACGGAGACTGTCATGAAACTTCGCTCTCACAGAATCAACGAGAACTTGCTGATAGTCGCTTTATGCCTTCTGGTTGTTTTTGCTGCCCCGAAAAGCGCTGATGGGCAGAAGAGCGCACCGCAACGCGACGTGAGCAGTGCCGAGCGGAACGTTCGCGCGATGGAAATTGGGGCGGGCACCCCCAAAGATTCAAAGACAATCATGGCTGAGATCAACGAAGACTTCGATCGCGTACGGGCCATAAACGAGGACTTCAAAAACGCGACTTCCTCAAATGCGTCGCTTAGCTACAAATCCATCTCAGACAGGTCGGTGGAACTAAAAAAGCGCGCAACGCGGCTCAAAGCCGATTTGACCGGGCTACCCAAAGCAACTGCCGAAGAGAAACACCAAAAGCCGAGTGTCCCGCCTGACGAGGCGCAGATGCGATCCTTGCTCTCGGCGCTCAATGGAGTGACGACCAGCTTCCTCAGCAACCCCGTCTTCAGCGACATGGGTACGCTTGACAATCAACTTGCCCTGAAGGCGCGACGCGATCTTGAAGATATGATCGAGTTGAGTGAGGTCGTCAAGAAAGGCGCTGAGAAGCTGGGCAAGCGGGCCGGCCAATAACGCCAGATTGCGGCTTCGCTCCCGGATTTTAGCTTGCTCGACGAGACAGTTGCTCACTCGGCTGTTCTTTACCGCAACGTTTTGTTGTCCAGCCTAAAGGTAAGGAGTACATTGTCACCCCACCCGCAAGAGATGTTCTTGAACAGCCTGGACCCCCAGGCAACTAGTTTTGGAGTTTTCGCATGAAGAACTTCCGTAGCCTCAAAAGGGCCTTAATTATTCAGGTCGCGATCGTTCCCTTTTTCATTACCGGTGCGCTCGCTCAGCACGCGGGACTAAATCGCCGCACGCCCGCCGACAATCAGCGCATAACTAATGACGATACTTTTCGTGAATTGATGAAGGCCGACCGCGAGACTACCAACGTTTCCGCCGCGAGTTCCGACACTGGTCGGGCCGTTTTGCTGAAGCAACTCCGAGATGATTTCAAATCCATCCAGGACGTCAATAACAGGATGATGGCCGCGATGTGGGCGCGGGAAGAACCCGATTACGATCGCGTTTCTGAAATGATCTCGGAAATAAATGCCAAGGCAACGCGCCTTAAAACCAATCTGTCCCTTCCTGAACCCGACGGGCCCAAACAAAGGCGAAAGGGTTCAGTCATTTCCGATGCGAGAGAGTTAAGATCGGCGCTCCTGGTTATGGATCGTTCGATAATGAGTTTTGTAAAAAATCCGATCTTTCAGAATCCCAAGGTTATGGAAGTTGGTCTAGCCACGCAGGCCAGCCAGGATCTGGGAAATGTTATCGCCCTGAGCGGGACTCTCAGAAAGATCTCCGGCAACCTAAAGAATTCCACGGTAGGTAATCGTTGAAAAACTCTCTCATTGGCCCACATTCAGCAAATGGCCGAGCTTTTCTTTCTTGGTCTTCAGATACTTTGCGCTCGGCTCGGAAGCTTCCACTTCGATAGACACCCGCTCCGTAATTTCTAATCCAGCTTCTTCCAGCGCTTGCAGTTTTCCCGGATTGTTTGAGATCACCTTCACTTTGCACAAACCGAGATCGAAGAGCACCTCGGCGCACTGGCGGTACTCGCGCGAATCGACTGCCAGACCCAAACGCTCATTCGCCTCCACCGTGTCCGCGCCTTCGTCCTGCAGGGCGTAGGCCCGAATCTTATTTAGGATGCCAATGCCGCGCCCTTCCTGCTGCTGGTAGACAATGGCGCCGCGGCCTTCTTCCTCGATCATTTGCATTGTGCGGTGAAGCTGCTCGCCGCAATCGCATTTCGTCGATCCAAAGACATCGCCGGTCAGGCACTGCGAATGTATGCGCACCAGGGTGGACACGTCCGGCCGCATCTCGCCCTTGTAAAGCACGACAAATTCTTCAGTGCTGGTAAGCGAGCGATAACCCGCTATTTGGAAGACCCCCCACTCAGTGGGCAGCTTCGCCTCAGCTACACGTTCGACGGATAACGTCTGTGGAGAGTTGGCACAAGCGAAGGGTTCAACCGGCGCCTGGTTCACATTGCATCCCATTTAAGTTCCTTAAAATAAGCTCGCTTCCCGAAACGCGGGTGAAGAAGGTCCGCGCATCAGAACGAAATTCCCCCGGGGCTAAAAAGAGTCAAGAGAAATTATAGGGGCAGGCCTGCACATCGACAAGTAACCCCTTCCGGGAAATAGCTAGATTGAACGAGCTTTCTGTTTCTCCGTGCTCTCCGTGCCTCCGTGGTGAGGTCTAATGGTGGAGCAGGAATTCACCACGGAGGCACAGAGAACACGGAGAAGAACTCAAACCAGAACACCACCTTCCCGCGGGCTGGTTCCGAGTTCAACCTTAAGGTTGCCGATCGTAGGCGCAAGGTTAAAGCTCGAACTCTAAACTGCCCCTGCCTATTGCTGCGATCGTGAAGCCCGCGCTAAGATACGCCCCTAAGTTCCAGGTCTAAATGCCCGGCAACGTTTCTCGGTCAAGCGCGGCAGCGTCAAATTGAATGGCCAATGATTCTGAAGAAATTTCGCTAGTCAAAGAGCCGGCTGAAATCGATACTTACTCGGGCCAGTATCAACGGCCCGGCGAGCGCCGGCCCGCGCTGGTCTTCCTGCGCGGTGAATTGCTCGCCGTGCAGATTCCGCTGGAGCGCGCGCAGGTAACAGTGGGCCGCGCGCTCGATGCCGACATACGCGTCAACGACTCGCGGGCCTCGCGCCTGCACGCTTGCATTTTTACCGAGCCCGACGAGACCGGTGTGGTGCGTTATCGTCTGAAGGACCTCGATTCGACCAACGGAACCATCCTTAACGGCAAAGCGATCGATCAGGCCTTGCTACAGAATGGCGACAAATTCGAAATTGGCGATCAGCTAATCCGCTTCGAAATGCTCGACGAGATTGATCGCGAGTTTCAGCAACAGATACATCGCCTGCTGGTCCACGACGAGCTGACCGGACTGCTTACCAGCAAATCATTCTTTTCCGAGCTGCGTCGCGAGGCCGCGCGCGCTGCGACCGAGTCAATGCCCTTCTGCGTGCTGATGATGGACATCGATTATTTTAAGGAAGTGAACGACACCTACGGCCACCTGGTCGGCAGCGAAACCCTGGAAGAGGTCGGCGCGATAATCAAGCAGACACTGCGGGCCGGCGACGTCGGCGCCCGGTTCGGCGGCGAGGAGTTCGCGGCTTTTCTGCTGGATGCGGATTACGCGCAGGGCCTGGTCGCGGCCGAGCGCGTGCGTTCGGCAATCGAGAAACACGATTTCCCCGCGGTCCGTCGCGGGAGCACCGAACGACCACGTACGCACAAGATCACGATCAGCGTCGGAGTCGCTTCGTTTCCTGACGATGGGCGTGATCCGATTCAGCTCGTGGAGTTGGCCGACTCGGCGCTCTACCGGGCCAAACGCAGTGGACGCAATTGCGTCTGCGCGTACCGGCCCCCCGGCGTGACTGAGGTGGTCCGCTTGCGGCCGCGAGTTGAACCTGAAAAAGCGGGGCAATAGCCCAACCTTGAGGAAGGGCTTTCGTTTACCTGCGGGCGTTGCCACGGGCAGCCAGTCCGCGCTCTCAATTAACCATGGAGGAAATGGCGAGATGACGCCCAGAATCTACGCGATCGTTTTCGGGCTTTTCTTACTTACGACCGGTTGCAAATCAACAGACACGAGCACGCCGGCGAATGTCGGCAGTACACCCACTTCCAGTCCGGCAGCGGTGACCGGTCCCGCAGCCAGCTCGCCGGCCGTCTCGGCCACGTCCGCAGTGAAGGCCAAGGTTGACGTCTGTGCTCTGCTAACCAGTGACGATCTTAAGGGTGTTCAGGGCGAGGCGCTGAAAGAAACACAGAGATCAGATCGCCGTGACGGAGCGTTCATTGTGGCCCAGTGCTATTATGCTTTGCCCACAACTTCAAACTCGGTAGTGCTGAACGTAACTACGGCCGTCGAAGGTCAGGGTGCGCGTAGTCCCAAACAGTTTTGGGAAGACACTTTCGGAAAAGACGAAGCCAAGGGCGGCGGTCGAGAGAAAGAACGCGAGCGTGAAAAGCAGCGCGAACAGGCAAAGAAGGACAAGCCGAAAGCAGGTGGCGCGGAAGAAGAGGAAGGTGCTCCTCCCGAAAAGATCAACGGCCTTGGTGATGAAGCGTTCTGGATCGCCAGCCGCGTCGGCGGAGCCCTATACGTGCTGAAAAAGGATCAGTTTTTCCGGATTAGCGTCGGCGGCGCCGGCGATGAGAAAGCCAAGCTAAGGAAGTCGAAGACGCTGGCGCAGCAAGTACTGAAACGAATCTGAGTGTCAGAAGCCCGACCGTGAGGGAGGGCAATGGCCGGCTAGTTTGTTCCCGACCCGCGCAGCGCGCGACAGAATACATCCGGGACAATAGCCCGACCGTCAGGGAGGGCTCCAAACCGAACGATCATCCAAAGGAGATCCTATCGTGAGACGATTCTTACTGCTATTAGCACTAGTCACCTTCTGCGCCATTGCCGTCGCCGCGCAGCAACCTGCCGAACCGCGCGCGGGATTGAACGAGGCAGCCACAGGTTTCGATGCCAGGGGTGCGCCGGCAATCGAAGGAAAGTTGTTGACGACGCTGCTCAACGGATCAGATGACTCACCGGTCACCAACGTGCGCCTGGTGGTGAAGAACACGAGCGCGAACTTTTACACTTATGTGACTGGGTGGGCGACCTTCTATGACTCGGGCGCAGTGCGTTGCGGGGAAGGGCTGTTCAAAGTTGACGCGCTGGCCCCGGGCGAATCATCGGAAACCGACACGCCGGGCTTGCGTCTAAAATGCACGCCGGCAAGTTGGCGCATCGTGGCGACTAATTTGATAACACGCACCGCGGATGCGGCGAAAGAGGTCTTGGCAGCGCCGGCGCCGCCCCCGCCCGCATCCGAGCCCGTTGAACGCCGACCGGTCAGCAACTATGTCCTCAGCATCAGCGGCGAGGATCATCCGATTCAAGTCGGTAATCCCCTGGTCGTAAAAATGGGTGGGAAGAGAGTGAAGATTGTGCTGCGAGAAGCAGGGCACTCTAACTAAGGCACATCTCAAAGCTTCAAACCGGGCAGGGCGTGTTTTACGAGATCTTGGTCGAGGTTTTTGATCACGACCAACTACTCGTAATGATATTTGCACGAAGCGATGATGAGTTGTTCGTCCGTGACCTTGTAGACAAAGGCGGTGCTCTTCGGTAATTCGGCGCGACCAATACCCTTTGAGTTCGCGTTTAAGTGGTTCCGGCTTGCCGATCCCGGCGAATGGCGTTCTGGCTGTTTCCGCTAAAAGGCGTCGGACACGTTCGAACGTTTTCTTATCTCGTAATGCCCACTCATTGTATTGTTCGAACGCTGATTGATGAAAGGCAATGATTCTCATTGAAACTGATCCTGGTCAGGAACAACAACATTGCGATTCTGCTCGATGTCAGCTATGGCCGTGACTAAGCGGTCGCGGTTCGCGGGTGAGCGCAAGAGATAAGCTGTCTCGTCGCGTTCGTAGACAACGATCTCAATCTCCTTGCGTTTGAAGGAAGCCTTCAGTCCCTCGAGAAAATCTTCGTTAAGATCGTCTGCGTTCAATTGATAAATCGTTTCCATGTGTTCTCCAGCTTTGCCGGTCCGGGCAATTAATAACTCGCTTGTGGTCCTCGTCCTCAATGATGGCGATTCAATTGAGCATAAGGCTGTAGAATTTCACTAGATCATATTGCGCGCCAATAGAACCATCGCAGGAAATGCTCCATGTCAGATTCCGAGACCTTGCAAACAAGCGAATCCCCGGATGCAAACGCCGTCCTTCCAGAGTCCCAAACCACCCCGACATCGCCGTCGAGTTTCTGGTCCGCGATTCGCGAGTCACTGCGCGGCAGTCACCAGGACTACACGGTCGGACCCATCGGCCGATCAATCATTCTTCTGGCGATCCCGATGGTGCTCGAGATGTGCATGGAGAGCATCTTCGCGGTCGTTGATATCAAGTGGGTTTCTTATCTTGGCCCTGACGCGATGGCTACCGTTGGTTTGACTGAGTCGCTGATGACTTTGATCTACGCGATTGCGATCGGTCTGAGTATCGGAGCAACCGCGATGATAGCGCGGCGGATCGGCGAGCATGATCGGGAGGGAGCCGCGCGCGCGGCAGTGCAGGCAGTGGCTTTGGGCTTGATAGTGGCGATCGCAGTGGCACTCGTAAGTGCTCCGCTCGCGCCGAAACTGCTCCGGCTGATGGGCGCATCCTCGTCCGTCATTGAACACGGCGTGTGGTTCACGCGCATCATGCTGGGGTGCAACGTCACGGTCGTAATGCTCTTCATGATCAACGCGATCTTTCGTGGCGCGGGCGATGCCGCGATTGCGATGCGAGTCTTATGGTTGGCGAATGCGATTAACATCGTGCTTGGCCCATGCTTCATATTCGGTCTCGGGCCCTTTCCAAAGTTAGGTGTAGCCGGCGCGGCGGTGGCCACGAACATCGGCCGCGGCACCGGTGCGATCTATGCATTCAGCCGTCTGGTTCGTAAGGGCGGCCGTTTTGAGATCAAGCGTCATCATTTCCGGCTCGAGCCGGCAATCATGACGCGGCTGGTCCGCTTGTCAGCCACGGGAACTTTCCAGGTTTTTGTCGGCATGGCGAGTTGGATTGGACTGGTGCGCACGATCTCGAGTTTTGGTACTGAGGTTGTGGCTGGCTACGTCATCGGCATCCGCGTGATTATTTTCGCGCTGCTGCCCTCGTGGGGAATGTCCAACGCCGCTGCGACGATGGTGGGCCAGGCGCTGGGCGCGAAGAAACCTGAACGCGCCGAACGCGCGGTGTGGAAGGCGGGCTTCTACAATTTCATCTTCCTGGGGACAGTGGGGCTGATCTTCGTCGTCTTTGCCCGGCAAATTATTTGGTTGTTTACCACCGATCCGCGCGTGGTGCCCTACGGAGTGGATTGTCTGCGCATTGTCGCGAGTGGATTTCTCTTCTACGCCTACGGCATGGTCCTGACCCAGTCATTTAACGGCGCCGGCGACACCTGGACGCCGACGGTCATCAATCTGTTCGTGTTCTGGCTTTGGGAACTGCCGCTGGCTTACGTGCTGGCTATCGTCTTTGGCCTTGGACCTCGCGGCGTGTTTCTGGCCATCACAATCGCGTTTTCAACCCTGGCAATTGTGAGCGCGCTGTTCTTTCGGCGTGGGAAGTGGAAGACGAAAGTTGTTTAAGGAGTTGAGCGAGCGGTAGCCCGACTCACCGGATGTAGAGAACGTTAGTCTGTGCCAGAAGCCCGACCGTTAGGGAGGGTCCGTGTTGAGAGGGTCACCCGCGCTTACGCGCGGGCTTCACCAACAATCGGTAATAGCGCCGCGCCCCGCGGCATGATGTAACCCTTCGCGTCTGGTGAAGCACCCGCCAATGCTTCCTCGACCGAGCGTGCCGGAATCATTCGCATCCGTCGCACTTCTTCTTCGCCAAGCTTCGTGACGATGTGAACGCGAAAGCGCTCGGCCTTGGTCAAAAGCGCCCAAGCGGTCTGGCCGTTCACTTCATACGCTGTCCTTAGTCGAGTTTCCAACGCGGTCGAATCAGCTTCCTCAAACCACTTCAGAAAATCCGTGCGGCCCAAACCCTCTGCGCATTCGGCTAAGAAAATAATCATACCGCCATCGACGCAAGCATGGGCGGCCATGTCCAGTGCCTTATGCGCCTGAATCAAGTTGATATCGTATGGCGATCCTCCGGAGCTGACGATCACCAGCTCACGCTTCTCCTTTATGGGCAGTGAATGGCCGGCGATGTAATCTTCACAAGCCCGTGTATGCGTCGTGCGCCAGTGACCGGCGAAGAGTTTTTCAGGCCGTCCGTGATCGTCCACGATCGCGTTGATTGAAAAGGCGGGATCGATCATCGCCGCGACGCGTTCGCATTCTTCGCTTACGGCATTGTTTGAAAGAAGTCCTGAACCGACACCAATGCGCCGCCCGCCTTGTTCGAAATCCAGCGCCAGCATGTGTGTAGCCTCGATAGTTCGCGCCGCAGCCAGCCCCGGACAGATTGACTTGCGCCCGCCGGTAAAACCCGCGAAGTAATGAAAGCCCACCGCGCCCGTGAGAATTACTTTATTGAATTCCTTCAGCGCCCGGTTGACCTGTATCGGCGTACCTCGCTCCATCATTCCGATTTGAATCAGTTGTGCCGGATCGTATGCGTCATGGTCGATAGTGCGAATGCGCTGGGCAATGAATGGCGTGAGCAGTTCCGCTTTTTCATCCGGCCGCGCAGCGCGATGAATACCGGTGGCAAAAATAATGGCCATCTCGCCGGGCTCGATACCGTTCTGAATCAGGCGGCGAACCAGCAAGTTGACAATGCGCGCGCTGCCGGTCGCGCGCGTGGCGTCCGACACCACGATCAGCACGCTATCACCCGGTGCAATTAAGTCGTCGAGTGGTAGTGAATCAATGGGCGTGTCGAAGGCTGCGCCGATCTCGACATCAGATAGCGGATGCGAAGCTTCCTCATCGGCAGCGAGCACTTCAAAACGCGTCGCGTCGTAGTCGCAGTTGATCGTTGAGTGTCCGTAGTTGAGTTCTATTGAGGGCATATTCTATTTGGGGGAATCCTTCACTCCGTCAGGAGTGAAATGTTTATTGACCTAAGCACGATCTCGCCACTGGCTCCGTTCGAAGGAGCGGAAGACAAGTAGATCTTTTACCACGAGAGCAACTCCGCTCCCTTCGAACGGAGCCAGAGAGGGTGTTGCACTGCGTTCTATAGACATCTCACCCCTAACGGTGTAAAACCATTTATTCCCGTCCGGATCGAAAACAGGCGGTGCCGGCGTGACAGAAATGAATCGCTTCGTCTTCAAAATCGGCCGTTTCCATTTGGATGGTCAGATGATCGACCCCAAAACGATCCAACAGCTTCGCCCGCAGTTCCTTCAGCAGGTCCGGCTGTGAAATCGAGTAAGCATGAATGACGTGGGCGCTCAGCGCCTCGCGTCCGGAAGTAATCGTCCAGACGTGTAAATCGTGAACGTCCGAGACGCCGGCTGTTTCCATAATTGCTTCTTCGACGGCCGCGAGATTGATATGCGCGGGCGTTCCTTCCAGCAGCACATTCGTCGCATCCCGTATCAGGTGCCACGAACTCCAAACGATCAGCAAGCCGATGAACACGCTGATCAGCGAATCGGCTGCGGTCCAGCCGAACAGCATGATCAAAGCACCGGCGACAATTGCTCCGGTAGAACCCAACGCATCGCCAATCACATGCAACCAGGCCCCGCGCACATTGAGATCTTCATCTCGATCGCGATGGAGTAACGCCGCACAAATCAGATTTACGACCAGGCCTCCCGCGGCCACGATAGTCATGGGAACACCGCGGATGACCGGTCGCGTGAACCAGCGCTGATAGGCTTCGTAGAAAATGAAGAACGAGATCAGCACCAGGCCGACGCCATTGATCAGCGCGGCCAAAATCTCGAGGCGATAATAACCGAACGTCTTGCGCGGCGTGGCCGGCCGCGCGCCGAACCAGACCGCCATCAAGGCCAGGATCAGCGCCGCCACATCCGCCAACATGTGGCCGGCATCAGCCAGCAGGGCCAACGAACCGGTCCACAAACCGCCAACCAACTCGGCGATCATGTAAACCGCGGTCAGCAGCAACACGATCGACAGGCGCCCCCGGCTCCTGGATCCGTGGCCATGCCGGTGAACGTGCGGCCGGCCATTGGACGGAAGCGAATTTGATTTTGGACTGCTCATCTCTATCAGGGCCGTCAACTATTGGAGAGGAGACGTGGCTGTAAACCTGACGCTAAGATTAGCAGATTAGATAAACCGAGCAAACGGCAACCGGCCTCACGCAACTTGGTCTGCTGCCACGATAGGGTCAGTACATCCGATAGGCAAGGGTTGCGGCTTTGCCGCAGCACAATGTGGTAAGCCTCCGGCTTACCGGGAACGCTTAATTGATTATTCTGAGGCTGCGCCTCAGAGTGCTTGAGGCGTAGCCTCAAGCACTAATTCAAAAAGGGCCAGGCCCGGAAAGGCAGAGCCTTTCCGCACTGTGCTGTGGCAAAGCCACAAAACACGCAGGTGTTACTAACTGCGCAAGTACCTGGACTGCGAATCCGCTTTAACGCGCGTCAATGCTAGAATCGTGCACTCTGCCGCGTTCGATGCTCGTTAAGCCCTAAGTCTGGGAAGGAATCTAAATGTCTCATCTCAAACGACAACTGTTTGCCTTTGGTCTGGCGACCATGTTTGCAGTCATGGCGAGTTCCGCTCGCGCGCAAACCTTCAGCCTCGAACAAGTGATGAGTTCGCCTTTTCCTTCAGAACTTACCGTCTCAAAACGCGGAGACAAGATCGCCTGGGCCTTCGACGCGGAAGGAAAACGCAACATCTGGATTGCCGAAGGCCCGGCCTTTGACTCGCGGCAACTGACGCACTACAACAATGATGATGGCCAGGAACTTACTGATCTGCTTTTTTCTCCGAACGGGAATGCAGTCGCTTACGTTCGTGGTGGAGACGCGAACCAGGCCGGCGAAGTGCCGAATCCGACGAGCGATCCGGCAGGCGCGAAGCAGGAGGTCTGGATCGCGGACGTTCGCACCGGGCGTGTGACGCGCATGGGCCAGGGCAGCACGCCGACGTTTTCTCCAGCCGGCGATCAGGTTGAATATCTTCGCGGCGGAAGCATCTGGACCGTTCCGGTCCTGGGCGGAAAAGAGAGCAGGATGTTCGAGATTCGTGGCGCCATAAACAGCGCGCCCCAATGGTCGCCCGATGGCTCGCAGTTGGCTTTCGCGTCCTCCCGCGGCGATCACAGCTTTATTGTTGTCTATGACAAGCGAGCCAATAGTTTCAGCTTCCTGTCACCGAGCGTCGATCGAGACGTGGCGCCGCGCTGGTCGCCTGACGGCCGGCGGGTAGCCTTCATCCGCTTGTTCAATGTCACCGATACTTTTTCCAACGACCGCGAACGTCTGCAGCCGTGGGCCATTGAAGTTGCCGACGTGCAGAGCGGCATTGCCAAAGAGATCTGGAAGTCAGGCAGCGGAGATAACGATTCCTACACAGGTTCTGGCGGCGACTTCTGGCAATGGGTCGCGGGTGACCGGATTCTGTTTTCGTCAGAGAAAGATGGGTGGGCGCATCTCTATTCCATTTCCTCCCGCGGTGGTGCGCTGACGGCGTTGACCAACGGCAGTTACGAAGTTGAAAACGCCACGCTGTCACCAGACAAGTCCTTTGTCATTTTTTCTGCGAACAAAGACGACATCGATCGGCGGCATCTGTGGCGAGTCAACTTGAATGGCGGCGAGCCTGAGCGGATCACGAAAGGTGACGGGATCGAAATGTCTCCCGTGCTGTTCGACAATGGCCGTCGGATTGCGCTCTTTCATTCAACCGCGCGCGATCCATATCTTCCCTTTACAGCTTCATTGGATGGATCCAATCTGAAGCCGTTGGCGCCGCAAGCTCTGCCGCGCGACTTTCCTTCCGCGAAGCTGGTCACGCCTGAGCAGGTGATTTTCAAAGGCGCAGACGGAACGGAGGTTCATGGTCAACTCTTCAAACCGGCAGGTGCTGCGGGAAAACTTCCCGCGCTGGTGTTTATGCATGGTGGGCCCAGTCGCCAGATGCTGCTCGGCTGGCATTATCTTTACTACTATCACAACTCATATGCGATGAATCAGTACCTGGCCAGTCGCGGTTACATGGTTTTGTCGGTGAACTATCGCAGCGGGATCGGTTATGGCCGCGCGTTTCGTCTGGCCCAGCATCGCGGCGCGCGCGGCGCGTCGGAGTATCAGGACGTCGTCGCCGGCGCGAAGTATCTGCGCGAGCGCGACGATGTGGATAAGAAGCGAGTAGGTCTATGGGGTGGATCGTACGGCGGCTATCTGACCGCGTTGGGCCTGGCCCGTAACTCCGATATCTTCGCTGCGGGCGTGGATTTTCACGGAGTACACGACTGGAGCATCAGCGTCGCGGGGCTGCGCGTGCCGACCGATACGGGCGAGCGCGCCCGGATTGCACGCGAATCTTCGCCGATCTCCGCGGTGGACAAATGGAAGTCACCGGTACTCCTGATTCACGGTGACGACGATCGCAATGTGGAGTTTGCCCAGACGGTAAATCTCGTGCGCCGCTTGCGAGCGAACGGAATCTATTTTGAGGAACTAATCTTTCCTGACGAAATTCACGACTTCTTGCGGCATCAGGATTGGCTGCGCGCATATCACGCAGGCGCGGACTTTTTCGATAAGCATTTGAAGTGACATTCAACCCTCGCAACATTCTCGTCATTGATTTCGGCCAGCTTGGCGACGTGGTCATGAGCCTGCCGGCCCTGCGCGCAATTCGCGAGCGCTTTCCGCACGCACGGATCACCGTCATTGTCGGCCGGCCCGGCGCGGAGCTAATCGACATGTCCGGTTATGCCGACGCGACGATCGAGGTCGACCGGGTCCAGTTGCGAGATGGATTCAAACCGCTTTCAGTGGTAAGAATTTTCCAGGTCGTTAAAGATGTGCGCCGGCGCAAATTTGATTTCGTCATCGACCTGCACAGTTTTTCCGAGACAAATCTGTTGGGCTTTTTCTCGGGTGCTCCCAAACGACTGTTTTCTCGCCGGCCGGGACGTTCGCTGGACTTTCTCGCCAATTTCAATCCGAAACCGCCGATTGATAAGAATGATCCCGGCCAACATTTGATCGATCGTTATCTCGACATGCTGGTTCCCCTCGGAATCAAGGACCAACCGCGCGTGCCGCGACTGACGACCCGGGCCGAAGATGTTCGGGCAATTGATGCGCGGCTACGAAAGGCGAAAGCCGAAGCGGGCGCGCCTTTAGTCGGACTGTTTCCCGGCGCGGGTCATCCGGGACGATGCTGGCCGCTGGAACAGTTTGCGCAACTGGCTGACTTTCTGATCCGCAACGACGGCGTGCGGCCAATCATTTTTGTCGGCCCGGAAGAGCGCCACCTCGTTCCCAGGATGCGCGCCCTCTTCCCAGTCGCCTGCGTTATCCTGGAGAAGTTATCCATACCGCAGCTCGCAGCCGCTCAGGCCAGACTGGCGGTGTTTGTTTCAAACGATACCGGTCCCGTGCATATTGCCGCTGCCGTGGGGACGCCCATCGTAGTGCTCATCGATCTGCCACGCGCGCACGCCTATGTGCCGAACGCCACTTCTCAGCGTCTGATTTTCAGTGAGAGCGTCACGGCGATTGATGTTGAGCAGGTGTATGGGGCAACGCGAGAGTTACTTGGCGCGGGCCGAACAGAGAAACTGTTTGCGAGCTGAACGATTCGAAATGTCTCAGAGAAAAACCACGCTCCTCTTGTCACTGGTCGCGCTCGCGACGTGTTTCCTGGTTCCATTGCTGATCGGAAAAAGCACCCTGGTGTCGCGGAACGAAACGAAAACTTCCGCTACACCTCCTGCGATTAAGCCGTCTCCGTCAGACGCGTTATCCAAACAACCCGCGGACGTGACGCTGGCCCGCGAGATTGATCGAGCAATCGATGCGAGCGATCTGACGCGCGCACGCTGGGGTGTCTTCGTCGTGTCGATGAAAGACGGCCGCGTGCTTGTTTCTCGCAACGGCGACAAGTTATTTACGCCGGCGTCCAATATGAAGATCTACACGACCGCCGTGGCGCTCGATCTACTCGGTGCGGACTATCACTGGCGCACCTCCGTATATGCAGACAAACAGCCGGATGCGGGTGGCGTTATCGATGGAGACCTGACGCTGTACGGTCGCGGCGCTCCGGATTTGGACAACAAGAAGGGATTAGTCTCGCTCGCCAATCAACTTTACCAGGGGGGCGTGCGCCGAGTGCGCGGCAACATCATTGGTGACGATAGTTATTTTCGCGGCGAACAATATGGACTTGGGTGGCAGTGGAACGATCTCCAGTGGTACTTTGGCGCCGAACCGAGCGCCCTCACTGTTGATGAGAACAGCGTCGAGTTGACGATTGCGCCGGCTAACAAAGTCGGCAGCAACGCGATACTCACTCTGAATCGCGGAGCCAACTACCTTCATCTGACCAATCACACCCTGACGGCCGAGCGGGATGCGACTACCACGATCGGAATCAACCGCGGATTGTCAGACAACGAACTGCTGGTGTGGGGCGACTTTCCAGTCGGTGGCCGTCCTTTCAACGCCTTTCTGTCAGTACCCAAGCCCGCATTGTGGGCCGCCACACTTTTCAAAGCAGCGCTGATCGCTCGCGGGATCAAAGTTGAAGGCGAGACGCGCAGTCGCGACTTTCGCGTGACGGCCAGCGACAAATTCGATCCGCAGAAAGCGATCGAGATCGCCCAGGAGAATAGTGCAGCCCTCAGCGAGATCGTACGTCACACAAATAAGGAAAGCGACAATCTCTATGCAGAACTTATTCTGCGCACTCTCGGGAAAGAGCGCGGTGCATCTGCTCCTGATCCCGATCCGCGCAAGAATCGCGAGCGCGGCGATGACGAAGCCGGCACGGCGGTGGTAAAGGCCTGGCTGGATCACAACGGCGTCGGCACAGATGACCTGGCGATTCGAGACGGCTCGGGCCTTTCGCGTCTGGATCTGGTGACGCCCGAAGCAACCGCGAGCCTGCTGGCGGCAGTAGCCCGGACCAATTCGGCCACAGCCTTTCGTGATTCGCTTCCTATCGCAGGTCGCGATGGAACTCTTAGTGGACGCTTGTCCCGCGAAGCAGGTCGCGTCTTTGCCAAGACCGGAACACTCACCTACGACCACTCCCTTTCCGGCTATGCAGTGACCCCGACGCACGAGACTTTGGCCTTCGCAATCTTTTGCAATGACGCTACCAGCCAAAGCAACCCGGTCTGGATAATAGACCAAATTGCCGGCCTAATTGCCGAAGCGGGATCTGCTCGCTCTACAAAATAGCCCATAAACAGGGCCTCTTCTGTTCTCTCGCACTCTAGTTTGTTCTAGACAAACATAGTTCAACCGCGTAATATGGTGAACGGCTGCTCACGCTTGCCCCGTTGAAAGCTAAGCCGGCACCCTCACTGTTTCAGTCACAATCAGGAGATCAAAATGTCGCAGGTCAATCGAATTCTCTCCATATGTTTTCTACTTTTAGTGTTATTTACGATAACGTCGGGGCAAACCACCTTAACAGCGAAGGCCAACGTTCAGCCGCAGCCCGCGGTCGTGGACGGTTCGGGCAACGAAAGCGATCGGGCGCGCGACGGCTTGCTTGGCCCGGTGAGGCGTGTCCGCACCGAAGTAGTCAAGCTTTCAGCCGTAGCCGGAAAACCTGTTGAAGACAGCAAACGCGTCGTATTGGAAACGGCTGAGTACGATCTTAAGGGAGCTAAGACTCAGAACCAATATTTCCCGATCGAGGGAGCCACTCTGACCGGACGCGAAAGCTACAAGTACGACGAAAAGGGCAACATCAGCGAAATGACTTTGGTTGGCGCGGATGGATCGCTGGTGAGCAAGGAAGTCTACAAGTACGACTATGACTCAGTTGGTAACTGGGTGAAGATGACCGCAGCCGTTGCGGTCGTCGAAAATGGGCGCATCAGTTTTGAGCCCAGCGAAGTCACCTACCGAACAATTTTTTATTATCTCGACGCCGCCATGGCCAAGATGCTCCAGCCCGAAAATTCTCCGGCGCCGGCCAATGCCGCGGCCGGCGAAGTTGTGGGCCAGCCATCCAAGCCCGCTGATGCGAAGCCCGTCTCGGCGTTACCTCCGGCGACTTCTTTCAACAAACTCAAACTGTCCGGAATCACTCCTCCCGCCGGTGATCTCCGAAACACACCTGATGAAACATCCCGGAAGGTGGTAGTTACGAACAACGACCCGCCGCCGGCTCCGCGACCTTTGATGAAGCCCGTATCGGGTGGTGTGCTCAACGGCAAAGCGGTAAGTTTGCCCACGCCCATCTATCCTGAATTTGCGCGCCGGTCGCACACCGGTGGGCTGGTGGAAGTGGAAGTTGTCGTGGACGAAAATGGTAGAGTCATTTCCGCGCGCGCACTGGCCGGTCCGCCGTCACTCCGCGAAGCTTCCGTGCAGGCGGCACTTCGCGCACAGTTCTCGCCAACCAAACTTTCAGGTCAGCCAGTAAAGATCACTGGCAAGATCAACTACAACTTCACCATTCCGCAGTAGGATTTTGACGCGGCGGATTTTGACTTACGCCGGCGTCGTCCCAGGACTTTTAAGGAAGAGGACCCACGTATGGCACTCACTGGAGAGCTTAGCGATCTTTCGCTGGCCGAGCTGATCGAGTTTTTCTGCAATCAGCGCAAGACCGGCCGGCTAAAAGTTATTTACTCGGTCGGCCCCGGATATTTTTATCTTCAAGGCGGTTCAGTGGTGCACGCGCGGATTGGCATACTGCGCGGAATCGAAGCCGTCTATTATGCGCTGACGCTGC
>Ga0193732_1000027_pt1 | contig 75458 bp, 70 predicted proteins | sample U1s1metaG_FD_145077 | JGI IMG/M metagenome (GOLD analysis project Ga0193732, IMG submission 145077) | Soil microbial communities from a riparian zone of the East river system, Colorado, United States - U1s1 | ecosystem: Environmental > Terrestrial > Soil > Riparian zone | place: USA: East River...
GAATAAACCACCTGAACTGACCTCCGTTGACTGAAAGCGGGATTGTGTGGCCATTGCTGTCGGGAATCTGTTCGTCTCGAATCTTTCGGAGATCATAAAGGACCGTTTCGCCCGCCGCCAGACGCCGGGGGTTGAGCAAGTACGGGCCGCCCGGGTAATTAATCTGCGCCACGATTTCAGATCGCATGGGCGCGATGTTGCTGATAGACACAATCGTGGACAGGTCGTGATCCAATCGCCACGGATACGCGCCGGTTGAGTTTCGCAAACCGCCGATGTCACGAAGCGGCACATCATAAGTCATTCCAGTAGAACTATCATGGCCGTTGAGAGCGCCAATCAAACTTCCCGACGTGCCGGTGTTAAGCACCTGGATACTAACGTCGTCGAACTCAGGCCGGCCATAGACCGCGCCCTTGAGCGGTTCGATGTCAATATCCGCGATTTCGTTCGGCCTTAGCGTCACGCTGGGAAGATCCATGAAGCCGTTGGGATCACCAAAGACCGGAATAAATCTAGGTGTCGCTGAAATTGTCTCAGTTCCGGTGTTGCGCAGGAGCATTCGTGGTTTGACATTTTTCAACCGAAAGTTAGTTGCGTACAGATTCGGCTGCGCGATGTTCTGCGTATCGTAGAACCGGATGCTACTGGTGAAGCTTCCATCGATCGCAGTCACTGCGCCGGCGACGATAATGCTTCCCTTCGAGTCTGGGGCCGAGACTCTGACTGCTTCACCGTCGCCGTTTGATCGCAATCTAAACTGTTCTGAGCGCTTGCGAATCAAACGAGTGCCAAAGGCCGGTACTTCCACATCTTCAGAGTCCCCATTTGAGAACTTCACTGTCGCTCTTGCTGCCGAGTTTCCGAAATTCCCAATGGCAATGATTGCTTCGCCGTGCTCGGGCATCCACCAAACAGCGTTGCGCACATCTGAGCGTTTGTCCTGCAAAATTGAAAATACTATATCCACGCTATTGCCGTGATTAACGTTCATCAGCCTTAGCTGGGCCCACATCTCCAGCATCCCGCCGGTGTAAGAAAGGGTCATGCCGCCCCAATCCTGCCGATTGCGAATTGCCAATGGCATAAGTGTTTTAAGATCGACCGTCTTTACCTCTGCCGGTTGCATCTGAAAAACATCACCGACGACAGCCTCACCCCGCCGTGTGTAGAAAGTTGGCGTGACGTCCATTACGTGCGGGCTGCGGCAGTTGAGATTGATCTGAGTTCCTGATGCTTCAGGAAGTTCGATGAGTGGGGCATAGATTACCTGGTCTCCCGCAGGCGCGCATTGCTTGCAGGAATTCTGCTGTCTCTGCGATTGACCGACGTTGCTCGTTTGACTTTCACCACCCGACGCACGCGTTCCGATAGCGCTGACGGGAACCAGCCAGGTTACGCTTCCAATGAACGCCGCGAACAGAAGAAAGCCGCTGTATTCTTTTACTGATTTCTTGAGACTGGAGGTTCGACACACAATGCACCGCCTTCCGAGTTACCGACGGTTGAGTGGGAGGCTAAACTTCGCGAGTTTGCAGGAGCCGCAGGCTCGTGGGTTAGCCGTTAATGCAAAACAACACGCTCAGAATACTCACGCAACTATGAAGCGTCAACCAAGATCTAAGTGAATTTCTCACTACGTTCGCTCGAGGGGAAGGGTTCGGGAGATGCGGGCGCTTCAGAGGATGGAAACGCCTTGCTTCAGATTGGCGCGATGCCCTGTGCTATAATCCAATCCTGCGTAAAATGTTAGTTTTATGAGTTTTATCGTCGAGATATCGACCGCAATCTTTCTGGAGGACGACCATGGCAACTGAGATGAAACGTTCCCCGGCGATAGTCGACCGGCTGGAAGAACTCCTGGGAGCTGAAACCCGCGAGCTTCTGGATCATAGGGCCCAGACAATTCCCAAAGATCAGATTCATCTACCGGGGCCGGACTATATCGATCGAGTCGTTTCGAATTCGGATCGTTCGCCGTCGGTACTACGATCTTTGCAGTCGCTGCTTAGTCATGGACGACTGGCAGGCACGGGTTACGTTTCGATCCTGCCGGTCGACCAGGGCATTGAGCATTCGGCCGGCGCTTCCTTCGCTCCCAATCCGCAGTATTTTGATCCCGGGAACATCGTGAAGCTGGCGATTGAAGGAGGCTGCAACGGCGTCGCTTCAACCTTTGGAGTGCTGGGCAGCGTCGCGCGCAAGTATGCCCATAAGATTCCCTTTATCGTGAAGATCAACCATAACGAGTTGTTGACGCTGCCGAACAAATTCGACCAGGTGATGTTTGGAACCGTGAAGGAAGCACATAACCTGGGCGCGGTAGCGGTCGGCGCCACAATCTATTTCGGTTCCGATGAATCTACACGTCAGATTACGGAAGTTGCCGAAGCCTTTGCCCGGGCGCACGAGCTTGGCATGGCCTGCATTCTCTGGTGCTATCTGCGAAATCCAAAATTCAAAACTCCGGAAGGTGATATGCACTCGGCGGCTGACTTGACGGGCCAGGCCAATCACCTCGGCGTCACGATTCAGGCCGATATCGTCAAGCAAAAACTGCCGGAACGAAACGGCGGTTACCCGGCGGTTGAAAAGGAACTCGGAAAGTCCTACGGCAAGACCAGCAAACTGGTTTACCAGAAGCTCACCACCGATAATCCGATCGACATGGTGCGATATCAGGTAGCAAATGGCTACATGGGACGCATTGGCCTGATCAATTCGGGCGGCGAGTCGAAAGGCGCCAGCGACATGGCCGAAGCCGTGCGCACCGCGGTAATTAATAAGCGCGGCGGCGGCATGGGCTTGATCTCCGGACGAAAAGCATTTCAGAGACCGATGAACGAAGGTGTGGAACTGCTGAACGCGATCCAGGACGTTTATCTGGCGGACGAAATTACCGTCGCCTAGCAGTTTGAGGAAAAGTTCTTTTGCTAATCAAGGACGGGTAGCGGCGATGCGACAGAAAGAACGATCCGCGAACTCACACGAAACGACACGAAACGAAGCTTTAGTTCGCGTGATTTCGTGGATCGGCTTTTCTGCTGTTGTCAGCAATCTCGCTACTTACGCCCTTTTTGAGCAGCGTGGACAATCAATTCGGAAACGCTCGTAATATAGCAAGAGGGAGGTAAAACAGTTGGCGCGTTGCGCTCGCCGCGGGCGATCAATATAATGCGCGAGCTTTAGAAATCTCCCCAGACGAAAATATGTCCACTCCAATTCGCTGGAGACATGACCGCCCGGCGCCCCGCCAGCCGCGACAAGAGCCGCGACCGCTGTCGGTAATCAAGTCCGCGCTGGGTGAAATGGCGCGGGTGGCTCTTTCTGAGCCCTTCATGCTGGCCATTGAACGGCAACAGATTTATCTGCGCCGTTTGCCAAAAGCCCTCGACGGTCTGCGCGTCGTCCATCTTTCCGACTTCCACTACGGCCCGATCGTTAACCCGAGACATCTCGAGCGCGCCATTGAAGCTGCCAACGATCTGCAGCCCGATTTGATCGCGCTCACCGGCGACTACATTTCGCACGATCGCAGCTACGCCGCGCCCTGCGCCGAATTAGTGGGCCGTCTGCGCGCGCGTTACGGCGTTTTCGCCGTCCTGGGGAACCATGATCACTGGACCGATGCAGCGCTGATCGCCGATCTGTTCCGCTCCGAGGGCATAACCGTTCTGCTGAATGAGGGCATGCGCATCGATTTGAAGGGAGAGTCGTTCTGGCTGGCCGGCGTTAACGATACGATGGTTGGTCTGGAGGACCTGCCGCTGGCTCTGGCCGGCTCTGGCGACGACGAAATGAAATTGTTGCTGGCGCATAATCCAATCATCCTGCGCCGCGCAGCCCGGGCCGAAGTCGACCTCGTGCTTAGTGGCCACACGCATGGCGGCCAGGTGACTCTGCGGCCAGAAAAGAACCGCTCCGGCCGGCCGCGTCGTCGATTGCTGCGTGGCCTTGGGCGGCGAGGGAACACGCAAATCTACGTGACGCGTGGACTCGGAACTGTCGTCTTGCCGATTCGCTACGGTTGCCCGCCGGAAGTTTCAGTGCTTGAGTTACAGTCTATGTCTTAGCGTTTCGATTCGCAGCTAATCGGGATGGCCGACTTTCCGAAACCGGGTGCCGGCGTCAAACTACCAATCGGCAACCGCAAATCTGAAATCTAAAACCCTGAATGTCCTCGCGAATTATCACTGTGCCAAATCTGCTGACCATCGTCAGGATGGCGCTGATTCCGGTATTCGTTTCGTTGCTCTTCTATCAAAAGTTCCTGCTGGCGCTGGCAGTATTCATCGTCGCGGGAATTACTGACGGACTAGATGGACTGCTGGCGCGTCGCTTCCACCAGCAATCTCCGTTGGGCCGCATTCTGGATCCGATCGCCGACAAGATGATGCTGGTGACGTCCTTTGTGGTGCTCTCAATGCGCGGCGTTTATCCCACGCCTTTGCCCAAGCATCTACCGATTCCCTTCTGGGTAACCATCACCGTAATCAGCCGTGATGTCTTCATCCTGGTGGGGGCCGCGGCCATCAACATGGTGAGCGGATTTCGCGCGTTTCGTCCGTCGTTCCTCGGCAAGCTCAGCACGGTAGTTCAGATTGTGGCAATCGCGGTTGTGATCTTAGCCGCGCAGACGCGAGTCGGCACCGGCTACTACCTGCCGACCGTCTATACTTCGGTTTTTGTTTTCACCCTCTTGTCCGGCATTCACTACGTTTTCTTTGTCTCCCGGCTACTGAACGACGACCGCAAATAGAGACAACGCTCCTCGACCAGCGGTAATCCCTTCGAGCCTGTTGACCAAAAGGAATCGCTTACTCGAGTACCTCTCAAAACCGAGGGTGGCGATTTCGTGCTTCGTTTCTCCACGGGAAAGAACGATCCACGATCACACTAAATCGCACGTACAAGCCCCCTTCGTGTGTGTTCGTGGATCGTTTTACTTGATCAAGCAAGTCCTCAAAAGCAACGCACTAACGCGTCCCGCAAAGTTGACAACGAGGCACTCAGGTATTATTCTAACCGGGCATTCAACCCGTCTCGCGGCTAGCGAATGACGGAAATAAACAGTGGAGTATTGAACAAAAATGAGCAAAATCATTGGGATTGATTTGGGAACGACTAACTCGGTCGTGGCGGTTATGGAGGGCGGCGAGCCCATCGTGATTACGAATTCCGAGGGCGGCCGAACGACTCCTTCAGTCGTGGCGTTTGCCAAAGATGGCAGCCGCCTGGTCGGCCAGGTCGCCAAACGTCAGGCGGTCACCAACCCCGAAAACACAATCTATTCAATCAAACGATTTATGGGTCGGCGCTTCAGCGAAGTGACGGAGGAGATTAAGCAGGTGCCGTACAAGGTTCAGGGCACCGGGACCGGCGGCGATGTGCGCATCGTGGCCGGCGGCAAGGAATGGAGCCCGCCGGAAATCTCGGCGATGATCCTGCAAAAGATGAAGCAATCAGCCGAGGATTACCTCGGTCAAAAAGTCGAGAAGGCGGTAATTACCGTCCCCGCTTACTTCAACGATTCGCAGCGCCAGGCGACCAAGGACGCCGGCAAGATCGCGGGCCTTGAAGTAATGCGCATCGTGAATGAGCCCACCGCGGCAGCGCTGGCGTACGGTCTGGATAAGAAGAAGGACGAGACGATTGCGGTGTTCGACTTTGGCGGCGGTACGTTCGACATTTCGATTCTCGAGGTCGGCGAAGGCGTCGTCGAAGTGAAATCGACCAACGGCGACACGCACCTGGGCGGCGACGATATCGACGAAGCCCTGGTTGAGTGGATCATCGAAGAGTTCAAGAAGGACCAGGGCATCGATTTGTCCAAGGACAAGATGGCCCTGCAACGGCTGAAGGAAACGGGTGAGAAGGCAAAGATTGAACTCTCGTCAACGATGGAAACCGAAATCAATCTGCCCTTCATCACTGCCGACGCCTCAGGACCAAAACATCTGGTGATGAAGCTCACGCGCGCGCGTTTCGAACAGTTGGCCGAACCGATCTTCAAACGTCTGACGCCGCCGCTGGCGCAGGCGCTGAAAGATGCAGCCCTGGATTCGTCGAAGATTGACGAAGTAGTGCTGGTCGGCGGATCCACGCGTATCCCCAAAGTCCAGGAGATTGTGAAGAGCTTCTTTAACAAAGAACCGAACAAGAGTGTCAATCCCGACGAAGTCGTGGCCATCGGCGCCGCCGTGCAGGCAGGCGTGCTGTCGGGTGAGAAGACTGACATCCTTCTGCTCGACGTGACGCCCCTGAGTCTCGGTATTGAAACTTTGGGCGGCGTGTTCACGAAATTGATTGACCGCAACACGACCATTCCGACGCGCAAGTCTGAAATCTTTTCTACGGCCTCGGACAATCAGACGTCGGTCGAAGTCCACGTGCTGCAGGGTGAGCGGCCGATGGCGGGCGACAACCGCACGCTCGGCAAGTTCCACCTCGTGGGCATTCCCCCGGCGCCGCGCGGCATGCCGCAGGTCGAAGTCGCTTTTGACATCGACGCCAACGGCATTGTGAACGTTTCTGCCAAGGACATGGGCACGGGCCGGGAACAGAAGATCACGATCACATCGTCCTCGGGTCTCGGCAAAGATGAGATCGATAAGATGATGCGCGATGCTGATGCTCACTCTGCCGACGACGCGCGCAAACGCGAAGAGATCGAAGCACGGAACAAACTCGACAGCCTCGTCTATCAAATGGAGAAGACGTTGAACGAGAATCGCGAGAAGGTCGGCGCCGTGGCGGGCGAAGTCGAAACTGCAATCGCCGACGCCAAGAAGGCGCTCGAGGAAGGCGGAGTCGAACGCATGAACGACGCGTTCAATGCGCTGCAAACCGTCTCTCACAAGATGGCCGAAGCGTTGTATCAGCAGACGTCGTCGTCTCCCGCCGAGGAAACGACCGAGCAATCATCGGCCGCCGGCGCCTCAGCGAGCGGCCAGACCGGTGGGGAAGACAACGTGATCGACGCCGAGTATGTCGACGTCGACGAAGACAAGAAGTAGGGACATTTCCGATTGCCGATTTTTGATTGCCGATTGGTCGCCCAGCCCGAGTCGTTCTTCATTTGAAGCGCCTTTGGTCAGTGATCAATCGGCATTCGGCAATCGGCAATCGACAATGTAACGATGGCTAAAGAGGACTTCTACAAAATCCTCGGGGTTAAACGAGACGCCAAGCCGGAAGAGATCAAGAAAGCTTACCGGCGGCTGGCGCGCAAGTATCACCCTGACGTAAATCCCGGCGACAAGGGCGCGGAAGATCGCTTCAAGCAGATGAGCGAAGCGTTCGATATTCTGTCCGATCCCAAGAAGCGCAAGGTTTACGATCGCTTTGGCCAATACTCAGACAGCCTGGCTAACGCAGCGGCCGAGGGGGCTGCGGGTGCAACCTACACTCGCGGTACGCCATTCGATTTTTCCGGCTTTGATTGGGGATCCACGTCGACTTCCGCGGGCAGCGGCGGCAGCAGCAGCAGCTTCCGGGACATTTTTGCCGATCTATTTAGTGGTGGAAAAGCGGAACGCGAACCACCGCGGCCGCAACCGCAAAAAGGCGCCGACATCGAGATGCCGCTCTCGCTCTCCTTCGAAGAAGCGATCAACGGGCTCACTACCAGCATCACTGTAAACAGATCCGATCAGTGTTCGCGCTGTCATGGCGCCGGCGACACGGGCGGTTCGGTGATCACTTGTCCGACCTGCAAAGGCGCCGGGCAGATACAGAAAGCCGGCGGCCGTCTGCGCTTCACCCAGGAATGCCCTGACTGTGGCGGCACCGGCAAACGGCGTCCCCCGTGTTCGCTTTGTAAAGGCAAGGGTACTCTGGCCAAGGCTGAGAACGTTAAGGTGCGGATCCCCGCAGGTGTGGACACCGGCTCACGCGTGCGAATTCCCGGCAAAGGCGAAGGCGGCCGGCTGGGCGCGCCGCCCGGAGATCTTTTCATCATCACCAACGTCGGCCGTCACCAGTATTTCACCCGCAAAGGCGACAACATCTACGTCACGGTCCCGATCACCGTGCCTGAGGCTGCGCTGGGCGCGAAGATCGAAGTCCCAACCGTTACCGGCAAAGCGCAGTTGCGCATCGCGCCGGGCACGCAGTCAGGACAGAAGTTTCGTCTGCGCCAGCGCGGGGCGCCGTCTCTGCGCGATCCGAGCACCCACGGCGATCAGTTTGTAGAAGTCCAGGTAGTTCTGCCGAAGGTGATCTCGGAAGAGACGAAAGAGTTGTTGCGCAAGTACGGGCAGATGAATACTGAGAATCCGCGAGTGGCGATGGGACTGGAGTGAGAGCATTGCCGATTTCCAATTGCCGATTGCCGATTGATCACTGGTAATCGAGAGAGCTCCGCAACACGCCAATTGGCAATCGGCAGTTGGCAATCGAAAATGAAAAAGCGAGCCAAAACATTCACGATCAGCGCCGTGGCGGAGCAGTTCGAGCTCCACCCGCAGACGCTTCGTCTGTACGAACGTGAAGGCCTGCTGAAGCCTTCGCGTTCAGAGGGCAACACGCGTCTTTACACCGACACTGATCTTGAACGGCTGGAGATTATCCTGTCCCTGACACGCGACCTGGGCGTGAATCTTGCCGGCGTGGAGATCATTCTGAACATGCGCGAAAAGATGGACACGATGCAGCGCGAGTTCGAACGCTTCTTTGAATACCTGCAAACCCATGCTGAAGAATTCTCTCACTTCACCGAACCACCGCCCGAAGCCGGCGCCCTGGTTCCCATCAGCCGCATGAATCGTCCAGTTCCCGCGAAACGCCGCGCCGCTGGTGGCAAGTCCCGCTAAGTCATTCCCTGACACTTCGATGTTCCGACTGTCAAAGTCTGGTTGACAGATCGACTACGATCGAAGAGTGCGCTGTCTAAGATCGTCAAGGCGTTGGTGTTCTGATTGGGTTTCGTGCTTTTTTCCCGCTCGGACAAGAACGATCCACGAAATCACACGAAACTGCACGAACAAAAACTAATTCCGCTTCGTGTATTTTCGTGGATCGTCTTACCTGGCAAGGGAATCTCTCAAAAACATTTTTGAGTGCGGCGACTTGTCGCCGCTTTGGTTTGAAGGACACATCACCACGCTTCGAAGCGTACCTGCTCCCAATGCGGCTTGCGGCAAAGTTTACTTTCGCGTTCTTCCACCTGGCTATGTCAGTGTGTCTTATGCCGTGCCTCGCGGCTGCACAGGATCTGGACAACGTGACCATCAGCGGCCGCGTCACCGATCAGAATGGCGCGGTGGTTCCGGGTGCGACCGTTACCGCCGTCCTGATCGCGACAAAAGCCAATCGCACGGTGGTATCCGACAGTGACGGGCAATACAAACTGATTCAACTGCCGCCCGGCACTTACACGCTCAAGGCCGCGTTTACAAACTTCGCCGTCGAAGAAAAAACCGATCTCAACACGATCGCCGGACAAAACGTCCAACTGGATTTCATGCTGAAGCCCGCCGGCCTCACTGCTGAAACCGTAGTCGTCAGCGCCGTCAACGCGCCGCAGGTTGATACGACGCGAACTATTGTCGGTGGGACGGTAACCACACGCGAGGTTGAATCGCTGCCGGTCATTACGCGTTCGCCGCTCGATTTGATTTTCACTCTGGGCGGGGTGGCTGAAGAACCGCTGTCGACACGCGATCTGGCTGAAGATCGTACCAGCTCGCGCGCGACACCCGAGGAAGCCGGAAACTTTTCGTTGTCCGGCGGCACCGCATATTCCAACAACATCACCATCGATGGTCTCGACAACAACGACGACCGGGGAGCTCGCGAGCGCTTCACGCCGTCGCTCGAAGCGGTCGCCGAGGTGCAGGTTATCCGAAACCAGTTCGCGGCTGAGTATGGACGCGCTGCGGGCGGCCGGGTAAATCTGCTGACGCGCAGCGGTTCGAACAAGTATCACGGGCGCGCCTTTTACTTCTTCCGCGATGAATCGCTGAATGCGAACACGTGGAAGAACAATTCGCTCGGCCTTTCGCGTCTGCCGCTACAGGAACATGACCCCGGCTTCACTTTCAGCGGGCCGTTAGTCATTCCGAAACTCTACGACGGCCGCAACCGCACCTTCTTTTTCAGCGCCTATGAATACGACGAGGTTTTGGACTCAACTTTGATCGACACGCTGGTTCCGGTTCAGCAGAACCCTCTGTTTCCACTGCCGGCGCCGACTGACCTCTCGGCGCAGCGAACAGAGAACGCCTCAGCGCCGGCTTCGAACGGTGTGGTCGCGCCGTTCATTACTTCGGTGAATACGCCGGGGCGCAATCACGTCTTCACTACTCGCGTCGATCATGCGTTCAGCGAAAATCACAACGGACAGCTGCTTTACCAGTTGGGGCGCTCGCGCAACCTGCGACAGTTTGGTGGCGGCGATCGTCTGGCCCAGGCTTTGGAAGGAAAGACCCGCAACACGGATGCGATCGCTTATCTCGACAACTATGTCTTTTCGGCCAAAGCCGTGGCCCAGACCCGGTTTCAATACTCACGCTTGACTCCGGCGGTCTTAGCCACTGGCGGCGCCGGGTCACCGGTGGTATTGATTGGAATCAACGATCCTTTGAAGCTGGCGAGCGGCACGCTGGTGGCCGGCACTTCCACCAGCGGCGCAACGGACCGCCGCGAGACTCGCTTCCAGGTTCAGGAGATTTTTGCCTACATCACCGGCAATCATTCGTTGAAGTTTGGCGGCGACGTGCAAAGAATCACTTCGACCTTCATAGATCTAAGCGACGCCACCGGCACCTGGGATTTCGACAGTGCCGGCGATTTTCTGGCGAACCTCCCCAGCCGTTTCCGGCAAAACTTTCTGACGACTTCAACTCAACGCAACACGTACATCGGCGTCTTTGTGCAGGACGAATGGCGGATGAAACCAGACTTCGTTTTGAGCTACGGCGTGCGCTTTGAAAACGAGACCATCGTGGCTGACCGGAATAATTTCGGGCCACGCGTGGCCTTCTCGTACGATCCTTTCAAGTCAGGCAAAACCGTAATTCGCGGCGGCGCCGGAATCTTTTATAACCGCGCGTTGTTGCGCACGATTGACGATTTCACCCTGGGCGCGCAACAACTTTTCTTAGACACGGACGCGCTGGTAGATCCGGTCACGGGCAAGCTGTTGAGCAACGCCCAACGCCGCGCTTTCATCGCCGCGAGCCTTCACTTTCCCCAGACACTCACCGTCGATTCACCTCTGGTCAAACAGTTCGGAGTACTCAATTCCGGATTCTCGCGCCGTCTGGATCCCGCCCTGCGCATTCCTGAGAGTTACCAGGCCAACCTTGGTTTCGAACGGGAGATCGGGAACAGCTTTGTGTTTGAAGCGAACTACACGTGGAATCGCGGTCTGCATCTTTGGCGGGAGTTCAACACGAACGCGCCGGCGCTGCCGAAAGGCTTCAAAGACTTTACTTCGTTTCTGGCGTCACGCGACTTCGCCAATTTTCTTAGCGCGCCGGGAGGTGTCCGCCCGATCCTGAATACTTCTACCGCCGGCGATCTGGTTCGCTTTGTGCTGGCGCCGGCTGACCCGGCGAATCCAAACTCGGTCTTTCGCATTACGGAATTTGGTGTGCCGATCTCGCTGGTCAATCTCAACTCATTCACGGCGACGACCCCGGTGAATACGGCGCTGGCGGCTCTGAATGGATTGCGCCCGGATCCGTCGAGAGGTGAAGTCGAGCAACTGATTCCCGTTGGCAATAGTTTTTATCACGGTGTGACGCTCGAGCTGCGCAATCGATTTATCCGAGCGAAAAACGGAGCGGGCTTTTCGTTTCGCGCGTCGTACACGCTTTCCTTCCTCAGGGACGATGGCATCGTCAACACGTCCGACGCTTTGGTTCCTGGAGACTTTCGCGACGAGCGCGCGCGCAGCCTTCAGGATCGCCGCCACCGTTTCGCCGTGTCCGCGACGATCGAAACTCCGAAGTTTCTTGCGAGGCTGCGCTTCGCGCCGGTTTTACGACTGGCGTCGGGCGCGCCCTTCAATCTCGGACTTGGCGGCGCCGATCGAAATCTCGACGACGTCGGCAACGACCGTCCCATCTTCAAGGGCGACCCCAAACTGTTGAAGTGGCGCCACCCCGGCGAGCCATTCGACGCATCGCTGCTGAATCAGTTCACCCTGCCGACGATCGGCCAGTCGGGAAACCTGCCGCGCAACGCCGGGGCCGGGCCCGGGATTTTCATTTTCGATCTGAACGTGACGCGCGATTTTAGAGTTACCGAGAAGATCAAATTGCGTCCGGTAGTAGAGTTCGACAACGTCCTGAACAAAACGGTATTCAGTTTTGGCAGCGAGTTCATCGACTTCGGCGCCTTTGGTCCGACATCCTCAGCCGCGACGAAACAGGCCTTCGTCGATTCGTTTCTCGTCGCCACCCGCACGATGCGTCCGCGTCAGATTCGTCTGGGCGTGCGGGTTGATTTTTGAATTTGGAGTGCGGGAACTTGTTACCGCTTTCGCTCGCTTTGCGGCGACAAGTCGCCGTTGACCAAAGCGCTGACAAGTCGGCGCACTCCAAAATAAAAAGCCTCTGCCAAACGGCAGAGGCTTTTTCGGATTCAGCTCAATTGCTTACTAGTTGAATTCAATGACGAGGTTCTTCTCGCAGAAATTGAATTCCACCGCCTCGGACTCTTCATTGTCGGCGAAGACTGCCTTGAACTGCCATTCGCAGGCGCCGTTGTCGGTTGATTTGTCCCAGACCAGCTCTTCAGTCGCACCGGCGGCGATGCCGTCACCGATGTCGAAGAAGCCCCATTTCTTGCCATCATCCGACACTTTGATCTTCTTGATGGCTTGCTTGGTGTTGTTGTGGACCTTGAATTTGTATTCGACGTGCGGCTTAGCAAAGCTAAGCGTAAAGCTCATCAGCAGCAGGGCTGCGGCAAGGATGGCTACTTTCCCAAAATTATTCTTAACGCGCATTGATCTTCTTTCTCCATGTTCCTGAATTTGATTGACTGATTGAAATCGATCGGAAGGTCGGGGAGACCGGTTCGACCGGTAGATGATAGCGGTTGGGCGGAATTTCCGCAACTGAGCGGCTTGCCAGAGTTACCGTATAGCAATGGTGCTTACGGTGTGAGAGGAGACACAATAGCCGCTAGGATCAAACTAACCTCAAGCCGGCGCACCATCTTTCGTCAGGCCCAAAGCAATGTTCCAGTATACAAACTTCATGCTAAAACCCCGGTAGTTTAAGGCTATGGCAACTGTTATCACCGATCGGATTACGAAAATTCCTGGTGTATGCGGCGGAAAGGCTTGCATTGCTGGTCATCGCATTCGTGTGATGGACATCGTGATTCGACACGAAGATTTCGGAATGAGCCCGGATGAAATCGTCGCGACCTATCCTGAGTTGGGTCTGAGCGACGTTCACGCCGCTCTCGCGTACTACTTTGATAACGTGGACGAGATCAGAAACGATATTAGTCGCAATGACGATATCGCCGAGCAATTGCGCTCATCATTTCCCTCAAAGTTAAAGTCGAAGCTGCTCAAAGGGACAGATAAATAGTCGAAAATCACTCTGCGCAGGCTCTCGTTTAGGCTTCGTAGAGGCCTGCGCGCGACGTGACGCGATCGGATTTACGTAACTCGAAAACGTATTACCCAGCGAGCGTTTACACTTAGGGAGTATGCTCCTCTATCTTGATGAACACATTCCCAGCGCGGTCGCCGAAGGTCTGCGACGTCGCGGCGTCGATGTCTTAACCGTGCAAGAGGCCGGCAGATCAGGCTTAGCCGATCCAGAACAACTCAGGTTTGCACATTCAGAGCAACGGGTACTGGTCACCATGGATTCCGACTTTCTGATCCTGGCTAGTCAGGGTGCCTCGAACGCCGGAATTGCCTATGCCAGTTCCCGCATCCTTTTTGGAGTGCGGCGACTTGTCGCCGCTTTCGCCTGCGCTGACTTGTCAGCGCAAGATCGCCTTGACGCCTCGCGGCGACAAGTCGCCGCATACCAAAGCGCTGACAAGTCAGCGCACTCCAAACTGCAAGACCTCTCGCACAGACTCCTTCATCGCCTCAATCGTCCGCTCCGACTGTTCCAGATGCGGACTGTGTCCACAATCCGGCAACAGGATTGTGCGCACCTGCCCCGCGCATCCAGCCTCGATTCTTTTGACCTGTTCCAGCGTGCCGTATTGATCATCCTCGCCCTGAATCAGCCGTACGGGCACACGAATCTGTGGCAGATACTCTTCAATGTTCCATGACTTAAACTCGGGATTGAGCCAGACATCATTCCAACCCCAAAACGTCGCGTCGACATTCTTGCCATGATAACGTGCCAGAGCCTTCGGCAAATTTCCGCTTCGATATTCCGCGGCGATCGCTCTAATGCTTTCGAGACCCACCTCTTCGACAAAGACATGCGGCGCTTCCAGGATCAACCCGCGTACTCTGGGACCGCCAACCCCACCCGCGTGTATGAGCGCGATTGATCCGCCGTCGCTGTGCCCGACTAAGATCGTTTCACGAATCGCAAACGCATCCAGCACCTGAGGCAGCGTGACCAAAGCTTCTTCGTGCATGAACTCGACCGGACGCGGCAACTCGGTTGGATCTGAATTGCCATAGCCCGCCCGGCTATAGACCAGCGCGCCGCATCCCGTCTGCTGCGCCAGCCGCTCAGGAAAATCGCGCCACATGGCGACACAACCAAGCCCCTCATGCAGAAACACGAGCGTCGGCGTGACCTCAGGACCCGGCCCGTGCCAAACGTACTCGAGCTGCTTATCGCCAATCCTGACCTGCGGCATTGGTCTCTCCCGGCGGCCGGCCCACTACTCACCGCTTTCTGATAACAGATCGACAGGCTATCACGTCAATTCCACCGAGCGAGCAGCGAGTATCACGACTATCGCAACGTCGACGGCGTAAAAGTGCCCTTCATCATCCACTGCATCGAGGACGCCCACACCCTAATCAAACTCAGAGAGGTAAAACATAACGTCGCTATCGACGACGCGATTTTTGGAAAGCCACCGAAGTAAATTTGGAGTGCGATGGCAAGCGCAGCGCGACACCGCTGTGGATGCCATCGCCGCTTCGCTCTGCCGGCGCACTCCAAAAGGGTTGGGCTCTTCAGGTAAAACGATCCACGAAATTACACGAAACAGACCGGTTCTTGTTCGTGTGGGTTCGTGTGATTTCGTGGATCGTTCTTCTCCGAGTGGGAATGAAACGCGCACCCAAACTTAAGACGCCCCTCCTTTACCATTCACGATTTACCATTTACGATTTACCAATCATGGCTAAATGGACTTTCGAACCTGGACATACCGCTGCCGGCTTTACCGCCCGGCACATGATGGTCACCAACGTCCGTGGACACTTCAAAGACGTACACGGCTCACTCGTGTTTGATCCGGAAGACCCGACGAAATCTTCCGCCGAGGTCACGATCGACGCCCGCAAGATCTGGACCGGAGAGCCGGCGCGCGACGAACACTTGCGTAGCGCGGACTTTCTCGACGTGGCCAACTTTCCCGAGATCACTTTTCGCGGCCAACAAGTGACCCTGGTTGGCGAGCATGACTATCAGGTAACGGGCGACTTGACGATTCGCGGCGTCACGCGACCGGCCGTCCTCGACGTTCGCTACCTTGGTGAGTGGCAGACACCCTGGTGGGAAGACGGCGTCAACAAAGGCCCCAGGACCCGCGCCGGCTTCTTCGCCACAACCACCATCAACCGCCAGGACTTTGGCGTCAGTTGGAACGACACCATGGACAAAGGCGGCATCGTCGTCAGCAACACGGTCGAGATCACGATTGACGCCGAAGCGATTTTAGAAGACGCATGATCCCTGGGAGGAGCGCGGCGATCCTGTGCGCAACTGAGCGCGCAGCGCGAACAGAATTCGATTGCGGCTTTGCCGCGTCTCGGTGCGAAGAGTCTGTGCCTGGAACACGCCAGGCGAGACCCCATTAACCCCGCGCTCAACTCCTTCGATTAAGCGTGAAAGCCAATTCATGACGCGCGGGAGACATTCATCCCGCGTGAGACCCCATTCATCGCGCGTGAGACCGCAACAATCGCGCGTGAGATCCCATTCACCGCGCGTGAGACCGCAACAATCGCGCGTGGAAGCCCATTCACCCTGCGTGAAACCCGATTATCCTGCGTGAGATCCCTTTCATGGGTGCGTGAAAGGCCATTCAGAGCGCGCGAAACCTGCCTCATCGTGAACAAAACTCCGTTTTTTAGCACGTAAACCTCCATAATTCGGGCGAAAACTTACGTCCAGCCTTCGAAACACACGCTCCGAGACGCCGAGATTCCCAAACACCTGAGGGAAAACCTGATCAAAACGCGCTATATACCCATGATAGCAAGGTAATTTGGATACCCTTAGGCACCCTAATGACATTTGCGCCGAAAACAGATAGTACCCCGGCCGGGAACCCGTCTTTCGGCCCAGAACCCGGGTAAGTAGATCAGGCCAAAGCATGGAATTCTCAGATGGCAGGCCTTCGTTAGCATCTGGATAAGACCTCGGGCGAACTGAACCAGACCCACTTTTGAGTCGGGAACTGCTATCGCCCATCAGCGCTAATGCCGACATTTCCCCTTCGGGAAGTGAAACGTCAAACCGAATAACAGGAGGATCAAGCAATGGATGACCTTGAAAACAGACGACGTCAAATGTTCATGAGTGCACATGGTTTTGGCACCGCCCATTCTGCGGACTTTCCCGCCAGCAGTCTGGGCGGCCAACTCTTCATTAACCTCGGCGAGATTATTGCCGAACTTAATGCACACGCCGCGACGCAGGTTTCAGGCGCCGCCCAAGAGGCTACCTCCCATCGTGCGGTCACCCGCCAGGCCCTTCGAGACGATCTGCGGGCGATTGCCCGGACCGCTGAAGCGATGGCCCAGGACACGCCCGGCTTTGATGACAAGTTTCGTATGCCGCCGGCCGGCAACGATTCAGCCCTCTTAAACGCGGCCCGTTCGTTTGCCGCCAATGCGGCGCCTTTTTCCACCCGGTTCATCAACCACGCCATGCCGGCTGACTTTCTGGCTGACTTGAATACCGACATCGCCAACTTCGAGGCAGCCATCAATGAACATGCGAGCAGTGTCGGCACCCAGGTCTCGGCAGGGATATCGATTGACGAGTTAATCGCCGATGGATTGGTGATAGTAAAGAAGCTCGACGCCATTGTGCGGAACCGTTACCGGAATGACGCGGCGGCTCTGGCCGAGTGGACCAGCGCCAGCCACACCGAACGCAGCCCCAGGAAAAAGACAGCCGCGCCATCACCCACACCACCGCCACCGCCACCGCCGGCAGCGTAGCGCTCAGAGCGCGGCGGGCACCTTTTTGGAGTGCGGCGACTTGTCGCCGCTTTGGTACGCGGCGTCTCGACGCCGCCCTCTTTAAACTAATCGTCGCGACAAGTCGCGACTTATAAAAGCGGTAACGAGTTACCGCACTCCAAACACCGCCGCGGAGCGGCGGCATATTGCCAGCCCGAGCGTAAGCCCGGGACTACGTCACGTCATCGACCTGAGCCCGTTTTAGCGGGCGACAGAAACAATTTCATGAGCGCAGGCTCATGAAGGAAGCGGGCGCGTTTCGTTTGTGGGAAAAAGGGCAAGTCGCAGCCATCGGCTTGCCGCCTTTCGGTGAGGACGGAACGCGCCCGCCCCAATGCCGACCCAGCAGGAGGCGTTTCTTCTTATTCGCGAAAGCGCCCCCCTTGCTTATGGACGGGGCTGCTGATGCAATGCGGCGCTCGGAAGCAAGCAGGGACGAATGGAAGATTTCCTAGCCGACCATCTCGAGGCGGAAGCAAAAGCAAAAGCAGCCGAACGTGAACTCACTAAACCAACCCACAGAGGCAAAGTCGATCCGCGCGAGCGTATGGATAGCGGCCTCCTGCCCCTCGTAAAAGGTGTCGAACTAAACGACCAACTGCAAGAGTTGATGCGCCGCCACGCCGGCACGACTCTGCGAAGAATGATGCATCAGGAAAGAGACCACACCGGCGACGAGGAGAGTTAAGATCGCAGTAGATAAGTCTAATAGCCGCGGAGCGGCAAAAAGATCTCTAGCCCATGGCGTAAGCCAGGGGACACGAACGCCAAAGCAAACCAGCCCCGGCCGGGGCGCAACCCTCTTTGATGTCGTTTCGAGTTTCGCCGCTCTGCGGCTATCCCGTGGGCCCAACCCGATACCCACAGCTCACGCCGTGGGCTACAGATCTTTCGCCACTCCGCGGCTATTGCCAGACTAATGAAGAGTTCAAAGGTGTGATGCTACAAATTGCAAACATCAAAGAAAGGGCACGGCGGCCAGCGGAAAACTTCCTCCGCCAACACTCTCAAGAGACTGATGAGCACCTGTCAGTCTTGCGGCTCCGCCGCCCCACACCGCGGAAAGCCTCCGGCTTTCCGGCGCTTCCCCTTTCTTAACAGAGGCTACGCCTCTACAGTAAGGCACAGCTCGTCCTGGAAATTTCCAAGCTCGATGGCATGGTCAGGTGCGGCCGGAAAACGGGTCACACCACCTTTATGCTGCCGTCGGAAGTGCTAGCGTAGGTAATACAACTTATAAGTTGACTTACATTTTCTCTTTAGGTACACTTCGGCCAGTTAATCAGACTGGGAGGCAACCGTGGAAACAACGGCAACGTCGAAAGGGCAGATAGTCATTCCTTCGTCAGTACGACGGAAGTTTGGTATTAAAGAGGGCACGCGCATACAAATCAACGTGGACGAGGACGCGAAGGAAATCATCCTGACGCCAATTACTCGCGAGTATGTTCACAGCCTTCGCGGTAAGTTCAAGGGCAAGGGTCTGCTGAAAGCGCTTATGGCCGAGAAGAAAAAGGAGCGAGAACTTTAATGCCGCGCAAGCCAAAGGCTATTGTCCTGGACTCTTGGGCGGTCATCGCTTACTTGGAAGGTGAAGCATCAGCCGAAAGCGTTGCCAATCACATATCCGACGCGCACGAGAACGACATCCCGTTATTCATGAGCGTCGTTAATGCTGGCGAGGTTTGGTACATCATCGCCCGAGAAACATCAGTGAGTGATGCAGACCGTAGCATCACAGAGCTGAGACACCTCGGCATTGGCTTCGTCGATGCGAACTGGACACTTGCTCACCAAGCTGGCGCCTTCAAGGCAAAACACAAGATGTCCTTTGCGGATTGCTTTGCAGCCGCCCTCGCCAAGCAAGAAAAGGCTCTTTTGTTAACTGGCGATCCTGAATTCAGGCAAGTTGAGCAAGAGATCGCAATCGATTGGTTAAAGAAGCAGTGAGGAGAATTAATGACGGCACAGTGGCACTTTAATCAGCCAAAGCCCGGCGACAAGAATCGCGAACCGGTGTTGGGAGAATTCTTCGCTACCGAGGCGATCAGCAATGCTGCGGAGGCCTTGATACGAGAAGGAACACAAAACACGCTCGACGCGGCTTTGCCCGACAGGGCCACTCGCATTCGCATTTATATCTCCGGTCAGAAAGCAGCACTGGCCCCTGATACGATTAAGCCCTATTTGGGCGGCGCTTGGCCGCACATAACTGCTGAGGGTAACGGTCTGCATGATCGTCCAAAAGCTGATGAGAATTGCTCATTCCTGTTATTTGAAGACTTTGGCAGTTCAGGATTAACTGGAGATGTCACTCAGTGGCACGATGAAGCGGGAATCAAAAACCCCTTTTATTATTTCTTTCGCGCCGAAGGACAGTCGGGAAAAGGAGAGCAAGATCGTGGACGGTGGGGTGTCGGCAAAACCGTTTTCCCCAGATCAAGCCGCATTAGCGCTTATTTCGGACTGACTGTGCGTGACGACGATGGTAAACAATTGCTCATGGGGCAGTCAGTCCTTAAGTCGCATGCAATCGGTCCCAACTATTTCTCACCTGACGGGTACTTTGGCCTACGTCGGGAGGATGGCCTTACTTTGCCGTCAGAAGATTCGTCATTAATCGAAGAATTCTGTAGGGACTTTCGGCTTACTCGCAGCGACCAATCAGGCTTGTCCATCGTTGTTCCGTTTGCCGATCCTGAAATCAATGAACGTGCCTTGGTGACGGGTGTCTGCCGAGACTATTTCTATCCGATCCTTTCCGCTAGCCTTGAAGTAGAGGTGGAATCACCGGACGGCAAGGTTGTCATTAATCACCAAACTATCCGTAGTGTGGCCGCGGGAGTCGCCGACCAGCTGTCAGGAGATTTCCTTGAGATCTTAGAGCTGGCTGAATGGGCCACGGAGCAGCCACCGCAGCGGATCATGAATATCGCTCAACCGCCGAGTGACCGTGCGTTGACGTGGTCATCTGACTTATTCTCCACAGAACAGATAACCGCCCTAAGAGCCTCGTTGCAAGCCGGCGAGCGCATGGCACTGCGAGTACCGTTAGTAATTCGCGAAAGGCATAAGGAACCGCGAAACTCCTTCTTTGATGTATTCCTGGTTCGGCGCGGAGATAGCGAGAGTGGCCGGCCAATATTCATTAGGGAGGGAATAATTATCTCGGACGTTCGGAGCCCGCGCAGCAGAGGAATTCTGTCTCTCGTGGTTGTCGAAGACGATCCTTTGGCAACCCTTCTCGGTGATTCCGAAAATCCGGCCCATACTCAATGGCAAAGGGATTCGTCGAATTATAAGGGCAAGTATGTTTACGGGCCATCATATATTCAGTTTGTCGTGAGAAGTGTCTCCGAAATAGTGCAAATACTGGCTGAAGGTGAAGATAAGACCGATCCCTCCCTTCTCTTGGACCTGTTCTCATTACCGGCGCAGCAACCCGTCCCAACTAGAGAACCGGAACAAAAAGAGGTGCCCACTGGAGACGAAATTGAAAAGCCGAACATACCGCCGCATGCCGCTCCTCGGTTCAGAGTTCAGAAAGTAAAGGGTGGCTTTTCCGTCACCAGAGGAGCGCAGACTGCTACGATGCCACCTTTCCTCGACATTCGCGTCGCCTACGATATCAGGCGTGGCAATCCATTAAGAAAATATGATCCCGCCGACTTCGCGCTGGAAGCCCTTACCGAAAAATCGAAAGGTGTTGTAATAACGGGAAAGTCAGGGAATCAAATGAGAGTCACGGTCCAACAGCCGGACTTCGAAGTCGCCGTGAGCGGGTTTGATGAACAACGTGACTTGTTTGTTAAGGTGGCAGTGGTGGAGGGGTTCAATGATTCGCAGGCTTAATTACACTGATCGGAAGCGAATCAAACGAGAAGACGTTGACATAGTTTTATATCAGCGTAATGGCACTCCCACATTCGAAGTTATTCTGCGGCTGGAGAATTATGGCCTACCTGACGACGCAGTTGTATTCATCGAGGCATATCGCAGGACTACCTCAATGCGTTTTGCATTCGGTACGGTCTCTAATGTTAAAGCCCCAAATGACCGAAATCTAACTGAGTTTGAAACGCCAGACGGCATATTATTTCGGGTCAAGATTAGTTCCGACTCGCCTCAACGCGGAAAGCTTCTCGCTGAGGCGGATAGGCTGTCGTTTAGGACGCCTGACAGCGAAACAGAAGAACGAGTTCCTCTATTACCAGTTCAATCTGCGGACTTGCGTTCAGAAATTACTAAGCTCGATTTTGGTGATAAGCCCATTCTTCTCATTAATCTCCATCTTGGAAACTGGCGAGATATTGCACGTTCTCCAGTCTTCGCCTCGCTCGTCTACCCGTCAGCATTGAGACAGATTCTGACTAGAATAATCCGAATCGAAAAGTTCTTTGACACTGATGATGTCGATGACTGGAAGTCGCATTGGCTGAACTATGCAATGCAGCTTCCCGGCGTTGGTGACGTCCCGGATGAGGACTCCGAGGAATCCCAACTCGACGACTGGATTGATGATGTGATTTTAGCTTTCACAAAGAAGTACGGAATGTTGGAAAGATTCCAGACGTACTGGAAAGGGGAACACCCATAGTGAAACTTCGAAAGCTAAACGCAGCAGGACTTGAGGAATTCGAGCGATTCCTCGACTCGTTAACTAGTGAGACGCCGCTTTCCTTTCCCGACGCACTGCTAATCGATCAAGCCACCTCCGAACCTTTGGCTGGAGATATCGACGTGGAGCGCAAGAGATTTGGCAGTAGGTTTGATGCCGCAAAATATCTTAATGAAGTCTTGGCACGGGCTGAAATGGCCGAGCTTGAAAAGGATAAAGGATTATGGGCTTGGCTTTCACTATTCTTCTTCGACCAACTATGCGTGCCAGACGGATCAGGGCAGCGCAAACCAGGAGCGCGGGCTAAATGGATTCCAGAAACCGACGACTATAGACGATATTACCGCCACCTTCTTGCCGGTCCGTATTTGATATATCGCTCACATCATGATAATCCCGCCCGCGCGTTCGTGCTTCTATGTGGGCCGTTAGATCGACCCGGCGAAATTGTGGAACAACTTGCATCGCGACAGGAGATTGTCGCGAATAAGGCAGTTCTCGAAACGGCAACTAACTTATACATCGATTCCGAGACGGGTCATCCGAAAAGAGGTGCCGCTGGCAAAACAAGAGGAAGTGCGCGACGATTTGCCGAGATTCTTAACCAATTTGATGTGACGTGGGATTTGTCGATAATGGAATCCTCGGACTTGGTAAAAATGTTGCCAAAGGAATTCGAAAAATTCCGAGTTCCGAAAAAATAGATGTCCAATCAGGGTTCGCCAGTAGCTTTGGATTTATTCGCAGGTCCGGGTGGCCTGAGTGACGGGTTTGTTCAAGCAGGCTTTGAAATCGCGGCTCAGGTCGAAAAGGATCAGACGGCTTGCGAGACTCTTCAGCTCCGCGTGATATTTCGCGAGCTAAAGAAACAAAGAAAGCTACGTGAATACTGGAAACTCATTCGCGGTGAAATCTCACAGGAAGAACTGCTCAAGAAATATCCGGATATCGCCGATCGTAGCAGCGCTCAAGTGATCAATCGTGAGTTCGGATCTAAAGACTCGGCTGCGGATGGGCCTACTGCGATCTACAGACTGATGCAGGATGGCATCGAGCATTTGAAAGCTCGAAGAGCTCATGTCTTGCTTGGAGGGCCACCCTGCCAGGCGTTCTCTTTGGCCGGACGGTCACGTGATCCTAACCGGATGCGCGAGGATGAGCGACATTTTCTTTTTCAGTACTTCCTATTCGCGCTTGATCGATTCGAGCCGGATTTCTTTGTCTTTGAAAACGTTCCTGGCATCTTGAGTGCTGAAACGGACAGAGGGCAAACTGTTCGCATGCTAATCGAGCAGTTTAATTCTTTAAAAAGACCTTACGAATTAGCAATGCCTCCTCATGGCAAACTATCCGGATTGATTTTGGATAGCGCCTGGTTTCATGTCCCCCAGCGGAGGCGGCGCATCTTCTTCATTGGCTACCGCAAGGACTTGGGAAAGAAACATCCAGAAATATCTGAGGTGTTCCGGCGTGTCAGAGCTTTAGCTAGGCCTGATGTCTTGACGGTAGAAGACGCAATCGGAGACTTGCCGCGACTGCGGCCGGGCGAGGGTGAAGATCAATGGTGGGGCACGTATCCGCCAGCCAGCGATCTGAAAAAGTACCAGCGGCGCATGCGCATTGGTTCGGAAGGCATCGTTCACTTCAAGGCGCGCACTCACATGGAAAGCGACTTGGAACGATATAAATTTTTCATAGAGCATCACAAGAATGGAGCCAGGCAAACGACCCTCTTTGACTTGGAGAGCGAACGTCCTGATCTGATGCCCAAACACAAAAACACTGATAAGTTTGTTGATAGGTTTAGAGTGCAGTGGTTGCAACGACCGTGCTCGACAGTGATGTCTCACATTAGCAAGGATGGCCACTACTATATCCATCCTGACATAAGTCAATGCCGATCCTTTACTGTCAGAGAGGCTGCGAGGTGTCAATCATTTGCTGACGATTTTGTTTTTCGCGGCCCTCGGACAGAACAATTCAAACAGGTAGGCAATGCAGTGCCACCGAGACTGGCCTTTGTGATTGCGCGAGTGCTTATGAATGAGCTGCGAAAGATTTATGGCTCGTAGGAATGAAGGTATCAAGAGGCCCCGTGGTTCTCTCTCATGGCCGACGTTCTAACCCCGCAACAACGAAGCTTCAATATGTCGCGCATCCGAAACCGCGACACTCGTCCCGAACTGGTGGTCCGATCAATTGTTCATCGATTGGGTTATCGATATCGACTTCACAAGAAGGACCTTCCCGGCAAACCTGATCTGGTTCTTGTTCGGCACCGAAAGATTATCGATGTGCATGGTTGCTTCTTTCACATGCACAAATGCAGGTACGGTAGCGTCGTACCTGCGACGAACGCAAAGTTCTGGAGAACTAAGCGGCTTTCGAATGTTGAGCGCGACCGTCGGAATCTGCGAGCACTTAGGCGTGATGGCTGGCGCGTAATGATTGTGTGGGAGTGTGAAACGAGAGACCTTCCAGCGCTGTCGAAACGAATCGAGACGTTCTTATCATCAAACAGTGGCGACAAGTCGCCGCATTCCAAAGCGCTAACAAGTTAGCGTACTCCAAGAGGGCAGCTTTCTCTCACGAAGTCGTCCAGTGCGACATCACCAGGAAGCTCGTCAGTTCGGAAAAGGAATGTCAGGTGATGGTGGCGACTTATCCATGCACGAGGTATTCGCCGATTGGGGACATTCACGGGGTGCGGACTGGAGACGATTTGTTCCTGCATTTCTTCCGCCACGTGGCGATCCGCCGGCCCGAGCTCTATGTGGTCCCGGAATGTTCCGGGCATGAAGAAGTTTCCGGTCGTGATGGAAGCGATGACGAAGCTCCCGGATTACTACGTACATGTTGCGTGTCCGGTCAAGACTTCGATCTGGCTGCCGCAAAAGAGAGACCGGCTAATCATAATCGGCAGCCGGCGAAACTTCGCGTGGCGCGAACCTGTTTCTGAAAAGCCCGTCACGCTGAAAGAGATACTTGAACCCGATGCGGCGCCACACATCCCTGACTATGTCGGCCGGCGCCCGATTATCAGCGACGCCGAGCGCGGGGACATTGCACCCACTTGCGTGGCGCATTACGCCAAAGACTTGAGCACGAGACTGGTGGCGGACCGACGGTTTCCGCACGGCGTGCGGCCGTATACGGTTCGAGAATACGCCCGGCTGCAGGGAGTTCCGGACACATTCATTTTCGCGGGGAGCAGTAATGACGCTTACCGAATGATCGGGAATGGAGTGTCGGTTCCGGTGGGGGAATGGATTGGGAGTGAGGTGAGGCGGTATTTTGGATAGGGAGCAGTTGTTACAGGTGTTTAGAGTACCGACTTTAGTCGGGTTCTTTCCGGTCGTAAAAGGCCCGACTAAAGTCGGTGCTCTGAACGCCTGTTTTCCTTGAGCCACGACTCAATATGGAGTGCGGCAACTTGTCTCCGCTTTTCATGTGGGGAGAACGTGTAGGCAAGAGAAAGGCGCCGACAAGTCGGCGCCTACTAAAGCGGTAACAAGTTACCGCACTCCAAAGAAGGGACCGTCTCACAATTATGTCGCCCTTTCAGGGCGAGGAACATCTTTGGTTGTTTGATCCCGGGGTGGCGCGCGAAACGCGCTTACCCCGGGCTATTGTATGTCACGCCTTCGGCGTGAGGACGTGCCCTGCGGAACCAAGTACCTGGACCTCAGGCTTCGCTCCCTCTTGCCTGAGGAGAACCGTTCGCGCTGCGCGCTCAGTGCGCAAGCTTCGCACCCTCACCCCGACCCTCTCCCAGTGGGAGAGGGAGAAAGGATGTCCGCGCTCCCAGGTTACGGCTTCTTACTTTTTCCTTTGCCGCCGCCGCCATGACCCTCGATGGTGGGCGGGCCTGGTGGTTTTTGGGGGCGCTCTTTTGGCGCGGCTTGAGGGGCGGGCTTCGCTTCTGAGCGCGCCGGCTTCGCGGGTTGGGCTACGCGTTGAGCCTGAGGTCTCTGTTCAATCCTCGGCTGAGACTTGCGCTGCGTCTGCACTTGAGTTCGCTCTGCGACGCGAGCTTGTCGGGTTTGTTGTTGCTGCACCTGACGCTGGGACCTCACCTGAACCGGGGCCTGAGCCCGCTCTGCTATGCGAGCCTGTCGGGTTTGTTGCTGCTCAGCCTGACGCGATTGTCTTTGGGTCTGCACCTGGGCACGCTCAGCGACACGGGCGTCTTTTCTCTGCTGCTGTTCAAGCTGACGCGTCTGACGCTGCGTGTCCCTATTGTCTTTCTTAGCCTCGGCGGTTACGCGGCCGAGATCTTGTTTGCGTCCCTGATCAACTTCCGGTTTGCGTCCGATATCTGCCTGCCGCGCTTCCTGGCGCTCGTCTTTAACCTTGAACTTTTGATTTCGGGTCGTGTCGGAAACGCGCTCTACGCGCATCCACTTTGCATTGTCCTGGCGAAACCTGGACTCCCGCACGTCGTTGCCGACAAACACGCGCGTGTCGTTGAGTTTCTTCGCAATGCCCGGCGGCAGATCCATCTTGCCTCTTCCCCATGCGGAATGGATGACGGCATTTCTCAGCGGAGTCAGCGTCAAAGGATCGAGGGTTGATCTAACTGATGCCAACCTCTGCTGATCAATCCTGTGGACGGTGCGTGGATCGATAGGCCGACCCCAGGCATCGACCGGCACGACGGTTACTGCCCCGGGGATGTTGAAATTAACAAGTCGCGCCGGCACTACCTGAGTCCGCGTCAGATAATGCGGCTGCCAGTTATCGTCGTAATAACGCGGCGCATAAGTGTCGCCCGGACCCAGCGGCACCCAGCCGACCTGGTTTGCGTCCAGAGGAACGAAAGCCACGAGGGCCGGCGCGTACGCCGGGCTGGTGTTCACTCCATCGGGAATCCAGAACCACTGGTTACCCACGTTGGCCCAACGTCCGTAGTGATAAGGCGCATAGCCCCAGGGCTCACTGGAAACCCAGGTCGGCCCATACGGATAGTTGTTGGTCCACTGACCCTGCTGATAGGGAACCCAACCCGAAGCGACCCGCGGCCGCCAGCAATTGCCATAACCGTCGACATTCTGCCAGTCGCCGTAGTAGTCGAGATCGTTTACGCCGGGAATGTTTGAGCTCACATATTTGTAACTCACGTTGCGTTTGTAAGGATCGTAATAGTAAGGATCACTAAGATAAGCGTCGTAGTTACTGTAACGACCGTCGTAAGAGTTCGGATATTGATAGCGGTAATAATCGTCCACCTGGTATCCGGCATCCTGACGATTCAAGCGAGACAGGGCGACCTCGGACGCTGCCTGGCTCAACAGCGTAAGCATTTCGCCTTTGTTGATCTGGCTGGAGCCACCCGAACCTACAACGCTCGCCAGTCCGCTCAGCACCGAAACGAGCACGCCACCATTCCGATCGAAACCGACGTTATAAAGCCCGGGCTGATTAAAGTCTATCGCGCCGTTTGGCGTTGCTACTTCAAACAATTCATCAGATTGTAAATAACCGACGTCGAACATCGCCGAGCCGTCGCGGAGCGCGAGCTGAGTGCGGCGATCTCCCAGCGACACGCAGTCAAGCGAGGTGTTCGGATCGAGGCGCGCGAAATTGCGACCGCTAAACGCCAGCGACGTGCGCGCGTTATCACGCGTGTAGATCCGATCTCCCTCTGAGAAGGGTTGATTAACCGTAGCGGCAGTCCACTGTTCGTTGGCGCCGGTACCCGCGCGGACATCGCTGAAAGCGACCTCGCCGTCAACTCGCTGTATGCGCGCCGCGTAGGGCAATGCTTCAGCGGATACCGTCTGCTCGTGCTTCATCCAAAAATAAGTGCCCAGGGCGGCAATGATCGCAAACACCGCTATCACGATCGTCGCGTGCGGCCATAATTTGATCCTGTTCATGAAAACTCTCCTTATCTAAATCAAACTGCGAGTTGTTCCGTTTCAGAGATGTTGTCGCAAGCACCATGCCCGCGCACGATGGATTCGGGAGCAAGAGCGAGTGGGGCCGCGATAGGTAGCGCTATGCTGGCGGAGATTGCCGGCGCCATGTCTTACGCACACTCTTACAACGAGATTAGTAAAGAAGGAATCACCGAATGAAGAGAAGACTGCTGCATTCTTTGCAGTTCAATACCCCATTCGGGGCGTCATGTTCGCCGATTTCGTAGCTTCGCGATATGGAGTGCGGCGACTTGTCGCGGCTTTTCATGTGAGGAGGACATGGTAATAGGATTGAGAAAAGTGTGCGGCTTCCCATCAACGAGGTTTCTTCCATACTACCGAATACCTCCACAGCAGATGCTTTCTGATCTTTGCGCCGGGAAGGATTTCGGAGCAGAGGGCGTGGACTTCGGTCATGGTTGGGTAGATGTCGTGCTTTTCGTGTGCGGCCCAGGCGGCGCGGGCTTCGCGTGGGGGGAGAAGGCGGCCGTGGTGAATCAGTCTTAAGCTGACGCTCACGGGTATCGCGACCAGGTTAAGGAAAGTATCGAACAAGCCTTCGCGGATTGATTGGTCGTGGGCCGGGCGTCCCGCGCGTGAATCACGGCCGTCCCCTTCTGAATCGTGGTCAGGGCGGAACTTTGAATCAGGGGCAGGATGCCCGTGCCACTTTATGGGCTCGAACAGATCGAGGACTAGTAGAACTCCGCCGGGCTTCAGGGCTGCTTTCATTTTCAAGAAAATCTCGCGCAGCGGCAGATGATGCAGCGTCGCGATACTGGCGATGCAATCAAAGCTTTCCGGCGGCAAGTCGAACGACATTACATCGGCGATTTGGAAATCGATGTTTGAAAGATGTGCTGATTGCGCCCGGGCAATGCGAATCATCTCTGGTGACAGATCGAGGGCCAGCACGCGCTCTGACGTTTCAGCGAGGCGGCGCGAGAACTCGCCTTTGCCGCAGCCAATTTCCAACGACGCCTGACAACTCGACCTTAAGTGCCGCAGCAGGAAGTTGTGGTAATGACTGTTCTGAAGCGAACCATCGGGCGAGACTAAAGCAATGCGATCAAAGTCTTTTTGAATGGTCGACATAACAGTGAGCAGTTGGCAGTGAGCGGTGAGCAGTATAGCAGTGCAGTTTAGCGTGCGGCGACTTGTCCGCTTTCCTTCTTAATTGGGCGCAGGTTTCAGCAATGAGGGTAGGGTCTAAGTTGGTTTCGTGTTTTTCGAGCTCCGATAAGAACGATCCACGAAATCACACGAAAACAGCACGAACAAACCAGTTCCAGTTCGTGTATGTTCGTGGATCGTTTTACGTTGAGTGCGGCAATCTCTCAAAGAAACATGTCTCAGAAGCCCGACCTCCCAGCTTCGGCCAATCCAATTTTACTTATCTTCGTCCTTGTCCTGCTCTGGGTCAGAATCGTTGCGTCGATAAATGTCGTAGTTGCCCAGACTCTCAACCTGCTCGAATTCCTGCTCCACGGCTTCGGTCAAACGATCTCTTTCCTGCTCAACCTGTTCGTCTTCATCTTGCAAATCCTGTTTGATGATCACCCAGCGGATGTTGCGTTCCCGGCAGATGTTTAGAATTTCTTCCGGCGAGTATGGATTGACGGTGTGATCGAACAGCAGCACTGGAAAGAGTGGGCGGCGGCCGGTTGCGTAATAAAAAGGATCTTCGCCGGGAAGGATCAGAATGCCTTCATCGCGCGGAATCTCGCGGTCGGCATAGCGGACCAACTCTTCGAAGTTCGGAATCCAATCGCCGCGCACCGAGAGCCCTTTCAACGCCGGCAGGGTGGATCGCTTTAGCTCACCGTCGTCGACGTTGGCGTAATCCAGACGTTCGTGTGAGCGAACGTAAAAGCCCCCTGCGATTAGCAGCGACAGCGCGACACCCGCAGTCAAAGAGATCGTGAACCATGACCAGGGATCTTTCATCCGACCCGTTTGTTCCGGTACAAGACCCGCGTCTAAACGGAGTGGAGCCAGGCCGGAAAGTGTCATCGCCAGCAGAATCATGAACAGCGGCCAGATGGCATAGGTTGATCCCCAAAGCTGTTGCGACATGAAAGCGCCATGGATGGCGGCGATGATGATGAAAGGCATGACGAGCGATGTCCCGCGTCGTCGCTTGAGGTTTAGGATTGCCACCACGAAGGAAAAAATCAGCAGCACGGGCCAGACGGCCAATAGGCGATCCGCCCTCTCTGACGAGTCGTGTTCACGCAGGAGGTAAATCGTGGGCCAGATGAAAGGCACGGCGATCAGGAACGACGACGAAAGCGCCCCAATCCGACTACCTCGGCGGCTGAACCACAAGCAGGTGAGTCCGACAGCAATGAATGCCAGCCACAGCAGGATCGTCTTCTCAGCATAGATGCCGAGCATCTCACCAGGCGCGGGGGTGCGGCGTTGGGCGGCAAACTGAATCGTCCAATGCCAGTAGTTCCTAAGACCGGCGAGATATTGAATCCGCAAGACTGCCACGGTCAATGCCGCGGCGGCGCCAGCCAGCGCCAGCACATATCGGCGCACCGGACGCTGCTGTAAACGCTCAACGACCAGTACTGCTATGAGTAAGACTAACGCAGAAGTAAAGAATGCCAATCCGGTGTTCTGCTTCACAAACAACGGAATCACGAGCACCATCCCCGCGAGCAGTGCGCGCCGGGACGAAGGCGGCTTAAGGTCGAGCGATTGCAATAGGAAAACACCGAGCAGGATGGCGAAGGTGCAATCGGGATCATAGAAAGGATGCGGAAAGACGCAGTAGATACCCAGAGGGATCAACGGCAGGCTCAACAGAAACGCAAGCAAGCGCGCATGAGTCACTGCGCCACGCAAAACGTTTTGCATGATACGCCACGTTAAGACGGTCGATAGTCCGCCAACGGTCGCGCAGTAGGCGACGTGGTGCCAGTAGACGCGCCCGGTTAGCTTGATCAGCGCAGCCTGAATCAGGAATGTCAGCGGCGCGTGCGCAAAAGGAAAATCGCGATATGGAATGTCGCCCAGTGAAATGCGGTATGAGTTTTCGAGGGTGTAGCTGAGATCCCAAAGAACTGCGAGGCGCGAGTTTTGCCAGATGACTACCAGTGCGGTCGCCAGAAAGAGAAACATAGCGGCCAGCAAATTGATCCAGGATGGCGAGCGTGAAGAAGGAAGCGATGCCGACTTCTCATCAGGATTCATTTAGGTTGTCAGCGCCTCGCCAAGTCCTTCCCGCTTGGACAAGAACGATCCACGAAATCACACGAAATCGCACGAACAAAACTTTGGTCTATGTTCGTGGATCGTTTTGACTGGAAGGGAAATTCGATTCATCGAGCTTCAATCTTTTACGCCGATACCAATAACGCTCACCCCGGACCATGGCCAGAGGCCTTCAATTCTTTTTAGCACCGGCATCAGCGTGTCCATTATCTTAAGCTGAATGCGAGAGAATTTCTTTCGGCGCAGCACCTTGCCGTTCAACCACCATCCCGGAGCCGAGAAGCGATTGAAATCAAATATCTTTTCAACTCGAAATCCAGCCTGCGTCAGCGCCTGCTCAAAATCTGCCGGGGTGTAGCGCTTGCGGTGGTCGAGCGCTTTGTCGAGCGTGCCATACAAACCGGGATGTTGCGGCACCAGCACGATCGCTCTGCCGCCAGGTTGCAGCGCTGACCAGAGGTTGCGCAGGGCCTGCTGCTCATCTTCAAGATGCTCGAGCACGTTCAACATCACTACGGTGTCGAACTGATTCTCGAGATCGTGAAAGTGATCCGGATTCGCCGCGTCGATCTCCATTACTCGCAGATACGGTTTGCCAAATGAATAGGACCGCAGATAGCGCAGGTAGTTGGGATTGATGTCGGAAGCGATGTACAAGTCGCGCGGGATAAACTGATTGGTCAGGTTGCCGATCCCGGCGCCTATTTCCAGCACGCGGTCGCCAATGAATGGACGCAACGTGTCACCCATCCAAAGATTGAAGCGGCGGGTGCGCTCCAACTCAACCAGAATGTGCGAGCCGTATTCGTCTTCTTTGTAAAGATCGTCGATCAACCAGAAACGGATCATGGCAGCCAGCGCCAACAACCCGTCTGATCTCCGAATTTTTTTACCTTCCTGGCTGGTCCGCGGCAGATAACGAATCGGCGCTTCGAAGATTCGCGCCCGGCGCTTGGCCAGCTTGAAAACGATTTCGACTTCGAAACGAAAGTCATCGCTTCGCAACGGAATCGATTTCAAAAGCGTAGCGTTTACGGCCTTGTAGCAGGTCTCGACATCTGTCAGATCAAGGTCGGTGAACCAGTTGCTCAGTGCAGTCACGATCTTGTTGGTCATCGTGTGGCGGTACATGAGCGCGCGCCGGTAAGGCGCGGAAAGGTACCGCGAGCCGAACACGGCATCCGCGCCCTCTTCAGCAAAGGGGACCAGCAACGAGGGAATATCTTCCGGGTTATATTCAAGATCGGCGTCGTGGATGATTACGATGTCACCGGTTGCATGTGACAGCGCCGTGCGAATCGTGGCGCCCTTGCCCTGGTTCGTTTCGTGAAGAATCAGCGTGATACGTGGATCTTCGTCCTGCAATTGCTGCAAAACGTCGCGGGTACCATCAGTGCTGCAATCGTCTACGACGATCAATTCCAGACTGTTGATTAAACTGTGTCGCAGATCGAGAACCCGGCGCAGACTCATCTCGACCACGTGACGCTCGTTATATACCGGTACCAGGACGCTGAGGCGGAAGGACGCCGCCAGCGTCTTTTCATAAACCGGCAATCTATAAAGGAGTGAGTCCGGGGCTTTCATTTGCCTGAATGTTCTCTTTCTTTCCGGAACAGCTGTGATGGCGCAAAGCCTTGCACAAAAGCGAGTGTTGGTTGAGTCCGCCTAAGCGGACTAAACAAGTTACTTCCGCCCACTACCTGAAGTTCGATAGCTGCTCTACTACATAGCTCGTTTCCTCGGCTGACTGATGAGCACTCATCGGCAGACTGAGAACTTCGTCGGCCAGCTTTTCAGAAATCGGAAACGCGCCGCGCGTGTAACCAAATTCAGCGTAAGCCTTCTGCAAATGCGGAGGCAAAGGATAGTGAATTATCGTGCCCACCCCATTCGCGGTCAGATGCTTTTGCAACCGGGCGCGCTGTGGATGCCGCACCATGAATAAGTGCCAGACCGGATCGGCCCAGTCGGGCACGTGTGGCAGAGTTAGATTGGCTGCTCCGTCGAGCGCTTGTAAATAATCGTTAGCGATCTGCCAACGCTGTAGATTCCACTCGTCCAGCCGGGCCAGCTTAACTCGCAAAAATGCAGCTTGAAATTCATCCAGACGGGAATTGATCCCCTTGGTCTCGTTGTAGTACTTAACTTCGGAACCGTAGTTACCAATAATCCGCAGGCGTCGCGCCAGTTCATCGTCGTTGGTGGTAACGGCGCCGCCATCGCCTAATGCGCCGAGGTTTTTCCCGGGGTAGAAGCTGAAGGCGGCGGCGAATCCCAGCGCGCCTACCCGCGCACCTTTGTAGCGAGCGCCGTGGGCCTGCGCACAGTCTTCAATCACCTTCAGATCGTGACGCGAGGCTACTTCGTTGATTGCATCCATGTCAGCCGGCTGGCCACAAAGATGAACGGCCATGATCGCGCGCGTCCGTTTCGTGACGGCCGCTTCGATTTTGTTGGGGTCGATATTGTAGGTTCGCTCGTCGGGTTCGACTGGAATCGGAGTAGCTCCGGCATAAGACACCGCCAGCCAGGTAGCAATGTAAGTGTTTCCCGGGACGATGACTTCATCGCCTGAGCCGATGCCGGCCGCGCGCAGAATCAGGTGGAGCGCATCCAGGCCATTACCGGCGCCAACGCAATGCTTCGCTCCGCAGTAGGCGGCGAATTCAGATTCGAATTGTTCAACCTCTGGTCCGAGGATGAACCGGCCCGACTCGGCCACTCGGCGGTAGGCCGCATCGAGTTGTTCTTGAAGTTCGCGGTATTGCGCTCTTAAGTCCAGAAAAGGGACATTCATGGGTTTCGGTCTCCACGCGAATTACTTCGCGAGAAGATAACAGTCTGCGTCATTAAGCAGGGTTTAAGACAATCACGAAATAAGGGACGGATGATAATGCATCTGGCGGAGATTCGCCATTTGGACGGTTCAGAGTTCACCCTTCAGGTTGCCGGTGGCAGGCGCAAGCTAAAGCTTGAGCTCTAAACCGTTTCCGTAAGCGTCACCTGCCCATGGATGAAGATGTCCGTTGCCAGGGGTCTGCGCGACGTAATGTCCGTTGCCGCTTACCCTTTGATAGGTTTGAAGCAATAACGGAAGCACGGCGCTCGGTGAAAAAAAACGTTGGTAGCGTTCGTAGGCGGCCCGTCCCATCGATTCACGAAGATCCGGGTCGTGGGCAAGTAGGAGCATTGCCTTCGCCAGCGCCGCGATATCTCCGGGCGGGACCAGAATGCCGGCATCGTCGCCAATCATATCTGGAATACCGCCGACGTCTGACGCGATGATAGGCCGGCCGCAAGCCATCGCTTCGACGATGCTGTTTGGAGTTCCTTCGGTGAACGAAGGCATCACAAAGACGTCCAGGCTTTCCATAAAAGCTCGGCACTCTTCAGGATGAGTGTAAACACCGTGATAACGATAGCGATCAGCGACATTCAGCGTTTTCGCGCGCGCGGCAATCTTGTGACGCTGCGATCCGTCACCCGCTATGTTCAAAGAAATGCGCCCACTTCCGCGATGTGCGATAGCGAAGGCCTCCATCAGCACTGTCGTGCCTTTTAGTTCTTCCATCCTCGCCGCGAACCCAAATGTAATTTTGTCCGTGGCAGAGTGATGGCGCGGCTGATGACCATCTATCGCTTCATTAGACATGATCGGAAGAATGCAGAGGGCGGCGGAGTCGGATAACGCTGCGCGACAATGCTCGATGAGTTTAGGAGACAAGGCGGCGATGCGCGCACAAAGCGGAAGCACGGAGGTGAATTGTTCGTAATAAGACTCGAAGTCCGGCGGGTGAAAAGGAATCCCCAGTTCCTGATAAATGACCGGGACGCCGGCATCGTGGCCCGCCTGGATCATTACCATGGCGCTGGGGTCGGGCGTCATCACATGGATCAAATCTGCATTTTGCTTTTCAATCACATCGCGGCATTGCGGGTAGTGAGCCTTCGCGAGTCGGGTCACCAACCGCAGCGACTGCTTGCGAATAAATTGCCTCGAGCCGGGAAAAGCATCGAACATTTTGTAAGCCACTTTGCGGCCCGCGCCCATCGAAGTGTGCGCCAAGTCCGAAGCGATCCACGAAACCGGCACATCGGCCTCAAGCAGCCGCTGATAATACTGGTCCTCTGCCGCATGCAAATACATCAATAACACAGAGACCTCGTGGCCCGCGCGATGCAATTGTGTGGCGTAAGTGACGAGGGTTTCGTCCGAACCGCTGATGGGCGCAATCTGGCCTTTACAAAGAATGATCCGCATAGGGAAGGGTCATCTTAACATCACATCTTACGACTTGCCCGGTTTGCGCCGGCATCCGCGTGAGATATTGTTTCGCTCCAGTAGTCGCGAATTCTGGTCCATTGAGGACGCGAAATGCGGTTCTTGACGATCCAGGCAATCGCCAGGGGATGAAGCCGGCGGACGGTTAAGAGGTTTTTCGACGCTTGATAGAAGTGCCCATAACGTACAGCTCGCGCCGACTCCCAGATCAGATGCTCAGCCATGTTTTCGCAAAAACCGCGCCATGCGGCTTGTCGCGATTCTCGCGACGCGTCGGCCGCGCGTTGCAGGTTCATCCAGCGCCGCCGAAATTGCCGCACGGCAACCAAAACAACTTTGGCCGCCTGCGACGTAGCCTGTCCAGACGCCGGGGTGGAACGGCGCCAAACGAAGACCGGTGTTTCGACCGCGATGATCGGATAAAGCTCGGCAACACGCACCCATAAATCCCAATCCGTGATTCGGGGAATGTCGTCATCAAAGAGACCTGCGCGGGAAAGACACGAACGGCGAAAGATAACGCTGCCACAGGGGATAAAATTGCGAGTCAACAGCTTCCAGAAGATATCTCCCTGGGGGCATTCCCGTGGATACGAACGGTGCTGCGGGTTGCCGTCCTGATCCGCGAAGATCGCCTGGCCATAAATCAAACCGGTCGACGGCTCTGTCTCGAGGACTCCAATTTGCTGATCGACGGTATTGGGCAGGCGCACATCATCATCATCGAGAAAAGTAACGTATTCTCCACGGCTGGCGGCGAGACCAACATTTCGCGCGCCGCCGAGCTCCTGCTTGCGCTCTATCCGCACATACTTGATGTCCGGAAGAGATTTGCATAGCTCAGGAGTCTCATCCACAGAAGCGTTGTCGACCACCACAATTTCGAGATCCGTGCCCGCAGTGCGCGCGCTCTCAACGGCCCGTTGCAGCAGTCGCGGCCGGTTGTGCGTGATGATGATTACGCTTGCCTTGGGCATTTGGCTTCCCATTCGGAAGGCGAAGGTGAGTTGCCGGAACTGTGCCGCTCGGGCGAAATGAGACAGTAGCTCTCTGGATTGAAGCACTCACCCATACCTTAGATGACCACCCTGCTACCAAAGCCTGACGGCGGCAGCCTCTGAGCTACTAAGGCGAACTCCATCTACTATTCGAACTGCGATTCGAAGTTGCGAAGCGACTTGCTCTGTCGTCCACTTTGCACAATACGGGCACGCTTCACATCGTGCGCCTTTTGGGATAACTTAAGCAAATTGCTTGGGCCCACTCCACGCATTGCGTTTGCAACGCCGGAGTGTGTGACCGAGGATGGTTTGACGGTGGCACACCAAACTATATCTACAGGGGGCCAAGCGCCTGCTCTGCTCGCAATTCACTATTCTTGAAATTCGGATGTTGGGCTGCCTCCGAGCAAAATAACACCGAGGAAAACGGGCAATGAAACAAGGATAGGAAGGTTAGCACGCATGCGTCTGGAGCCTTTAAGAATTGCATTTGCGACACCGGAATATGTGACCGAAAAGTATTTTGATGGAGGACTAGCTAACTATCTCCATCGGGTTGCGAAAGCACTCGCCGGCATGGGCCATGACATCCATGTCCTCACCTTATCGGAAATTGATAAAGCTGAATTTGAGCATGCTGGGGTAACCGTCCACCGCATTACGAGCAGTAAATGGTGGTCCCAATTAGATCGCTCGACTCGATATCGTCTGCCAACCACCATTCTCTTTCTGGATTTGAGTGTTAAAGTTTATCGGAAACTGAAATGGCTCAACGCACAACGGCCGCTGCATGTCGTGCAGTTTCCCAATTATTCCTGTTGTGGCTTAGTCTCAATATGTTGCCTCAGTGTCCCGCATGTTTTGCGGGCTTCTTCTTATCTACCTGCCTGGAATGACGCCGACGAAGTAAAACGGAAGCTGGATTCGAGGATTGTGGAGCGCTTGGAACGGCTGCAATTCCGGCTGAGCCGGCATATTTATGCACCCAGTTATACCCTCCAACAAATGTTGGCGAAGGAAGCCCAGTTGCCGAACGTGCGAGTGATTCGGACACCTTTTTATGTGGAAACTCAGGACTGGGACTACTCGATCTATGATCGGTTCCTGAAGGGTAAGAAATATCTATTGTTCTTTGGCCGCTTCCAATTGCTCAAGGGCTTTCACACGCTCGCTCAGGCTTTACCTCGCGTTTTGGCGCAGTACCCGGACGCATACGCGGCTCTCGTCGGTCGGGACATGGAATCCAGTCTCGCCCCATCGATGGCAGATTATGCTCGCACTCGGTGTGGCAGTTCCGCCGAGCGACTCGTCCTGCTGGAAAACCTGCCGCATCGTCAGCTCTATCCGGTGATCGCCGGGGCACATTTGGTAGTTTTACCTTCTTTGATAGATAACTTACCGAATGCCTGCCTGGAAGCAATGGGTCTCGGCAAAGTGGTAATTGGGACAGCGGGCACGAGTTTTGACGAATTGATTTGCGAGGGAGCGAACGGTTTTCTCGTCTCTCCGAACGACCCCGAAGCCCTGGCCGAAAAAATCATCTCGGCATGGATAGATCCTAAGCTGTGCGAGATTGGCCAGGCAGCGCAGCGAAAGACACTCGAGTTTTCACCGGAGAAAACCGTCAACTCACTGTTGAGTTATTACCGTGAGATACTGCATGGATGAGCGGCGATTCGCACTAAGCAAAACTTGTCCCCTCAGCGGCGTCGTTGGCGGAATCGAATCTTAATGTAGGAGGTGCCAGAAGCGTGGGATTGAGTATTCATGGGACTAAATCTTTAATGTATGCCAGAACACAAGGAGTCTGCTTCAGCCGAACAGCGATGATAGGAAGGCAGGAGCTGCACTTAAGCGCGGATGCTTTAAGAAAAAATTTGTTAGACTTCGGGTACTTCGCGGCGGCGACCGAGGACAATGACCTGATGGGCAAAGCGGGCGGGTTCGCCGAACCACTTCTCAAGGAGTTAGGCGCAACCGAAATCTGCTCATTCGACGCGTCTGAGTATGAAGGCGCGAGCAATGTTCATGATTTGAACTCTCCCATTCACGAGAGCTTTAAGAATGCCTTCACTGCGGTGATCGACGGCGGAACCCTGGAACATATTTTCAATTTCCCGGTGGCGATTAAGAACTGTATGGAACTGGTTAAAGTCGGCGGGCACTTTATCGGAATAACTCCTACGAATAACTGGGCGGGACACGGCTTTTACCAATTCAGTCCCGAACTGTTCTTCCGGATATTTAGCAAGCCGAATGGCTTCAGAATTGTCCGTATGATTATGTTCGAGAACCAGCCCGAGGCAGAGTGGTTTGAAGTAGCCGACCCCGACGTGATCCGGGAAAGGGTATCCTTCATTAACACAAAACCCACGAACCTACTGGTGCTCGCCGAAAAAATCGAATCACTTCAAGTATTCTCCGTCCCACCGCAGCAAAGCTGTTTTGTGGCGCTGTGGAACCCCGGTAACCGGAAAACGGAGGCAGGGGCGACGCCGGCTCTAATTAATGACCGCCCCGTCGGGGAAAGATTATTCTCGAGAGTTGCTCATAAGCTTTACGGCTTCGCTCCCGCCCGGGTCAAAAGCCTTTATCGCCGTGTGCGCGATCAGCCGTTCTCCAACCCAAAATTCTTTAAGCGTATGCAAATACCCTAAGACGCGATCGAACAAGTCTGCCGATGTCGCTAACCAAGACGGTTTCACAATCGGCCCATCAGGCGGAGCGGTCTAATTCGGCATTAGGTATTAATTGTCAGCGATCAACCTGGGAGACTTCTGATTGCGCTAACTGAGGTAAATCCCTCTCGACCGCGAACCATTACGCAATTCGCTATTGCAGGTAATGAGCATGAAGATTTTTCTGGATGTAGGGAGCAATCGAGGGCAGACCGTGAATGTGATCCTGCAGCCCAGATATGGCTTTGATCTAATTTATTGTTTCGAGCCCGTACCTGAACTGCAGGAAGTTATCGCCAGGGAGTATCGTGATGCGCGCATTGTTATCAACGAAGTGGGATTGTGGAACCAGACATGCGAAAGGCCGATTTTTAGCCCCGGTTCGCAGAGTGGATCAATCTTCGCAGACAAGGTAAATGTTGATCCTCAGCACAGCGTCCGATGTAAGTTCGTGCGCGCCAGCGACTGGTTCCGGGACCACCTGACTGAAACGGATGAAGTTTACCTTAAGTTAAACTGTGAGGGCTGTGAGGTCGATATTATTGAAGATCTGCTCGACTCGAACGAGTATCGCAAGATCACCTCTCTTGGTGTGGCCTTCGACGTCAGGAAAATACCCTCACAACGCGGTCGAGAGAAAGAGATCACACGCCGGCTTGAGGAGTCTGGGGTCAGAAACTACGTAGAATTACGCGATGGCGACGATCTAAAAGAGAAGATTCATGCGTGGTTATCAATGGCCGGGGCGGAAAGGCACACGTTAGGCATTCGAATTCGACAAATTGTATACGATTGCCAAACTTTCGCCGCTCGGGTCGCGCGGTATTCGCGCCGGCGCTTTACCGGGCGGAGCTCTTGAATCGACCATCAATGTGTCTAATTCTTCTCAGGAGCGGGAGAAAATGAAAGGCGCGTGGCGCTACTATTGGAATCTCTACGCCCCCGAGCGCGGTCGCATCATCGTGGCCACCTTGTCGGCCGTCGGGCAATCGGCTGCGCTCTTGCCTGTTCCGCTGCTGATCGGTTACCTGCTCGATAAGGCGATTGTCGGCGACAACCTGCGCGCGGTATTGCTCGCGGGCGCCGGGGTCTTTGCCGCCCATCTAATCTACAACGGTCTGGTGTTGCTCACCCGCCAGTTGCTGATCGTCGCCGACACCAATGCGATGAAGGTGTTTCGGTCCGACCTCGTCGATCATCTCTTCAAGATTTCACGCGAACATTACAGCGGTTTGGATCAGAGCCGGACACAAAACACCATCGTCCAGGACACCGAACGCGTGGCGGCGATGAGCACCAACCTCATGGATCAACTAATTCCCGGACTCATTGCCTCCGCCGCGCTGATCGCCATCATGACGTGGGTCTATGCCCGGCTGGCTCTCGTGGCCTTAATCTTCTTTCCGTTTCTCTACTGGCTGCTTCACATCGTCGCGCGCAGCATGCAACGCGAATCAAAAAACTTCCGCCTGAGATTTGAGAACTTCAGCCGCAGCATCAGTCGCCTGTTGCGCGACATGACCCTCATTGAATACGCCGGAGCTGAAGATTACGAACGCGCGCGACAAAAGGAGCAGATCGGAGCACTAGGCAAAGCCCACCGCGCCTTCCATTCCGTCGTCATCAAACAGAGCGTGCTGAATCATCTGCTCGCTGGAGTCTCAGGCGCATTTGTACTGGTGATTGGTGGCCGCGGGATCGTTGTCGGCCGGATCACGCCGGGACAACTCCTCGCGTTGTACGCAGGTTTTTCGCTGCTCCGCAATCAGTGGCTAGCAGTATCGCGCGCGGTTCCTGTGGTAATCGCCGGCCGCGAATCGTTGCGCGCGCTCTGGGAAATGCTCAGCGAGGAATACCCTTCGCCGTACCACGGGACCCGCGAATTGCGCCTTGCCGGCCAGGTCAAGCTTGAAGGAGTTTTTTTTCGTTACACCGATGAACTGGTCTTGCACGCGGTCGATATGAACATCGAACCGGGCGAACGGGTGGCTCTCATTGGCGAAAGTGGCGCCGGCAAAAGCACAATCATCAATTTGATTCTCGGCTTTTACAAACCCGAACGGGGACGCATCCTGATCGACGGCTGCGAACTTGGCGAACTCGATTTGAGCTATTTGCGTCGCCAGATCGGGATCGTTCCGCAAGACCCAATCATCGTGCCCGGAACGATTGCCGAGAACATCACCTACGGGGTTTCTGAAACAAGTCCTGAAGAGATCGAACGCGCGGCGCGTTTGAGCGGCATACATGAATTCATTAGCAGCCTGCCGCGACGGTACGAGAGTTATGTCGGCGAGGAAGGAATGTTGTTATCCGGAGGGCAACGTCAGCGCATCGCGCTCGCTCGAGCCCTGCTGCGACGCCCGAGCCTTTTGATTCTTGACGAGCCGACCAATCACCTTGACGCCCGCGCCCTTCACCGCCTGATCGACTCTTTGCAAGAGCTGGAGAAGCGCACCGCCATGCTCATCGTGAGCCACAACCTGGATATTTTGCGCACTGTGCAAGTGGTCTATGTCTTAAAGGATGGGAATATCGTGGCCAGCGGCGCTCCCGATCTGATCGAGTTAGATCATCTATCGAATGAATTGCAAACAGTGGGATCTTAACGTATCAGAAGCCCGACCGTCAGGGAGGGCTTGATCGCCACAGAAGCCCTTGCTCACGCGCGGGCTTCTGACTTGGCTTGTATTGGTGGAGCCGAGGGGGATCGAACCCCTGACCTCATGAATGCCATTCATGCGCTCTCCCAGCTGAGCTACGGCCCCCTTTTTTGATTTCGGCCAAGCCGGCCGATGTCAGTGCGAGCAATGATAGAGGAGAACTCAGCGTGATTCAAAGTGAGGAAGGAGGATAAGCCGGAAACGAGATACTCTCAGCCGCTTACGCTCGGTCCAAACGACCGGCTCCACGTCCGGCTGCTCACTGCTTACTGCTCACTGGCCTTTGCCTACCATCTCCAATTCACGTTATAGAGCCGACCTAACTCATCCAGTTGCGCGCGCAACTCCAACCATTCTCGCTGTGCTTCCCGGTCCCGCTTCAGGCGATTGCGGCGCATGAACTGATCGATCTGGGCAGCGCGATTCAACAGCGTCTGCACGTCACCGGCCGTGGACTTGTGACTGTCAAAGTGATCGTGCAGACCCCTGGTCTCTTTGTAGAACTCTTTGACAAAGGCGTTGATGTCGTCCTCTCGCCGCGTGCCGTCCAGCCGGCTCTGGTCCAGGGCTGAATCCAGGCTCTTACGAAACACATCCGACTGGGTCTCGATGCGGTGAATCAATTCTTCGACCTGTTTGTCGTTGACGCGATATGGGAGTTCGACCAGAGGAGGCGTGCGCCCCTCACTGCCCCATTGCCAGGTAATGTTGTAGGCGTTAGCCAGCAGTTCCAGGTCGGCGCGCAGGGTCGCCCAATCGCCCTGCACGCGCGCATCCAGCGGACGAAGAGTCATGAACGTGTTAATTCGCGCAGCGCGCTGCAATACTGAGTCGACATCCGCGACCGTCGACTTGTGATGGTCGAAGTGATCGTCCAGATGCTTAGTCTCTTCCTCGAACGCTTTCACATAGTCGTTGACGTTTTCTTCGCGTAGGGTGCGATCCAGCCGGCTGTTGTTAAGCGCCTTCTTGAGGCTGTCGCGAAAAGTATTTGTCTTGCTCCGGATTCGATCCAGCAGGCGCGCAACTTCGCGATCGGTGATGCGATAAGGCTGGCCCGCCACCTGTGCTTCCGCACTCGAAACGAGGACCAGCAACGTGGCGAAACTGAAAATAAGTAGAATTGGTTTGGTTCGCATGGCCGCCATTTTAGCATCTCATTGACATCATTCCGCTGTTCCGATCCAACAGAATGTGTACTTATACATTTCTTTGGACATTTAGGCGTTTATTTTCATTTCAAAGCCTTACATCCGAGAAAGTTCCTGTAACTACGCGCTCGTTATCTACTACTATATTTTCAGCATTCAGAGTTCGTCAGTCACCGCTGCGCAAGCAGTTCCACAATAAGGAGAGACAATCATGAAAGAATCATTCCGTTGCGTTGTGCTCGCGTTAACTGTCGTCAGTGTCGGCGGCGTTGTCATTGCCCAGAAGAAGAGCGGGTCAGGTTCGCTGCGGTGCCTCGACTCGAGGTCCAGTGACCGCTTACAGATCCATTGCGAGATCAAGGAGCAGACCCTTCCGGCCGGCGGCGTCATCAACGTTGACGGACGCAGAAATGGCGGCGTTCAAATTAAGGGTTGGGACCGCAACGAAATCCTCGTTCGATCGCAAATTCAAACAGGAGCACCTACCGTCGCGGAAGCCGACCAGTTAGCGACGGAAATAAGAGTCGACACCGCCGGCCTGCGCATTCGCGCCGAAGGCCCGGAAGAACGCGACGACTTTCATTGGTTTGTCAGCTACGAGATTTTTGTTCCGCTGCGCTCTGATCTGGCGCTGCAGGCGAGTAACGGAGGAATCTCAGTTGTCGACATCCATGGAAGAATCGATTTCAAAACCACCAATGGTGGAGTCAACCTCGTGCGAGTTGGCGGCGCCGTGCGCGGCAACACCACCAACGGCGGCGTGAATGTCGTACTGGACGGTGCTCGTTGGGACGGCGAAGTGCTGGACGTCCACACCACCAACGGCGGCGTCAATTTGTTAGTGCCTGAGAACTACTCGGCGCATCTGGAAACCGGCACCACCAACGGAAACGTCAGCGTCAACATTCCGGTGAACATAGCGCTGACGGATCGTGGTCGCATGCCGAAAGACATCACGGTGGACCTGGGCTCTGGCGGCCCCACCGTGCGCGCCATGACCACCAACGGCGGCGTCCGCATTGGACGAACGTCAATGGAGTGACCGGGTCGCATTACCTGAAGCGGTGGTTGAGCGGGGCAGTAGCCCGACCGTGAGGGAGGGCTCCGCGTAGTGAGTGTCTGAAAAGGAGCCCTCCCTTACGGTCGGGCTACTGCCCCGTTCTCGCGCGCGCGCCTACACAACTCCCGCGCAGCATCGGGCCAGGCTGGAAACTGAAATGCGAATCCGGATTGCAGGAGCCTGGCCGGTACCACGCGGCGGCTCTTGAGGATGAGTTCAGTCTCGCTCTGCAAAACAAACGCGCCCAGTTCCAACATCCACTCGGTTGCCGGAAGCCCAAAGGGCATGCCCCAAGCCGACCGCAGCACCCGCATGAACTCTGAATTAATGAGTGGGTTCGGCGCGGCGAGATTGACCGGGCCTTCCATCTCTTCGTGCTCGATTAACCAGAGCACGGCATTGGCGAAATCCTGATCGTGAATCCAGGACATGTACTGCCGGCCATCTCCCGCGGCTCCGCCCAGTCCGAACTTAACCAGTTGCAACAGAGTAGAGAACGGACTGCCGGGATCGGGATTCATCACGATCGCCGTGCGCATTAGAACCTTGCGCGTGTTCGGCGCGGGCGAGTCGTTCACCGCGCGTTCCCATTGCGTCGCCACGTCGATACTGAATCGCCAGGTGTCCGGCGCGTTTGGTTCTGAACCGTCGATCACCCCAGTGGCTTCGTCGTTCGGCCCGTCGAATCGATGGGCGTAAATGGTGGCCGTGCTCGCCTGTAGCCAGACGCGCGGCGGCTTCCATGCCTGGGCAATCGCGTCTCCGACAACCTTCGTCGATTTCACGCGCGAGTCTTTAATGACTCGGCGATTATGATCGTTGTAGCGACAGTTAACGCTTTGTCCGGCCAGGTTGACGATCGCGTCGGCGCCTTCGAATTCAGCGGTCCAATCGCCGAGCGTCTCGCCGTCCCACGCGACGGTGCGCCATGGCTTGCTCGCCGGCGTGCGACTGAGCACGACCACTTCGTGTCCGCCCTTGTGAAACGCGCGAGCCAGCACTGTGCCGACCTGACCTGAACCTCCAGGAATAACGATCTTCATATTTCAACCACCTATCGAGTGTGCATGTCCATGACTCGCCATACGCGCTTCGACTTGAGCTATCTCGTACAGCGCAACCCTCTCCCAATAGTTCAGCACAGCGTCTTTGTTAAAGTGAATTCTCGACGGAGAGGCTAAGCCGGCAAGTGCTCCTGAAACTGCGAGCCAGGTAAGTAACCAACCGACTGCCGTCGAAACAGAGAATTCGGTAAAGCCGATTCGATCCAGATGGCCACTCAACTCGTAGAGAACAATGATGAAGTAGATTGTCAGCAGTACCCCCATCCCAACGGTGACTCGCAAAATAGCGATCAGACGTTTGCCGATCACGACAGTTATTAACCACAGCACAAAACCGACGAATGCTCCGGGAACTGCAAAAAAGGCGAGGGCGACAGGATGAAAGAGATACATGAGGCTCCACGACGGTCCGAAGTAATAAAGGCAGATCGACAGCGTGAAAGTTGCGCCGGCCATCGCGCCGCCCAAGGCGCCACGGAGCGTGAACCTAACGAAGTCTTTCATGGGTCACCTCAAGCTTCAGCCAATCCCAAGTCTCGCAACTCAGCCACCAACTTCAAAGCCCGCTTCCGCACTGGCCGCATCAGTGGATTGCTCGCCAAAGAAATCAGCTTGTCCAGCAGATCGACTGTCTGATCGATCAGCCGCAGCGTCCGCGCGCGCCGGGGTGATGAATCGTGAATCCAGAACAGAATGATCCCCATGTGATACAGCCACAGCAGGTAAGGCAATTCAGCCCGCAAGTCGCCGGGGATACGCGACTTTGTATCGCCAACCAGATCTTCGAAGAGCTTGATGCTGTCGCGACGCGTGGGTGCGGAATCGTGCGCGAAAGGATTGAGCGGACTGTGCGGGTCGGCAGCGGTCTTGAAAAGCGCTCCGGCAAATTCGTGATACGGCTCGAGCGTCGAGATCTTCAGACGCATCACCGAGAGTAGACGCGCTTTCAGACTCGTTTCTTTTTTCAGCACGGGCAGCGCCGCCGCCAGATGCTCTTCGTGCGTGCGTTGATAGAACGCCTGGATCAGATGCTCTTTCGAGCCGAAGTAGTGATAAGCGTTGCCCAGCGACACGCCGGCCTGCTTCGCGATTGCGCGCATCGTGGTCGCTTCGTATCCGCGTTCGCCGAGCAGATCGAGAGCGCTGTTAAGAATGAGCGCTTTCGTCTGCTCCCCCTTCGCCGTCTTGGTCAATTTTGTCTTTGGTTCAGAGTTCATTTGCTTACCTCGCCATTCCAGTCGCGCGGCTGATCTGGTAACGATGCTGGGAAATCAATGACACGACTCGCCGCGTGGTCGGCAGCAACTCAGGCGTCGCCAGACGATAGGACCACTCGCGATAGCGGCACAGCGCCCACAAAACCATCAGCCATGCCTTGGGACCAAAATAGACGGCGCCTTCGTTGCTGATCACCGTGAGATCTTCCGCCGTCAGGTCGTGATTCAGTTGCGGGTAACGCCGGCGCGCCGCATCCGTCTTAATCGGTATCATCTTGAGTTCGATCAGCTTCGGTTGTTCGGCGAGCCAGCCCTGGACTCGCCGGCACAATCCGCACGATGGGTCGTACAAAAGGGTCAGGGTTGACATGGCCTAAGCCTCCTGCACCGGCGTAAACGCGTCGGGGTAAACCGGCGGCGGCGCGTTGCGCATCGTCGCGCGGCGGCGCATGCGGCTGAAGATCAGCAGATTGAAAAAGTGCATGCCACCGAGAACGAGCAGCACCGTGCCGACTTTGACGGACAGCGCCTCGATACCTTCTTTGGGCGAAGCAATCTCGTACCCCAGCTTGAGTGTCAGACTGACAAAGCCGAGATTGATGAGATAGAAGCCCACCACCAAAAGGTGATTCACCGAATCTGCCAGCGGTTCGTTGCCGTGAAAGACGTCGACCAGAAAGATGCGACCGTTCTGGTGCAGCGTGTGCGCGACCCAGATAGTCAACGCTATGCTGATAGTCAGATAAATCAGGTAAGTGGCGATTTCGATGTTCATAACCAGCCCTCCTTTTTGGGAATTGAACACGTTCAACTCTTGCAGCATAGGCCTGTGTTTATGGCTTGTCAAGAACGATTTTGAACATGTTCAGAAATATGAGATGGCCAGCCAGGTCTGGGCAGCGGACGATCGAAAATGGGCCACCGATTCAGCGTCTATTTCAAACTCAGCCTTTCAAGCGCCAAAGGCGCGCAATGTAATAGCCTGGGCCATCGGCCCAGGTGCGAGCCGGCCGGGCTCCGAGCGCTGAAGGCGCGCAATGATGGCGAAAGCGTCCTTGATACTCACGGTTTCGGCCTATGGAGTCGCAATTTCGCGCTTTCAGCGCTTGAAGACTTCTACGCACTCTCACCCAGGGCGATGCCCTGGGCTATTACATTTCGCGCCTTTGGCGCTGGGACCCTGACGCCGTTATCGTCGGCGATACAGACAAGCTTCGTCTGTGATAGATTTTGCAAACTGAAAATGGATCACACACACGACCTTCTAAAATCAATCAGCAGGGCTTTAGTTGACAAATGACTTCCCAAACTCTTTTTGATGGATTGTATTCACCGGATCGCGCCGCGCAGGTAGCGGTGCTGTACGAGCACACGGAGATCACTTACCAGCAACTGCGTGAAGGAACGATGCGTGCCGCTGAAGCGTTGCAGGCATCAGGAATTGGCGCGGGAGATCGCGTCGGCATCCTGCTTAATGATTCACCCGAGTTCATTACGTCGTTTGTCGCGATAATCTCGCTCGGCGCGATCGCGGTTCCTGTCAATCTGGCTTTGCGGCGCGAGGATCAACTTTTCATCCTGAAAGACTGCGGCGCGTGCGCGGCAATCGTTGAAGCAAGAGCCGCAGAGAGCCTGTTTCAAGCTTTGGACAGCCAGACCGATGTGAAAAATCTGTTCGTAGTTAGCCGGGACGATGGATCGGTTGAATCGTTTCGTTCCGCAACTGCCGGAATTCAGGTGCAAGCTTTTGGCGGCGCGGAACGACGCCCACTCAATGACGCCTTTCCTGTGCGCGCGGATGAAGACGCGGATGCGTTTATCCTTTACACGTCGGGGAGCACGGGCGAACCGAAGGGAGCCGCGCACGGCCAGGCAGACATCTTTTACACGAACGAAACTTTTTGCGGCGAAGTGCTGCAACTTCGTGAAGGCGATCGGCTGTTTTCATCGTCGCGCTTGCCGTTCGCTTACGGGCTCGGCAACAGTTTCACATTCCCTCTGCTCAATGGGTTGACTACGATTCTTTGTCGCGAGAAACCCACATCGGATGTTATCAGTCGCGTTTTCAAAGAATATCGTCCGACGATCTTTTTCGGCGTGCCGGTTGTCTACAGCATGCTGCTTGAGCATCATCGCGGCGGACACGAATTGGATACGCCGAGTTTGCGTCTTTGCGTGTCGGCGGGCGAGGCCTTGCCGGCGCAATTGGGCGAGGACTGGCAGAAAACTTTTGGCGTCGAGGTCCTGGATGGAATCGGCTCGACGGAGATGTTGCATATGTTCATGTCGAACCACGAAGGCGAGGTGCGTTATGGCAGCAGCGGAAAGTTGTTGCGTGGTTACCAGGCGCGGTTGATGGATCATGAGGGCGTCACGACGCCGACCGGCGAAGCCGGAAACCTTTGGATTCGCGGCGGCAGTGCAGCCACGCGCTACTGGCAGCGGCCTGAGACTTCCGCGGAAACTTTCGTTGATGGTTGGGTCCGCACCGGCGATCTCTATGCCACGGACGCCGATGGTTTCTGGTGGCACCAGGGGCGCAGCGATGATTGTTTCAAGCCGACCGGGCAGTGGGTCTCGCCGATTGAAGTCGAGAGTGTTCTGCTGCGAAATGAAGCCGTGCGCGCCGCCGCGGTCGTAGAGGGATTCGATGAACATCGATTGTCGTGCGTGTGCGCCTTTGTGGTGTGCACGAACGACAAAGACGAGACCGCCGAGGAATCCCTGCGCGCGCTGTGCGCCAGCGCGCTGCCGCGATTCAAGCAGCCGCGTCGTTATCTTTTTGTTTCGGAATTGCCTTACACTGCGACCGGAAAAGTGCAGCGGTTTAAGTTGAGAGAACAATTGCGCAGTTCAGAGTTCAATCTTTAGATTGCGTTTGACCACGCGCAAGCTAAAGCTTGAACTCTAAACATCATGACTGAAAAAAGCATCCAGGAAACTTATGCGCCGAACAATGCCTGCTTTGGTTGCGGACCGGCGAATGAAAAAGGGCTGCACATTCGCAGCTTTCCGCGGGGAGATGAAGTTATCGCCACGTTCCAGCCCGAAACTTATCAAGAAGCATTCCCCGGAATGTTAAGCGGCGGCATCATCGGCACACTGCTCGATTGCCATTGCAACTGGGCGGCGACATATCACTTGATGAAGCAGGCCGGATTGGATCATCCGCCCTGCACGGTCACCGCGGACTATGCGATTAAGTTGCTGCGGCCGACGCCAACCGACGAACCGGTCGAGTTGCGCGCTCGGGTGGTTGAGTCAACTGACGATCGCGCCATCGTTGAAGGTGAGTTGATCGCTCACGGCAAGATTTGTGCGACGTGCCGCGGAACTTTCGTGGCTGTTAAGCCGGGCCATCCGGCGTATCATCGTTGGTAGGGTTGACTCGGGGGACTCGCTCTCACCTAACCACGATCTTTGTTTTTTTCTGCTCCCTATCAACCGCTACATAAATGACTTCTGCTTGTGTAACCTGCACGCGTTCGCTGGGACCGCCGTATCGCTCTGCCTCAACTACTACGCGCACGGTGATTGAAGTCGTGCCAATCTTCAGGGTTTCGGAATAAAAGCTCACCAAATCACCGACGAATACGGGAGCGTGGAAAATGACTTCGCGCATGGCCACAGTCACAAAGCGATCCATGCCGGTGTGGCGGTGAGCTTCGATCGCGCCGGCCATGTCGATGTAGCTCAGGATGACGCCGCCGAAAATCGTGCCCTGCGAATTTGTGTCTCGCGGCAGCATCGCGATGCGGATTGCCGGATCAGAGTTCATAGCTGGAATCGTAAATGGTAAATCGTAAATGGTAAATGGGAGATGATAAGTGCCGCCGAGAATTTTGGGTGGGATTCACGGGCGGGACGCCGTGTCACCTCGGAACAAAGGCCACTCAGCGGTGTCTAAGTGGGCGTCCTAATTTCCCACGCGGAGAGGTTTTCATCATGTTCGAACTCCTTGAGTTAATTCTCGCATCTCCGATCGGCGTCTTTATCTTTGCCGGGTTGCAGGACGTGCTTTACGCTGTAATTGTTGCTGCAGATTGCGACGAATGTGGGTTCAACGATCTGGGCAAACTGCTTTTCGGCGGAGTGACCGCGGCGATCCTGGTCGGCGTAGTGATTTCAGTCTTAGCTCGCCGCATGAAAGAGAAAACACCGAGCGCTTCCGAATTCGTCTCGATACGATCGCCTGTTGACGATAAATCCCTCCGAGCCGTCCAAAAGAATTTACAGCGGGCCTTTCGTTCCCTTGAGATGAATGCCGGCATCCGGTCGCTACCGCTCGCGATTCTGTACCAGGAGATCGTTATCAGGACACGAATGGATACCAGGGCGTATTGCGAAAAATCCAGAAGAAGATCAAGAGCGCGAGCCAGGCCCACAGATAAATTGGCGGAATGAAGAGACGCCGCTGTGGTTGGCCCGTCACGGCGCTGCGCGTGAATCCCAGAAAGCCGTAGACGATAAACGGCAGCGTCAGCACCATAAGCGGGTTCAGCTTGAACGCGCTGATTGGATGCAGGTGAAGTAATTGATAACAGGCGCGAGTGGACCCGCACCCGGGACATTGCCAACCGGTTACCAGCCGGAACGGGCACTTGGGAAAGAATTGATTAGCGGGGCTGGCCGGGTTGAAAAGAAAGAGGAAGATTGTGATGGCCCCGAGTCCCAGCCAAACGAATGACGCGATGGCCAGTTGGCGTGTGCGATCAACGCTTACCGGAATAAAGTGAAAGCCAGCCATAATCTAAAATCGCTTACGGAATAACGTCAAAGCTGTCTTTGTCGGCAATTCTATATATGTAAAAATCGGTGTCGAGGGTAAATACTTGCTTCAACCCGGAAGCTTCAGCTAACGCTACGATTGAAGCATCAGCCAAGTCCATCGGAACATCCCCATATTTTTCCATGAGAGCTTGCATGCGAGCAGCTTCCGCCGTACTGGGAGTGTGAATCAGGACGGCGCCTTCGTTCAAAGATTTCCATAAAGCCTTTTGGCCGCTTCGACGCATTGTTGATGAGCAACGCCCTGACCCTTGTCAATAAGGGCGATCAGCGGACCGGCATCGGTCAAGGTCATGGAATCCTTAAGCCCTGCTTCCGAAACTTTTCAGCGAGCGCGATACTGAATGCGGTTTGGTGACTGTTTTGGGTTTCAGTGCTGTCAACGGATCCGATCAGGTCGTTCAAGAGTTCCGGAAGTGGGCGCTCTTGGGAGCATGCGTCTGACGTGGGCAGATTAATTGCCAGCCATTCCGCAGGCGTCACGCCACCATCACGCGCTGCTTTGGCGAGCGCCTCAAAAACTTCATCTGGTAACTCTAGTGTCTGACTCATAGGCTCTTACTTCCAGTCTTCGTCATCCAGCGGATTGTCGCAGAATTCAAGGCTGCTCTGACCGGCCAAAACCAATTCGTCGGAATCCCGTTAGGCGATTCGACTACAAAGGCAGTCACATGGACTGCTGGAGCTAACGGCGCCTCAAGTTCCAGGCGTCCGCCATCTTTCACCTCAGTGTGGAATTTGAGCGCTGTTGGTTGCATTTTAGAACTACCCAAATCACTCGCATTATATCCTTAAGCCACTTCATTGCCCATCGCATGATCTGAAATCCGCAGCCGACTCGAAAATAACCTGAGCCGCTGCGGAATCGTTTACTCGCAGCTTGATCGTTTAGATCGGCGCCTCAGAACCAACCCTTCTTTTCGATGAGGTAGGTTCTCACAAAGTCTTCATCGCTCTTGGTGAGATACATGATTCCTTCGACGATTCCGATTACGTGCATGATCGGGTAGAGCGCGCCGCAACTCAGCACCGACACCAGCAACATGGTCAGCCCTTCCTTCTGATAGCCGAGCATGAATTTATGAATGCCCAGGCCACCCAGAATGATGGCCAGAATGCCGCCAATGACTTTCTTGTCGGCGCCGACCTGTTTCCAGTCCTGCACTGCTGACTGGCCATATATCGGCGTGGGCGGCTGAATCGGTTGGTAGCCACCGATTGCCGGAAGCGGTGCCTGACACTGCAAACAGATTTGTGAATAGTCGTCGTTCTGCGCGCCGCACTTGGTGCAAAAAACAACCATCGTAGCTGAATCCTCAAGCTGAAGCGGGGAATCCTCCGGCTTGGGAGGATTCCCCGGCACATCCAGGCATTTCGAGGTCGGCGAACAAGCGAGGACGAGCGCTGTATTATTCAACAACGCTGTTCCGAGTGCAGGATCGCGCTCGTTAGTTTGCCGCGATGCCTAACGCCACCCGGACAATATCGTCGCGCACCAACTAGCGATTGCCCATCGCGCTCAAGCCCACACCCAGCACAAGCATGATCACGTAGATGAGAATGCCCAGTACGCCCAGTCCAATGGCGATAAAGCTGAACATCTTGGCTTTCTTGGACGAGTCTTCCGCGCCGGCGGTATCGCCCGCAGCCAGCTTACTATTTACCTGAGTGGCAAAAATAATCGCCGGGATTGCCAGCGGCCAGCAACAGAATATCGAGATGATGGCGGGCACCAAATAGTTCGGTACAGTTGCCGCTCCGCCGCCTGACGCGGGGGGCGGAGTCCAGTTTTGCGACATGTTTTAGTCTCCTACTTTTTTTGATTTCGCACTGCGAGCTTTCCCAAACGATGAGGCCGACCGGAAGCAATCTCTGCGCGCTCTGATGCAAAACCCGGCAGCGAACGCGACGGTGTCCTGCTTAAACGATTTAACTGAAACTAAGCTCTTTTTTCCGGGTTTAGACCGCAAATAGCGTCTGCATAACTAACAAAAGACATGCTGTATTGTCAATCTAATTCATGAATTAAACATCGGGGATGGTTCGCCTGGTCCAAGAAACGAGAGCGGGCCGTCCGGTACACGATTGACTACACAAACCGAAATCGAGGATAGTCTGAGCCGGTTACGAAAGGCTCTGGCGGAGCAGAGTGCTAATCGCGTGCGACTTCAGGCCCTATCCTAAGCAGTGAAACAAATTCTTCAGAACCTCAAGACGGGTGCCGTAGCGGTGACCGACGTTCCGGCGCCGGTGGTCCGCCCGGGATTTCTGTTGGTGCGCACGGCGGCTTCGCTGATCAGCGCGGGTACCGAACGCATGACGGTTGAAGCTGGACAGAAGAGCCTGATGGGACGCGCGTTCGACCAGCCGGCACTGGTCAAGCAGGTCATCCAAAAGGCGAGGACTGAAGGCGTCCTGAATACGATCGAAGCAGTCCGATCCAAACTGGGGTCTCTGGTGGCGCTCGGCTACAGCGCGGCCGGCACAGTGTCGGAAGTCGGCGAAGGTGTCACCGAGTTTCGCCGGGGCGATCGGGTGGCGTGCGCCGGCGTGGGCTACGCGTCGCACGCGGAAGTCCTCTCGGTCCCGAAAAACTTGTGCGTTCGCTTACCGGAACCGGTCAGCTTTGATGCGGCAGCGTTTAGCACTCTGGGAGCAATCGCGCTGCAAGGCGTGCGACTTACAGAGCTTACGCTGGGCGAATCCGTGGTGGTGATCGGCCTCGGCTTGATTGGACAACTCGCAGTGCAGTTACTCCGGGCAAATGGTTGCCGGGTGTTCGGTATCGATCTTGACGAGACAAAGGTCGAGTTAGCACGGCAGTTCGGCGCCGACATCGGCTCTGCCACCGAAGAAGATGCGAAGCGCAGCGTGATGGAATGGTCGCGTGGACGAGGGGCCGATGCCGTTCTGATTACGGCGGCGACTTCGTCGAATCAACCGGTGGAACTCGCGGGCGAGATCTCGCGGTCAAAAGGGCGGGTGGTCGTGGTGGGCGCGGTCGGACTGAACCTTCCGCGCAAGCCTTATTACGATCGCGAGCTCTCTTTCCGCATCTCGATGTCCTACGGTCCAGGCCGCTACGATCCGGAATACGAAGAGCGCGGACACGATTATCCTTTCGGTTACGTGCGCTGGACCGAAGGCCGCAACATCGAAGCTTTTCTTGATCTACTGGCTGAGGGCCGCATTAATGTCGAGCCTTTGATTACTCATCGATTCAAGCTTGCGGAAAGCGAACGCGCTTACGAATTGATCACTGGCGACCAACCTTATCTCGGCGTCGTCCTGCAGTACGACCCCGAGCGCGAGCTCGAGCAGCGGATCCCCCTGGCGGCAAAACCTTCAGCTCCGGCGGCGAGCGTCCGCGTCGGTTTGATCGGCGCCGGAGGTTATGCGAAGGCGATGCTGTTGCCGAACTTCAAAGCGGCAGGGGCAGAGTTTCAATCCATCGCGACCGCCTCGGGCGTAACGGCGCGCGCCGTCGGCGAGCAGCACGGATTCCGCTTCTGCGTCTCGAGCGCTGAAGAAGTAATCGATGACGATCAGACAAACCTGATTGTGATCGCTACGCGACACGATATGCACGCAAAGCTGACGCAAAGAAGCCTGGAGCGCGGGCGCCACGTATTTGTCGAGAAGCCGCTCGCTTTGAACGATGAAGAATTAGACGGCGTCCTGGCGGCGGCTGAACGAGCCGGCGCGCAGTTAATGGTCGGCTTTAACCGTCGCTTCTCGCCGCTGGCGCGCAGGGCGCGAGAGTTGTTCGCTGAACGAGCCGCGCCGCTGTCGATCAATTATCGCGTCAATGGGGGCAGGATTCCGCGCGGGCATTGGGCCCACGATCCGAAAGAAGGGGGCGGCAGAATCGTCGGCGAGGTTTGTCACTTCATCGATTTTATGCATTTCATTACCGGCTCGCTGACCACGCGCGTTTACGCCGAAGCCATCTCCAGCGGCAATCAGGACGTCATCAACGACGACTCAGTCTTTATCACTTTGCGTCTGGCCGACGGTTCAAATGGATCGATCGCGTATTTGGCCGAAGGCGATCGCGCCATGACCAAAGAGCGGATTGAAATTTTCGGTGGCGGCAAGTCATTCGTGATCGATGACTTTCGCAGCGCGACCACTTTTCAGAACGGACGCGAAACCAAAACCAAACTCCGCGAGCAGGACAAGGGACAGAAGGACGAAGTACGCGCGGTGTGCGCGGTCGTGCGGGAAGGCAAGCCGGCGCCGATTGGCTTGGACGATCTGGCTGCGACGACGCGCGCTACCTTTCGGGTGCTGGACTCGCTGCGGACTGGGTTGCCGGTTGAAGTGTGAGATTCTATTCCCCTCTCCCGGTGGGAGAGGGGCTAGGGGAGAGGGTGCGAAGCTTAGCGGACTGTTTTGTTTGTCCGTTGTGCTTACCAAAGACAATTTACCAATACCAACGTGATCGGCGTTAAGCCCTCACCCTAACCCTCTCCCAAAGGGAGAGGGAATCAGAAAAACTCCACCAAACATGCACAAGGTCATCATCGTTGCGGGCGCGCGGCCCAACTTCATGAAAGTGGCGCCCATTGTAGCGGCGATGAGGCGGCGTCACGGCGAGTTCCAACCCCTCCTGGTGCACACCGGACAACATTACGACGAAGCAATGTCGGAGGCGTTCTTCCGCGATCTGGAAATGCCTGAGCCCGACGTGTATCTGGGCGTCGGATCGGGCAGCCACGCAGCCCAGACCGCAGCGATAATGCAGGCATTTGAACCGGTTGTGATCAAAGAGCAACCGGATTGGGTGGTTGTCGTTGGCGACGTAAATTCGACGCTGGCGTGTGCCCTTGTGTCCGTGAAGCTCGGCATTAGAGTCGCGCACGTCGAAGCTGGTCTGCGCAGCCGTGATCGAACCATGCCTGAAGAGATCAATCGCCTGCTGACGGATCAGATTGCCGACTTGCTCTTAACTCCTTCGGCCGATGGAGATGAAAACCTGCGCGCCGAAGGTATTCCAACAGAGCGCATCAGGTTGGTCGGCAATATCATGATCGATTCGTTGCTAAGCCAACTTGATCGCGCTAAACAATCCACCGCACGCGCGGACCTCGGTCTGGCTGACAAGGAATATGCGGTGCTGACATTGCATCGCCCGTCGAATGTCGACGATACGGTCGCATTCGTTCAAATCATCGAGGCGCTGGACGAAATCGCGCGACGATTGCCGATTGTTTTCCCGGCGCATCCACGAACGCGCAAAATGATCGTCGAGCTGGGCGTGGCCGACAGCGTCGAGCAAATCAAAGGCTTGCTGGTTATCGATCCAGTTGGTTACCTGGATTTTCTGCAACTTCTCAGCGGCGCGCGTTTGGTCTTGACCGATTCCGGCGGGATTCAGGAAGAAACAACTGTGCTGGGCATTCCCTGCGTTACCCTGCGGGAAAACACCGAGCGGCCGATCACGGTGGAGATGGGCACCAACATCATCGCCGGCACCAATCCAGCGAACATCATCAAGGCGGCAATGAGCGCGCTCGACAATCCCCCAAACAGATCCGCCCCGCGGGTTCCGCCGCTCTGGGATGGGCACACCGCGGATCGGGTCCTGGATGCCCTGATTGAAAAGGTTGAATAGAGTGAATCGGGACAGGCGAAATCATTTTCCATTTCTCATTTGACATTTTTCATTGACCATTGCGTCGCAAGCGGCACCGCTTATGGCAGCAGGAATGGCAAATGAGAAATTTCAAATGGAAAATGGAAAATCGCTCGACCGGCAGTTTGCCCTTTCACCTCTTCCCCTTTACCCTTTTCACTTCTTCTCCGGCAAATGATCACGTTCGCAAAGACTAAGCGCATGCTCCGCGGCGAGGTCAGTGTGCGCACGGCGGCGCTCGAAACCCTGCGGCGCCTTCGCGCTGCGCTCGATCGACGCCGCGAGCGTGCCAGCCTTTCCCTGATCGATCGCCAGCCGGCACGACTGCGCGACGAATTTGCGCGCCTTTCCGCCCCGTACTTGCTGGCGCATTTTCGTTCGCGTCAGTCGCCTGAATTCTTTCCGGGTTTCGCCGCCGGCGCGGAACAAGCAGCGGCCTTACAGCAAGAGATTCTTCCTGACGAGTCAACGGATTTGATTACCCAGGCCAAGCTCATAGCTAACGAGCATTGCTGGTCGCTGCTCGGCCTGGGCAAAAAGTGTTTCGGCGCGGGAGAGATTGATTGGAATCTCGATCCTCTTTCCGGTTATGACTGGCCCCTCGCTCATCACGCGGATATCAAACTGATCAGAGACGACGGCTCAGACGCGCGGGTGGTTTGGGAGTTGAATCGGATGGCGCAGCTCATCACTTTGGGGCGCGCCTACGCGGTCACTGATAATCAGCGATTCAGCACTGAGTTTTTTCGCCAACTCGCAAGCTGGCGGGAACAGAATCCGGTCGGGCGGGGCGTGAATTGGAATTGCGCGATGGAAGTCGCGCTGCGCGTGATCAACCTGCTCGCCGCGTTCGAGTTGTTTCTGCGCGCACCGCAAATGAACGAAGCCGAGCTGGCTGAACTTCTCAGGATGTTCGATCAGCATGGCGCTCATATCCGGCGCAACCTGGAGTATTCACACATCGCGACCAGTAATCACTATCTGGCCGACGTGACTGGACTCTTGTGGTTGGGAGTCTTGCTGCCGGAATTGGATTCAGCGCGCGAATGGCGCGACTTTGGCTTGCAGGAGCTGCTCAGCGAGATGGACAAGCAACTCCTCCCGGACGGAGCGGACTATGAAGCTTCGACCGGCTATCATCGTTTGAAGCTGGAGTTGTTTCTCTACTCTTTCGTGCTCTGTCATATCAATGCGATCGACATCGACCAGAAATACTGGGACAAGCTACGCGGGATGATCGAATACGTGCGTGCTTACCTGCGACCCGACAACCGCGCGCCGTTGATTGGTGATTCAGACAGCGGGCAGATCTTTCCGCTGGTGCGCCGCGCGGGGGACGATCACGCTTATGTGCTGGCGCTGGGCGCGACAGTTTTCCATGAACCGCGTTTCAAGAGTGAAGGGTCACGCCCGCCTGAGGAGTTACTTTGGATTTTGGGCAAGCAGGGCCTGAATGATTATGAAGCACTGCCCGCCGGAGAGGCTGCCGAGTCGCGCGCGTTTCCTGACGCCGGGACGTACGTTCTGAGGCGAGGCGATCTCTATATGCTTTTCAACGCGAGCGGTTGCGGCGTCAACGGCCGCGGATCGCACGGCCACAACGACGCGCTCAGCATTGAAGTCTCTGCCTGCGGATCGGCCTTCATCGTCGATCCCGGATCGTACGTTTACACCGCCGACCTGCGTGAACGCCACCGGTTCCGCTCCACCTCTTATCATTCCACCGTCGAGGTTGACGAGGTCGAGCAAAACACTACCGACGAAGCGGCGCCGTTTGTGATTGGCGACGAAGCGCATCCGCGGGTCATTGGTTGGCAGAGTGACTCCGAAGCTGATGTGGTGGTCGCGGAGCATGCTGGTTACCAGCGCTTGCCGCAGCCGGTCACCCATCGTCGAACCGTTCAGTTTGATAAGCAACAACGTTTCTGGCGGGTGGAGGACACGTTGAGCGGCGCAGGAACGCACGACCTTGCTTTTCGTTTTCACTTCGCGCCCGAACTCGAGATTAGCGTAAGCGCTGACGGAACGATCGACGTGTGCGATAAGATGAGCTTGGCGCGTCTGTTGATTAAAGCGAGCGGGCTGGCTGCCGAGCCGGTCCTGGAGTCGCGCTTTTCTTCTCGGGATTATGGGGCGAAAGAGCAGTCAGTGTCGGTTTGCTGGAGCATGCGGGCTGCGATGCCTTTTACTGCGCAATTCGTGTTGATTCCGGTTTGTGCAGGCGAGGCCCCGAGCGAACGCCTGCGTTTGAGTGGCGAGTTATCCATGTCTGACGAACCTTAGAGTGTAATCGGGGCAGTAGCCCGACCGTTAGGGAGGGCTACATTTGGCGGTGAGCCCTCCCTAACGGTCGGGCTACTGCCCCGTTTTCTAAAGCATGTGCGGCATCTGCGGAGTTTGGGAATACGGCGCCCTGCGCGGAAATGTCGAGCCCGCTCTGGTTGAGCGGATGCGCGACGTGATGACTCACCGTGGGCCGGATGACTCGGGCGAATTAATCTTTGATGAAGGCCGCGGCGGTTTTGGATTTCGCCGGCTTTCGATTATCGATTTGTCTGAAGCCGGTCATCAGCCGATGCGCGGTTGCACCGATCGCGTCTGGTTGGTTTTCAACGGAGAGATTTACAACCACGCTGAATTACGTGAAGGCCTGGAACAGCGCGGCCATGTCTATGCTTCCCGCACCGACTCGGAAACCATCCTGCATCTTTATGAAGAACGCGGGCTCGATTTTGTTCATGACATCGAAGGCGACTATGCGATCGCGTTGTGGGACGCTGACCGCGAACAACTCGTATTGGCGCGAGATCGCGCGGGCGTCAAGCCGCTCTACTTCTATCAACAGAATGGGCGGTTCATGTTTGCTTCCGAGATCAAAGCCATCCTCGAACATCCTTCAGTGACGCCCGAAGTAAACGAAGAGGCGCTCTATCACTATCTTACTTTCGTAACTACGCCGGCGCCGCAAACTCTCTTTCGTAACGTTCAGAAACTTCCCGCCGGCCACATGCTGGTCGTCAATCGTGGTGGGGCAGCGCGCATAACACAATATTGGGACGCGCTGCCTCCGGCTGATCCAGTTGTTCGGACTGAGGCGGAGCATCAGAAAAATATTCTGGAGTTGCTGCGGGCCTCGATTAAGAAACGCATGATGGCTGATGTGCCCTTCGGCGTCTTTCTCTCCGGCGGTGTCGATTCGTCGGCGAATGTGGCCTTGATGTCTGAGCTAATGACCCAGCCGGTCAGAACTTTTACGGTCGGCTTTCATGATACTGACGAATTAAACGAGCTGGAGTCGGCGCGGGCGATCTCGAAACGGTTCGGCACGAATCATCAAGAGGTAATGATTGGCCGCGAAGAGATGACGAAGTTTCTTCCTGAACTAATATTTCATCAGGACGAGCCCATCGCCGATCCGGTGTGCGTGCCACTTTACTATGTTTCGAAACTGGCGCGCGACTCGGGCACGATCGTGGTGCAGGTCGGCGAGGGCTCGGATGAAATCTTTGGCGGTTATGATTGGTTCCGGCAGTACTTGCAGATCCAGGAAAGGTTCTGGCGGCATGCCGAGCGTTTCCCGGTCTCCTTTCGTCGCGCCGGATCGATCTTAGCAGAACCGCTGGTCAAGAAGGTGCTGAAAAAACGAATGGCCAGTGAATTAGTTCGGCGGCTGGGAGCAAACGAATCGCTATTCTGGGGTGGCGCGGTGGTGTTTGACGAAACGATGAAGCCGGCTGTGCTCTCGCCGGCCATGCGCGCGCGATACAACGGCCTGTCCACGTACAACGTCGTGCGCGAGTATCAGGAGACGATTGCGGCCGCGCGTCCCGATTCGGATTACGCCGCGCGCATGACCTACCTGGAATTGAAACTGCGTCTCCCTGAGCTGCTGCTGATGCGCGTGGACAAGATCACCATGGCCACTTCGATCGAAGCGCGGGTTCCCTTTCTCGATCATCATTTGATTGAGTATGCGATGGGTCTGCCAAGAAATCTGAAAGTGAAGGGCACGACCGGAAAGCACATTTTGAAGCGGGCCCTGGAAACTGTTTTGCCGGCAGATGTTTTGTATAAGCCCAAGCGTGGGTTTGGCGCTCCCACCCGCGAGTGGTTCCGCGGACCTGGAGGCAAGGGTCTGGTTCAGCAACTGATGAACTCGGCGATACGCGAGCGGAACTTTTTTGACTATTCATTTATCCAGCGGATGGCCGACGAACACGCGCGGGAGACGCGCGACTGGAGCGCAAACCTTTGGTGCCTGCTTAACTTGAGCTTGTGGTACGACCATTGGATTGCCGGCACGAACTAAAGAGAGCGTGTCAGAAGCCCGACCGTCAGGGAGGGCCAGACCGGCAACCACTCGTGTTGAAGCACCGATCTGACGCGAGAGTCGCCCTTGCTTACGCGCAGGCTTCTTACACACGCTGCACACTGACCAGACGCAACCCAAATTGGACCCCAGCATGAGCGATCAGACCCTTACGCCAATTGAACCCGAAGCCTACGGCAGCTTCATGTCCGGCGTCGCGCTGACTTTCGGAACTCGGCTGGTGATGCTGGTGGGGATGGTTGGATCTAGTGTCGTCGTGGCGCGCTGGTTGGGACCTGTAGGCCTGGGCACTGTCGCCGTGCTGAATACGACCGTAATGCTCGCGTTGCAGATTGGCAGCGCGGGACTTCATTCAGCCAACACCTATTTCATCGCCAGGGATCGGAAAAGCCTGGGGCCCGTGTGGGCTAACGCTGTCGCTTTCGCGATCATCGCGGGCGCCGGCCTCGCCATAGCCGTGATCGCGCTGGCCGAAATCAGGCCGGCGCTGTTTGGGGACGTACCCGTCAGGCTGGTGGCGATAATAGCGATCTCGATTCCATTTCAGCTCGTTATCCTACTTGGACTGAATGCCCTGCTGGCAATGGATCGAATCGGGCAGCTTAATCTGCTCGATTCCCTCGCGCCTGCGCTCGCCTTCGCCAATGCAGTTGTCGTGCTCGTTATACTGCGCGCCAACCTGACAACGCTGGTGGTATTCAATACCGCGGCGGTGATTGGGATCGCTGTGGCAATGGTTTGGGCCGTCGGGCGATTGTGGGTGCGGCAGAAAGAGCGGCGTGCCTGCCGGCCTGATGCAGCACTACTAAAGAAAATGCTGGGCTATGGCATGAAGTTCTATGTTTCGATCATGGCGAGTGTGGTTATCTTTCGCGCCGACCTGCTGATCGTCAATCACTTTCGCGGCGCCGGCGAAGCTGGTGTCTATGCGGTCGCCTCACAAGTTTCTTTCCTGCTGATGATGTTGCCGGGAGTGATTGGCATGTTGCTGTTTCCACGCGTGGCTTCTGCCCAGGATCCTCGCGGTGAGTTTGCGATACGGGTTACCCGGCACGGATCGTTCGTTATGTTGATTATGTGCGTGGTTGCCGCCGTCGGATCATTTGCGTTGCCATTGGTTTACGGTGCGCGTTTCGCGGACGCGACGATTCAATTGCTGATTCTATTGCCCGGTGTTTTTCTGGTCGGTATTGAATCAGTGCTGGTGCAGCATTTCACCGGAACAGGCTTGCCGGTCGCGATTCCGGTGTTCTGGCTGATTACTCTGGCAGTCAGTCTCGCGCTTAATCTGGCGCTGGTGCCCGGGTTCGGCGCGCGCGGCGCCGCGGTCACTTCGACAATAAGTTACGCGTTAATCTTTGTCCTGGTGACGGTTTACTTTTGCATGAAGACCGGCCGGCGCCCGGGCGAAATATTTCTTTTGCGCGGAGGCGAGCTGAGAAACTTGCTCGCGCGGGTCCGCCTGGCGTCCCCAATGAAGGCCCACGAGTAAATCCTGCATGAAGATAGTTCTGCTTGTGCTCAGTGGTGATCCGGATCAAGCTCGCGCATGGTTGCGGCAGAGATATCCCGGCGCCGTGATCGAAAGCATTCCCCGCGATCAGCTTGAAAGCAATGCACCGTTGGGTAGGATCCGTGTGTTGCGTTCACTTCGTCCGGAGATCTTTGCGGTAGCCACGGAACGGCTTGCCTGGCAGCGGGGCCAGAACGCACTCTTACTTTTCGGAGCGTTGGCCGGTGCGCGGCGCGTCGTTATCATCGACACGAGCGGCGATAGCAGACAAGAGACGAGCGCGGCGATTTTATCGCGGATGCCGTTTCGTTTTGCGAGTGAGTCAGCAGCCAGCGCTTTGGCAATCACGAAGTCGCACGCCCATTTGAAACGACTTGAACAGGCAATCAGGAATCGGGCTACCTTAGGCTCCGGCGGAGCCGGACGCAAACCTGATGCTGTGCGGATAGCCTATCTGCGCAGCACGCCCAGCGCCGGCACTCAGGCAGGCGGCGCGGCCACCCACATCAACGGCTTTGTCCGCGGTGCTACCGAGTTGGGAGCGGAAGTTACGGTCATCAGCAACGATCGCATCGCCGGATTCGACGAGACTAAGTTCGTGTTGATTGATCCGGAACCGGTGGGAACCACGCGTGCGTCTTTCGACCTAAGGAACAATCTCATTTTTTCCGTGGGAGCGCTGCGAGAGATTGAACGCTCGCCAGTTGATCTTATCTATCAGCGTTACGGCCGCTTTACCTGGGCCGGAGTTGAAGCCGGCCTGCGCACTGGTCTGCCATTGTTTCTGGAATACAACGGATCGGAAGTTTGGATTGGAAAACACTGGGACATGTCCGGCATGATTCCGCTGCTGGAAAGATTCGAGCGTTTGAACCTGGATGCCGCCACACGTATCTTCGTCGTATCGGACGTGGAGCGGCGCAACCTTCTGCGCGCCGGAATCGCCGATGAAAAAATTGTCGTCAATCCAAATGGAGTCGATACTGAAAAGTTTCGCCCCGGCATTGGCAGCGAGACAGTTCGTCGCGAACTGGGCGTGGCCGCAGATGAGACGCTCGCCGGTTTCGTCGGCACGTTTGGTCCCTGGCATGGCGTTCTGACTTTGGCCGAAGCTGTCACTCTGCTGCCCACGGATTCCGGCGTGCGCTTCCTGCTGGTGGGCGCCGGCAGATTTCGTGAAGAAGTCGAGCGCATCATTCGTGCTGCGGGAAAAGAGGGCCAGGTCATTTTCACGGGCCACGTCGATCATGAACGCGTTCCCGCCCTGCTCGATGCGTGCGACATCCTGCTGTCGCCGCACGTGCCGTTGGAAGATGGCAGCGAGTTTTTCGGCTCGCCCACAAAATTGTTCGAGTACATGTCGATGGGTAAGGGAATAGTTGCGAGTCGTCTGGGTCAGATTGGTGAGGTGCTGGCGGATCGCGAGACGGCCCTGCTGACTGAACCCGGCGATGCGATGGAGTTGGCTGACGCAATCTTGCGTCTGAGTATTTCGCGAGAGTTGCGCGAGCGTCTGGGCGCCGCCGCGCGCCAGGCGGCGATTGCTAAGCACACCTGGAAACATAATGCGCAACGTGTGCTTGACGCTTATGTGTCCTGGTCAACGGGTCTCAAAAAATTTGGTGTCCGGGTTTGAGTTTTTCAGGAAGACTTCCCAAATGGCTACTACTCTGGGAATCGGTCCGGAAGCGGAAAACATGAACCTCGCCGAAGAAAAGCAGCGTGCCCGCGAGCAGTGGGGCGAAGACCCGTGCGGCGCCGTCTATGGGCGCGAGCATGAATTTGGCACGCGCGAATTTTTTGACGAGGTCGAGCGGCATCGTTACACCGAGTACGCGCCCTGGATGCCAGAGGTCATGGGCTTCAACGATTTTGCCGGCGCGCGTTTGCTTGAGGTGGGCTGCGGCATGGGCACGGACCTTTTGCAGTTCGCGCGCGGCGGCGCGAAGGTCACCGGCATCGATCTGACACCCCGCTCAATACAGATTTCTCGGCAGCATTTGGACGTCTACGGCGCCAGCGGCGACTTTGCGATTAGTGACGGCGAAAACCTTCCTTTCGTAGACGAGAGTTTCGACGTCGTTTATTCGAACGGCGTGCTGCATCACACGCCCGACACCGCCGGCGCTGTCCGCGAAGTTCATCGTGTGTTGCGCCCCGGCGGCCAGGCGCGCGTGATGCTCTATCATCGCGGTTCGGCCGCCTATTGGGGAGACATCATTCTGCGTCACGGCGTGTTGAACGGTGAACTGCTGCGCGGACACTCGCCGGAAGAGATCATGAGCCGGCACGTCGAATTCAACGAAAGCGGCGGGCGGCCATTGGTGAAGGCTTACAGCCGGCGTGAAGCGCGCAAACTGTTTTCGATGTTCAGCGAAGTCAGGATCCAGGTCGAGCAATTGACGCGGCCGGAGCTTTACGTTATCGGACGATTTATTCCGGAAGGAATATTTCGATCCCTGCGCCGCAGCGTTGGCTGGAACGTGATCGTGGCGGCGCGGAAGTGAAGCTGTAGCTCATTTCTCTTGCGAGATCGAACGTCGCCCGATTGCTAATCCAATTAAGATTAAGAGCGCCAAACGTCTACGCCGAAGGCGTAAAATAACTCAGCCCAGGGTAACACCCTGGGTTAGAATTACCCCCAGTCGTTCTTACCCCTGTAAGGGTTTAATAAACGTGAGGCAGACTCCCATGTCCCAATCTCTCTCTAAAATGTGGAGCCACCTAATCTTCTCAACCAAAGAACGATATCCCTTTCGGTCCGACCAGGATGCTCGCATTCAACTTCATGCCTACATGGCATCCATCCTTCGAAAGCACGATTGTCCGACATTGCAGGTTGGCGGCGCCGCCGATCACATTCACGCGCTGTTCGTTCTTTCCAAGAACTCTTCAATCGCGCAGATTGTCTATGAGATAAAGCGCGGTTCTTCGAAATGGATCAAAACGCAAGGTGCTGAGTTCAGAAAGTTCTATTGGCAAAGTGGCTCTGGAGCTTTCTCAGTGAGTCAGTCACATGTTGAGCAAGTCCGTCGATACGTTCAGAGGCAAGAACAACATCATCGCAAGGTTACGTTCCAGAACGAGTACCGCGAGTTCTTACGCCGGTATCATGTTGAGTACGACGAGCGGTACATTTGGGATTGAGCCATTGTTGTTCAACCCTTTCAGGGTAAGGAATTCCGCGATGGATCCTTACCCAGGGTGTTACCCTGGGCTGAGTTGTTCAAACGCCTTCGGCGTGCTTCTATAGTCCGCCCTCGACAGTGACCTGCTACAATTCGCCCGCCGAAGTTTGGCTTCAATAGTCTTGAGCAAGCACCTTTTCCAAAAACTTTCCCAGCCCTGCACCAAACGCATCCTCGTGCTTCTCTTCATCGTGTTACTCGCCTTTTCCGTCCGCGCACTAACGGCGAATTTCCTGCGCGCCCATTTTGACGACCCGGCCTGGTTTCAATCTGGTTCGTATGCAGTCTTTGATCATCAAGCGCAGGACATCCTCGATCATAAGACACCGGCCTTCTGGATCGATGATCCGTCGCGCACCGACCGGATCGTTTATCCGCCGGGGTATCCATTGTGGATGGCTTTCATCTACGCCGTCACCGGTGACCGATCACCAGTTTCGCTTCAGCGCCTACAGTTTGTTATCGACTCGCTGTCGGTGTTGCTGATTGTGGGAATTGGCGCCAGTGCGTTCGGGTGGAAAACGGGACTGGTCGCAGGCGCGATGGCCGCGCTGTCTCCGGTGCTGGCGCTTTCCGGGGCCACGCCAAACGCAGATGCGCCCGCGAGTTGGTTAGTGTTGGGTGCGGTGTGGTGCCTGTTGTTGGCGGCCAGACGACAACGCATCGGATATGCGATCGCCGCGGGCGGATTGCTCGGGCTGGCGTGTTGGTTACGCGTGAATCCGTTGCTGCTGTTCGTGTTCTGGGTTGGCGCGCTGATGTTGTTCACCAAAGTTGGGTGGCGTCGGAAGCTTGTCTTAAGTGGCGCGCTTGCCTTTTCAACCTTGCTGGTAATTTCGCCGGTAGTGATTCGCAATCTCGTCGTGTTCTATCCTCAAGTAGCGCCGACCGGACTCGGCATTGGTTGGAACCTTTGGGCGGGCATCGGAGAGACCCAACGCGGCGCGGAGTTCGGCGCTCCGTGTTGCGACGAGCTGGTGATCGAACAAGATCGACATGCGCTCGGCTTGGCCCCTGATGCGCAACTCGCCCTGTTTTTTCCGGATGGGATCCACCGCGATCGCGAGCGAGGACAGAAAGCCCTGGCCGTCATCAGGTCGCATCCATTTTGGTATGCCGGGGTGATGGCGCAGCGCCTTTGGGGCCACCTGAAATTTGCCGGCCGGCCGGCGCCGAATGTAGGCAGCGCCGGTTTCAATGTAACCAGCCGGAAATGTCTGTCGCCCGATCATCAGGGCGGCCCGCTGGCGTTTGGCGTCACTGCGCTGGGAATGATTCAAAGCGTCCTGCGATATTTGGCGTTGCCTTTGATGCTGATTGGAATCGCGGTCGCTTTGAGAAAAGATTGGCGGACGGGAGGGCTAATTCTGGCGACGGTCTTTTATTATCTGGTGACCCTGGCAGTCGGTCACTCGGAGATTCGTTATGGACTTCCGATGCAGGCTTTGCTTTTTGTCTTTGCCGGCGTCGCGGTTGCTTGGGCGAGCACAAACATGACGGGACGATGGTGGGCAAAACCCATGTAGCGGATTCTCGTCCCATCAAGGCGCCACCTTAGCCTTTTTACTGCAAACTCAGCAAACACAACGGTTCTCGGAAATCATGCCCGCTTACACGGGCCTTATGTCAATCCGCACAGGCCTTGTGTTATCCGGCACAGGTCACGTGTTATCCCGCACAGGTCACGTGTTATCCCGCACAGGCCACGTGTTATCCCGCACAGGCCACGTGTTAGTCGGCACAGGCCACGTGTTATCCCGCACAGGCCACGTGTTACTCGGCACAGGCCACGTGTTACTCGGCACAGGCCACGTGTTACTCGGCACAGGCCACGTGTTACTCGGCACAGGCCACGTGTTAGTCGGCACAGGCCACGTGTTAGTCGGCACAGACGCTGAGTCGGGTCTCATCGACCTTGTGTCGGTTGTCACTAGAATTGTCGGGAGCAGCTACGGCTCACCCTGGTAGCGTTAAATGTCTTGTGTAAATGGTTGATGTAGGGGTTGGCGGTAACAAGCCGTGGGGGCAGGCGTCGACTTAATCGCCCGCAGTCTCTCGTTGCTTCAGCACCTCGTCCAAATACTCGATCAAAGTTCGCACGGTGGAAAAAGGGCTCTGTTTTTTCGAGAGCAGATGTTCGTCGGCGATGGTTATGTCAACGCCAAATTCGGTTTTGATTTTCTCCTCGACTTCCATGACCAGGGTGACAAAGTCGAGCGATTCAAGTTTTCCTGACTCGCCGTACAACGGGCCGTCCAGTGATTTCTCAACCGACACGCCGGGCGGTAGCTGAGCATTCAGCTCATCGATCGCAATATAGACTGCCTTGAGTATTCGCTCGCGCTGCTCCATGTCTTCTCCTCCGAAGTCGGAATTCTATATCACCTCCGTGGCTTTAAGAAGTTTAGAGTCGTTACAGAACCCCGACAGGTCGGGGCAGCGACCGGGTGTAACACTCGACTGCCCTGCAAAAAGCATTTCTTTCTCCCTCTCCCTCTGGGAGAGGGTTGGGGAGAGGGCCTGAGCGCGAACTTCTTTGATTTCATGTTGCCCCGGTAAACACAAGTGACAATCAAGAACACTTTCGCTCTAAGCTTCGCACCCTCTCCCCTGGCCCCTCTCCCAAAGGGAGAGGGGTATTCGAACGACCTAATTAAAGTTGGTACCCTAAAATACACGCCTGCTTTGCGAGTTCTACACCCGTAGGATAATCTTTCAGTTGCAGCTTCGCTTAATCAGGTATACAGCATGGGTAAAAAAGCAGCCGTTAAAGCTGTCGCCTCTTTTCTGCCGGCCGGGCAACTGACCAACGATCAACTGGCCGAGGAATTTGGCGTCTGGCATGGCAATCAAATTTTCGAGAAGACCGGCGTGGCCGTGCGGCACGTGTCGGGGCCGAACGAGTGTGCTTCTGATTTAGCGGTCGAGGCGGCCAAGACACTTTTTGCCGGCGGTTCGTGTGCGGCAGAAGACATAGATTTTCTGATCTTAGTCACTCAGATGCCGGACCACTTCATGCCGACGACGGCGTGCCTGGTCCAGGATCGTCTGGGGCTGAAGACCAGTTGCGGCGCCATCGATGTCAACCTGGGTTGCTCGGGCTATATCTATGGTCTGGCCCTGGCGAAGAGCCTGGTTGAAGCGGGCACGGCGACCAATGTTCTGCTGATTACCTCTGACACTTACACCAAGTGGATCAATCCCAAGGATCGAAGTACGCGGACTCTATTCGGCGACGGGGCCGCGGCGACCCTGGTTAGCGGTGTCGAATCCGAATCCGATTTGATCGGCCCGTTTGTTTTGGGATCGGATGGACGGGGCGTGAAAGATATTGTCGTGCCGGCGGGCGGATTTCGGCTCCCGGTGACGCCGGCAACATCGATCGAGAAAGATGACGGAAACGGAAACTGCCGCTCGGACGAAAATCTATTCATGAATGGGGGCGAAGTCCTGGGCTTCACGATCAGGACTGTGCCGCCGGTGATAAATGAGCTACTGCAAAAGAGTGGGCTGACGCTTGATGACGTTGACCTGGTGATTCCGCATCAAGCTAATAAATTCATGTTGGAACGGCTGCGGGCCAAACTCAAAATTCCGGTCGAGAAGTATTGGGTCGATATGAAAGAGTCGGGAAACACCGTCTCGGCGACTATTCCGATAGCCATCGAGAGCGCACGGAAAATCGGACGACTCAAAGTTGGTGACCGGGCGTTGCTGACCGGATTTGGAGTCGGATATTCCTGGGGCGCGACAATGATCCGAATCATCTAAGAGAAAAAAGGAATTTCTCTGTGCCAACTCTGTGGTTCTCTGTGTCTCTGTGGTGAAATTACTACGCGAGAACGTTCACCACAGAGGCACAGAGGTCGCACAGAGAACCACAGAGGCCGGCGTTTCCTACAGACTTTGAGCAATCAAGAAATGAATCTTGCCGGTCTAGCCAAAAAAATCCTGCCTGCCTCTGCTTACGAGTCGATAGTTCGCAAGAAGAAAGAGCGTGAACGTTCCCGGCTCGGGCGACTGCCAAAACTTTCCGAAAGTCACTTCAGCGAGATCCTGACCGGCGATCTCCGTCTGCAGAACGGAGACGTGGTCTTTGTGCACAGCTCGCTCGATCAGCTCAACCTGGACTTTCCGTTCTACCGCATCCTGACGCTCCTGCGAAATGTGATTGGCCCGGACGGCACGATGCTGTTTCCGACTTATCCCAATCATCGGATCTCTTCGTACGAGTATCTTTTGCAAGGGAAGGTTTTCGATGTCCGGAGAACGCCGTCATACGCAGGTCTTCTGACTGAGTTTGCGCGCAAACAACCTGTGGCTATTCGCAGTCTCCACCCCACGAAATCGGTTTGCGCCATTGGGCCGCTGGCGCGCGAGTTGACCAACAGCCATCAGAATTCCCGCTATCCGTATGATGCGGGCAGCCCGTTTTACAGACTGACGGAACATCAGGGGAAGATGGTCGGATTCGGAGTTTGGACCTCGCGGCTTTCGTTTGCTTACTGCGTGGATGATGCGATGAAGGAAGAATTCCCTGCGCCTGTCTACCACGACCGTGTATTCGCCGTGCCTTGCATTGACTATGACGGCCAGACGCAGATCGTGGAGACTTACGCGCACAACATGCGCGTCATCGATGCACACGAGGGGCCGAACTTTTTTCGGACTCATGTGGCGAACGACGTTTGCGCGGATTTGACGATTGAGGGAATGAGATTCTTTCGGGCTGACGCGCGCAGGCTGTTTGACGACCTGATGGAGCTGGCGCGGCGAGGGATCACGGTCTATCCGCGATCGGTGTACCGGAAGTAGCGCGCGCTAAGCTGTTTTTCACTCCGGAGGAGTGAGATGTTTATAGAACGGAACGCAATATCGTCATCAACTCCCGTTCGGAGGAGCGGAATAAACTTGGGGGGTAAAGTCTCGTCGGGTTCCGCTCCTCCGAACGGGAGTTGGAGTGTATTAGGCTCGCAATCTATAAACATCTCACCCCTCATGGGGTGAAAGCCCACTACGCAGTTCTAACGTGAAATTCTCCGCTGCGCAGTTTTCCTGCTATCTCACTCAACGTAATGAACCGGATGTCCTCTGCTTGCGCGGCCTCGCCGACAAATCTTTCGATGGCCGGAAAGTCGCGAATGTCTTTCGGGTGGTTCGTCAGCACAATCGGAAGTTGAGTCAGTCCCGAATCGCGCGCGCGTTGACGGATGGACGCAAGCATCTCGCGCATCAGCGCGTAATTCAGACGGCCAGTGTCGGAAACAAAGTGCTTACGCTTTACCGCGGGCATAATGAGCTTTTCAAATGCCAAACCGATCCGAGACCCACGGTTGGATTTTGAATCAACGCTGGTGTGGCTGCTCGGGGCGCGATTCAACTGCTGCCGCGCGAGCGAGATGTTCTGTCGCGTAACTTCTCGCCGCGATCCGTAGAAGTGATTGAGCGGCACGCAAACTACCGGCCCGGGTTTGTCTGACACTTTCCGCGCATCTGACATCCTGGGATAAAACGGGCGAAACGTTTCTTCGCAGTGGCGATAATCAAGTTGCAGGTCATCGTTGTTGACGAACACGCCCCCGGCAATACTCACGTCGAGCTCGATTCCCACAGCGGCAAGAGACTCGAACAGATGTTTGGAGGGCGCGGCGGCCAGCGCGCCGGCGCGAAAGGCCAGACAGCGATACGACGAATCAATGGATTGCAGAAGGGTTTCCAAATACTGCTTGCCTCGCGCCAGCATTGCATAAGCTGCATCGCGTTCGTAATTCAGAATCGACCAATCTCCTTCTGGAAGCCAACGTCCCTCTTCGTACTTGGCGTTCAGCCATTGAGGATGTAAGTGCAACTGTATGTCGTGACCCTGACGAAAGACGTCCCGCAGGTGCTGGTCCCATGATTCGGCCAGAGGTTTCAAACCAGGATGGTCATTTTCGTTGCGTCTGAAGGCCAACTGCTGCATGACGTCGGGGAGAATTGTCGTGCGCACATTCCGCTTCGCATAAATCTCCAGGAGCCGGCGCAGCGGCGCGAATTGGATCTTCTCGATATCGCCGGAGCCGTCGCCGCGCAGTTCCCAGTCGTGAGTTAGAGCGAGATAGATTGTGGGTCCCACAGTAATCCTCTTCACTCCGTGAGAAGTGAAATGTTCATAGAATCGAGCCTAACCTTATGACTGGCTCCGTTCGAAGGAGCGGAAGGCAACTAAGTTTTTCCACTCAGGAATCACTCCGCTTCTTCGAAAGGAGCCGGAGGGACGTGGCGCTGTGTTCTATAGACATCTCACCCCTCCGGGGTGAAACCACGATAGAACGAAGTCGTCGCGTATTGTACTATCACCCACCTAACGATGTTGCACGACAAATCGATCATCTGTTTTGGCGGCGAGGATTGGTGGTACCACCATCCGCATTCGAAGAACCATCTGATGCGGCGCTTCGCGCGCGCCGGAAACAAAGTCATCTTCGTCAACTCGATTTCGATGGGCCTGGCTTCAGTCAGGAGCAAGGACCTGGTGCCGCGGATCACGCGCAAGCTCAAGAGCTATGCCAAGCTCGCGCGTACGACTAAGGAAGGAATCACGGTTGTTTCGCCCGCGGTGATTCCCTTTTTCGGCAGCCGTGCCGCCACTGTTGCCAATCGCCGCCTACTGTCAGGACAGATCGCCGGGCTGGCTCGTCGCCGCGGCTTATCAAATCCGATTCTCTGGATCGCGATTCCCACGGCGATCGAAGTCGTGGGCCGTCTGAATGAATCGTTGGTCATCTATCACGTCTCAGACAAGTACGACGCGAACACGATGGACCATGCGACTGATCCGGCGTTCATCCGCGCCCTTCATGAGCGAGCGATTGATGCGGCCGATATTATTTTTTATTCGAGCCGGAAGTTGTTGGCCGAAGCGGCGCGTGGGCTCGAGCGATCTCATCTGCTCGAGCAGGCAGTCGATTTCGATCATTGGGCGAAGATTAGCCAGGGCGATGTCCGCATTGCCGACGAAGTGCAAAAGATTCCGCGTCCGCGTCTGGGTTATTTCGGCGCCATTGAACCCTGGCTAATCGATCAGGAATTGATCAAGCAAGCGGCGCGCGAACGTCCTGACTGGCACTGGATCTTCATCGGAAACAAATCACGCGGTTTGGAAATCGAAACTCTGCCGAACGTGCATTTTCTTCCGCCGGCTGCTTACGACGACTTGCCGAATTACGCCGCGGGATTTGATGTGTGCGTCCTGCCGTGGAACACGGAGGTTCCGTTTACGAGTTATGGTTCGGCAATCAAAGTGCGTGAGTATCTCGCTGCGGGCAAACCCGTGATCATCTCTCCTTTGCCTGAATACGAATCGATGAGCGAGGTGCTGCGCATCGGTCGCAGTCGAGATCATTTCCTGCAATTAGTCGAAGAAGCTTTGCGGGAAGAAGGAACCGAGGGGGCACAAGCGCGTCAGAATGCCGTGCGTGATGGAACCTGGGACGCGCGGGCGGAATGGGTCAGTGATTTGATTGAGCAGAAGTTGGCGGAAGGCAAATGATGTGCGTAATGGAGCGCGGACATCCTGTCCGCCACCGCCGCAGGCGCTCAGTTCTTCAAAATAAGCTCACGATCGTTTTCGCGCTTCGCGCTCAGGCGGACAAGGATGTCCGCGCTCCAAGCGACCGCAACCCCAACCAGCGCAAAAAGAAAATAATCCACCGCCAGTACATAGCGATACTCAGTGTGCACGATCGATTGGACGCAGAAATAATAGACGGGCACCGTCAGCAAAACCATCAGCGCCCGGCTGTGCTTACGAATGATCAGCACCGCAAGTCCAATGATTGCCAGTGGTAGCATCACGGCGGTCAAAAAGATTTTCTGAATGCTGTGCACGAGTAAACGTGGATAGCGGGTCCAGAGAAACCTTGATGGTCCCAGATTGAAGAGTTTGATTGGACCGATCTTCACCAGAGGATTGGGAGGATTCGAGGCTTCGTTGCTGAAGACGATTTGCACTCGCTGGGTGCTGCTCGCGACGAATGGAAGCTGAACCAAACTTGTCGGCTGATCTTCCGGCTTGGTGTTCCAGATCGTTTCGACGATGGTTGATGAATAAGCCTTCCCGCTGGAGTCTCTTACGCTAATCCTCATCCGGCCGCGTTCAATTTTGATCGGCGCGGTGAACACGTAGTCATTGTTCTGCTTTACATTCACCACGTTCGAAGAGAATTGGTCTCCATACTTCGAGTCATCACCGATTAGAGTCAGCCGATCACTTGCAAGCTCGTGTGAAACTTTTGCTTGCGGCGACAAACCGACGCCGGAAAAAGATAATTCAGCAGGCGTGCCGGTCCAGACTGGTCCGAGACTGTCTATGGCGCTGAGTGAGTGGCTGACTGGCGGTTCGATAGAAACGAGGCGAGATCGCTCAAGTCTCAGCATCGACGCGGCGCGGCGCGCCATGACTCCAGAGAACCACAAAGGATGCGAACGAATCACCGCGAACCCGCGCGACAGACGCGCTCGCTCGCGCTCGACTCCATCGGGGTTGAATAGCGTGCCGTAATAATCCGGCCGCCCGGATTGTTCGGCCTCCTGCTTCATGATGCCCATGTCGGTATTCGGAATTCCAAACTTTCCCCGTGGGTCGTAATCGGCAATGCCTTCCAGCAAAGTCTGACCCGCGCCCAATGACAGCGGAATGAAACGATGAAAGACAATCGCGTTTCTGATGGTGAGCGGCAGAACGATCAGCAGGGTGCCGAAGACAACTGCCAACGCATAGCGCCACCGTCGTTCGCCTTTGATCAATAAAGGGACGGCCGCGGCCAGGAAGAGGGTCAACAACATCGCATTGGCCCTCAGCCAACACGAAAGCCCGATGAGCGCTCCGGCAACGACGAAAGTTAAGAGCCGTGGATTCTTCACGGCGCGAGTCAGACAGTAGACGGCAAGTAGAATCGGAAGCACGGCCAATGAATCAGGCAAGAGCAGAACTGAATTCCACGCGAACTGCGGCGACAAAGCTGCCAGCGTTCCGGCGATGACCGCCGCGCTCGTGGGCAATAACTCTGCGACGATGAGAAGGATCATTACCGCCGCCAAAGCATCGCAGATGATTTGCACGAACTGTACGGCAGTGTTCGATTCTCCGAAGACTGAAGAGACTGAGGCAATCAAGATCGAATAGCCGGGCGGGTGGCCGAGTGTGTTCAGATCACTTAAGGGTGAAGTAGAACTCAGAAATGAAGCCAGGCCGCCTTGCCTGAGGAGCTGCGCTACGCGCTGGTAATCGCCGGTAACAGCGGTCTGTACTTTTCCAACTTCAAGCCGTGTATCATGCCAACTGAGAACGCGAACTCCGAAAGCGAGCAGAAAGATCAGAAGACAGATCCCAATACGAGTGCGACGGGATTTAGAATTCTTTATTGAGGGTTCAGGCCCAGGTAAAGTCGTGCTGTTGTTGCTTTTCATTCGACGCTCTAGTTGCGGCTTTGCCGCCTGATGTGTGGAAAGGCTCTGCCTTTCCGCAACGCGTCAACAAGAATTAAGGAGGCTATGCCTCCAAAGATGACGAGGCATAGCCTCGCTCAAGAATAACAGCGCGACGGTAAGGCGAAGCCTTACCGCACATCAAGCGGCAGAGCCGCAAACGTCATGCACCGTTGACCCAATGACCCACCCGCTCACGCGGGTGGTACTGATGTTATGAAGCAAGCGCCTCCTACCGTGAGTGCTAGACTCACGGTCAGTGCTCTCAGCGACATGAGACTG